>Ga0209382_10007693_pt1 | contig 13650 bp, 16 predicted proteins | sample SoiMetdeltSBSDD5_FD_187599 | JGI IMG/M metagenome (GOLD analysis project Ga0209382, IMG submission 187599) | Bulk soil microbial communities from a Populus tree surrounding site in Tennessee, USA - Soil MetaG P. deltoides SBSDD5 (SPAdes) (version 2) | ecosystem: Environmental > Terrestrial >... | reverse complement strand
TGCGCCGGTCGTGATCAGGCTGGTCAGTCGGTTCAATGGTGACAAGGAACATCGGGACGCCGCATCTGGGGCATCGCCGCGCACCAAGCGGAGCCTTTTTTCGAGCAAAGCTGCGTCGCTGCGGCATCGCTACTCACCCACCAATTCCAAACTAGTGCCCGGTTCGGAAGCTGTCGAGGCCGTCAGTTCGCACCGCAGCATTTGAGCAGCAACCTGGATTAGGTTTATATCCGCTAACGAAAGGGTTCTATAATGCGAGTTGGTTGCGGAGCGTAATGCCCCCCAGTACCCCGCTTCGTGGCTGTTGGGGCCGGGTTCACCATCCGCCCGGCCCTTTCCTAGAACGTTCCATCAGCAGCGCGAGTGGCGGCGGGTGACTTCGGATTTTTGACTTTGACCATTGAACTTTTTTGAAGCGATGCCCTCCAAGTAGAGCAGGAAGGTTACGAAGAGCGCGGAGGTTTATTTATTTTCAGCGCGGCATCTAGTTTCTGAGCTAATTCCGTTAAATTGTGCAACCGTTGTCGAATATCCGGTTTTGAATTGTCTCGCAGTCGATAGCGCCACTGTTTCCTTCCGCTGGCGCGTCTGCTTCTACTGCACTTCCGTTCAATAAATTCGAGCCACACCCAGTGTGCCGAATGTCTCCCAGTCACCGCGACGGTCGGGTACCAAGCAAACCAGCGTTCCCACTCGCCCCCTTCGGAATGAGGAGAGTTTCCAAGGAAGCGGACCTTCTTTCGAGCGGGCCATTTCATATAGCCGATTGCCACCGAGTTAGGCTTTTCGATTGCCACCTAAAATGTATCGACCGAGGAGTCCGGTAGCGACGGCAGCTGCACAGACTGCTAACGTAATAGCCGTAGTTGTTACGTCCGTCCCGCCTTGGGAGGCTGCGTAAACCAAGAGGGCAAAGAATAACGCCGCAAAGATGTAGCCGACCCAAAGCACCACGTTCCCAACCAGCGCTAAAATGTGCGCGATCATCGCCCGCTCCCTTCCGAAAGCTTATGCTGGTCGATTGAGAAACGGTTGGCTGTGACGTGCATCACATTTGCGGCCTTACGACGCGGCTCATTTGCCGCCTGCTGCTTGCTGTAGTCCGGTCGCAGATCAGCCCGCTGCTATCCGCCGACAGTGCAAGGGCGGAGGCGATTTAGTCGGCAGTGAGGGCATATTGGCAAACACGGCCAATCAGCCACGCAATGACCCCCAGAATCCCAAACACAATAGCCGTTCCACCTTGCGCATCATCCACCCAGATCCAGACTGCCAATCCAATTAACGCCACAGCCACAATGCAGCCGAGCCAATAAAGAACTTTGCCCAATCTCGCGAGCCAGTCCATGTACGGCAGTTTACAAAGGTCCGGTTGAAGGCTGCTTGGCGACGATGGGCTGACACGGATGGATGAAAGCAGCAGGCGCATTCATGGGCCTACCGCGTGAGTTACGCACACGCCACAACATGCTGGCGATATATTGCGAGAACAGGAACGGAGCAACGCTGCAAACGTTATTATCAGGACCGCGCTCGGGTCATGGCCCTAGAAGCGCGGTTGTTAGGGCTGGGTTGGGTACCACTCGCCTGGCCCTTTCTTTTTGGCCGCGCGGATGGATAAGGCTAATGGAACTCTACCTGATATGCGTGGTCGTCGGGTTTGTTCTCGGCTATGGCGTTCGGGAGGCAATGTCGCGTTATCGCCGAGCGAATGCTCGCCGACAAAGGGGATAATCCAGAACTCAAGCTCCGCTGAAATGAAAAAGCCGCGCAGTGTGCGCGGCTCTTCCACTGTCCGCGACCACGGGGGTACAGGGGCAATTGGGCCCGCGAACAGAGGCTGTGGAACAGCCGGGGATGAGGTCGACTGTCCGCTGTAGAAGTATATCCCTCCGGGGCTATTCTGCGATACCCGACTCGGTAACGAGATATCCATCGGATCGCGCGGCGAACAAAGCCCCGGCCAGCGCCGGGGTTTTCTTTTGGCGCTTTCGGAGGGCATCGGTGCGAATCGACGGCCCTTGCGGCACAATAGCTAAACCAAAAACCAACGCGATGGCGCATTTTCCCAAGGGCGGAAGCACATGAGCAGCAAAGTCGGCCAGGACCGCAACTATGTTGCGCATCATGTTGAAGTCGCGATCAGTTCACGAGAGGCTGAAATAAGAGCAAGGAAGTTAAGGCAGTTCGCAGTCTTAGCCTGCGTAGTCGGTTTTCTGTTGGTTGCAGCGTTCATTGTGTTGTAAGGACCGCGCCCACGCTGAGCGCAACGGCGTCGGGCCACTAACAAATGAAATACGCTCTGGTTGATGGAGAACGTCGAGAAGCTCAGCGAGGCCTCTCGAGCAAATGCCCTCTTTGCGATGATGCAATGATCGCAAAGTGCGGGGAGGTCAGAGTCTGGCATTGGGCGCATCGAGGAACCCGTACTTGCGACCGTTGGTGGGAACCTGAAACAGAATGGCATCGGGCTTGGAAGAACCACTTTCCCAAAGACTGGCAGGAGAGAATCCACTGGTCAGAGAGTGGCGAAAAACACATCGCCGACGTCAAGACTGAAAGGGGGATAGTGCTGGAGTTCCAGCACTCAAACCTGCGCCGAGAAGAGCGCGAGTCGCGGGAGATGTTCTATCAGAAGATGGTTTGGGTCGTTGATGGCCTAAGACTTAAGCGAGACAGGTCTCGCTTCTTCGCGTCGCTTACAAGAGCTTCAATCGTCAAAGCCAAACCGCTGACATACTCACTGCCATCGAACGAGGGCGCACTACTGCGCGATTGGATTAACAGCCGCAACCCGGTATTCTTCGACTTCGGGGAGAAAAGTGAGCCGGGTGATCCTCTACTATTCCACACACCCGTTCTTTGGCGACTCGAACCCCGCAGTCCGAAGGGCGAAGCGCGTCTATCGCCAGTATTGAAAACTTCATTCCTAAACAAATACGTTAGAGGGTTGGCGCTGAAGGGCATCGGCTATTCGGCGGAGCTTCGCGCCGTGTGTGCTGTTCTCTTACAGCAAGCCCCTCGGCCCCGACTGCTTAGGGATTTCGAGCGACACATGGCTAAGCAAAGGGCGCGACGGCGTCGGTTTTAGCGCGACACACAACGGCAGTCAGTCGCGCCTGCGGGATCGGGCCGGGGCCTTTTCCTTTTTGCATAGCTCGGGAGCCCAGATTCACGCTTGCGTACCCTGACGCGTACCCGAAATCCGCATTTTCCAAGAGGTGCCCATTTGACGGGCATAACTGAGACTCTGTCCGGTATACCCCCGAAAGCGGACATGCGCGCTGCACAAATCAATGTCTGCTTTGGGCCAGAAGCGGATACATTTGTGGGCTTACTCGATCAACTCGTCGGCGCGTGCGAGCAATGGCAGGGGTATCGTCAGGCCGAGCGCCGTGGCAGTCGTCAGCATCCGCTTTTTTTATTGCGATTTTACGCGGCTACGGGTTCAAGGGTATGCGGTGTGGGTCTCACGTTGGAGTTGCCGTCAGTAAAAGAGAATTCGATCTCAGGCCGTCGCCCGCTGACAATATCGGCAAGAGCACGACCGGAACCGCAAGAGTGCGTCCATCCAAGCGTCCCGTGCCCCGTGTTCAAGTAGAGGTTTTGATATGCCGAACGTCCGATATAAGGAACATTGGACGGCGTTGCCGGTCGCAGCCCGGTCCAGTATTGCGCTTCACTAGGTTCGCAAACGCCCGGGAACAGTTCGATCAGGCGGCGTACGATCGCCTGGCAGCGAACCAAATTGAGTTCAAGATCGAACCCGTTAAGCTCAGCCGTGCCGGCAACGCGCAGCCGATTTCCCAGCCGCGAAAACACCAGCTTGTACTCGTCATCCGTCAAACTAACCGTGTAGGCGCGTTCGGGATCGCGGATCGGCAAGGTCGCCGAGTAGCCCTTCGCGGGATAGATATGGAGAGCGATGCCGAGCGGCTTGAGCAGCGTCGCGCTGTCGCAGCCCAAGCACGCCACATAAGAGTCGGCGCGAATGGTTACATAGTCTCCATCCGCGGTCCGCGCTCGCAGCCCGCAAATGTGGCCGTTGCTGTGATCGAGCCCGACAATGGTCGTGTTGAATTTAAACTCGGCGCCGCGGGCGGCGGCAGCCTCAGCAAGTTTCCGCGTGAAGACGCAGGCATCACCCGACTCGTCCGCATAGGTCATACTGCCTCCGACGATTTTCGTGCGCGCAAACCGCAACGCGGGCTCGATGCGGACGACCTCGTCGGCACCGATGATCTCGACGTCGCAGCCATGGTCGCGCATGACCTGTGCCGGCTCGCGAGCTGCCGCAAATTCAGCGTCGCTCGTGTAGAAGTGCAGAATGCCCTTCTGCAGATTGTCATAGCGAAGGCCGAGCGCCTGCCGCAACTCGCCAAGGCTGCGGCGCGAATAAAGCCCGAGCGCGACAATCTGGCGAATGTTGCTTCGGGTGCGTGCCGGCGTGCACTCGAGAAGAAATCGAAGGCACCAGCGCCACTGCGCAGGATCCACGCGTAGCCGAATCAAGAGCGGCGCGTCTTCATTGAATAGCCAGCGGAGAACTTTCAGCGGAGCGGAAGGATTGGCCCATGGCTCGGCGTGCGACACCGAGATTTGACCGCCATTGGCATGCGAGGTTTCGGCGGCTGGCTTTGCCTGCCGGTCGAGGACCGTCACATCGTGACCCTGCTGGCGCAGATACCAAGCCGTGGTGACGCCGACAACGCCGGCTCCCATGACGACGACATGCATCGGGGATCTCCTTGTTAAGAGTTAAATCACCCGATCTGTCCTTTTTGCCTGAGAGATTCACGGGTGTTGCACCCGCTTGCCCCTTCGGCGGCCGTTGCCGGCTCTCTCCAGATCTATTCGAAAATGACCAGTTTTGGACCTGAGCGTTTGACGGGTTCTGCGCCTTCGGTAGGGATCGCTCCCTTCTTCTGGTCATCATTGACGCTTTTCGCCACCTCCAATTTGCGAATCACAGCAACAGCTTTCCATACAATGGATGTCCAGCTCTTGGAAGCATAAGAAATGGTCACGCACCAGTGGACTAATAGAGAGAGTATCGTGGATCGATATTTGCGACCGACTTCACGCCCAGCGGACAGCCAAATTAAAGACAAGTCATAACCCGTGCGAATCCATGCCAGCGATCTGGTAGACCCGGATGCCGTTCAGCTTCTTCGACCCGAGCTTCAGCTTGAGGCGCTTGCGCACCACTCCGGCAAGGAATCCGCGCACCGAATGTTGCTGCCAGCCCGTGGCTTTCATCATCGCGGCAATCGTCGCACCCGCGGGCGATTGCAGCATTGCGATGACGCGAGACTGCTTGCTGCCCGGATCGGCTTTATGCGGCCGAGGGGGATTGGCCATTGCCAGCGGCGACGGCTTTGCGGCAGTCGTTTCTGTGTGTGCTGGCCGAGGTGGTCGCTTCTTCGCAGACTTTAACATCGAGATCCTCCGTTTAGTTTGATGGCGGCGTCGCGCCGCACCACCAAATCCCCACCTAGGCCATAAAGGCGGCGGGGCAGGATCTCGGAGCGCGCAAGCGCTCGGGATTGACGTCAGTACCGCTCCAATCGCGGCCGAATGCCAGTCCTTTCTGGATAATGTTATTGCTCAGTTTCGGAGCACTCGATCATGGAATAATCGGCCGCGGTCGAGGGGGTGAAAGCTCAGGCAAGTCCGCTCGCACTTGGCGCTTGGCAGATGGCCCCTCGGTCGGGCAGTCCAGCGGACAGATCGTTATCGCAATCCCAATCTTGTGCGGGCCATCACCATTACGTCCGGATGCCCCCTTCGACGGAATCTCAGCTTGCTCGTTACCGCCTGGCGTAGTTGCGGGCTGCCTGCCAATTACAATGTTTCGGACGACGCGCTCGGGCCCAGGCCGAGCCGCCACACCCGCCTCGACGGCATCGGGCTCGCAGATATGCGCCCGATGATCTTGCCCTCACAAGAAGCGCTGAAGTGGTGCGCTCTTACCGCGCATTGATTTCAGTGACGTGCATCACGATGCGGGTGTGGTGACGTGCCGTGTAAGCGATAGACGGATTGCCGCGCACAATTACTGTCTTGCCGACTAGGTGCCGGAGCGTCCGTCGCAGGTTTTCGTCGGTGGGGACAATATGAATCGTGCGTGCTCTCCTGACAATTTCGTCGCGGTTCTTAGCATCGAGACAGGCATTTGCGGAAAGTCGAAGAATGTAGGGGGTCTCCGGCCGTCCAGCAGCATCGCGCGCACGACCGATTGCAAGCCGGCCTTGAGCGGACTGACCTTCGACATTTGATTTCAGGCACTCGGCCACAGCAGACGAGGCAAGCGGCACCAATGCGAAGCATACGAACACATGAAGATATCGCATCGAACGTACCGTCCTGGATGAGATACGCCTTAGCTAGACTCTATCACAGAGTGAACCTGCCGTCGTAAGCAAGATCAATGCGAAGGCACAGCCTCGATGGTCACGCCATCTAGCGCTCGCAACATTGCGATGATTTGAGCCTTTTTGCTTTCGCGACGCGCAGTCGGCTGCGACATTGACCGCGGCTGCTGAAGAGGCGTGGCGTGGCGAATCATCCGATCTATGAGGCGACCTCCGTTGTGTGTACCGAAAACCTAGACTCGGACGTAGTGGTGATGAAGCCCGCCAAGGATTGGCTGCGATTTGATGCTTCCAGTGCGCTGAACCGGACGGGAGACTGGCGCATCTTTATCCAATGACCGGTGCGTTCTGACGTTGTTGTAATAGCAGGCATAAGTTCGCAGGATCCGGCGCAGATGCGCCTCGCCCAAGACGACGAGATGGTCCACGCACTCACGCCGGATCGATCCGATCAGTCGTTCGGCAAAGCTATTTTGCCAAGGTGACGCTGGTGCGATGGGTTTGTCCCGAATGCCCATGGCGTGCAATCGACCGGTGACGATGCTGCCATAGATGCGATCCCGATCGCGGAGGAGGTAACGCGGCGTCTCATTCCAAGGAAATGCCTCGGTGAGCTGGCGTGCAATCCATTCTGCTGTCGGATTTGTTGTGACGTTGATCCAGACAAGGTCTCTGCGGTCTAGTCGAATGAGTATGAAGGCATAGACCAGATCGAAGCCAATGGTCGGAACAACGAACAAATCCATGGCGGCGATCTCCGGCGTGTGATTGCTCCCCGCTTCGCTGGCCTGGTTTGAAAGAAAGCTGAACGGCGAGGTGATCCGGCTTAATGTCAACGCGTGCGATATGGGCGGAGATGAGGTCCTTGTCGTTGAGTAATTGAGAGTCCTCAGCTTCCCCTTTGTCGTTCGATTGCTCTGCGAGATGTTTGCGCAGGGCGCTGACAATCAAAGTCTCGATCTCTGCGGCGGGGACCCGATTGAGCGTAGCCGCCTTGTCCGGCTGCCCCTGAATAAGCACCGACGAGATATAGTAGCGATAGCGCACGCCATTCTTGACGGCATGAGACGGCGTCATGCGGTTCCCACGAGCGTCAAAGATGCGGCCTGTTAGGAGTGACTGAGATTTTTGCCGCGCCTTGGCGTGATTGGTCCTCTGCCGGTCAAGTTGAGTTTGAACCGCCTCAAACAGCGCTCGATCGAGGATGGCTGGTTGCTCGCCAGGAAAGACCTCACGCTTGTATCTGACCTCGCCAATATAGAAGCAGTTGCGCAGAAAAGCGGCAAGCGATCCCCGGGTGAATGGGATGCCTCCCTAGAGAATTCCTCTTCACATTTTGAGGTCCAGGTGAGGAGCTGTTAAATATGAGCTCCTGAAGATTGAGCCAATGCAGACGCAGATGCAGTTTCTAACCAGAACTGACCCCTCGGATAAGGACACACCGCTGCGCTATGATATCCGGCTGGAAAAGCCTGCCGATCTTCCAGTTTTGCAGCCGGCTAAATTCGATTTTGTCATCAACCTGAAGACCGCCAAGACGCTTGGCCTCACCGTACCATTCGGCTTACTGAATGCTGCCGATGAGGTGATTGAATAAGTGAGCCATGTCCGCTTTTGGCCCAAAGCGGACATCCGTAGTTGCACCGCACATGTCCGCTTTCGGGGGTAAAGCAGACATGGCCTTTTGCGGAATTTCGCTTTCGCGGTCGCTATTGGGAGTAAAGCGGACATGCGTTTTTGCGACGCACATGTCTGCTTTTGACCCAAAGCGGACATCGGTCGCCCCATTCCCAGTATTATTTTGAGCCGTTACGATGCCCGGTTCCTTGTGCTTCGGGGGAAGGAATGAGACGCCGCGAGTTCATCATGCTTCTTGGTGGCGCGGCGACGTGGGCGCTGCCGGTGCGCGCACAAAATTCGGCGATACCCATAGTTGGCTTTCTCCATGTCGCAGCCGCCAAACCGTTTGCGCATATCGTGGCCGGGTTTCGGCAGGGCCTGAAAGAAACCGGAAATATCGAAGGGCAGAACGTCGCAATCGAATTCCGTTGGGCTGACGGCCAAGTCAGCCGGCTGCCGGAGATGGCCGCCGATTTGGTCAATCGTCGCGTAGCCGTACTTGTCACCGGTGGCGGCGAGGCTTCAGCTTTTGCGGCCAAGGCGGCGACCTCGACAATTCCAATCGTCTTCAACATCGGCAATGACCCGGTCAAGGTTGGTCTTGTGGGCAGCCTCAGCCGGCCAGGTGGCAACATCACCGGCGTCAACATTTTGACCACCGAGCTGGAGGCGAAACGCCTGGGGTTGTTGCACCAGATGGTCCCGACGGCTTCGACAGTCGTCCATCTCGTGAACCCAACCTATCCGCCGACCCAGATCAACGTCAGAGACGTGGCGGCGGCCGCTCGGGTCATGGGGCTGCAGATCATTCTCATCGAGGCCAGCACCGAAAGCGAAATCAACGCCGCTTTTGCGGCGATCAATCAAAAGCGGGCCGGAGCTCTCCTAGTTGGGGCCGATCCGTTTTTCAACGGCCGGCGCGATCAGATCGTGGCGCTGGCTGCACGTTACGCCATTCCAGCAATTTTTGAGCAGCGCGAGTTTGCCGTCGCCGGGGGTTTGATGAGTTACGGAACCAGTATTGCGGACGCATATCGCCAGATGGGTATTTACACCGGTAGGATCCTTAAGGGTGAGAAGCCCGCAGATTTGCCGGTTGTGCAATCGGCCAAATTTCAACTGACTATCAACCTCAAAACCGCCAAGGCGCTCGGCCTTACGCCATCTTCGGGACTTATCTCTATTACTGACGAAGTGATTGAATGACTGGAGCGATGTCCGCTTTTGGCCCATAGCGAACATCCCTAGTTGCGCCACACATGTCCGCTTTCGGGGGTAAAGCGGACATGACGTTTTGCGACGCCCACGTCTGCTTTTGACCCAAAGCGGACATTGGCTTACCGCTCAACCCGTCTCTGGCCCTTACAATGTGCTAGTCTGAGGAGCTTTCGACGGCTTGCCCTGATTCATCGGGTGCGGAGGTGAGGCGGCGGGAGTTCATCACATTAGTAGGAGGCTTGGCGGCGTGGCCGCTCGCGGCGTCAAATCCGGGGTCTATTCAGGGAGGCAGGACATGACAATGAAACGCCTCGCACATTTCTTCGTCCTCGCGATCGTCATCGTCTTCTGCCCGTGTTCCTCCGACGCCCAGCAACCTGGAAAGGTTTTCCGGGTTGGTATTCTCGCATTGCCACCGGCCAACACTATGCAACAAAGGCTCGGTGCCTTTCGCGAGGCCTTGCGCGACTCGGATACGAGGAAGGACGAAACCTGATTGTCGAATCTCGTTTTGCTGACGGCGTCTATGACCGGCTTCCGGTTCTTGCCGGCGAGCTTGCGCGTCTGAAGGTCGACGTATTTCTCGCCCCGGGGGAACCGGTGCTGCTCGCGGCAAAAGAGAAGGGCGAGAATATTCCGATCGTCGTAGTCACTTGCGATCCGATCGAAAAACTCCTGGGCAGCCTGCGGCGTCCCGGTGGAAATGCGACTGGCTTTTCGTGTGTTTCTGCCGATCTGGTGGGCAAACGGTTTAGCCTGCTCAAGAGCTTGCTTCCCCAGACGGAACGCGTCGCCGTCTTGTACAACAAACGCGACAATCACGAGCTGGAGTTCAAGGACGCCGATGCCGCCGCCCCGTCGCTGGGAATTGGCCTCGTGCACTTTCCGGTCGGGTCGCCCGACGATTTCGAGCCAGCATTCAAACGAATGGTCGAAGAGAAACTCGACGCGGTCTACATCGTTGCGAGCACCTTTGCCAACGCGCACTGGGAGAAGCTTGCTCAGCTTGCGCTCGATTACCGGCTGCCGGCGATGTACGGCTTCCGCGAATTCGCGTACTTCGGTGGCCTCCTATCCTATGGAGCCAACCTGTCCGACGGTTATCGACGCGCAGCAGCCTTCGTCGACAAGATTCTCAAGGGATCGCGGCCGTCGGATTTGCCGGTGGAGCAACCGACCCGCTTCGAGCTGGTCATCAACGCGAGAACAGCCAAAGCGCTTGGCGTCGATGTGCCGCCCACGCTACGCGCGCTGGCCGACGAGGTGATCGAATAAGGGCCGCAATGTCTGCTATTGGCCCAAAGCGGACATCTGTATCTGCACCGCACATGTCCGCTTTCGGGGGTAAAGCGGACATGACCGTTTGCGGGAATCCGCTTTCGCGGTCGCTATAGGGGGCAAAGCGGACATGACCTGCTGCGCCGCATATGTCTGCTTTTGACCCAAAGCGGACATTGGGCTGACCCTTCCAAAATACCCATTTAAGTCGCTACGATGCCTCTCCAATGTCTGGGGCGAGCATGCAGCGGCGCGAGTTCATCACGCTTCTCGGTGGCGCGGCGGTGGCGTGGCCGATCGCGACGTACGCACAGCAGGCCGAGCGAATACGGCGCGTTGCCGTGCTCATGCCGCTCGCTCAGGACGATCCGGTTGGGCCACCTCGCATCGCGGCGCTGTTACAGGAGCTGCAGCGATTGGGCTGGATCGTTGGCCGCAACTTGGAGATCGATGTTCGCTGGGCCGGACCCTATGCCGAGAACATCCGCAAGCACGCAGCCGAATTGGCCGCGCTCGCACCGGACATCATCCTCGGGAATGGCAGCGTAGTCGTACCACCATTGATGCAGGCGACCCGTACCGTGCCCATTGTGTTCGTGATTGTCCCCGACCCAGTTGGCGGCGGCTTCGTAGATAGTCTGGCGCGGCCGGGCGGCAACGTTACTGGATTTCTCCAATTTGAATATGGCCTGAGCGGGAAATGGGTGGAATTGCTCAAACAGATTGCTCCGGGCGTGGCGCGAGCAGCAATCTTGCGAGATCCCACCTCTCCCACTGGAACTGGTCAGTTCGGCGCGATCCAGTCGGTGGCACCGTCGGTCGGGATTGAGGTCAGCCCGGTCGGTATGGGCGACGCCAGGGAGATCGAGCGCGCCGTCACGGCCTTCGCGCGCGGTTCAAATGGTGGCCTGATCGTGACAGGCAGCGCGTTGGCGCAGCTTCATCGCGACCTGATCATCACGTTGGCGGCCCGGCACAAACTGCCCGCAGTCTACTTTGAGCGATTCTTTGTCACCGCCGGAGGCTTGATCTCATATGGGCCTGACCTTTTCGATCAGTTCCGGCATGCCGCTGGCTACGTCGATCGCATCCTCAAGGGCGAGAAGCCAGCTGATCTGCCGGTGCAGGCGCCAACCAAATACGAACTGGTCATCAATCTCAAAACCGCGAAGGCGCTCGGACTTGTGATGCCCCCTGCAGTGCTTGCCCGCGCCGACGAGGTGATCGAATAACGATCTTTGTTGCGCTGCATGAGTCCGCTTCTGGCCCTTAGCCGACATCGCTCGTTGCTCCGCACATGTCCGCTTTCAGGGGTAAAGCGGACATGACCATTTACGGCATGTCTGCTTTTGCGGTCGCTATTCGGGGTAAAGCGGACATGGCCTTTTGCAATGCGAATGTCCGCTTTTGACCCAAAGCGGACATGGTGATTGCACTGCGAAATGTCCGCCTATGACCCAAAGCGGACCAAACCATAATGGTCAGCTAGATCATGCAAACCCGAAAGAGGTCGCATCACACCGTTCAGGGGAGGTGCGCTCGGTCAACCAGCGGCCGAATAACATCTGTCATGCGGTCGGGCGAAGTGCCGGGCGGAAAAAAACCGAGATATTGCCCAGCACGATCCATCAGATAAATGTAACCCGAGTGATCGACCGTGTAATCGGAGCCGTCCGCCGTCGGCACCTTGGCGTATTGGACCTTGTACGCGCGCGCCACCTGCCGGATCGAGGTCGCATCGCCACTCAACCCGATCAGGCGTGGGTGAAACGATGGGACATAGTCGGCCAAGAGCTGGGGCGTATCCCGCTCCGGATCAACGGTGATGAAGAGCGGCTGGACCTCCTCTGCGGCCTTGCCCAGCTGATCCAACGCCAAGCCGATCGCCTGCAGGTCGGTGGGGCAGACGTCCGGGCAATGGGTGAAGCCGAAATAAATCAGCAAAAACTTGCCGTGGAACTCCGCCTCCATCCGCGGCTTACCGGTATGATCGATCAGGGCGAACGACCCGCCGACCGACTCACGGTTCCACATCAGCACGTCCATCAGCTCGGCGGCCGAACGTTCGCGCTCGTCCTGCGCGCGCACGGGCACAAGCAACAACAGCGTAATGCTTGCAGCGAGAGCGATGAGCGCGCCGACCTGTGAGCGTGCCCTCATGTGCCGAAAATGATGCGACTCCCAATCGTCGCCAGCACGAGCTTGTCGGGCATCTGCTCGCGCACTGCCTGGACGAAGTTGTTGCCGCTGCAGTGCATTGGAATGACGGCATCGGGCTCCAGTTTCTTGATCTCGGTGACCACCTGATTGAGATAGTCGGATGGCGCCGGCCCGAGATGGAAGCCGCCCACGATGGCATGGACCTTCTGTACACCTGAAACTTCCTGAGCCTGCCGCACCGAGTTGACGATACCCACATGACCGCAGGAACTGATGACGATCAGGCCGCGATCCTTAACATTGAAGCAGGTCGCGTGCTCATGCACGTGCTGGTCGGGCATAATCTTTCCCTGCAGTTCGGCGGAGGTGAAATGGCTCATCTCGCAGCCAAGCCCGTCCTTCACCGCAAACTCCACCATGGTGTTCGGCAAAATCTTTTCAATCCCGCTGCGTTTGATCTGGCCCGTGGTAAAGGCCTGTTTCTCGATTACGGTCGGAGACTGGGCGAGAACCAGCTTAACTTGATGAGCGGCAATCGCGCTGCGATCGAGCACGCCACGATCAGAGAATGGACCCGGCGATGTACCAGCGTACCGCTTGCAGAAATTGTCTTCCCCGCCGCAATAGAGCGTGAGGTCCACCGGCAACAAGTCGCGCTTTTTATCAAGGAAGCCGATAAGGCCGCCCCAGTGATCGTTATGACCATGGCTGAGAATGAGAGCGTTGATTTTGCGAGGATCCACTCCCTGCAGTTCCATATTGGTGATTAGTGCTTCCGGCGTGTAGCCGAAATCGAGCAGGATCGTACGAGCATCGTTGCCGCGTTGCGTGTCGAGCAACAGAGATAGACCCCACTGGGCATGAAACGGCCGTCATGCACTGCCGCACTGCACATGTCCGCTTTCGGGAGTAAAGCGGACATACATTTTGCGCCGCAAATGTCTGCTTTTGACCCAAAGCGGGCATGCCGCACGCCTGCAGCCATAATTCAACGCGATAA
>Ga0209382_10007692_pt1 | contig 13650 bp, 11 predicted proteins | sample SoiMetdeltSBSDD5_FD_187599 | JGI IMG/M metagenome (GOLD analysis project Ga0209382, IMG submission 187599) | Bulk soil microbial communities from a Populus tree surrounding site in Tennessee, USA - Soil MetaG P. deltoides SBSDD5 (SPAdes) (version 2) | ecosystem: Environmental > Terrestrial >... | reverse complement strand
GCAGCAAGCCCACCGACCAGCTTCCCCGCCACGGCCGCGAGCTCGCCGCCGTCGCCCGCGCCCTCGGCTACCCGCCGGGCACCGACCCCGGCGTCGCCGTCGACGACTACCGCCGCACCGCCCGCCGTGCCCGCGCCGCCGTCGAGCGCATCTTTTATGGCTGACGCCTCGTGAGTGGCAAATGGTGTTGGAGCACCAAACGCCACTCACGAGCGCTCAAGAACCAGCCGACGCAGCTCCACCGGGGTTCCACGACCCCCAGCACCGCATGCTGGGGATTCCCCGCCGGTCGGTGGTGGTCACCGTCGGCGTTGCATATTGCAACATGTTAGATACCCTACTATCAGCCGGATGCAAAGGTCGCTAGCAGAACTTTCACTCCGGCTATCCGCACGGCACCGTGAGTCGACCACCGGTTTCTACCGCACGTCGTTGGGCGGGTGAAGGGCATCCCGTTATGGGTAAGCGTGACCAAATCATCCAGGAACTAGACAAGGGTCTTGCCCATCTTGAGGAGCAGGAAAGGACTCTCACGGGTCGATCCGCCGGCCTCCTCGTGGTCACCACGGCTGCGGTAGCTGTAGTCATCAGCCTCCGCCAGCAGCACATCACCCCACCGGTGGCCCTGATTGTCATGTACATACTCCTCGCAATTGTTAGCACCATCAGCATTTCTGGACGCCGACTCGTCAACCCGTCGCTGAACCAGAATGTTCGCGAGCAATGGCTCCACCTTTCCGACGACGAGGTGTACGAGGTGCTGTTCGACCTCAAACGGCTCGCAATGCGTGCCAACTCCGAGCGGATGGTATTCGTCCGGCTGGCCTTCGTGGCACACATGTACCTCGTTGCAGCTACACTGGTCACATCGCTGGTCCTGCTGTGGAGATACACATGACAAGTCGAGAGCAGCTCGAACAACAACGCGCTCGTGCGCTTGAGTCATTGCGTGCCGCCCGACGTGGCCTGCATCCGACCTCCAGAAGCCGCCTGTTCGGCGTGACGAAACGCATGCTGGACGATGCTTACGAAAAGGAGAAGGCCGCCATCGAGCAATACTACGAGCCGCGCATCTCGAACTCGGCAAGAAGCGGTCCGACGGCAAGTCGGCAGGGCGCTGGCGGTCACCTGGCGTCCGGTTCCGCCGAACGCACGGGATCGGTTCTCACCCGCGATGAGCTCGTAGGGGAAGTGGCGAAATATCGATCACAGGGAAAGCGGATCGTCTTCACGAACGGATGTTTCGACCTGATTCATCGGGGGCACACCGGCTACTTGACGGAAGCCAAGGGCCTGGGGGATATCTTGATCATCGGCCTGAACGGTGACGAAAGCGTGCGCCGAATCAAGGGAGAAGGACGCCCCGTTCTCGCCGTGCGAGACCGCGCCGAGATACTCGTTGCGCTACGTAGCGTAGATCACGTGGTCGTGTTTGACGAGGATACCGCTGAGGACCTCGTCGACATTGTGCAACCGGACATCTACGTGAAAGGCGGTGACTATAGTCCTGAATACCCAACCCCTGAGGCCAGGAGGGCTGCTGCCTATGGCGGTTCTTACCATGTGTTGTCGTACATAGAGAGCACCTCAACCAGTCAACTCATCACACGTATCGTCCAGAGCGGGAAATGACGGAGAATGCGGCCGCGGACGGCATTCCCCTTGTAGTTGCGCACAAGGGGGCCAGCGCATACCGCACCGGGAATACCCGGGCGTCGTTCGACCTCGCGGTCGCCCAAGGTGCAGATTGCATCGAACTCGATGTCCAGTCAACCGCGGATGGTGAGATCGTCGTCTACGACCGATGGTATGTCGATGGCCCGAAACAACGACATGCTGTCGCCGAGTTGACGTTGGCCGACCTGCGACGGCTACACGTCGATGACGCGGCATCCGACGGCCAACAGCTCATGACTCTCGCCGAAGTAGTGGCCGGACTTCGCCCGACGAGGGTTGAAGTCCTCGTTGAACTCAAGAACAGCCTGCTCCGTCAACCCCAAAATCTTGGCCTGCTGGTCGCCGACGAACTGCGCCGGGAGGGTTTTCTCGACCGAGGTCTCGTGTTCTCGTTCGATCATGTTTTGATCGCGTCGATGGGCCACAGTCACCGCATCCGCAAGGGCATCCTCTATGTGGCAAGGTTGGTCGACCTGCCCGCAGTTCTACGGGCGACCGGCGCACATTTCGTCGAGGTGCGCAACGACTTCATCGGCCAAGCAATGGTCGAGGAGCTGCATGCGGCCGGGCGACGGGTGTGCGGCTGGTCCACCAATGATCCAGACGAACTCCGCCGACTTCGCGACATCGGCGTGGACATGGTTACGACCGACGCCCCAGACAAGGCACGTGAAGCGCTTGCCCTGCGCAACCCAATATCGTGAAACAGCAATCGCTGGCGCGGTCTCCTCAGCTCCACAGCGTGGCGATGGGGGCGGCGGCGATGTCATCGCTCAGCCGGAAGGCGCGCGGACCGGTGTGCAGCACGGCGCCGCCGACGAACCGATCACCGAGCTCGGTCCGCAGCCACGTGAGGTGGCGGGCGTCGTCCCGGGTCGGTGCACTGCCCGCCTTTATCTCAATGGCGAACACCCGACCCTCGCCGTATTCGACAATGACGTCGATCTCGTGTTGCCCCTTCTCCTGGCGGAGGTGATACAGGCGTGGCCGGGTCTCGCAGCTGGCGAGCTGCGCGCGAAGCTGGGCCACGACGAACGTGTCGATGATCCGGCCGAGCAGATACCCGTCTCGCATCAACCCGCCGACGCCGGTGCGCAGCGCGGTGAGCGCAAGCGATGGATCGACGAGGTAACGTTTTGGGCCGCGAACCAGCCGTTTGATGCGGTTGGACCACCACGCCGACAACGTGTCGACAATGAGCAGGTTGCGTAACAACTGGTCGTAAGCTTCGCCGGTGGCCTTGGCCACCCCGGCCGTCTCGTAGATCGTGCGGTGGTCCGTGACGCCCGCCGTGTTCGCCGCGAACGATTCCAGGTATCTGCGCAAAAGGTGCGGGTCTCGGTGGGTGGCAAGCGTGGCCACGTCCCGGGTGAGCAACTGGTCCACGTAGCTTTCCAGCCACGGGCCGCGTTCGGCGGCCGGAAGTCGCAGCACCGGCTGGGGAAAACCGCTCATGGCCGCCAGTTCTGCGTAGTCACGAACATCGGGCTGTTCGCTCGGAGTTGCCATCAGCGGCTCGATGCCGTGTTCGGCGAGCTGATCGAGGAGCGGAATCCGGGGGAGGGAGCCGCGTAATTCGGCGACGGTCAGCCCGTACATCGCCACCCGGAGCACGCGACCGGTGCCGGGCCAGGTGGGCGAGTCGACATCGCCGCGGACCGACCCGGTGATCAGGAACCGGCCGGGACGTGGATCGGCGTCCACCGAGCGTTTCACCGCGGCCAGCACGTCCGGCACGATCTGCCACTCGTCGATCAGGATCGGCTCGGCCAAGTCGCGGAGCGCGGCGTCGGGATCGGCGTCCACCGCGACCGCCTGCGCGCGGCCGTCCAGCCTGACCTCGCTGCGCGCCAGCCGCGCAGCGGTCGTGGTTTTGCCGGTCGCGCGCGGTCCCACCAGCATCACCGCTGGGTGGTGGGCGAGCCGGCGGGCCAGCAGACCATCGACCAGGCGAGGCAGGTAGGCGGGTTGCACGCCGGGAGCCTATCCAGATCCGGAGGCACCGCCTATCCATCTGCGGAGGCGATGGCTAGCCACCAACGGACGCTGACGACCCGGCCCGCGCCTCGAACTCGATCGGGTCCACCACAAAGCCCAGCCGATCAGCCCCCCGTCGCAGCCGGGCGTCCGCGGTCACCAGCAGCGCTCCACGCAACCGAGCCAGCGCGAGGAACTCGGCGTCGTACGTCTTGGCCAGGCCCAGCTCATCCGCGATGCGCCACGCCTCATCGGCGATCTCCGCGACGTCCTCCCGCAGCACCGGCAGCCCGGCGAACACCCCACGCGCCTGTGCGGCCTCCTCGGCAGTCAACTCGCCTCGCCGGACGGCCTCATGCAGCGTCGACAACACCTCGGACCACAGCAGGCTCGGCGCGAGCCACCGCCACCTTCCGGTGAAATTCAGGCCTCCGGCAAGGCATGACGGGAGGACCACGCTGGTGTCCAGCACGACCGGACGCATGGTCAGTGGCTCCTGCGGGAGTCTCGAACCAATCGAACCCAGTCGGGTTGCGGCCGGCCGTCGGGCCGCAACCGCATCCAGTCGGGCATCGGTGTCGAGCCCTCGTCGCCGCTGACGGCATCAAGGTCGGCCTCGTCCACCAGATACTGGGTGCCCACCCGGGTGTAACGCAGCCTTCCCTCCCGTATCCAACGCCGCACCGTCTCAGGGTTGCGGTGCACACGCCTGGCCGCCTCCGGCACCGTTAACATCGTCATATACTACAACATATCTGTCGATGATCCGTGCCGTCTTGGGGTGGATCAACTCCATAGTGTGGCGATGGGGGCGGCGACGATGCCGTCGTCCAGGCGGAACGCCCGCGGGCCGGTGTGCAGCGCAGCTCAGCTCGCCGCGTCCTGCGAGCAAGGAGCTCAGATAGGTAGATATGAAGTATGCTCGCGATACGCTGCGGCCCGGGGTGGCGACGACAAGGCAGTGCCCAACCACGATGACGTAGGAGCGCCGGATGTCCACGCCAAAGCCGCCGTATGCACCACCGCCGTTTCCGCCGGCCAGGAAGAAGTCCAGGACGCTACTGATCCTCGGAATCGTGGCGGTCTTCCTCTTCGTCGTCGGTGGTTGCGCGGCGGTTCTTCTCGCGGTCGACACCGTCACTGCACAATGAGCCCGGCCTCGGTGGCCAGCCGGTCGGCCACCGAGACGGCTTGGTCCGCGGTGATCCGCGCGCCGCGCAGCGTGCGCAGCCCGCTTGCCCCGACCAGCTGGGAGGAGCGCAGGTCGCAGCCCTTCGCCGCGCCGGCCTCGAAGCCCGCGCCGGCGAACCCGCACCCGTCGAAGATCACCCCGGAGAGGTCGCCGCCGATTGTCGCCTCGCGGAACGTGCAGTCCCGGAAGCACACCGGGCCCTTCACGCGAGCCACGTGCAGCGTCGCATAGTCGAACTGGCATCCGTCCACGAACACGTCCGCGACCAGCGCGAACGACAGCCGCAACCCCATCGCACGGCAGCCGAGCAGCTCCAGCCGCCGCGCCGTCACCTCGGCCAGCACCGCGCCACTGAGGTCCACCCGCCGCAATGCCACGTCGGTCAGCATCAGCGCAGGCCCGAGCCGCGCCTGCGACAGATCCACCCCGGCCAGCACGACCTCCGACAGCGACCCGGCCCCGCGGACCCCGGCCTGCGTGCCCCCGTCGAACCGCACCAGTTCATGCTCGAACTCGCCGCCCAGCGCCGCCGGCTCCGCGCTCAGCCCACCCTCGTCCAGCACCGGGCGCCGCAGCATCCGGCCCTCGCCGAGCTCCCGAACAGCGTCCACTATGCGCTCTTCGCCACGTAGCGGGGTGCCATTGCTTCCATCTGCTCGATCACGAGTCTGATGGCGTCGGGCTGCTTGTCCGGTGGGTACCTGTGCTTCACGAGCAGCCGTTTGATGGACGACCGAAGCTTGGCGCGCACGTCGTCCCGAACTGTCCAGTCGGTCTTCACATCGCGCCGCATGACCGCCACCAGCTCACGCGCGATCTGAGCAAGCACGTCGTCGCCCTGTAGGCGAACAGCCGACTCGTTGGTGCTGACCGCGTCGTAGAACGCAAGCTCGTCGTGGGACAGTGGTGGGCTGAAGCGCTGGCCGCGGTTGCCCTCCGCGGCGGCTTCCTTGGCCAGTTCGATGAGCTCGGCGATTACCTCGGCCGAGGTAAGCTGCTGGTTGGTGTACTTGCGCATCAGTTCGGCGATTCGCTCGGAGAACGCCCGCTGGCGCACGAGGTTGTGCCGTGTAACGTGAGTCGACTCCTTAACGAGAAGTGCGCGCAACGCCTCGATCGCAAGATGCGGGTTCTCCGCCGATTGGGCCTTGAGCTGGAATTCCGGTCCGAGATCGGACAGGGACGGTTTCGGCAGCCCTGCGGCGTCGTAGATGTCGACGATCTCACCGGACGCGGTCGAAGTCGCCACCAGCGCGGCGAGCATCCGTTGGATCTCTTCCGGCACGGGTTTGCCCTCGGCCTGCCGCTGTTGGGCATCGAACTTTCCCATCCATACCCGAACCTCCTCGTAGAACCTTGCTGTGCCGCGGAGGTGTTCGAGGGTCTGGTTGCCCGCGCACAGCGCCCACGCTCGGGCCAACTGGTTGGCCAATTTGCGGAAGCGGTCACCGAGCGTTTCCTCGCCATTCGGCACCTGGTTGCCGGGGGTGCTGGGGGAGCGCAGGTGGTTGGTGAGTCCGTAGGCGGCCTTGACCCAGCTCTTCGGGCCGCCATCCAGCCTGGCCCGCCACGGATAGCCGGCGCACAGTTCGTCGAGGGAAGCGATGAGGGTGGTGGTGAGGTCCACCGCCTCGTCGATGTCTTTGCCCACCGGCTTGTTGGCCCGGTCGGTATCGGTGTACTCGGCCAGCGCCCTGTTGAGGTTGTCCGCCAGCGGTGCGTAGGCGACGAGCAGCCCGTCCTGCTTACCGCGGAAGGTGCGGTTCACCCTCGCCAGGGCCTGCATCAGCAGCGCGCCCTTGAGCGGGCGGTCGAGGTAGAGCGTGTGCAGCGGAGGCGCGTCGAAGCCGGTCAGCATCATGTCCTTGACGAGCACGATCTGCAGCTCGTCGTCGGCGTCACGGAGCCGCTTCTGGATGACCTTGTTCTGCCCGTCGCGGCGGACGTGTCTGGCCACCAGCTCGGTGTCCTTGGCCAAGCCGGAATAGACGACCTTGAGCACGCCCTTGTCGACGGCCTCGTGCTGCCAGTCCGGCTTGAGCCTGACGATCTCTTCGTAGAGTTGGGCGCAGATCTCGCGGGTCGCGCAGACGATGAACGCCTTGCCTGGGGAACCGACGAACTTGCGCATCTGTTGCGACCGGGTTTCCCAGTGCTCGACGATGTCAGCCGCCAGTGCTTCCAGGCGAGCCGGTGCCCCGTATACGGCGTTGATCACGGCGACGGACTGCTCGATCTTCGCGCGTTCCACCTCGTCGAGCCCTACGGTGGCCTCGTCCGCGGCCCGGTCGAGGTCCTCTTCGCTGACGTCCTTGGTCAGGCCGACCTTGATCAGGCGGGGCTCGAAGTAGACCGGGACGGTGGCGCCGTCGTCGACCGCGCGGGTCAGGTCGTAGATGTCGATGTAGTCACCGAACACCGCGCGGGTGTTGCGGTCTTCGAAGGAGATCGGCGTTCCGGTGAACGCGAGCAGGGTGGCGTTGGGTAGCGCGTCCCTGAGATGGCGGGCATAGCCGTCGAGGTTGTCGTAGTGGCTGCGGTGGGCCTCGTCGGCGATGACGATGATATTGCGGCGGTCCGACAGCAGTGGATGCTCCAGTCCGGCGTCCTTCTCGGCCTTGCTGAGACCGAACTTCTGGAGCGTGGTGAAGTAGATGCCGCCCGTAGCGCGGTTGGCCAGTTCCTCGCGCAGTTGCGCGCGGGTCGTCACCTTGGTCGGGGACTCGCTCAGCAATCGGGACCGGTTGAAAGCTTCGAACAGCTGCCCGTCCAGCTCCTTACGGTCGGTCACCACGATGATGGTCGGGTTCTTGAGCTTGGGCTGGGTTGCCACCAGGTGGGTGTACAGCTCCATCTCCATGGACTTGCCCGACCCCTGGGTGTGCCACACCACGCCGGCCTTGCCGTTGCTCTCCACCGCGGCGACAGTTGAACCGACCGCCTTGGTGACCGCGAAATACTGGTGCGGCTTGGCGATTCGCTTCGCAAAACCCTCAGCCCCACCGTCGAACGCGGTGAAATTCCGCTGCAACTGAAGGAACCGCTCGGGGTTGAACACACCCTCGATAAGGAACTCCAACTCGGTGCCGAGGTGCATGTCATCGAGCGGTTCGCCGAGCGTCACCGGCTTGCCGTCGTCGTCGACGTTCCACGGCGAGTAATGGTTCAGCGGCGTGAACGGCGTGCCGTAGCGGGCGGTGATCCCATCGCTGATCACCGTCGCCACCGCGAACCGGAACGCCATCGGGAACTCACGCAGGTAGGTCGCCAGCTGGGCGTGCGCCGCGTCCAGATCGGCCCTGGCCGCGCCCGCCCGCTTCAACTCGAAGATCGCGACCGGCATACCGTTGAGATAGAGCACCACATCGAAGCGGCGCTCGACCTCTGCCGTGCGGACAGTGACCTGGTTGACCGCGAGCAGCTCGTTGTCGCCGACCTGGTGGCTGACCAGCCGGATCGTCGGGTTCTGCTCGACACCGTCGGTGTCGATATAACTGATCCCGCGATAACCCTGAACACAGATCCGGTGCAGCCGGTAGTTCTCCGCGATCGCGTCCTGCGAGGTCGGCTGGATGATCTCCGCGAGCGCCTGCTCCACGTACACCGCCGGCACCTGCGGGTTGAGCTCCCGCATCTTAGCCAGCATCCGCCCAGGAAGCGCGATGTCGTCCCAGGACGCCCGACCGTTCTGCGCGCCCGGCGCAATTGTGGCCCCCGGCAGTGACCGCCACTCCTGCTCGGCAAGCGCCTCCAGCGCGATGCCCTCCCAGTCCGCCTCACTGAAGCCCGGCTGCCCCGCCATCACACAACCCCCTCCACGGCTTTCTCGGCGTCCCGAACACGGATTTTGCCCGACATGAGAAGCGGTAGCAGAGTATCGCGCGTATTCGCAAGCCTGCTCGACTCGATAATCATTTGCGATGCCAATACGTGAAGCGCTCCCACTTCTCGCGAGAACTCTCTCGCCAATCGAACTTCTGGAACTCGGACTTGAAACTTCTTAAACGTACCCCTGCTCAACTCAAGGAAAGTCGCACCATTGGCGTGACTTGCAAACTCGGATATGCGAGCTCGCATATCATGAAACAGCCAAAGTTGATAGGCTGAATCCTTGGCGTTAACGACTATAAAGCCCTGGTTTACGGCGATTGGTGACTGGGCGATCGCGAAAGCGCCGATAGTCGCCCGTGACGTCATCAGGATCGAATCCTTTGGGTAAATCCTTGAGGAGCATGAGCTTAATCCTGCTTGAGTGATGGCCCGACTAGTTGAGAAGATGTACGGGCCGGCCAGGCCGGTCACGTCGGTCGGCGTCGCCCATGAAATATCTCCGTTCCAGTATTCGTCGACCGAAGTCTTTGGAGTTCCTCCCCCGCCGACTTCGGCAATGTCATCAAAGGCTTTACAGATGAGTCGAACCTTCCTGGTGACATTGGAGAATTTGGCATCGGCCAACTCTAGGCATAGACGCAAAACCTGCTTGCTGGCGGCGATTTTGTCGTCTAGCGCCCCCAGGACATCTGCGATGGCCCACTGTTTCCTAAGCGGCAGCTTTGGGATTGTGAGCCTTGACAGGATTCCTAGATTGATGTGGGGCACGCCTGTTGAAATAGCGTTGTCGTAAACTTGCTTTACGAACTCGGGTGATCTTGCGGCGTAGTACACGTACCTTGCATGGGTGACGTTAGGGTTGACGCGAAGTCTCATCTGACTTTGCGATACAACATACCTTGCGTCGGAAGTCTCGGGGACCAGGGCGACCTGGCCGAGTGTGCCTCGTTGCGTAAAGATCAGATCGCCAGGCTCGGCGCTATTTCGGAATAGGTCATTGTCGAATTTCCCTTGCGAGACATATACGTACTCGCCGCCAATTTCAGGCCCTATCATGTTGGCGCCGCGTATTACCGGAATTCCGGTGTGCGTGTAATCGCTGCCGATTAAGTTGGAACCAAAGGGGCCACCGACAAGTCCGCGATCGGCGGAGGCCTCAGCGATAGACATCTTATCCATCGAGTCGCTCCAATTGCTCACGGACAACCGTCTCCAGTCGTGCCGACTCGTCGAAGGCGGCAAGTAGTTCCTTTGTGAGCCGCTGGATCTTGTCGTCGATGGGTTCGCCGTCATTCTCAACTTCGGCGTCACCGACGTAGCGGCCGGGGGTCAGCGCGTAGTCGGCGGCCTTGATGTCGGGGAGGCCCACCGACTTGCAGAAGCCGGGGATGTCGTTGTAGGTCAGCTTCTTCTGTGCGGCGGAGCGGGTGCCGCGCCAGGCGTGGTAGGTGTCGGCGATCTTGGCGATGTCCTCATCGGACAGGGCGCGTTCGGCGCGGTCGACCATGTAGCCGAGTTCGCGGGCGTCGATGAACAGTACCTGGCCGGATCGGTCGATCGTTCCGTGCTTTCCGGCGCGCTTGTCCTTGGCGAAGAACCAGACGCAGACCGGGATTCCGGTGCTGCGGAACAACTGCGTAGGCAGGGCGACCATGCAGGAGACGAGGTCGGCCTCGACGATCTCGGCGCGGATGGTGCCCTCGCCGTTGGAGTTCGATGACATCGAGCCGTTGGCCATCACCACGCCGGCGCTGCCGCCGGGGGCGAGCTTGTACAGGATGTGCTGGATCCAGGCGTAGTTGGCGTTGGTGGCCGGCGGGACGCCGAACTTCCAGCGCGGGTCCTCGGTGTTGCGGGACCAGTGCTTGATGTTGAACGGTGGGTTCGCCATCACGTAGTCCATCTGGGCATCTGCGTGCTGGTCGCGGGCGAACGTGTCGCCCCAGCGCGCGCCGAGGCCCTTGTTGTCTATGCCGTGGATGGCGAGGTTCATCTTCGCCATCCGCCAGGTCTCTTCGAGGCTTTCCTGGCCGTAGATGGCGATGTCCTTGGGGTCGCCGTTGTGTTCGTAGATGAACTTCTCGGTCTGCACGAACATTCCGCCGGAGCCGCAGCACGGGTCGTACACCCGCCCGCGCGAGGGCTCCAGGACTTCGACGATCACCCGCACGACGCTGGGCGGGGTGAAGAACTCGCCGCCCCGTTTGCCCTCCGAGCGGGCGAAGTTGCCGAGGAAGTACTCGTAGACCTCGCCCATGAGGTCGCGGGCGCGGTGTTCGCCTTGGCGGCTGAACCTGGCGCTGTTGAAGAGGTCGATCAGTTCGCCGAGGCGGCGCTGGTCGATGTTGTCCTTGTTGTAGAGACGCGGCAGCGTGCCTTGCAGAGTCGGGTTCGCCCGCATGACGATATCCATCGCATTGTCGATCAACCAGCCGACTGTCCTGGCTGGTTCGGCGCCGAAGGCGGGCATGCCCTTGGCATGCTCGGCCAGATAGGACCAGCGTGCGGCCTCCGGTACGACGAAGACCCCGTACCCCTGGTACTCCTCGGGGTCGTCGACGAGGTCCTCGATCTGCTCCTCGTCGTAGTCCTCGGCCGTCAGGTCGGCGCGGATGGTCTCGCGGCGTTCGTCATAGGCGTCGGAGACGTACTTGAGGAACACCAGGCCGAGGATGACGTCCTTGTACTGGTTCGCGGACAGCGAACCGCGGAGCCGGTCGGCGGCCTTCCACAGGGTGTCCTTCAGCTCTTTCATCGTCGACGGTGCCGACGGCTCCTTTTTCGTGCGGGGGGGCATGCTGCCGTGTCCCTTCCTATTCCGTTGTCCGCGCAGTGAGTGTCACCGCGCCGGCGGCAACACCGTCGATCATGGCCGTGACGAGGTCCCGCGTCGCGTCCAGGTGCCGTCGCAGGACGGCCTCGTGATTTGCCGCGGCGGCAAGCACCGTTTCCAGCCGTTCCACCTCGGTGGTGTCGAGGACCGGGACGTTCCAGGTCTGCCACTCGGTGACCTGATCCGGCAGCCGGTTGATGATCGCCGCGGCCGCGTGCGGGCCGATGCCGGCTCGCGAACCGATCCGGAGGATCTTCGACGGCGAGGCCACCAGAGATCCGCCGTGGTCATCGACCCTCGCGGCCGGGCGTGGCCGTTCGGTGAACACCACATCCCCCGGTTCGGTGCGGGCCGCGCGCGGGTACAGCGTCGCAGCATCGAACGGGTCGAGCCGCGCAGTACCCGTAGAGCCGGTCGCGGGCAGTACGGCGACGGAACCCGCGGGGTCGTTGTGCGCGGGATCGATCCGGCTGCCGCGGAGCACCCGCACCTGACCCAGGTTCTTCAACTCGCCCAGCGACCGCCTGCGCAGCAGCATCGCCCCCTGGGCGCGTTCGGCCAGCACGTCGAAGGGGCGGATCGGCTCGCTCGTCACCAGGGTGGTCCTGTCGATCACGGCGACATGCCGTTCGATCTCCGTTGTGGCCAGCCGCACCGCTCGTACCCCACGGGGCACGATGGCAGCGCGGGCACTCAGGATCGGCGGGAGGTCGTGCGGGCGAAGGTAGCGGAATGCGCGACCCCCGTTAGTAGCCAGCGCACCGGTGACGTCGGCGGCAAGGTCGCCGAGGTCCAGCTCATCTCTGGTGAACGCGGCTAGATCGGCGACCAGCGGCCGTTGGGTGAACCCCCCGGCCGCGCAGACCCACAGGCCCAGGGCCTGCCGGTGCGCCTCGCGCCACATTCCCCGGGGGAGGCGGAGGGCAACGGCGAGGCTCCCCGAACGCAGCGTCTGCGCTCGGTGTCGCTCCTGCTCGCCCGGCAGCTGGTCGCACAGGACGCCGGCCGGGCCGATGGCGACCGCGAGTTCACCTTCGCCGAGATCGAGCACCAGGTTGTCGAGCAGATCAAGTATCTCGCCAGCAGGCCTGCCAATGGCCGGCAGCAGCCGGACGCTCGGAGCCGCCGCGCTGTCGACAGTCTCGATGCCGCGAATCGCTGCCCTGCGTTTGACGTCCCGCAGCTCCGGGGTGTCACCGGGCACCACCAGGTGGGCGAAGGTCTCGGCAACGGTCAGCGTCACGCTCGATGCGGGACCGACGTGAACCAGCGGCACACCGTCGGGGTCGAGATGGAGCGCGCAGGCGCCGGCGACGGCGTGGACGAGCATGACCGCATCGGCGGTGAGATCGCGTGTGCCCAGTGCTCGCGCCGCCCTGCCCTGTTCCAGCCGATCGAGCGCCTCGCCGGGGCCGTAGGACGCCTCGACCATGTCGTCGATGAAGCGCAGGGTGTTTGCCGCCGGATCGGACGCCTTCACCTCACGAAGCAGAACCCGGTCGTCGGGGTCGAGGCCGTGTGCCAGGGCGGCGCGTTGCTCCGGTGTCGTCTCCGCCAGTTCCTCCCCGGCCAGCGCCGCGAGACAGAGCCACGTGACGAGCTCGTCCAGGGTTGCGTCGTCGGGCACGCTCAATGCTGGTGCGTCGAGGTTCGCCTCCGCGTTGTTGCCCCGGCCGGTTCGTCGCAGCCACTCGACGATGTCGTCGCGGCCGAACCGCTCCATCCCGCCCGAGACCTGCACGGGATCGGGGAAGGGCACAAGCTGGCCGCGCACCCGCGGCCGGTTGCGCCACATGCTCACCACCGGGCGACGGACCCGGGCAAGATCGGCGATGTCCTGCAGCGTCAACGTAGGCGCGGCACCGGCCACAGCACGCCCCCTTCGGTCCGTCCAAAATCGCAGAACCACAGGCTACTGATCGCCTGTAGTTCTGCGATTTGACAGGCTGATAAGCCGCCTTATCGCGGCCGTCTAGCTGCACGAGCATGCTGGCCTGCGTCAGCAGCCTAGGTCGCGCGCCTGCAACCCCACGGGATCCACCACGTGGGCAACACCGGTGATTCCGCCGATGCGTGAAGCGTGACGACTCGTCAACGATGAGTAGTCGTTGGCTGTGCCCATGAGTAGGGAGAACGGCGA
>Ga0209382_10007691_pt1 | contig 13651 bp, 13 predicted proteins | sample SoiMetdeltSBSDD5_FD_187599 | JGI IMG/M metagenome (GOLD analysis project Ga0209382, IMG submission 187599) | Bulk soil microbial communities from a Populus tree surrounding site in Tennessee, USA - Soil MetaG P. deltoides SBSDD5 (SPAdes) (version 2) | ecosystem: Environmental > Terrestrial >... | reverse complement strand
CATGTTGAGGGAAATGACGAACAGCCCGTTTTTCCGCACCTCTTCGACCGCCTCGGTGATGTCGCCCCCCATGATGGAGCCGGCGAGGACCAGGATGCGGACGCGCGGCAGCCGGACGACGGATCGCACGGCGGCGGCAAGCTCCTGCTCGCCCACGAGCGGAATGGTGTCGACCGAAATGCGCTCGCCGCGGATGTTGTGGCGGTCGGCCTCCGAGACGGCGCCCATGGCCACCAGGCCCACCTGCGCCCCGCCGCCCATGACGATGATCCGCTTGCCGTAAATCTTCGCGAAGGACGGCGTCTCGACCACGTCGCTGACGCCGGGGACGCTTTCCAGCTCATGGAGAACCTGATCGAGCGGCGCCCCTTCGAGAGCGAGCTCAAAGTAGATCTTCGACGAGGGCTGGCCGGTATGGATGTCGACGTAGGTGATGTTGGCGTGGTGGCCCGCCAGCACCTTCGTCAGTCCGTACAGGATCCCGGGACGGTCCGACACGGTCGCCAGAATGGCGTGGACGCTCATAGAGAAACAGTGAATCTAGCACGATGCGACGCTTCGCCCCGTCGGGCGCGCGGCTCGTCCCCGCAAACTGCACAATGACCGCGCCACGGCTGGGCTCAAACGCGCTTGATGTGTGATACAACCTTATGGTTCGATTACGGCTCGTGGAGGATCCATGATTTTGGTTCCCAAAATCAGTCCCCATGGATTATTCGTCCCAAGTCATTCGGGCCTATTCCTGCAAATAGCTGAATCGGGCTCACTTACGTGTAGGGCCCACCTGGTACGTATTTTCGGTAACGTACCCACACGTAAGCAGACGAACTAAACGCGTTTCTCAAGGAGAGACAGATGTACGCACGCATAAGTGCTGCTCTTGTGGCGGTCGCGCTGGTCATGACAGGCCTCGCGTCGGCCCAGGAGCGTTTCGGCACTCTCACAGGCAGGGCCACGGATCAGCAGGGCGCGGCAGTGCCCGGCGTCACGGTCACCATCACCAATACGCAGACCGGCGAGAACAAGGTCTACGTCACCGACGCCAACGGCCAGTACGTCGCTCAGGATCTGAACCCTGGGCGCTACAACGTCGGGTTTGAACTTCAGGGTTTCTCGCGGGTGGAACGGTCGGACATCAGCGTCCTGCTCGGGCGCAGTTTCGAGCTTGACGCGGAGATGCGCGTCGGAGCGCTGACTGAGACCGTCCAGGTCACCGCGGAAGCGGCCCCGCTCGTCGATACGCGGAGCACGCTCATCAGCCATAACGTCACGGCTGAGGAGTTTGACCGCCTGCCGAAGGGCCGCTCGTTCCAGTCGATTGCGCTGACGGCCCCGTCGGTGAATTCAGGAGAAGTCGAAGGCGGCTTCCAGGTGAACGGCGCCAGCGGCGCCGAGAACGCCTTCACCGTCGACGGCATCGTCACTAACAGCCTCATCAACGGCCAGTCCCGTCAGAACACCGTATTCGAGTACCTGCAGGAAGTGCAGGTCAAGACCAGCGGCATCTCGGCGGAGTACGGCGGCGCCCTGGGCGGCGTCGTCAGCGCCGTGACCAAGAGCGGCGGGAACGTGTTCCGCGGCGAGGGCCACTACTTCTTCGAGGGCAGCGCCCTGCGAGCGGTACCGGTGGAGCGGCTCGTGCTTGACCCGGTCGGCGACAAGACGGCGTTCTACATCCAGGACGAAGAGTCGCCGGAGAGCCACAACGAATTCGGCGGCTCGGTTGGCGGCCCGATTATCCGCGATCGACTCTTCTTCTTCGGGTCGTACTCGCCCCGTAACGAGAAGAAGACGAATACCTACAATTTCACGGACGGCTCGAACGACATCGAGCGGAACATCTGGCGGCAGCAGGCGTTCGGCAAACTGAGCTACTCGATGCGCCGCGGCTCGGCGACCTGGTCGGCCCTCTGGACGCCGACGACGGCGGATGGCACGCACCAGGCCTACAACGGTGCCACGCCCAACTCGTATATCGGACCGATGTCCTCGCTCGCGACCAACATCGGGCGCGGATACGAAACCAATCAGGTCAATACCAGTGGGACGTTCGATTTCTCGGTGACCAACTCGTCGTTCCTGAGCTTCCGCGGTGGGTACTTCCACGATCGATTCAGCGACACGGGCATCCCGCAGACGACGTCCTACACCTATCAGACTTCGACCTCGACGATTGACGCGCTTCTGCCTGCGGCGCTGCGCGGCGGCATCAACACCTCAAACGTGCCCAGGGCGCAGATCACCGACTTCGACACCACGAAACGGCAGAACTTCAACGTCGACTACAACCAGACGTTCGCCGGCGGCGGCCTGCACACCCTGAAGGGCGGCTACGGAATCCAGCATGTCGTCAACGACATCAATTCGTACTACCCGGGCGGCTACACCTTCCTGTTCTGGGATCGCAGCTTTGCGTTCGGCGGCCAGACCCTCGGCCGAGGCACGTATGGGTACTACGAGGTGAACGACCGCCGGATCACCAACAAGGCCGGCAGTAATATCCAGTCGCTGTATATCCAGGACCAGTGGACCGTCGGCAATCGCCTGACCCTGAATCTTGGCCTCCGCACTGAGGACGAGAAAGTGCCGACCTTCCGGCCCGATTTCCTTGAAACCGCTTTCCACTTCACGTTCAAGGACAAGCTGGCGCCGCGTCTCGGTGCGGCCTACGACATCTGGGGCGACGGCCGGTTGAAGGTGTTCGGCAGCTGGGGGCTGTACTACGACTGGACCAAGTACGAGCTGCCGCGCGGCTCGTTCGGCGCCGAGACGTGGTGCATCTACTATCGCGGCCTCGACACACTGGACATCGCCAGCTTGAATCTGGACAACAAGCCGGGACGCGACCTGTGGGTCACGCAGGGCAGCTGCCGCGACCGCCGCGTGCCGTCGTTTGGCGGTGACATCGATCCGGAGCTCGAGCCGATGCGGCAGTCGAGCGCCAGCGGCGGTGCCGAGTTCCAGCTCGCCAACAACAGCGTGCTGACCGTCCACTTCATCCACAACGATCTGCTCGAGACGATCGAGGACGTGGGCTTCCTGAATGCCGAGGGTGACGAAGGTTACCTGATCAGCAACCCGGGCAAGCGGCAGGCCTCGATTCAGTTCCCGACCGGTGCTACACCGCTCGGACAGCCGGTGCCGAGACCGAAGCGGCAGTACGACGCGCTGGAGCTCGGGTGGGACCGTCGGTTCTCGAACAACTGGTTCGTCAGCGCGAACTACACGCTGAGCCGGCTGTACGGCAACTACGCGGGCCTCGCGTCGTCCGATGAAGTCACCACGCCGACGACGGGCACCTCGTCGTCGACCGCGCAGCAGCAGGCCGGCAGCATCGCCCGGCCCGGCGGCAACGTGAATCGCGCGTGGGATCTCGACGAACTGCTGTTCGACTCGCACGGCAACCTCGACGTGCTTGGCCGCCTGGCGACAGACCGTCCGCACGTCGTCAAGCTGTACGGGGCGTACTCGTTCCCGTTCGGCACGCAGCTCGGCGCGTTCCTCTACGCCGGCAGCGGCACGCCGATCTCGACCTACGTGACGTCCACCAACGGCGCGGATCTGATCGTCGAGGGCCGCGGTGGGTTCTTTGAGAATGGCCGGGTCACGCAGGGCAAGCGAACGGACATGCTGAACCGCACCGACCTGCTGGCGTCGCATACGCTGGACCTGTCAGGCAAGCGGCTGCGGTTCGAGCTCAACGTGATCAACCTGTTCAACCAGAAGACCCAGCGGCACATCTTCAACCACCTGAACCGCGGGGCAGGCGTGGATCGGGGATCGTCCCTGATCGATCTCCACAACACGAACCTGTTGAATGGCTACAACTACAACGCGCTGATCCTGGCGGCTCCGGACGGGGCGAATTCGTACGATCCCCGATATGGACAGACCGACCTGTTCGAGGACGGCACGCGCGCGCAGTTCCAGGTCAAGTTCGAGTTCTAAGCACGGAATCGGGCAGTTGAGGGGCGCCGGCTTCTGCCGGCGCCCCTTTTTTGATCGGAGGAGCGCATCATGAGCACGGCGTTCTTGCGCCTGGGAGTGTGCTGTCTGTTGGCGGTCACGCTCGGCGCCAGCCCACTGGGGGCCCAATCGACCAGCGGCACGATCCAGGGCGTCGTGCTGGACAACCAGGGCGGCGTCGTCCCGGGTGCCACCGTCACCGCGCGCAACGTCGACACCAACGTGAGCCGGTCGGTTGCGACTGATGCCGGGGGCGTGTACCGGTTCCTCCGAGATGCCGCTTGGCAACTACGAAGTCACGGTGGAGCTGACCGGCTTCTCCCGGTACGTGCGATCCGGCGTCACGCTGTCAGTTAGCCAGACCGCGGTCGTGGACGCCGAGATCAGGCCTGCGGCCCTGACCGAGGTTATCGAGGTCCGGGCCGACGCCCCGCTCTTGAACGTCACCAACGCGGAGGTCGGCGTCCGCTTCGACGCGACGCGGATATCCGAACTACCGGTGCTGGGCAGCCGCAACATCTTCACGCTGGCGCGCTCGGCGCCCGGCGTGAGCGAGCTCGCCAGCGGCCAGACGAACTTCTCCTCCGGCGGGTTCGAGGCGAACTATTCCTCGAACGGAGCGCGCCTGCGGTCGAACAACATCATGATCGACGGCCAGGACGTCAACGACCCGAGCGTGACCGGGCGCCAGCAGCCGATGAACAACACCGACATCGTCCAGGAGATCCGGCTGGTGACCAACCAGTTCGCCGCCGAGTACGGGCGCGCGGCCGGCTCGATCATGAACGTGGTCACGAAGAGCGGCACCAACGCGTTCGACGGCAGCCTGTTCTGGTTCCACAACGACAACAGCCTCAACGCCCGCAGCAATCTCGACGAGGCGGCTGGACGAACCCACGCCCCGTACCGGGTCGAAAACCAGGCCGGCGGGACCGTGGGCGGCCCGATCGTGCGAGGCCAGACGTTTTTCTTCGGGTCCTACCAGAAGTGGACTGATCGGCGGCTGGGCTCCGGCTTCACGCTGACCGGCGCCCCGACCGACGCCGGGCGGCAGATCCTGGAGAGCGCGGCAGGCCGCCTGCCGCAGGTCCAGGCGCTGCTGAAGCACCTGCCGGCCGGCGCGCCCAACGGACGCACGGCCACGTTCACGCTGGCAGGCACGACCTATGCGGTGCCGCTCGGCTCGCTGACCGGGACCGGATCGCAGCGGCTCGATGATCACCAGACGTCGGTCCGCGTCGATCATCAGCTGACGCAGAACCACACGCTGGTCGGCCGATACCTCTACAACAACAGGCCCGCCGATACCGCCACCAGCAGTGTCCAGGTGACGCCTCCGGGGTTGACGCACGATCAACCGTCGAGCAGCCACGCGATGAATACGTGGCTGACGAGTGTGCTCGGCGGAAGCACGTCCAATGAACTGCGCGTGGCCCTGTCACGCCTCCGCACCAACGGAATCCTGGTATCACTCGATTCAGACCCAGCTCGACAAGCGCTTCAGCAACGCCCTGAGCGCCGGCCTGCACTACACCTGGAGCCGGTTCGAGGATACCGCGTCGGAGGTGTTCAATCCGTCAAGCGGCGAAGTCGCCGTTGCGCAGGACTCGTTCAACATCGAGGGGGACCGGGGACGGTCCACTTATGACCGGCCGCATCGCATGACGGGCAACTTCGTGTGGGAACTGCCGTGGATGCGCAACCAACAGGGTCTGGCTGCCAAAGTCATCGGCGGCTGGCAGTTCAGCTCGTTCTTCACGCTCCAGAGCGGGGCGCCGTTCACGGTGTTGAACGGAACCGATCCGACCGGTGCACTGGCTGGCATCGACGGCCTCGTCGGCAATGCGATCCGGCCGAATCTCAACACTGACCTTGATCTCGCCAGTATGACGGTCGAAGAAGTCCGCGAAGCGGGCGGAGCGACGTTGTTCCGCGCGCTCTGCGGCATGCCGAGCGCGACATGCCCCGGCGAGCGCGTCGGCAACGTGCCGCGCAACCTCCTGCGCGCGGACGGCATCGGCAACATCGACGTCGGGATCATGAAGAACACGCGCTTTGCCAGCGGCCAGAACATGCAGATCCGGATCGAGCTGTTCAACGCCACCAATACGCGGAACTTCGGCATTCCGGACGGCCGCATCAGCTCGACGAACTTCCTGAATCAATGGGCCACCGACGGCGGCAATCGGCGCGTGTGGGTCGCGCTGAGGTATCAGTTCTAAAGGTCCTGGGTGTCGATCTGCGCGCGCTGCAGCCGTCCGCTGAAGTCCACGTAGATCGACTTCCATTCCGAGAAGACGTCCAGCGCCGCAGTCCCCGCCTCGCGGTGGCCGTTGCCGGTCGCCTTGGTGCCGCCGAACGGCAGGTGAACCTCTGCGCCGATGGTCGGCGCGTTGACGTAGAAGATCCCGGTATACATGTCACGCATCGCGGCAAACGCCTTGTTGACGTCGCGTGTGTAGATCGACGCCGACAGTCCGTAGGCGACGCCGTTGCCGATGGCAATTGCCTCGTCAAGGTCGTGACAGCGCATCACCGAGACGACCGGACCGAAAATCTCTTCCTGCGCAACGCGCATTTTCGGATCGACGTCGCCGAACACCGTTGGCTCATGAAAGAATCCTTTCGCGTGGGCTCCGCCCGTCAGCGAGTGGCCGCCGGTCAGCAGCCGCGCGCCTTCCTGCTGGCCGATCTCGACGTACCGCATCACGGTGGCCCGCTGCGCCTCGCTGACCGAAGGGCCCATCTGAACCCCCTCGTCGAGCCCATTGCCCACGCGGAGCGTCTTCACGCGCGTCACGAACTGCTCGACGAAGGCGTCGTACACGCTGTGGTGCACGACGACGCGGCTCGCGGCGGTGCACCGCTGTCCGGTGGTCCCGAACCCGCCCCAGAGGCAGCCCTCCACGGCCAGCTCGAGCTGCGCGTCGTCCATGATCATGACGACGTTCTTGCCGCCCATCTCGAGATGGACCTTCTTGAAGCCGGCCGCGGCGTTCTGGTTTACGACTCGGCCGACTGCGGTTGAGCCGGTGAACGAGACGACCGCAACGCGGTCGTCCCGCGAAAGCAGCGTTCCGACGTCCGGCCCACCGGTCACGATGTTGACCACGCCAGCCGGCAGACCGGCCTCCTGCAGGACCTCCACGAAGTTGATGGCCGAAAGCGGCGTCAGCGAAGCGGGCTTGAACACGACAGTATTGCCGCAGATGAGCGCGGGCGCGATCTTCCACGACGGGATCGCCATCGGAAAGTTCCACGGCGTGATGATCGAACAGACGCCAATCGGCTGCCGGACCGACATCGCGAACTTGTCGCGCAGCTCCGAGGGGACGGTCTGGCCGTACAGCCGGCGCCCCTCGCCCGCCATGAAGTTCGTCATGTCGATGGCTTCCTGGACGTCGCCGCGCGTTTCCTCGAGCACCTTGCCCATTTCGCGCGTCATGTCGCGGGCGAATTGCTCCTTGCGGCTGGCGATGATCTGCGCTGCCCTGAGCAGAATTTCGGCGCGGCGCGGCGCCGGAACATGGCGCCACGTCGAACAGGCGCGATGCGCGGCGGCCAGCGCATCGGCGGCGTCTTCGGGCGTCGATTCCTGGAAGAGGCCGATCAAATCGTCCTGGTCGGCGGGGTTCCGGCTCTCGAACTGGCGGCCCGATCGCGACGGCACCCATTCGCCGTCGATGAAGTTGTTCCAGGTGCGGACGGCTGCGGATCTGTCCACCGGCATATGCTGCACAGAGTGACGCAAGTATCTGCGGGGCCGCAAGCCGGGGTCGCCGCCGCGCATTTTGTGCGCGGTGGGGTAGAACATGCGGCCGGGCTGACCGCGAGCATGGCGAAAATGCCTACATTCCTCCATCTGTCGTCGACTGGCGCCCAGCCACGGGCATCTGCGGCAAACACACGGGTTAGAGTGCGTCCCCGGCCGAGCTGGCGGGGAGGACACGTGTAATTTCCTGCGCCCGCACAATCCCCGGATGGTCTAAATACTGGCGTTTCCGCGTGGCACGGATCCTGAATTGAGTAGCGGCCAGAGAGAGAGGCGGATTAGCCGATGACCAACATGACCCGAATCGCCGCCACGCCAATCCAGAAAGTTGTCGTCGTCAACGGCAGCACCGAGGTGCTCGGCATGCTGGAGACGGTGCTGGATGCGGGTCGGTACGATATGGTGTTCGTCGAATCGAGCGATCACGCCTACTCGCAGATCAAGAAAGTTCTGCCGAACCTCGTCATCCTCTGCGCGCGCATCGAGAACCTGGAAGGCATCCACCTGCTCACGATGCTGAAGCTCGACGCCGACACGCGCGACATTCCGGTCCTGACCTACACCACCGAGTACGAGGGACAGGATTTCGACACGGCTATTTCTCAGCTGGCCGAAGAGGACGACGATCTGCTTCCGAGCCGCCCCGCGCTGCGCATGAACTAGCCTGGCTCGCCGAAGCCGCGTGCGGCAAAGGCGGCATGCTATATTCCGGCCGGCATGGCCGACGCGAACAGGCGCGGCGCCGAGCGCGTCCCGATTCTCGGCGACCTGCAGGGCGAAATCATGGTGTTCCAGCCGATGCTGATTCGCGATATCAGCAAGACCGGTGTAACTGTCGAAACCCGGTTTCCGCTCCATCTCGACTCGCTCCACGAGGTCCGCTTGAGCCTGGTGAAGAAGTCAGTGGTGGTGAAGGCGCGGGTCGCCGGCTCGCAAATCACCGACGTTGACCAGGACATCGTCACCTACCGCTCAGGGCTGGAGTTCGTGGCAGTGTCCGGGCGGGTGCTGGACGCGATTCGAGAATTCCTGGTCGACGTGAAGGCCGACCGCGGCGGAACCGGAGAGTGACGGCCGCCCTGGCCTATCTGACTTTCAGATGTTCGAGGTAATCGCCTGAATGGATCCGTTCGGCGCGGCCGAGCGGCGCGTTGTAGAAATAGGCCCAGGCGTCGACGACCTGGCCGTTCTCCAGAGTGACGGGGGTGAGGTCGCGGTTGTAGAGACTGCTTTCTGGCTCCTCCGCCCGGCATCCTTCCAGTTCATCGAGCGCCTGCAGGACGATGGTCGGGTGGTTCATCCGGTAGACCTCGCCCCAGACGCGCGCATCTGACGCGCGCACGGCAGCCGGATAGATCCCCAAATCAAACAAGGCGCCCGCGATGGTCCCGCGCCCTGTGTAAACCAGGTGCTGATCGACGCGCAACCGCCCGGCCCGGTTGAAGGGCGTCATCAGCGTGCCGTAAAAAAACACCAGGTCCGTCATTCCGCTATTTACGAAGGACTTACGCCCGGCGGGCAGGGGCCGTTTACCGCGCCGGCTCGCCTCGGCGTCTCCGCTACTGTTCGAGGACGTACTCCCGGTGTTCAACAGCCCGTGTGGCAAGGAGGAGACACCCCGACGTGATGGCGACCAGCCAGAACAGGCTGCTGGTGCCGTCGGCAGTCTGGCGGAAGACCGCTTCGAGGTGGTACGCCAGGGTGAACCGCCGCAGGTAGCCCGGGACGAGCAGCGCCACCTGTTCCCACCCGAACGCGAAGACGAGGCCGATGACCAGCGGCCGCTTCAGGGAAGCCCCCATAAAGGCGAAGAGAGCGCCGTAGGCGGCGAGGCCGAGCGCCATGACGCCCAGGTACCGGGCGAGGTCGCTCTCAGGCAGCGACGACCGCGCCACAAAGGCGGCATAGATGAGCGCCGCTGCCGCCAGCATGACGACCGACGTGCAGGCGAGGTAGGCGAAGTACTTGCCGAGGAGAACGGCGCCGCGGCGGATGGGCCTGACGAAAAGATACGTGATCGTCTTCTCTTCCACTTCGTCCGCGATGAGCGACGTGCCGTACCAGACGCCGAGAACAGGCACAGCAAAGCGGAGGAAGAGCAGCCAGAGAATCGTGTCGAACAGGTCGGCGCCTCCCAGGCGGCCGCCGTTGACGGTCACGTTCACACTCGCGGTCCCGGCCATCCGCCCCGCGACCGCCAGCAGCACGGGACCGCCGACGATTAGGACAACGAACAGCGTCCGGCGCGAGCTCAGCATCTGCCCCAGCGCGAGCGGGAACACGCGCCCGGTACCCGTCCAGAATCCAGCCTGCCTCGCCGAAGCTGGGCGAAGGCGGGTCACGACTTCACCAGGTATTTGAACACCGCCTGCAGGTTGTCGTCGGGCGACGTGATTGCGTCGATGGCGCCGGCATCACCCGACGCCGCAAGCGCTGTGAGACGCGTGTAGAAAACGTCCGGCTTTGCCGTCTGGATCACGACGGCGCCTTCCTCGAAGGTCACGCTGAGCACGTCATCCTGCGACAGGAGGTGTTGCGCGAGCCGTCTCGGATCGACGGCGCGCACGAACACGGTGTGCGGGTGCTCGTCGATGAGCTCTCTGATCTGATGAACGTTGCCTTCCGCAAGGATCCGGCCGTTGTTGACGAGCAGAATATTCGACGTCATTGCCTCCACTTCGTGGAGGATGTGGCTCGAGACTAGAACGCTCTTGCCCGCGCGCGCCCAGTCCTTGATTAACCTGATCGTCCGGCGCCGCATCAGGGGATCCATCCCGCTCAACGGCTCATCGAGGATGAGCAGCTCGGGGTCGTGCACGATTGCCTGCGCCAGCTTGACGCGCTGTCGCATGCCCTTGCTGTAGCTGCCGATTCTCCGGTCGGCGGCGTCGATCAGATCGACGACCTCGAGAGCACGGGTGGCAGCGGCGTCCGCATCCGCCCGCCGCAGCCCGTTCAGGCGGACCAGAGCCTCGAGCCACCGGCGGCCGGTCATCCGCTCGTAGAACGCGTCCTGGTCTGGGCAGAACCCGATGCGCGCATAGAGCGCCGGATTGCCCCAGATCGGCTCTCCCAGCACGCGGACCGTGCCCGTGCTCGGAGCGAGCTGTCCGGTGACCAGCTTCATGAACGTGGATTTGCCGGCGCCGTTGGGACCGAGAAGGCCGGTCACTCCGCGCGGGATCGCCACACTGACGTCGTTGAGGCCCGACACCTCGCCGTACCACTTCGAGAGATGCTCGGCGACGAGCACAGCTTCGGTCGAATCTGTCCCGTTCACGTGACCGCGTCCAGGGCGCGCACCCGGCGGTCGAGGATGAAGATCGACGTTGCGGCAATGAGCACAACGACCGTGATCGCCGCCGTCGCCGAGAGCGGCGGATTCGCCGGCGCGCGGAAGATGGCGATCGCCAGCGCGTCGAATACATTCTCCGGCGAGACCCACGCCCACGCGGTGGTTCCTGTGATTCCGCGCAAGACCTGGTATACCGCCGCCGCGAATATCACCGCGCCCGCGTAGATGACGGCAACAAACCGCCGGCTCGTCGAAAGGGACGACAACGCCAGCATCGCCAGCGACGTCGCCAGCACCTCGACAGCGCAGAACAGCGTGATGGCGGGGACGAGCGACGGATTGTCGCGAATGAAATCGGGGCTGCCGGCGAAGATCACCTGCAGCGCGAGCAGCGCCATCGCCGGCAGCCAGCTCGCGGCCAGAAGGAACGCGGCAAGCGCCAGCAGCTTTCCGAGCACGTACTGAACACGTGTCAACGGCTTCGACAGGTAGACTTGCAGCGCGTTGGCGCGGCGATCGCTCGCAATCAGGCCGGAACCGGCATAGATGGTGATGAAAAACAGGAACGGGCTCTGCTGGTCGAGAAATTCGCGGAAGGTATCGGGGCCCGGCGCAAGGAACGCCAGCTGGGCGATGCTCGTGGAGGCGTAGATCTGCAGCGAGCGGACGATGAAGGGGCTCCAGGCCAGAAGCATCAGGGCCAGAAACCGGCGCTCGCGCACGCGCTCGATCACCCCGGCGCGCGCGATCACCCACCAGCCGCGGCCCGGTGGAATCCGCCGGCCCGTGTAGCGGCGATAGCCCTGGTCGTGGATCGGCACTATTGCGTTCCCACTGCGTCGACGAAGACATCCTCCAGCGTCGGCACGCTGGCGCGCAGGTGCCTGACCTGAACACCCTGCTGCGCGGCGACCTCGAACAATTCACGCGACCCGCGCCCCTCAGGCATGAGCACGCGCATGACGTCCTCGTCCGTGTCGTGACAGTCCAGCCCGACCTGCTGCAGCGCAGCCGCAAAGCGGCCGGTGTCGCCTTTGACGCGCACCTCGAACACGCGCTGGCCGTGGCCCTTCAATCCCGCGATCGGCCCTTGGGTGGCGACACGGCCGCGCGACAGCACCAGCACGTGATCGCATGTCTCGTCGATGTCGGGCAGCAAGTGCGATGAGACGATGAGGTTCAGCCCGCGCTCGTGCGCGATGTCGCGGATGAGCGCCACCATCTCGTCGCGTCCCTTTGGATCCATGCCATTGGTCGGCTCGTCGAGCAGCAGCAGGTCCGGATCGTGGACGAGCGCCTGGGCGAGCTTGATTCGCTGCTTCATGCCGGTGGAATAGGTCTCGACCTTGCGGTAGCGCGCCTCGCCAAGGCCGACGTAATACAGCACCTCATGGGCGCGCTGCATGGCGTCTGCCCGAGGCAGACCGGCGAGCTCGCCGCAATAGGCGACAAACGCCACCGCGGTCATGCCGGGAATGTGGGCATCCGTCTCGGGCATATAGCCGACCCGGCGCCGGATCTCCAGCGGCGCGTGGCGGACGTCGAGCCCAAGCATGCGCAGCTCGCCTCGCTCCAGCGCAATGAACCCGAGCAGCGCCTTGATCAGCGTGCTCTTGCCTGCCCCGTTGGGACCGAGCAGGCCAACCGCGCCCGGCGGCAGCGCGGCGCTGACGTCTTCCAGCGCCAGCCGCGGGCCGTACCTGACGCTGACGTTCGTGATCGTGACGACCGAACCTGCCTCGCCCAAGGCCGTGGCGAAGGCGGGGCCTGTCACAACGCTCCGCGGAGGCCGAGAGCGTCGGCCTGCTCGCGCATGAACGCGATGACATTCGCGGCATGCTCCTCGAGCGGCAGGCCGAGGCCGGCTGCGCCGTTGCGCAGGTCGTCGCGCGACACGGCGCGGGCGAACGCCTTGTCTTTCATCCGCTTGATGACCGACGAGGCCTCGAGGTCGAGGATGCTCTTGCTCGGACGGACGAGGGCCGCCGCCGTCACAAAGCCGGCCATTTCATCACAGGCAAACAGCGTCTTCTCCAGCAGGCTGTCGCGGGGCACGCCGCTGTAATCGGCATGAGACAGGATGGCACGCGTCATCCACTCCGGATAGCCGCGCCGCTGCAGTTCTTCGCAGCCGCGAAACGGATGATCGGCCGGTGTCGGGTAGCGCTCGTAGTCGAAATCGTGGAGCAGGGCGACGACGCTCCAGCCCTGCTCGTCCTCGCCGAACTTGCGCGCGTAGCCGCGCACGGCGGCCTCGACCGCGAGGGCATGCTTCCGCAGGCTCTCGCTCTGCGTCCATTCGGTGAGCAGCCCCCAGGCCGCATCGCGAGACCAAACTGTAAGGGGGTCGGGAGTCATTTTTCGAGGACACTCACGATCGCAGTCAACACCACAAACAAGTGTCCTCGAAAAATGACTCCCGACCCCATTACGTTTATCGAACCGGACGTGGCGCTTCGCGATCAAGCTCGAGCGCACGTGCAATGACCGCCCGCGCCTTCACCGTCAGGTCGTAGGCGTCGAGCTCCTCCGGATCCACCAGCACCGCGGCGTCCACATCGGAGCCGGCCTCGAGATCGCCGCCGATCGGCCAGCACAGATAATCGACGAGGACGAAG
>Ga0209382_10007690_pt1 | contig 13651 bp, 12 predicted proteins | sample SoiMetdeltSBSDD5_FD_187599 | JGI IMG/M metagenome (GOLD analysis project Ga0209382, IMG submission 187599) | Bulk soil microbial communities from a Populus tree surrounding site in Tennessee, USA - Soil MetaG P. deltoides SBSDD5 (SPAdes) (version 2) | ecosystem: Environmental > Terrestrial >... | reverse complement strand
CTTTCTGCCACCCCTCGAGAGTCATGTTGCCCCAAGCGGGCATCGCATTGGCTACCGTGGAATATGAAAGCTCAAAAACGTCGTCCGCAAGTTTGTCTTTGGTATAGAGCCGGTGGTTTCGCAGCGCGGTCTTCGCAGCTTCCGGATTCGAGCGGAAGAGCGCACCGCCACGCGAAATCGCGCGCGCCACTGCCGTTGCGATCTTGGGATTCGCTTCGAGGTAATCCGGACGAACCATCAGTACCTCATAGGGGTAGTCGGTCAATTCCGGGACTTCACCTTTGCCCAGAGGGATCAGCACATAACCCTTGCCACTCGGCTCCGTGATTTCGGCCGAAGGTGGAGAGAGCGCATAGGCGTCGATCACGTTGTTCATCAACGAAGCGGGAAGTTCGGGTGCCCCTATATAAACGAACTTGAGTATCGTCGCAATGGCGCCGGCTTTTTTCACCAGGAATCTGAAGATCTGCTCAGAGGCCGCCCCCGGGCCGGTCGCGCCGATGGTGCCCAACTGCGTCAAAGCTTTGAGCCGCGCGTCCAAGGGGCTTTGGCGTGTGAGCCCAAACTTGTCCACGAGCGCCTTGCGCAGGACCACGCTCAACGTCATGGCGCGGTTGTGCGCCTGGATCGCTATCGCCGGCGCCCCTTCAACTTGCGCTAAGACCAGTCCTTCTGAAGTGGAAGCGCAGAAATTGGAAGAGCGTCCGACAACCGCGTTCAAACAGACGGAACCGCTGGGCGCTGGCGTGATCTTGACCCGTACCCCTTCCGCTTCAAAGTATTTGAGCTGCTCAGCCACCCAAATTGCTGCGAAGGCGAAGTTGGGCACGGCCGTCAACAAGGTTACTTCAGGCAACTCCTTTTGTTGCGCTTGCGCTTGAGGCATTGCCTCCCAAAAGAATATGAAGACGGTCAAAGCACTGATGCTGACAGGAAGTCTGATTCGCCGTTTCATCGCAGAATCTCCTTTCTTCTATGCCTGAATTTGGATATGTTCCGTCTGCGTTTGCCAGCGCAACGCTCTTCTTTCGATTGTTTCGGCTATTTTATCCATGACGATCACCATGATCATCAGTACGATGATGCCGACGAAGACGTCGGCGGTCTTGAAGATTCCGGCAGACATGCGGATGAAAAAGCCGACCCCCTCGGTGGCGGCGACGAATTCACCGACGATGGCGCCGATCACGGCGAAGGGGATACTGGTGCGGATGCCTGTAAAGACGTAAGGCGATATCGCCGGAAGAATCACCTTAAAGGTTAACTTCCATCCTTTCACTCCCATGAGGTTTGCGAGGTCCACGTATTCGCGGTCCATCTGCCTCATTCCGGTATAGGTATTGAAAAAGTTTAAAAAGAAGGTCAGGAGAAAGACGACTCCGACTTTAGACCAGAGACCTATTCCCAGCCAGACGATGAAAAGCGGGGCCAAGGCGGTACGCGGGATACCGTTCAACGCGATGATGATAGGCTCAAAAATTTCGGCAAGCAGCCGGCTGCGCCCGAACCAATAGCCCAAGGCAATGCCTGAAATCGCGCCGACAGGAAATCCAATGGCGATTTCTTGGAACGTGACCCAGGTGTGTTGGATCAAGTCGCCGGAAGTAAAGCCGGTGACCAAGGATGAGAGAATCCGGCTCGGGCTGCTGATTAAAAAGGGTTCGATCCATCGTCCCGACGCGATTTCCCAGAGAAGCAAAAAACCGCCGATGATAACAAAGCGGATGATCGTGACTCCGAAACCGCGCATGGAAAGCATACCGCCGCTCTGCACCACGGCGGCATCGGATGCTGTGCCAGCTCGTGAGTTTTCTTCGCTGATATCCTTAGACATCGAAATCCACCGTTAGTGCGTGCCAATGTTGAGCTCGTGGCGGAAGATTTTCCACAGCCGGCCGTAGGCTTCGTCAAATCCTTCTTGCCGGTGAATTTCAAAGATGTTGCGCGGCCGTTTCATGGGGACGTTGATAATATCTTTGATTTGGCCGGGGCGGTGAGTGATGACCACCACCCGGTCGGCGAGAGCTACCGCTTCCACCAAGTCGTGGGTGACGAAAACAATGGTCTGGCGCTTCTGTTCCCAAATTTTCAACAACTCATCCTGAAGCACCATCCGCGTCTGGGCATCGAGGGGACCAAAGGGTTCGTCCATGAGAATGACCGCGGGTTCGTAGGCCAGAGCGCGAATGATGGAAGCCCGTTTGCTCATGCCGCCTGATAGCTGGGCGGGGTAATACTTCTCGAATCCAGCCAGACCGGCGAGCTTGATGAACTGCTGCACCTGGTGCTCGCGTTTTTCTCGCGGATAGCGTTTGGAATCGAGACCGAACCCGACGTTTTCCTCCACGGTCAGCCAAGGAAAGAGCTTACTTTCCTGTGGGACATAACCCACTTTGGTATTGAGCCCGCGCACTTCTTCGTTCTGGTAGAGAATCCGCCCCGATGAGGGCGCAGAGAATCCTGCAATCAGCCTCAGCAAGGTAGATTTGCCGCAACCGCTGGGACCCACGACTGTAACGAACTCCCCATGGAGAATATTCAAAGCAATATCTTGGAGCGCGCGGATGAGCCCTTCGCTGGGTGTTCGAAAAAGCTTGGAGACGTTCTCTACCTGGATGACCGGCTGGTTTTCTTGGCTCGTTTGAATTGCCGTCTCCGTCATGCCTATGGGCTTCCAGATCTTAGGGACGCTCCTATCCATCGACAAATCTTCCTACTCGAATAGTCCCGGCAATGACTGCGTAGTCTATATCAAACTAGAAAATAATTTCCTACCACCCTTGGCGGCGGTCAAGCTCGCGCGAGCCTTACCGTTATTTGCGCATCCGCCTTGTTTTTGGGCTGGCCAATAAGTAACGTACCAACCTGCAATCCAATGCGACCAAGGAGGATAAGGTGAAAGTCATCAGCGAGTCTGTCATCAAGAGCAATACGGGGAAAACGTTCGCAGTCAAGAAAAGTCAAATCATTCGCGTCATCGGCGAATCGACGGCTGATTATGTCGTCTTCAATTTGCACAATGTCAAAGAGCGTTTCGATCAGGCGCGGACGAAAGTGGATCAGGGAAAGATTTACGTCACCACGGGCGACCTGCTGATCTCGAAGTACAACAATGTGATGATGACCATTGTAAAGGATACCTATCGGGGAACCCATGATATGGAGAAAGGGATGTGCAGCACGTCCTTCTATAAAAAATGGGGCGAGGAAATCTTCAAAATCTATGGAGGGGTGTGGAAGAGGCTCGGCCGCAAGCGGGGTGCCGCCCCTAAACACGGCTGCTGGGAAAATCTGGCGAAAGCGCTAAAACCCCATGGCGTCGCCAAGGAAGATGTCCCCAGCCCGCTCAATATTTTTCAGACCATGGTGATCAATGCCAAAATCGGCTCAATGCGTTATGCGATGATTCGGCCTAGGCCCGGCGGAGATATGATGGATCTGCGGGCTGAGATGGATTGTTTGGTCGGCATCAGCGCCTGCCCGGAAGGTGGGCGGGGAAAAGATCTACGGATCGTTATCTATAAATAACTGATCACTCTGGAGAAAGAGGTTCCAAACGTTCAAAACGTTCAAGAGTTCAAAACGTGTTGAACAACTGGAACAACTGGAACAATTTGAACCAAAGTACTGTTAGGAAGCTGTCCGCCAGGGCGTCAGGCGGCGATCAACGTATTGAATAAAAGTCAGCAGGCCGACTGCCAGTAGAACAATCGTTAGAAGCGTTGCGAAAAGCGCTGGTGTATTGAACGAAGCGCCAAAGGTCATTAGCATTACCCCGAAACCCACGGCGGAGAGAATCATCTCGCTCGTAACCATGCCCAGGATAGCTCGTCCCATTCCGAGCCGAATTCCCGCCATGATCATGGGCAGGGCCGCCGGCAAAATCACTTTTAAGAAGAGCTCGCTCTCCCGAGCGCCGAAAGCGCGCGCCATTTCCGTCAAAGTTGGGTCGACGTTGCGGACACCCGCCGTCGTGTTCACCGCGATGATGACGAAGGCGAAGAGAAAAACGATCCAGACGCGCGAGTGGAGCCCGAGGCCAAAGGCGATCACCAAGAAGGGAATGAATGAAATCATCGGAACGGCGAGCAATGCGGTCATGTAGATATCGAGAAACGATTCAAGCCTGCGATATCTTCCCATGAGCAATCCCAGCGGCACTCCCAAGCCCACCGATAGAAGAAAACCCAAAAACAGCGCTTGAAGACTCACTAAGAGCGCCTGGAAGAGCTGCCCAGAAACGAGCAGCTCGATCCAGGCGGAGAATACTTTGGATAAAGGCGGCAGCAGGTGGGCGTTCTTTGTTCGGCCCGCGACTTCCCAGATAACGCCGAGACTAATGAGCGATATCGCCCTGAGAGTTCCCCGCTTCACGTGGGGTCTTTCTACTTGCGGCCGATTTTCTTTAGTACCCCATCCAGCGGCCCCGTGTCGAAGGCTTGCTGATAGCTCACGGCGCCCTTCTTGAGCAGACCCGATTCCTCGAAGAATTTGATACTGGCCTCGCCGCGATCCTTACTCGCGCCGCCGTTGATGTCCCATATGCGCAGTTCTTTATATGTGGCGGCTGTGGCATCGATCAGTTCGGGTTTAGTTTCCGGCAACAGCCGCTGAGCGTTTTCTTTCACCAGGGCCGGCCGGCTATCGACCGCGCGGTTCGATTGTAAAATCGCTTCGAGAACCGTTTCTACGATTGGGCTGTTTTTCTGCAAATAATCGGCCCGGGCAAAATAGACGGTGCCGATGAGTTGGGGGAAAACCTTGGCGTAGGAAATCAACACGTAAAACTGGCCCGGTTTCGCGTGAAGGATATTCAAGACATCCGCGATCTCAGCCGGAGTCGCGTCCAGCTGTCCGCGCATCAACGCCTCGGCTCTGACATCCGAGCCGGGGATGATCATCCAATTTGGAGTGATCTTATAGTAACTGGCCATCCACTTGACTAACGCTTCTGTCACCGAAATCGGCGAGTGGTAACCCACCCGTTTGCCATCCAGTTGTTTCGGCTCTTTAATCGAAGTCGGCGTGACCAACTGCCATTCATTGCGCACCTGCTCGGCGATAATCCTCACATTCAGGCCGCTCTCGACCGCCTTGACGGCGGCGATGCCCGCGGCAGCGCCGATGTCGGCTTCGCCGGCGACGACGGCCTGAACAGCTAGATCTGTTTTAGGAAAGAAGGTTGGGATGACCTCGATCCCTTGTTTTTTTAGTTGCTCCCAAGCGAGCAGCGACGGGATGTCGCCCATGTCCGCCGAGGAGGGATAGGCAAATCTGACTTTCTTCTGTGCCTGTGCTTCTCCTCCCCACAGAAAACCCAAGGTGAGCATTAGAAGAAGTAATGTGGATGATCTGAAAAACGCCTTAGTCATAAGGAGCCCTCCTTTTTTGCTTCCTAGCTATTCAATTGCGATTTCCGTTTTCCAACCGGTCAGTCGCTGGTCCACGACTTGAACCAGCCTCATCGTAATCATGGCGACGATAAGAATCGTCAGAATGACGGCGAACAAGGCGTCCGTCGCGAAGGACGAGCCGTACTGCATGATCATCGCGCCGATTCCGGTCAACGTCAGTAGCATTTCCGCAGTTACCATGCCTTTGACCGCTCTGCCCATGCCCAATCGGACGCCCGCCATGATCGCCGGCATGGCCGCTGGCAGGATGATCTTCAGAAAAATTTCCCTCTCCTTTGCGCCAAAGGAGCGGGCCATCTCTACGAAAGTTCGGTCCACCTGTTTCACGCCGGTCAGGGTATTGATGACAATGACAAAGAACGCGAACAGAAAAACCACGGCGATGCGCGATTCCACTCCCAGACCAAACCAGAGGATGAGCACGGGGACAAACGCGGTCATGGGCGCGGACATAAAGGCGTTGATGTAGAGGTCGAGAAAGTGCTCTATTTCACGAAAGCGACCCATGAGCAGGCCGATAATTATTCCGAGGATCACGGCTAGAAAAAACCCCGCAGCGAGTGTGCCAAGACTCATCGCGAGGTTTGATAGAAGCTTGCCGCTGATCAATAGACGTAACCAGGCGCTACCAATTTTCGATAGCGGCGGAATCAAGACCGAGTCCAAGGTTCGCCCGGCGATTTCCCAAAGAACTGCGAGGGAGACGATGGAAATGACGTTGATCCTGAACTGGCTATTCAATGACCATTCTCCATTGCCTTCTTGAGAGAGTCCCAGATGTAATTCGTCAAGTCCACGAACTTGGGATCGCGCCGAACATCATCGGCAATTCTAGGCCGGCGCAGAGGCACGTCGAGAATCTCCGCAACGCGGCCGGGACGAGGCGTCATAACGACTACGCGATCGGAGAGATAAACCGCTTCATCCATGCTGTGCGTGATGAAAATCACGGTCTTTTGCTCGCGTTGCCATAGTTGCAGCAGTTCTTCCTGGAGCAGTTGGCGGGTCTGTGCATCGACGGAACCGAACGGTTCGTCCATCAGCAGAATCAGGGGATTCACGGCTAACGCTCTTGCCAGGCCTGCCCGCTGCTGCATGCCGCCGGATAGTTCATGGGGATAGTGATGTTCAAATTCTTCAAGTCCCACGCGCTTTAAATAATCGCGCGCGATGGCGGTTCGTTCCTCCTTAGTGACCCGGCGCAATTCCAGACTGAACTCCACGTTGGCAAGTACCGTGCGCCAGGGGAGCAGGGCGAAGGTCTGAAAGACGACGGCGCGATCCGGGCCGGGTCCGGATACCCTCTTGCCATTGATCAGGATCTGGCCGCTATCGTGAGGAATCAGACCGTCGATAATCTTCAGCAACGTGGTCTTGCCGCATCCACTCGGGCCGATGATGCTGATGAACTCGTTTTGGCGGACCGAAAGACTCACCTCGGTGAGAGCCCGGATCTCAGTGGTGCTGTCTTTGACCGTCTTCTGAAAGCTTTTTGAGATTCCCTCGATTTCGACCATAACTAATGTTGGTTCAAATCGTTCCAATCGTTCAAGCGGTTCAAACCGTTTTCGGACTTAATGCATTTCAGGACGCCTTGAACGTCTTGAACTACTTGAACGTTTTGAACCCGGGTCATCACTTCCCCGTGATGATCCGGTCGTCCTTGCCCGGCTCATACGGGCGGGTATCCCGCGCCAGGTCAATTTTTCTGAGCACTTCGTCCGGTGCCTGCGCTTCTTTCGGAAAATCGTACGGCGGCATGGGCTTGGTGGCATCGAAGATGAGTTTCGTCTCCATCGGGCCCTTTTCCATACGGTTGTAGCCGTAGGCGGTGGGATTCAGATGCGAGCCGATGATGTTGGGAATGATTACTAGATCGCGGTCCGCTTGAAAGCGCATGGCCAGCGCCCATAGCACCTGTGTTTCATTGAACACATCGACATCGTCATCGACACAGATGACGAGCTTGATGTTCGGATCGGTCACGAAGGCCGCCAGGGCCGCCTGTTTGGGCTCGCCCTCGGCGCGTTTTTTGACCGAGATGTAACAGTGAGAACGGGCGGCGCCCGAGATCGGCATGTTGACGCCGGTGGTGCTGGGGACGGCCTCTTGAATGCGCTTGTACAGGCTGCCCAATCGCGGCGCCGCACCGATGATATTGTGCTCGAAGTGGGCGCTGTGGATGCATTGATAAATGGGATTTTTCCGCATGGTAATCGCGGTAACCTCGATGTAGGGCTGCTCGCCTTCCTTATAGTAATAATGCGGCCACTCACCGAAGGGGCCTTCGTATTGCCGTTTCTTTGGCGGCACAACACCCTCGATGATGATTTCGCAGTGCGCCGGCACCATGAGATTCACCGTTTCGGCCTTGACCACTTCCAGCGGTTCCCCGAGAAAAGCGCCGGCGATCTCCAGTTCCTGGCCGACGCCGGCTTGCTTGGTGACGGCGGCCATATTCAACGCCGGATGATGACCGATAGCGAGAGCCACTTCCATTGGCTCATTGTGGTCTTCATACTCCGCACGAATGTAGTTGCCATGATTGGCGGGGTTGATCATGAGTCCGAGTTGCCGCTTACCTTGCTTCTGGTGTCGGTAAATTCCCACGTTCACCGCATTGGTGCCGCGCTCCTTGCAGATCAACGCTGCGGCATTGATATACGCGCCGGCGTCTCCCTCATTGATGGTCAGCACGGGCAAAAGATCGAGATCGACATCGTTCCCCTTTAAAATCACTTCCTTGCACGGCGCATCTTTGGCGGAGATTTCCTTTACCGGCAGCGGACGATGCTCGCGGTAAGCCAGGTCCTTGACCATCTGCGGCACGGACGGCGAGCCCAGGGATAATGCCAGACGCTCGTAAGTCGCGCCGAGGTTCATTACCAACGGGATCTTGGAATTCTTGACGTTCTTGAAGAAGACCAGCGGAAACCTATTTTCCCGTTCGAACTTCTCGACGATGGCACTGGCTTCATAACGCGGATCGACCTCGCGATCGACGACGACGACGTCCTTCGGCCGTTTTTCCAATAACTCATCCAGGTAGCTTCGCAGATCCTTTGACATTCTGGTTACCTCCGTAATGGTTCTCAAAGAAGTTATTTACACCCCGTGATCATGTCTCAGAGCCGGCTTCGATCAGAAATCTTTTCTGTTGCGCCATTTCTCTTCCCCGTCGCTGCGCCCGATAGGCGAAAACTGAGCGCGAGTTCAACGAAACGCGGGCAAAACCTCCTTTGCGAAAAGCCGCATCTGCTGCATGAGAGATTCATAGGTGGGATACATGAACCAAAGATCGAAATAGTTGGCCCCGGCATCGATGAACTCCTTGATCTTGTCGCGGATTTGGGCGGGAGTACCGACGACCGCCGTTTCGATGCTAGACACGGGCGCCTCTTCAGCGCCTTTGGCGTCTCTCCAGTTATCCTCGCGTTTCCACATATAGCCCGCGTAGCGCGCCATGTGGGGTTGGTCTTGCGCGATCCATGCGACATTTTTCCGCGCCTCTTCCATCGTCTCGCCGATGCTGAGTCGCAGTTGAAAGCACCAATCGAAGTTGGCAATATCGCGGCCTGCTTTCTGGGCGGTGTTGGTGAAATCTCGAATCATCGACTTAATGATTTGGGGAGTCATTAAAAAGCCGTATATCCAGCCATCGGCATGGTCGAGGGCGAATTTCACCGCGGGCCGTTCCTTGCCGCCGGCGAGCGTATAGCAACCGACCCATACGGGTATGCGGCGGGCGGGCTTGGGGTAGATGACCAGGTCGTCGAAGTTGACGTATTTACCATGAAACGAGGCGCTGGGCTTTCCCCAAATCTCTCTCATGGCGGCGATGTATTCGCCGATGATGGCATAGCGATCGGCATAGGGACGGAAGGGTGCTCCGACGGCTTTATATTCTCCCTTGTCCGAAACGTTCGATACGCCAACGCCCAAGATGAATCGACCGCCGGAAAGGGCGTCCATCGTGGCAAGCTCTTTTCCAAGGATGATCGGGTCGCGCAGGGGCAGCGGCATGACGCCCACTCCGAACTCGATTTTTTTGGTCATGCCGGCGAGAAAAGAACAAACGGCGACGGTCTCAAACTGATGCGGGTCGAGCGTGTTGTCAGGGTCTCTGTAAGATCCCATGCCGACGGGGTACTGTTTATGCCTGTCAAAGGAGTTGTGAATATGGTCCATGATCCAGACGGAATCAAAACCGAGATTCTCGGCCTCTCGGGTCGATTCGATCACCCGCTCGCAGCTGCTTACAGGTCCTGAGGCGGGAATTCTCGCGCCGAATCTAATTCCAGTCATACGTTCTCCTCCCTTAGGAAATCGTTGATAAATTCAATATCTCTTGCGCTTCATGAGTGTCAAGCGGACCTTAATCATCGATTTGCTTGACAGCTCGCGTGTTTTCTTTTACAGCTTTGCTCAAAAAATACGGTATCCGGGTTATGCGTAACTTGCCCGTACGTTGGGGCTTGAGCTTGCCGAATCGCGGCGTGCTTTTCGGCCTCACTTCGATTGATACGATTCTTGATGCGGCGGTGCTTGCGGAGAATTCGGGCGTCTTCGAATCCGTCTGGTTTGGCGACAGCTTCATCCACAAGCCGCGGATCGAATCGATCGTCATGCTGAGCGCGGCCGCCGCGCGCACCGAGAAAGTTCGACTCGGCGTGATCTGCATGGCGAGTTTTCCGGTGCGCCATCCGGTGCAACTGGCGATCCAGTGGGCGAGCTTGGATCAGCTTTCCAAGGGCAGAACCATTCTCGGCGTTTGCATCGGCGGTGGGCACGAAGGTGAGATGCGGGCCTTCGGGATCAAGAAAGAAGAACGGGTCGGGCGGCTCACGGAAGGGATCAATCTCATTCGGCAGCTATGGAGCGACGACGAAGTTAACCATCGGGGGAAATATTACACACTCGAAGACTGCCGCATTATCCCCAAACCGGTGCAGCAACCCTGTCCGATTTGGATCGCGGTTACTCCCGATCGTGAGATGGTCGGTGCCAAAGGGATCGAAGTTGCGATGAAGCGGGTAGCTACTCTGGCAGATGGCTTTATCACCATCGCCGTGCCGCACGACGAGTGTCGCCGCCGGCTCGACCTTATTGAAGCATTCGCTGAAGAGCAGGGGCGCGATATCAGTAAGTTGGAAGTGTCGATTCACGGCATGGTGAATATCAACAATGACCGGCGTGCCGCCTACGAAGAGTCGATGTATTATTTCAACAACTATTATGCGCCCGGCTATCCGTCGGAAGAGCTGCTCAAAATCTGGCTGGCCCATGGTCCTCCAGAGGAATGTGCCCGCCTAATCCAGGGTTGGATTGATATGGGGATCACGACGCCGGTGCTGCGCTTTACGTCGCGCAATCAGATCGGTCAGATGGAACGTTTCATCAAGGATGTGCTGCCGCTTTTGCGATTGGACGTAAGGTCAGATGGTTGATATTAAGGCGTTGCATGATTTTCACGTGCAAACCTCTTCTTCCTTGACGGGAGAGGAGTGAGGTGAAGGTGATAAAATGTTTGAAGATCTCAGAAGCTTTCTAACGCACTTGGAGAGTCAGGGACAGCTGTTGCGCGTCAAGGACGAAGTTGGTGTGAAGTATGAAATCGCCGCTGGCATGCGGAAAACTTCCGATATCGAAGGGCCGGCGCTGTTGTTCGAAAATGTCAGAGGTTTCCCGAGCTGGCGCGTTCTGGGTGGGCTGTTTGCGACTCGAAAATTGGTTGCTCTCGGCCTCGGCGTGCCGCAGGAACAAATGCTCGAACGCTATTTGACCTTGGAAGACAAACGGATTCCGCCGGAGATTGTTTCGGACGCGCCGTGCAAAGAAATCAAATGGACGGGAGATCAAGTCGATCTATCCAAGCTCCCCATCGTTACACATGCGAGCAAAGACTGCGGTCCCTATGTCACCATTGGCGTGCAGGTCGGTAAAGATCCGGACACCGGCATCTGTAACCTTTCAATTCACCGTATGCTGGTCCTCGGTAAGGATCGGTTATCTCTCTGGGCGCCGGCGGATCATCATTTGGGTCGGATGATCCTGATGGCGGAGGAACGAAAACGTGGCTTGGAAGTCGCCACCGCTGTGGGCGTCGATCCTGCCATCGTGGTTGGCTCGCAAGCGAGAGTTCCGTTCGGTATCGACGAGTTTTACGTCGCCGGCGGACTGCGCGGTTCGGCCGTTAAACTAACCAAATGCGAAAGCATCGATGTCGAAGTCCCTGCTTTTGCCGAAGTCGTGATCGAGGGCGTGACCATTGCCGGCGAAAGAGTCGCCGACGGACCCTACGGTGAGTATCCGGGTTGTTACAGCGAAGCGAAGCAGGCGCCCGTGCTAAAAGTCACGGCGATCACCATGCGGCAGAATCCGATCTGGCAGACCGCACTCACGGGAATGCCGGTCACGGAGAATCACACGCTGATCGAATACGGCAATGCCGCTGTGGTTTATCGTGAAGTGAAAAAGGTTGTGCCGGAAGTGCGCGGTGTCAACATGACTCCAGGCGGGACGTTTCGCCACCACGTCGTGGTTTCGATCAAAAAACGCGCGGAGAACGAAGGACGCAATGTGATTCTGGCGTTGTTGTCCATGGGTATCGGTCTAAAGCAAGTGATCGTTGTCGATGACGACATCGATCCCTTCGATCCGATGCAAGTGGATTGGGCGATGGCGACGCGATTCCAGGCGGACAAGGACGCCATCATCATTCCGCGTATCGCTTGCTCTACGCTGGACCCGTCTTGTCCGGAGTCGCGCGTCACCGCCGGCTTGGGTATTGACGCCACGGCGCCGATGAAAGAGCGCTGGCGCTTCGAAAAAGTGGAAATTCCCGGTGTCGATAAAGTGAAATATCTGTAGGTTCAACGTTCAAAGTTTAAGGTTCAACGTGTGGTCCGGAAAACTTTGAACTTTGAACTCGGAACTTTGAACAAGAGCGAGAAGAGAGAGCCGTGAGAAACTTCGACTACCTCGAACCAACGACGGTCGCTGAAGCCTGCGCGCTGCTCAAGCAACATGCCGGCGAAGCCAAGGTTTTTGCCGGCGGCTCGCATCTCACGATTCTCATGAAGCAGGGGCTCTACCAGCCCAAGGCGCTGGTTAACATCAAAAAGATTTCCGAGCTCAAGGGGATCAAGTACGACGCGAACGAGGGTTTGGGCATCGGCGCGCTCGTGACCCACCGCGAGATCGAGACTTCTGCGCTGGTGCGAGAGAAATTTCCAGTTCTCTCTGAAGCGGAAAGAGAAGTCGCCAACATCCGCGTGCGCAACATGGGTACCGTCGGTGGAAATCTCGCTTCAGGGGAACCGCTCACAGATCTATCACAAATCTTCATCTCCCTGGACGGCAAGGCGAAGATCGCCGGACCGAATGGTCAACGCGTGATCTCGGTAGAAGAGTTATTTCTCGACTTTTATACAACAAGTTTGGCTGACGATGAGATTCTGACTCAAGTAGTGCTGCCGCCGCTGCCGCCACGATCGGGCGTCGAATATATCCGCTTCTCCAGCAGCTCCGTTGTCGATAAGCCGTCAGCAGGCGTGGCGGTGCGACTTACTTTAGAAAGAAGCGATGAAACGGTCCAAACCGCACGCATTGTACTCGGCTGCGTCGGCGCAACGCCCGTGCGGGCGCGCAAGGCTGAGGCGCTGATTACTGGTAAGCAACTCACGTCGCAGTTGGCGGAAGAAGCCGGTAGCGCTGCCTCACAAGAATGCAGTCCGACCAGTGATCTACGAGGCTCCGAGCAGTACAAGCGGGCCATCGTGCGCACGCTGGTCAAGCGCGCGGCGGCGAAAGCTTACGAACGGGCGACGTCCAGTTAAATCATTGGCATGAAGAAATCCATTTCACTAAAGGTCAATGATGCCGAGCGGCATGCCGACGTCGAACCGCGCACGACGTTGCTCGACTTGGTGCGTGAACAATTTAATCTGACCGGCGCCAAGCTGGGCTGTGACATTCAAGTTTGCGGTGCTTGCACGTTGTTGCTCGATGGCAAGCCGGTGAGCGCTTGTTCGGTCCTGGCCGTGGACACGGATGGTTGCGAGGTTTTGACCATTGAAGGACTGAGCAACAAAAATGCTCTCCATCCTCTTCAGGAAGCCTTCATGGAGTTCGGCGCGCTGCAGTGCGGTTATTGCACTTCCGGGTTCATTTTAACGGCTAAGGCACTGCTCGATGAAATACCGCGGCCGACGGATGAGCAGATTCGCGATTACATC
>Ga0209382_10007689_pt1 | contig 13654 bp, 15 predicted proteins | sample SoiMetdeltSBSDD5_FD_187599 | JGI IMG/M metagenome (GOLD analysis project Ga0209382, IMG submission 187599) | Bulk soil microbial communities from a Populus tree surrounding site in Tennessee, USA - Soil MetaG P. deltoides SBSDD5 (SPAdes) (version 2) | ecosystem: Environmental > Terrestrial >... | reverse complement strand
GGTCGTATTTCCAGTCCGCACCGATGTCCCAGGTCAGGACGAGCCGCGCCGGCGGCTCCCAGGCCACCACCCTGCCCCAGTCGCATGTGCTGCCGTCCTCGCCGCGCTCGTACCAGCGCCCGCCCGCGAACGGCTCGACGATCGCCGCGACCGCGTTGGCCTGTCCGATCTTGTACTGCGCCAGCGGCCACCAGGTGCTCATGCCCTCGGTGAAGACGCGCCATGCAGTCGCCTGGGGCGCCTCCACCGTGACGACCTTGCGGACCGAGTTCGGATCCATCGACTCCACGTGGCTGTCGTCTCTCATTTCGATCCCTTCTCCTTCGATGCTTCGCGCTCCGCGGCTTCCTTGAACGCGGCGAGCGCCCGATCCCAGAACCCGTCGAGCCAGTCGCGCGCGGCCTCGATGCCTCGCGGGTCCACGGCGTAGACACGGCGCGTTCCCTCGGCGCGCGCGGTGACGAGGCGAGCGTCCCTGAGCACCTTGAGGTGCTGCGACACCGCCGGCCGGCTAACATCCAGGCCCGCGGCGATCTCACCGACCGAGCGGGCACGGCCGCGGAGGCGGGCGAACACGGCCCGTCGCGTCGGATCGCCGAGCGCATCGAGGACTCGTTCTGCGTGCGCGTTCGCCACCGGAAGCCTCCCTCACGCGCTGACGCGCGCCGGCGTCGAGCGCTCGGCGGACGCCGCCGCTGGCGCGAGCTCCGGAAAGAACCGCGCGCGCATCCGCTCCGCATAGGCGACCGCCTTCGGCTGCGACCGCAGGAAGGTCCGGATCGGTGTCTCGATCGGCGTGAGCACGGTCGGCGCCAGGGTGCCGAACACGATCGCGTCGACCCCGGCGGGGTGGTCGCCGAAGAAGCACGGGCCATCCGACATGAAGGACAGGACGGCGCGCCAGTCGTCGATGGCGCGGGCGACGATCTCGTCGTGCGAGTAGCGCAGGAGGCCCTGGTGCCAGAGCAGGTTCATCACGTTCTTGCGCACCGCGCGCGCAACCAACGGCCGGATCAGCGCAGGCAGCGCGTCGAAGCGCGCCCGCGTGTGCTTGACGCCCTCCTCGCGGACGAGGTGCGTGTAGGCGAGGACGAACGCGTAGTGCTCCTCGAGAGCTCGCGTCACCAGGAGGGCGGTGGCGAGCTGGGCAGGGCCGAGGTGCGCGTCGGGATCGATCGAACGCGTTCGCGACAGGTGCTCGATCACGGCGCCGGAGTCGGGGATGCGGACGCCGTCGTCCTCGATGTAGGGCAGCTTCCGCCGCGGCGCGGTCCGCGGATCGCGGGTCACGACGACCTCGTAGGGGATCTGCGCGATGCGGAGCCACGTCTCGAGCTTGCAGCAGAACGGGCTCAGGTTCGGGATCTCGAACATGCGCGGGAACACGAACAGCTTGATCGGCGGACGGCTGGCGGCGGTCATGACGGCTCCGTTAGCTGGTGCTAACGTAAGCTGATACTAACCGATGCCGTAGTCAAGCGGGCCGTGCAACGCGGCAGCGAGGTGCAGGCCGAGCACGACCGCGGTGAAGCCGATGGCGACCGCGCGGACGAAGGCGCCAGTGATGAGGATGGCGCGGTCATTCATGGGCGCGCCCGTCCGTGGCAGACAGGGTGGACACCAGCTCCGAGGCGATGGCACGCGCGAACGGGGTTCTCGGATCGCGCGCGATCGCAGTGGGCGAGCCGAGATGTGTGATCCGGCCGGTCTCGAGCACGGCGACCCGGTCAGCCAGCACGGCCGCTTCCCGGGGGTCGTGGGTGACGTACAGCGTCGACGTGCGGCCCCGACGCAGCACGCGCTGGAAGACCCCCAGGAGCTCGGTCTTCAGGACGAGGTCGAGGTTCGCCAGCGGCTCGTCGAGGAGGATCGCGGTCGGGTCGCCGACCAGCGCGCGCGCGATCGCGACCCGCTGGCGCTCGCCGCCCGACAGCGCGCCAGGGTACCGCCGGTCCAGCGCCGCGATTCCGAGATCGTCGAGCAAGGATGAGATCCGCGCAGCGGTCTCCTCCCGGCCGAGGCGCCGTCCGTGCAACGCGAAGGCGAGGTTGTCGCGGACGGTGAGGTGCGGCCACAGCGCCAGATCCTGGAAGACCACACCCATGCCGCGCTCCTCGGGGGGCACGAGGACGCGGCTGCCGCTGCTCGCGAGGCGACCATCGATCGCGACGGTACCGGTGGTCGGCGCCATGAGGCCCAGGGCGACACGGACGATGGTCGACTTCCCTGCCCCGGACGGGCCAAGCAGCGCGACGATCTCGCCGGGTGCGAGCGAGAGGTCGACGTCGGCGAGGACCGCGGCCGCGCCACGGCGCACCGACAGGTTCGCCAGCTCGAGCGCGGCGGTCACCGGCGCCTCCCGAGCAGGGCGACGCCTGCCGCCAGTGTGAGCGCGGTCAGCCCGACCTGTAGCAGCGCCAGCGTGGCGATGACCGCGGGCGGGCCGTTCGCCTCGAGCGTGAAGATGCGCACCATCAGCGGCTCCTCGCCGGCCGGGTAGAACAGGATCACGGTCTCGAGGTCGCGCAGCGCGAAGACCGCGACGAGCATCCAGCTGGCGACGATCGCGCGCCGATGCATCGGGACGACGATCCGGCCGAGGCGCCGCAGGTAGCTGGCGCCGGCGGCGCGGGCCGCGTCGTCGATGTGGGGTGGCGTGCGGGACAGCACGGCCGCGAGGGGCCGGATGCCGAGCACCGCGTAGCGACCCGCCAGGCCGACGACGAGGATCATCGGCGCGGTGTAGATGAACCCCGTCGTCGGCCGATTCCATACGATGGTGACGCCGGTGCCGAGCGCCGCGGCCGGCGTGATGAAGGCGAGCGCGGCGAGGGCATCGACGGCCCGGCTGGCGCGGCCCCGATTGACGAGCGCTCGGGCCAGGACCAGGCCGCCAGCCGTGACGACGGTCGCCGTGATCGCGGCAACGCGGAGGCTGTTCCAGACGCTCGGGATCGCCGGCGTCACCGCTTCGCCGAGGCGATCGCTCGCGAGCGCCTCGGCGGCGACGGCGGCGAACGGCGCCACGCCGGCCGCGACGACGAGCCAGCACGCGATCGCCACCGGCCATCGCCATCGCCCGAGTGGCCATCGCGGACGATCGGTCCGCACGCCGAGCGCTGAGAGGGTGCGCAGGCCGCCGAAGCGCCGCTCGATGATGGCGAGGACGAGCGCCAGGCCCAGGAGCGGAAGGACGAGCAGGAACGCCTCGCCGGGCGCGTAGGCGATGCCACCGAGGCGAGCGAGCACGGCCGCCGGATAGGTCCGGACCCGCAGGAACATCGGCACGCCGATCTCGGAGAAGGCGAGCGCGAAGACGACGAGCCCGGCGAGCGCCAGGGCCGGCCGCGCGAGCGGCAGGAGGATCCGCCGGACGACGACCGCTGGACGCGCCACGGTGCGAGCGGCCTCCTCGAGTGCCGGATCGATGCCGTCGACGCCCAGCATGGTCAAGGCCGTCGCCGCGGGTGTGAGTGCCAGGCCGAGGACCGCGATCAGGCCCGCGCGACCGAAGAGCGCCGCGGCCGCGAGCACGCTGCCGAGCGCGCCGTCGGCACGGGCCAGGTGAAACCAGCCGAGCGCCAGCAAGAACGGCGGCACGAACAGCGGAAAGGCGTGAAGGATCAGGGCTGCTCGGCGTCCCGGAAGGTCGGTCCGGGCGAGGAGCACGCCGAGCGGGATCCCGATCCCCAGCGCCACCAGGGTGACGGCACCGGCCGTCACCACGGTCGAGGCGAAGAGCTGGGTCAGTCGCCAGAGGGAGACGTTCGCCGTCGACGCTGCGCTGGCCGCGTCGACCGCGAGCGCGGCGAGTGGCGCGAAGCAGACGACCAGGATCGCCGCGGACGCGACCGCGGTGATGACCGGCTCCTGCCAGCGAGACCCGGACATGGCGTCACAGCCCGGACCACTCGCGCAGCGCCGGCTGGATCGCCTCCATCGCGGCGGCGACGCGGGCATAGTCGACCGCCATCGCGCGCACGTCACCGACGCGGCGCACGCCGTCCGGGACCGGCACGTCCCTGCGCAACGGCATGTGGGCGCCGTTCTCGGCCATGCGGCGCTCGGCGTCGGCGGAGAGCAGGTAGTCGACCAGCGCGTGCGCTGTCGCCGGGTTCGGTCCGCCCTTCAGGACGACGACCGACGTCGGCATCACGAGCGTGCCGGCGCCGTCGGCGTCGGGATAGACGACCTCGACGTGCGCGCCGCCGGCGACCGCCTCGTGGGCGTCGTCGGTGTCGGTCACGCCGAACGAGACCTCGCCGGCGACGACGAGGCGCTTCACCTCGCCGTTCGAGCTCGCGATGCGCACGCCGTTCGCCTTGAGCGCGCGCAGGAAGGCCGTGGCGTCGGCGTCGCCCCAGGAGGCGAACAGTGCCGCCACGTGCATCGTCGTCGTGCCGAACAGCGGGTTCGCGATCGCCGCCCGCCCTTTCCAGCGCGGATCGGCGAGATCGCGGATCGATCGCGGTTCCGTCCCCGCCGCCACGCGGTCCCGATTGACAAGCAAGACCCGCGCGCGCGCCGCCGTGCCGGTCCACATTCCGTCCGCGGCCTTGAACGCGGCCGGAATCGCCGCCGCTTCCGGCGACGGGTACGGCACGACCAGGCCGCGCTGGATCAGGAGGAACGGGCGCACCGGATCCCCGGACCAGAAGGCGTCGGCCTGCGGCTGCCCCGCCTCGGCGATCAGCCGGTTCACCACCCCGGTGCTCTTGGTCTCCTCGGTGTCGAAGACCGCGCGGACATGGATGCCGCTGCGCTCCTCGAACGCGCGGAACACCGGCTCGGCGAACACCTGGTCGACCGATGTGTAGACGACGACCTCGTGCCCTGCCCTTTGCCGACACCCGTGCGCGGCGAGCAGCGCCAGCAGGACGACCACGACCGATGTGCCTCGAAGTTTCATCGCCGACCCCTGCTCATGCGCCAAAGTCCACGGCGAGCCCCGCGAGCTCGGCGTGGACGTCGTCGCGCTCATCTGGCCGCTCACGAGAGTATGACGATCGCAACGGCCGAGCCTGCGGTCACGGTGAGCGCTTCGCGACGTGTGATGCTCATGGCTTTCCTCAGAGTGGGGTCATCGAGAGATCGTCGAAGTAGGTGACCGAGTCGGCCTTGGTCCAGACGCCGACGCTGCCCCCGGACGAGAACGTCTTGTCCTGGTGTTCGAGCACCGTGGTGCCGTTCCAGGACACCTTCAGCTGGTCGCCGCGGGCCTCGAGCGCGAGGCGGTGCCAGGTCCCGGACTTCACCGTGCCGCGCCAGCTCGCGAGCTGGACGCGCTTGCCCGCCTTCACGTAGTAGAGGCGAACGTTGCCCTCGAGCGCGTTGGCGCGGGCGACGTAGTAGTTGTCCCGGTCCTGGTAGCGCACGACGACCCCGCAGGCCTGGTCGACCTTGCCGGAGACCGGCTTGCACGCGACCTCGACGCGGACGTCCGCCGGGGCGGACGCCTCGGTGACCGCGACCGGGAAGCGGTAGTCGGTCGCGTCGGTGTCGAGCTGCGCGAGGACGTGGCCACCGGACGGGGCGGTCTTGTCGGCCTGGACCACCCACCGCCCGGCCTTGCCCTCGCCCGTGCGGTCAAACCGCATGTGCGCCGGGGCCTCCGATACCTTGGCGTCGTCGAAGCGCCAGACCTTCATGTTGTTCTCCTCGGCCGATGCAGTGAGCGGGAGTGACAGGAGCAACGCGATCCAGACGGTGCGTCTCATGACTTCTCCTTCGCCGGCGGCTTCGCGCCGTCGGGCTTGCGCCGGAAGTACTCGTACAGGTCGCCGAAGACCGCCTCGCCGCGCGCCAGCCGCGCCTCGTCGCTGGCGTGGTTCATCGCGATGCCGGCGATCAGGTGACCGATGCCGGTCGTCTCGGAGCGCTCGAACTTGCTCTCCTTGAGGTCGATGTCGTGGACGATCTCGGCAATCGCCTGCAGCGCAGGGTCCTTCAGGCCGGCGTGACCGAGGAGGACCTCGAACGTGCAGCGATCGCCGACGTGGGTGAACTCGGCCTCGAACATGTCGAAGCGAAGCTCGCCGGTCTCCGGCTGGTACCCCTTGGGGGGAACGAACTTGAAGTGGGCGTCGGGATCGATGAAGCGCCGGATCAGCCAGGCGCTCGCGATCCGGTCGACGTGGATCCCGGTCCTCGTCACCCAGGTGCGCGCACGAAGCGCGGACAGCGTCTCGCTGTCACGGGTCTGTGCTTCCGGATGCATGCGAGCCTCCAGCCCGGTGAGCAGACCGTCGACGGCCTCCCGGCCGGGTGCGCCGAAGAAGTCGATCGCGGCCACGTCGGCGAAGCGGCGCCGCAGGCGGCTCACTTGCGACGCGACGGCCTCTCGATCGTCGCCGCCCTCCACCGTTGCGACCTCGAGCCGCCGGGCCTCGTCGGCAATCTGCGCGTAGTCGGCGTCGCGGGCGGCGTGGAACAGCGCCTCGACCTGTTGATCGTCGAGGCCATCGACGAACCGCGCCTCGCAGATCGTCCCTTCGCCGCCGCCCTCGACGATCTCGCGCAGGACCCACTGAAGGTCCTCCGTGCTCTGCTCGCGGAGCGGCAGCGCGTAGACGGTGTTCTTGATCGCGACCGCGCCGAGCCCCTGCAGCCGACGCCAGATCTTCACCCGCAGGTAGGCGGGCTTCGGCGGAAGCTGGTGGATGAGGAGCAGCCAGGCAGGATCGGCACGATCCATGAGGCACCTCGAGATACAGGTGTATCATCCACCAGAAACCTGCAGCGTCAAGCTCTTGGAGCTGCGAAGGCGACCCTCCGCCGAAGGTCTCGATCGATCCGGAGTGCCGCGATCTGGCCGCCCCGGCTCTCGATATTGGTCAATCGCAGCCGTCGCAACAGCTCTCGCCGCGGAGCCCCTCGCGGCCTTCCTTCACCAGCAGCAGGGCGATGCCGAAGGCCGCAGCCGGGTCGGCCCACCACCAGCCGACCACCGCGTTGAGCGTGATGCCGACCAGGCCGACCACCGACAGCCAGAAGCACGCGCTGGTCTGGAACGAGTCGGCCTCGAGCGCCCGGCTGCGGAGGGCAGCGGCCGCGCGGCGCTTCGCGCGGGCGAGCCACCCCATGGCAGCGATCGAGACGACGAGCAGGCCGGGGCTCGGCTCGGGGCGCTCCTGCGTCCACAGCGAATGCGAGGCATCGAAGACGACCCACGCAGCGAGCGCGAAGAGCGACCACCCGACGAGCTGGTGGGCGCGTCGATCGAGGCGCTCGACGGCCGCCTGGTCCGCTGCCGTGCGTTCGGCGCGGAGCCGCCAGATCAAGATGGCGCCGGACGCGCACTCGACGAAGCTGTCGATGCCGAACGCGAGGAGCGCGACGCTCCCCGCAGCCAGGGCCGCCCCCACCGCGACGAGGCCCTCGATCACGTTCCAGCCGACGGTCAGATACTCGAGCCGGAGTGCCCCGCGGAGGGCGGCAGCGCGCGACCGTGGCGTTCCGAGAGCGACGTCCATGGCTACTCCACGAAGGTGAGGAGGTGGTCGCGAGCAGCGGCGCTCCGCCAGTCGCGTGCGCCGTGGACCCGCTCGAGCAGCTTGCCGGCGCGATCGATGAGGTAGGTGTCGGGCAGCGTCGAGACGCCGTAGCGCTTGTGGGCGCTGGGGTCGCGCGCGATGACGACCTCCGGCGGTGGCTGGCCCCCGAAGAAGTCGCGGACCTGATCCCACTCGTCGTCGACCGCTACTGCCAGCATCTCCACGCCGCGTCCCTCGAGCTCGCGCGCGAGCGCGAGCAGGCCGGGAAGCTCTTGGCGGCATGGTTCGCACCAGGTGGCCCAGAAGTGGACGATCCGGGCGCGCGCCGCGGGCCAGGAAACGCGCACGGCGGTGCCATCGACCCGCGCAGCATCGAACGCCGGCGCCGCCTCGGCTCCCCGTAGACGCTCGGCGGCGAATCGGACGGCTCGCTCCTCCTCGGACCGCGAGCCTTCGACGACGCGGTAGACGAGCAGCGCAGCGAGCTGGAGCCCGGCGAGCGCCGCCACGACGACGATGATCCGCATGCGACGCTTCATGGCGGCGATCCGGTCCTCGCCGCGGGGAGCAGCGTCGTCCGCCGGGGCGCAAACGCCGCGTAGAGCGCCGGAAGCACGACCAGGGTGAGCAGCGTCGACGAGATGAGGCCGCCGATCACCACGGTCGCGAGCGGCCGCTGGACCTCGGCGCCGATGCCGATGTTGATCGCCATCGGCAGGAACCCGAGGCTCGCCACGAGCGCGGTCATGAGCACCGGTCGGAGGCGGCGCACGGCCGCGGTCCGCACCGCGTCGTCGAGGCTCATGCCTTCGTCCAGCAGCTGTCGGATCGTCGACACCAGCACCATGTCGCCGAGGACTGCCACGCCGGAGAGGGCGACGAACCCGACGCCCGCCGAGATGCTGAAGGGCATGTCGCGAAGCCAGAGCGCGACGACGCCGCCGAGCGCGGCGAACGGGACGCCGGTGAAGACACGAACCGCGTCGCGCACACGCCCGTAGGTGAAGTACAGGAGGAACATGATCAGCGCGAGCGCCACCGGAACGACGACGAGGAGCCTCGCGCGCGCCGCCTCCAGGTGCTCGAACTGGCCGCCAAAGCGGATGTAGTAGCCGGCCGGCAGCTCGACCTCCCGCTCGATCGCGGCGCGGGCGTCCGCGACGAACGATCCGACATCGCGGCCGCGCACGTTGGCCTGGACGACGATCCGGCGCTTGGCCCATTCGCGGTTGATCGCCGCCGGCGCCTCCACGGTCGACACGCGCGCGAGCTGGCCCAGGGGAATACGGTCGCCGTTCGACGCGGTGACCAGGATGCGACGGATCGAAGCCTCGTCGCGGCGGTACTGATCGTGCAGCCGGATGACCAGCGGGAAGCGTCGATCCCCCTGCTGCACCTCGCCGACCTCGACGCCCCCGATCGCCGCGACGACATCGAGCACCTCCCGCGCCGCGATCCCGCGCCGGGCAATCGCGTCCCAGTCGACCTCGACCTGGAGGACGGACAGCCCCGTCACCTGCTCGGTGACGACGTCGGCGGCGCCGGGCAGCGCGCGCAGCACGGCCTCGATCTCCGCGGCGCGGGCGCGGAGCACCTCCAGATCCTCGCCGAACAGCTTCACCCCGACATCGGCACGGATGCCGGCCTCCATCTCGTTCACGCGCATCTCGATCGGCTGCGTGAAGACCATCCGCATCCCGGGCAAGACGCTCAAGGTCTCCTGCATCGCGGTGACCAGTTCGTCCTGGGTCGACGCGCGCTTCCACCGGTCGCGCGAGGTCAGCACCACGAACACGTCGGAGAGCTCGATGCCCATCGGATCGGTCGCAACCTCGGCCGATCCGGTACGGGTCCAGACCCGCTCGATCTCGTCGGGAAACGCCTTGAGCAGGACGCGCTCGATCTGCGTCCCGTAGCGCACCGACGCCTCGAGCGACACCGAGGCGAGCCGCACCGTGTTGATGACGAGGGTGCCTTCGCGGAGCCGTGGCACGAACTCCGAACCGAGGCGCGTGGCCAGGAGGACGCCGTTCAGCATCAGCAAGAGCGCCGCCGCCAGCACCGCCCATCGCCAGCGCACCGCGAGCTCCAGGATCGGCCGGTACAGCCGCTTCGCGCCGCGCACGACGAGGTTCTCGCGCTCGGGCATCCGGCGCGGCAAGACCAGGCTCGAGAGCACCGGGATCAGGGTCAGCGACAGCAGCATCGAGCCGGCCAGGGCGAACACCACGGTCAGCGCCATCGGGCGGAACAGCTTTCCTTCGATCCCTTCCAGGAAGAGGATCGGCAGGTAGACGATCAGGATGATCAGCTCGCCGAACATCGTCGGCCGGCGCACCTCGAGCGCGGCCTCCCGGACGATGTCGAGCTTGCTGCGGTCGGTGCGGTCCTCGGCGAGGCGGCGCACCGAGTTCTCGACGCTGATCACCGAGCTGTCGACGATCAGACCGAAGTCGATCGCGCCCAGGCTCATCAAGCTGCCGGCGACACCGGCGCGGACCATGAGATCGAACGCGCATAGCATGGACACGGGGATCGCGGCGGCCACGATCAGTCCGGCGCGCAGGCTGCCCAGGAACACGAACAGGACCGCCACCACGAGGATGGCGCCTTCGATGAGGTTGGTCCGGACGGTGCCGAGGACCTGGTCGACGAGCGTGGTGCGCTCGTAAACCGGCTGCACCTTCACCCCTTTGGGCAACGACTTGCGGATCTCCGAGAGGCGCGCCTCCAGACGCTGGGTCACGCCGTGGCTGTTCTCGCCCATGAGCATGAACCCCAGCCCGAGCACGACCTCCCCGGTGCCATCGGCGGTCACCGCGCCGCGCCGGATCTCGTGGCCCTCGACGACGCGCGCCACGTCCCGGACGCGTACCGGGACGCCACCCTTGGCGGTGATGACCACCTGCTCGACCTGGTCGGGACGGGTCAGGAGCGCCACGCCTTGCACCAGGCTTGCCTCCCCCGCGACGTCGATGGTGCCGCCGCCGACGTTGAGGTTGTTGCGATCGAGCGCCTGGGCGAGATCCGCGAGGGTCAGGCCGCGGGCCTGTAGCTCCACCGGGTCGACGACCACCTGGACCTGGCGCTCCTCGCCGCCCCACGAGTTGACCTCGGCCACGCCGGACACGGAGGCGAGCTGCGGCTTGATCACCCAGTCCTGGGTCGTCCTGAGCTCCGCGGTCGAGACGCCGTCGCCCGTGACGAGGTAGTGGAACACCTCGCCGAGGCCAGTCGCGACCGGCCCCAGCGTCGGTGGCTCGACGCCGGTGGGGAGCTTGACCGTCCGCACGCGATCGCCGACCACCTGGCGGGCCAGGTAGATATCGGTTCCGTCCCGGAAGACGACCGTCACCTGCGACAGGCCGAACCGCGAGAGCGACCGCACCTCGACGAGTCCCGGCAAACCGGAGATCTGCTGCTCCACGCGAGCGGTGATCTGGCGCTCGATCTCCAGCGGCGCGAGCGCAGGCGCGGTCGTGTTGACCTGCACCTGCACCGGCGTCGTGTCGGGGAAGGCGTCGATCGGCAGACGCTGGTACGCGATGACGCCGGCAAGGGCGACCGCAAGCCATACGGCCACCACGATGAGGCGATGGCGGAGGGACCAGGTGATGATGGCGTCCAGCATTGGCTAGTCGACGTCGCAGCAGCCGGCGCCGATCGCACCCTTGAGGGTCTCGGTCTTGAGCAGGAAGCTTCCGGTGGTCGCGACCTCCTCGCCGGGTTTCACGCCTTCGAGGACCTCGACGTGGTCGCCGTCGACCAGGCCGATCTTCACGCGCCGCGCCTCGAACTCGTCCGCACCGAGGCGAACGAACACGAGCGCGACCGCCTTGGCGCGCTGGATCGCCACTGACGGCACCATCACCGTGGGGCGGGCTCCACCCAGGGCGATCTCCGCGCGCGCGAACATGTTCGCGCGCAACACGCCGGCCGGGTTCTTCAGCGCGACCCGCGCCTTGGCGGTCCGGGTGGTCGGATCGAGCTCGGGCGCCACGTAGTCGATGACGCCCGAGAAGTGCGTCTCGACACCGTCGACGGTCACCACCACCGCCTGCCCCGCCGCGATGTGCGGCAGCTGACTCTCGGGGATGTCGAGCTCGGCCCACATGGCGCTGGTATCGACGATCTCGAACAGGGGCTCGTCGACGTCGACCATGTGGCCGATGGTCGCCGTGCGTCGGATGACCGTCCCGTCGATCGGGGCGGTGAGCGTGTACGTCGATCCGTCGGCACCGCCGCCGACGACGCCCAGCGCAGATCCAGCGGCCGCCTTGTCGGCGCGCGCCTCTTCGAGCGCTTGCTTCGCCGCGAGGACGTCCTTCTCGGCGGAGACGCCCTGCGCGAGCATCTCCGACTCACGCTTGTACGTGATCTCGGCGGCCTCGACGCGGGCACTCGCCGCCGCAAGCCGCGAGCGATCTGCGCCGACCTGCGCGCTCTCGATGACGGCGAGCGGCGCGCGCGCCTTGACCTTCGCTCCGACGTCGACCTTCAGCGAGCGAAGCACGCCGGTCGCGCGCGCGTTGACCTCGGCGCGCCGGGTGGCGTCGTACACGATCACCGCGACCGCCTCGAGACGCGCGCCGCCCGGCCGCTCCTCGGCGCGAGCGATCTCGATGCCGGCCTGCGCGGCGGCCTCGCGCGTGCGGAACCGGACCTTGGTCCCGTGCGGCGGAGCGCCATCCTTGCCGCCCGAAACCTCCTCCGCGGGTCGCCCTCCCCTCTCGGGATGACAGATCGGGCAGAAGGACTCCGGGAACCCGTGCTCTTCGCACCAGTCGCCCTTCGCCTTGAACACCGGGATCAGCTTCGGGTTGCATTTCGTGCACACGGCCTCGAGGACGCCGTGCTCCTCGCACATGGCGCCCTCGGCGGCCGCGCTCCTGGCTGGACGCTCGCGCGTCGTCGCACGCGTGTCCTCACCGCACGCTGCGGTCAGCAGGAGCGCGAGAACCCACCACGTCGCACGCACGTCACGAGCCCTTCGGCGGGCGCTCGATCTTGAGCTCCGGGTTGCAGATCAGGCACTGCGACTCCGGCAAGCCGTGCTCCTCGCACCAGTCGTTGGTTGCCTTGAACGCGGGGATCAAGTCCGGGTTGCAGCGCGTGCACTGCGACTCCGGTACCTGGTGCTCCTCGCACCAGTCTTCATGAGAGCCCGGCTTCACGTCGGCGGGGGCGTGGCCGCCCTTCTTTCCAGATTCCTGGGCGGTCTCGCCCCGCGACGGGCTGGGCGTTTCCTTGCTGCAACCGGCAGCAGCGATGAGCGAGAGCGAGATGGCAAGGGCGCGGCACGCCCGGACGAAGCGGATCGACATGATCAGTCTCCACGGCACGAAAGGAGCACATGGGGACGCTCGCCGGAAGCGAGCGCCCACCATGCAGGGACGAGGACGGCGTTCCTCAGCCCGCGCGTGGAGGGTGAAAGATGCCCTGCGGTGGCGGCTCGGACGGGAACCGTTCGGGGGCGTCGCTCGCGACGGCCACGTATCTGGCCGCGACGGACTCGAGCCGCTGAACCGCCACCGGCGGCAGCATGTGCGACCGGGCGCAGGCGCCGCAGACCACCGGGCAGTCCGTGCAGCCGCGTTCCTCGCAGCCGCCCGCCGCCTCATCGCCGGCGCAGTCCTCGCCGCAGTGGTCCTCGACGAGCTCCGAGATCCAGCTCGGCGCGCCCACCACCAGCAGGGCGAGCGTCAGCGCAAGGACCTGGAGAAGCCGAGGCACGAACGCTACTTATACGCGGCCAGGGAGGTCACGGCAATCGCGCTGGCGGCGGCGGGATGGCCCTCGGCTTCCAGGATGGGACTCTCGCGCGAAGAAGTAGGAGGCGCAGCCCTCGCAGCAGAGCCGATCGGCACGCCCCCTCATGGCGCGACCTTCGCCGCGGAGCCGGCATCCACCACGGCGGCGACGGCGACCGCAAGCACGGTCGTGCCCCATAGGCCGAGCCACGCAGCGCGCCGACTGTGTGGCGGCGTGTGATCGGCATCAAGGGCACGCTGCCGCCGAAAGGGGACCAGACCCGGGTCCCGCGTTGGGGCAAGGGCTACGTCGAGTTTGTCGGCGAGCCACCCGAGCTCGCCGCCCTGCTCACCGAGATCGCCGTCCCGTTCGTCGAGCGCGGCAAGCGATAGCGGACCAGCTCGGCAACC
>Ga0209382_10007688_pt1 | contig 13654 bp, 9 predicted proteins | sample SoiMetdeltSBSDD5_FD_187599 | JGI IMG/M metagenome (GOLD analysis project Ga0209382, IMG submission 187599) | Bulk soil microbial communities from a Populus tree surrounding site in Tennessee, USA - Soil MetaG P. deltoides SBSDD5 (SPAdes) (version 2) | ecosystem: Environmental > Terrestrial >... | reverse complement strand
CGAGGCTGGGAGAGGCAGGAGGTCCCCGAAGCGAAGGCTCGGCGAGGGACGTCTGCGAAGGCGCGCTGAAGATCTCGATTGAAACCCGGACGTTGGCTCCAATCGCGGGTGCAAAGAGTGGCGCCGTCTCGGTCGCGGGACGAATGGAACGCGTCCAGTGACACAGGACGCAGTGAATCGGCTGGCCGCTTGAATCCTGGGGACGGCTGACGGTATGGCCCGACGGGTCATGCGGCGCGAATGATCCGCATTCCACGTCATGACAATCATCCGGATGCGGAGCCGCCGACGAGATGGTCAGGGTCAGGAGCGAGACGAGCGCCGCGCTCGCAATCGACCGAGACCACTCGCGGAACCACGTGCGCATCAAAGCTCAGCGTAGCGGCCGGTCCTCTAGCTGTCAAGAAAACAGCAGGGTTACACTCAGCTGTCTGGGATCCGCGTAGGAGTTCACCGTGAATCGACTTCAACTCGCCATGCTGGCTGTGGCAATGGTCTGTTCGTGGCCCCCCGGCCTCACGTTCGCCCAGGCACCCGTCGTTCCAGGGCAGGGAGCCGCGCGAGCAGCGGCACCTCAGTTCGTCTCACCGGAGGTCAGCGCCGATCGGAAGATCACAGTGCGCATCTACGCTCCGCAGGCGCAATCAGTACGACTGAACGCCAGCGACATTCCGGGCGTGGGCTTTGCCGCACCAGTGACGCGCGGCGACAACGGTGTGTGGGAAGTCGTCGTGGGTCCCGTGCCTGCTGGCGCGTATCGCTACGCGTTCAACGTCGACGGTGTGATGACGATCGATCCGCGGAATCCGTCGATCAGCGAATCGAACAACAACGGGTGGAGCATGGTGTCAGTACCGGGCTCCGCCGCAAGCGATATGCAGAACGTGCCGCACGGAAGCGTCGCCGAAGTGCAGTACTACTCGGCTCCGCTCCATACATTTCGCCGGATGCACGTCTACACGCCACCCGGATACGAGACGAACAACCGGAGGTATCCGGTCTTCTACCTGCTGCACGGGGCCGGTGACAGCGACGACTCGTGGAGCACCGTCGGCCGCGCCGGTATCATTCTCGACAACCTGATCGCCGCGGGCAAAGCCAAGCCGATGATCGTGGTGATGCCTGCCGGACACACGCGCGCGCAGGGCGCGGGCGCTGCGCTGCCCGATCCGTCGAGCGATCCCTTCGTCGAGGATTTCGTGGCGGCCATCATGCCGCACGTCCAGAAGCACTATCGAACGATGAGTGGACGCGCGAACACTGCGATTGCCGGTCTGTCCATGGGAGGCAGCCAGACGCTGAACGTCGCCTTCGAGAACCCTTCGACCTTTGGCTACATCGGCGTGTACAGCTCCGGACTGTTTGGCGTTTTCCCTATCGCCGGCCGAGGGACTCCTCCCCCGAGCGGAGCCTCGGGCGCAAGCGAATGGGAAACCAGGCACGCCGCTGCACTCGGTGATGCCGATCTGAAAAAAGGCCTGCGGCTCTTCTGGTTCAGCACGGGCAGCGAGGACTTTCTGCTCGACACCACGGTGGCGACGGTAGACTTCTTCAAGAAGCACGGGTTCACTCCGATCTACGAGCAGAGCGCCGGCGGCCACACGTGGCTCAACTGGCGAGACTATCTGACGGAGTTCACTCCGAGACTCTTTCAGTAGGACTCCGCCATGTCTGTTTCACGCCGAGCGTTCCTGCACACCACCGCGGCCGCAGCGGCGGCATGGCCCCTCACCGTACGCGGGTGGCAGGAGCCCGCTAAAACAGCAACGGGACTTTTCCGCCACGGCGTTGCCAGCGGCGACCCGTTGTCGGATCGAGTCATCCTGTGGACGCGTGTCACGCCACCGAGTGGCAACGCAGGGAGCAAGCCGCTGGATGTTCGCTGGCAGGTTGCGTCGGACGAACGACTACGAAACGTCGTCGCGCGCGGCACGGCGCAGACGTCTGCCGATCGCGACTTCACGGTGAAGATCGATGCGGGCACTCTCAAACCAGGGACGACCTACTACTACGCATTCGATACCAATGGCGAGCAGTCACCGGTCGGACGCACCAAGACACTTCCCGATCGAGGAGCGCAACGCCTCCGGCTGGGGCAGGTGAGCTGCTCCAACTACCCGACGGGATACTTCAACGTCTATCGCTGTCTCGCGAAGCGCTCGGACCTCGATGCCGTCGTCCACCTTGGCGATTACATCTACGAGTTCGCCCTCAACCGGTACAGCGATCCGTCGATCAGCCGAGGCGTGCAGCCGACCAACGAGTTGGTGACGCTGCAGGATTACCGAAGCCGCTACGCTTTTTATCGGAGCGACGTCGATTTGCAGGAAGTCCATCGCCAACATCCGTTCATCGTCGTCTGGGACGATCATGAGCTGGCGAATGACGCGTGGTCTGGTGGCGCAGGCAACCACAGCGCCGACCAGGGCGATTGGAAAGTTCGTCAGCGAGCGGCGTATCGCGCGTATCTCGAGTGGTTGCCGATCCGTGAACCAGGCGGCAGCGACATCCACTTGTATCGTCGGTTCGCTTTCGGAGGGCTCGCCGATCTCATCATGCTCGATACTCGAGGGCTGAGGGATCGGCAGGTATTCGACGACGACAAGACTGCCCTCGCCGACACGCGTCGCACGCTGCTTGGCGCCGGGCAGGAGAAGTGGCTGTCCGACACGCTGCGTGCGTCGCAGGCTGCGGGCACAGGCTGGCGGATCCTCGGACAGCAGATCCTGTTTTCACCGCTCACGATACCGGACATGGCCGTGCTGCGGCCGGATGTGTGGGACGGTTATCCAGCAGCGCGCGAGCGCGTGTTCGACATGATCGACAACGGTCGCATCACCGATCTCGCGATACTCACCGGAGACATTCACAGCTCGTGGGCGCTGGACGTACCACGAAATCCCTGGTCGGCGTACGACCCCAAGACAGCGAAGGGATCGAGAGCAGTCGAGTTCGTCACACCCGCAGTCAGCTCGCCTCCCATGTTCTCAACCCCGGCGCAGCGTGACGTTGCGACGATGCTGCGGCCGCTCGCGCAACACCTCAAGTTCCTCGACGGCGACAGTCGCGGGTACGTGCTGCTGGACGTCACGCCGAAGACGCTCGTCGCGGAGTGGTACTTCGTGCCGACGGTGACTGAGCGGACGGAGCGCGAGTCTCGCGCAGCGCGATTCGTGTGCGAGCGCGGCTCGTCGCGGTTGGTCACCACTGGCTGAGTTGCGCGCTCGCCAGCTGCCGCCAGGCATCCGCGGCCATGCGAAACCCGGACGCCAGCAGCAGAATCGCACTCGCAATGACAACGGCATCGACGGCCGCTCTCACACGCGGCAGGTGCAGCCACCGCTGCATCAGTACGACGAGCGGGATCGCCGCGAGCGCAGGCGTCATCATCGCGAGCCACGCCGCAATGGCACCCGGCCAGCCGGCTGCAAGGTATCCCACGCTCACGACGTACGCACCTATCGGGCCCGGCGTCGATCGTCCGACGAGGACGGCCTGGTTGAGTTGTTCGACCGACAGCGCGTGACGCGTCTCGACAAAATCCTGCTGAATCTGCGGCAACGAGCCCATGCCCGCAAATGACGTGGCGATCGCTTTCAGCAACAGGACGTAGACGACGATGGCGCTCATTCCACGTCAGACGGGCGCGCCGAGCCGGAAATCGCCGCGCCGAGTGCCGCGGACAGAAGCAGGATGCGCACCGGCGTCACATCGGCCAGGAGCATCGCACCAGATACGATCGCGACGATCGATGCGCGCACGAGCGCCGGCCGCCGCAGATAGGGACGGAGAAGGGACGCCGCACTCGAAAAGACGAGCAGCGTCGCAGCCAGCACGGCGACCGCCAGGACCATGCGAACAGCTGGATATCGATCGACCCGTACGATCGCCGCGGTCAGGACACAAATGATCAACGACGCCGGCAAAGACGAGGCGACAAGGGCCGAGAGCGCACCCGACCAGCGATGAAGCGACCACCCGAGGCCGACGCAGTACGCCAGGATATTCGTCCCAGGCGTCAGCCGCGACACGGCCACCAGACCCGCGTTGTCCGCTTCATCGAGCGAGCCGTTAGCGGTGAATGTGCGGCGAAGCAGTTCCATCGATGCCAGGCCGCCGCCGAAGGTCCTGTTCACATCACGGACAACTATCCATGTGAAGTGACTCAGAGAGGTTTTCTTGTCAACCTGTAGGTCAAGGGTCAAGGGTCAAAAGCCAAAGGTTAAGGCAAGGGCGGCCTCACTTCGCCCCGATAGTCTCGAGGTACTTCTCAACGAGAGCCTGATTGGAACCTCTATACGCCGCCGAATACTTGCGCAGCTTCGTGCGCTCGACATTCGAGAGCGGCTGCCCGCCGCGCGCAAGTTCGTACTGCGCGACGATCGCGGCATACAACATTTCCTGATCGGTAGGATGACTGGTCAGGTAGTTGTCGAGGACGGGAATCGCATCCGCGTGCCGGCCGGTCATCGCGTAGGCCATTCCGAGACGACGAGTGATCTCTTCCTGCGACGGGTCACGTTCGTACGCCGGCTTGAGAATGTCGATCGCTGAGGCCGCCTGGCCCGTGCGCAGCCGCGCATCGGCCACCATCGTGTAGACGGCGGCCGGGCGAGGCTCGGTACCAAGCGCGATCTGCCACACACCTGCCGCATCCTGATCGCGGCCGGCGGCAGCGAACAACGCACCGAGGTAAAAGGCGGCTGGAAAAAACTCCCGGCGCGGACCGGCGGCAATCTGCAACTGTGTCGCGGCCTGATCGAGCTGACCCTTGCTGAACAGCTCGATCCCCCGCAGAAACGCCGCGACCGTCTGATCGCCGGCAGTGAATGCTTCGAGCGCGGCCGGGCCATAGCGTCCCGCACGCGCCTCCGTCAGCGACTCCTTGAGCGTCGGCGAACGCTTCTCCACCATGTCGAGCATCGTGCCGACAACCTCGGGCGAGAGCACCGCCGCCTTATCGAACTTCGGCAACGACGACGCGAACGAGACCGCCGCCGTGACGACGGCGACACTGCCAGCGACGGCGGCCGCTCCCTCGTGTTCAAACACGAAGGGCCGCGCGAGCACCCCGATGGCTTTGCCATCGCGAACGATCTTGGCGCGCGCCACGTAACGCCCAGGCGGAAGTTTCCTCGTGTCGATGATCGCCGACGCCACGCGCCAGGTTGGCTGTCGACCTGGCACCATCGCCACCGGAGCCGAGGTCAACGCCGGTGAGTCGGGATCGTCGGCAACCTCGAAGGTCACGGTCGTGCCAGTCCACGTCTGCTCGACGTTCGAGTACATCTCGAGATACGCCGCCACGCCTTCCGTCAGCACGTACGGCTCGACCTGCACCGTGATCGGCTGCCCCTGCGTGGGGATACCACCAACGATCAGATCACCAAACGCGAGCGTCTCGCCTGCCATCTTCCACGCGCTCACGTCGCGCACGACGCTTCCGCGACGCCCTTCCGAGTCGACCACGCCAAAATGCAGCGAATACAGCCCCGGTTCAACGAGCGCGCTGTGGACGAACTTCAGAGGCTCGTTCGGGCTTCCCGCTCCCGGCGTCAGCGTCACCTGGTCACCGAACGAAGCGCTGATCCTGTTCTGATCGTCGATGACGATGTACCCGAGGGTGAAGTTGCCCGTTTTGGCGCCAGCTTCGCCGACCTGCGCTGCAACCACGAGACGCACCTTCTCGCTCGCGGGATCCTGCTGGGCGTAGGTGGTGACACGAAGAGGCAAACCGGAGATCGCGAACGGCGACCCGAGCGCGTCTCGCAGACTGTCCTGAGGCGAGCGGCGCGTTGTCCTGGCGGGCGACAGCACGAACGCCTGTCGCGATCGGATCGTCACGTCATTGCGACGAACCTCGACGTCGATCCGGTGACGCTCGCCGACGCTGTCGCTCGGGCGCTGCTCGACGCCGAGCAGGTAGTAGGCGGAAATCTCGGAGGCGAGCCGCTCGAAGATCGGCTCGCCGGTACCGGCGATGTGATACAGGCTGCCGCGTGACATCGAGGCAATTGCCTCGAGACCCTGCATCAGAATCCGGCGGTCCTCGGCTTCGGTCGGCGGCTGCTCGGCGATCGTGACGTCGCCCCGTCGCAGATCCACTGACAGCACGTTGATCGCCGTGCGCGCCGCCCCCGCCAGTCGAACGAGGTGGCGCAGATCGTTGGTCTCGGAAATCGCGAGCCCCTCCGAGATCAGAATCAGCGACTTTGGACCATCGACGAACGCCAGCTGCTCGAGCAGTCGCTGCAGCTCGCGGAGCGAAATGTCGGCATCCTCACGCGAGTTTCTGGCGATCTGCGAGGACTCGGAAATGATGTCGCGTTCGCACTGCGCGACCTGTCGCGGGTCCGACGACTTGCACTCTCTGGTGAGCACGTCCGCCAGGACGATCTGATCGCGACGTTCCTCGATCGAGATCGCTTCTGACACGCCGATGTTGTAGTTCCCGGGTCGTGCCCGCGGCTGCTGTCCAACGAGCCCCTGCATCGCTCGTTTCAGGCGGAGCTTGTCGTTCGTGAAGTTCACGCGCGGCCCGGGCTCCGGGAACGCGACGAACGCGATCTGATCGAGTGGGCTCAGAAGATCGAGAAAGCGGCCTGCGGCGTCGAGCACCGGACGAAGCGACCCGGGCCGGATGTTGACCTGGTCAACAGCGATGATGATCTGCCGCCCGTTCGGCGGCGTCATGTTGCTGGTGTAGAAACTCTCGGTCTTGTCGGCGACCTGTTTTTTCGCCGCTTCGACATCGACCTTGATCAGCTCGGCGGAGACCACCCGCCGCACTTCGCCATCGATCTTGACGGTGAACTCCGGCGCCCGCAGATCCTCGACCGGCCGGCCACGCCGATCGACGACGGCAACGTCGACAGCGACCAGATCGATTCCGGTCTTGAAGGTCGGCCCCTGGATAGGTTCCTCTGGCTTCTGAGTCTCAGGGGGCTTCTGTTGCTGTTCCTGCGCGTCGACCGCGACCAGGCCGAGCAGAACGCACGTGGCGACGGAGAACAGTATCCTCATCGTCGTACTCCCGGAAGGGAGAATCGTAGCCTAGATGCCATAGAGGTCGGGATCCCATTTGAGCCCGAGCTCAGAGGGTGGGGCCATGTAACCGGCAAGGGCGGAAGCCGCCACGATGGCCGGGCTGGCAAGGTAGCCTTCACCCCCGACGCCCATGCGGTTCTGCCAATTACGATTGAATGTCGTAATCGCGCGCTCACCCGGCTGGAGCGCATCCGGGCCCTGCCCGAAACAGGGACCGCACCACGACTGTCGTATCTCACCGCCGGCACGACGAAACACGCCGGCGATAGACTCGCCCTCGAGTCTGCCGTCCGGGCTCTCGATCAGCCGCGCGACCCCGCCGGATCCCGGGAACACGACCAGCGGCCGGACTGCCTTCGCCGCTCCGCGGCGCTGCGCATGAAAGATGACGAGCGCGGCCTGCAGCAGATCGTCATAGCTGCCATTGGTGCACGACCCGATGAGAGCCTTGTCGAATTGAATTCGTTCCCTCGCCACCTCGTCTGCCGGAAACGCGTTGCCGGGACTGAACGGCTTCGCGATCATCGGTGCAACGGCATCGAGCGACAGCACTTCGTCGATCTCGTAGCGCGCGTCCGCCCCTGGCGACACGTGCGGGTACGGCAGATCGACGATGCCCTTGGCTGAATACCACGCGCGAGTCGTGTCGTCTTCCGCGAAGATGCCATTGAGCGCTTCAGCCTCCGCCATCATGTTGGCGATCGTGTTTCGATACGCGATCGGAAGCTGGCGATTGCCGTCCACGAACTCGACTGACATGCCCTGCGCCTGCTGGCTGCCCCACCTGCGCAACAGTTCGAGGACGATGTCCTTGCCGCTGACCCACGGCTGAAGCGTGCCGGCCACGACGACACGTCGAGCCTTCGCGAGCGTGAAGTAGATGTAGCCCGTCGCCCACCCGAAGCCGAGCGTGGTCGACCCGACGCCCATACCAACCGCGCCGTACGCGCCATAGGCCCTGCTGTGTGAATCGGCGCCGGGAATGAACTGACCAGGCAGCACGAGGCCTTGTTCGGGAAAGTAGAAGTGAAAGATCCCATCGCCCGGCGTCGCGTAGTACGGCGGCTCGAGGCCCTGCTCTCGCGCAAATGCCCGACCGATGCTCGTCTGCTTCTCGTCGTCATCACGCCCCGTGAAGACGAAATGATCGTTGGCAATCGCCGCCTGTCTTGGACGGATCACGTTTCCGCCCGTGATCTGGTTGAACGTGTGGATCGCAAAAGGCGCGGTCCCGTCGGAGGCCGGCAGCAGATCGGCGTACACGCGCAACGTGTCGCCGGGCTTGATCGTCCGTTGATCTTTGTCGACACGGTGCGCCCAGACGATCTGTTCGGTCGTCGTCAGCGAGCGCGCGATCGAGGGGTCGGGAAACTCGATCAGCGGTGGACGCTCGATGGAGCTGCGCACCTCTCGCCGCCCAACCGCAACAATGCCGCCACTGCGTCGAAGTTCATCTTCCTTTGGTGTGAGCGGGATCGGGTCGTAGATGCGATTCTGGGTGAGGTTGGTGAGCTGACGCGACATTGGATCGAATGCGAACTCGTCATCGTCTCGCGCGTCCTCGACGGCTTGCGGGCTCTGCACCACGTGCAGTCCAAGGTTGAGGGCATTGCGACGAAAGATATCGCCCATGTTCTGCCCGCAGACGATGACCATTTCGAGACCGGCCTCGTCGGCGATGCCCTTCAGTCCGGCCGGGCTCATCTCCCGCGAAGACCCAATGGCAAATCGATCGCCGGCGATGATGAACGTCTCTCCGCGGTGCACACGCGCGCGAAACTCGGGCATCAGATAGCGGAAAGAACCTGCTTTCCAGCGCTCATCCAGAGTGTCGAGGCTTTCGGATACACAGTCGGCCGCGGGTGTGATTTGATCGGTATCGATTGCATCGAGCTTGCGGCCGTACCGGGTCCCGGCCAGCTTGGGGTCCCAGAAGATCAACGCGCGGCCGCGAATCGACCGTGGCGTGGCTTCATCGAATGATTGAGGCTCGGGAAGTCTCTCGAGAGACGCGCCCGGCCATAGCTCGGCCCGACGGATTATGTGCATTACTGACTAGATCTTAGCGTCACTGAGACGCGTCTGATATACTGAATGGCTTACGCCGATAAGTGACCCCGGCACCCCAATGGACAATCCTCGTGAGTCAGCGCTCGCCGAGCCGCGCCAACCGGCTGAGCGACGTTCGCACCGGCAGAGTCGCGCTGTTCCGGCGCCTCCTGTGGTGGAGCAACGAACTGATCCCGCAGACCTGAAGAATCCAGCGCTCTATATCAACCGCGAGTTGAGCTGGCTCGAATTCAACGAGCGAGTGCTCGCGCAGGCGCGCGACTCGTCGCATCCGCTGCTCGAGCGCGTGAAGTTCCTCGCGATCACCGGCACCAACCTCGACGAGTTCTTCATGATTCGCGTGGCGACGACGCTGAAGAAGCTCCGCGAGGAGATCGAAGACGTCGCGCCGGATGGATACAACACTGAACAACAGCTCGAGGCCATGCGCGCACGCGCGCGCCGGATGCTGAGCGATCAGGCCTCGACCTGGGCCGAGCTGCGGAAGCTGCTGGAGAAGGAACAGATTTCGTTTCTCGACGAGGACGCCTGGACGCCAGCGGTGCGCGAGCACCTGAGCAGCTACTTCTCGCGCGAGATCTGTCCCGTGTTGACGCCGCTTGCGTTCGACCCGGGCCATCCGTTTCCATTTATTTCGAATCTGAGCAAGAACTTCGCGGTCGTGGTGCGGCACGGGGGCCGCACGAAGTTCGCCAGGGTCAAAGTGCCGGACGTCCTCCCGCGGTTCATCCCACTGCCATCGGCGATCAGCCCGGTCGGAGGAGCCACCTACGTCTTCATCGAGGACGTCATTCGCGCCAACATCCAGGAGCTCTTCACGGGAACGCAGGTCAAGGGCGCCTACCTGTTCCGCGTCGTCCGCGACACCGACCTCGAAATCGAAGAGGACGAAGCCGACGATCTGCTCGAGAGCATCGACCGCAGCCTGCGGCAGCTCCGGCGCGGCGCCATCTCGCTGCTGCACGTCGAAGCCGGAATGCCAACGCGCGTCCTCAACATCCTTGCCGAGAACTTCGAGGTGAGTGATGAGGTCGTCCTGCGCACGCAGGATCGTCTTGGTTTCGGGGACTGGGCGCAGCTGACGCGACTTCATCGACCCGAGCTCAAGGACGCGCCGTTCTCGCCGCATGGCCTGTGGCGGAACGATGAAGACCCCGAGGTGATCTTCGACCAGATTCGCTACCAGGACATCCTGGTGCATCACCCCTTCGAGTCGTTCGCGTCGGTCGAGACCTTCCTGCGAGCGGCAGTGGAGGATCCGCACGTGACAGCGATCAAGATGACGCTGTACCGCATCGGGTCGAACTCGCCGCTCATTCCGCTGCTCATCGCCGCGGCGGAAGCTGGCAAGCAGGTCGCCGTTCTCGTGGAGCTGAAAGCGCGGTTCGACGAGCGCAACAACATCCTGTGGGCGAAGCGGCTGGAAACGCACGGCATCCACGTCGTGTACGGGTTCACGAACCTGAAGACGCACGCGAAGCTCTGCCTCGTGGTGCGCCAGGAAGCGGACGGCGTCCAGCGCTACGTGCACGCGGGAACCGGAAACTACAACCCCGACACCGCAAAGATCTACACGGATCTCGGCCTCTTCACCGCCGATCCCGACATCATCAGCGACGTGTCTGACGTCTTCAACTACCTGACCGGCTACTCGAATCAGAAAGAGTTCCGGGCGATGATCGTCGCGCCGGTGCAGCTCCGGCAGCGGCTCAGGGAACTCATTGAGCGCGAGATCGAACACGCCCATGCCGGGCGGCCAGCGCGGATGATGTTCAAGGTGAACGCGATCACCGACGATCAGATGATCCGTCTGCTCTACCGTGCCGGGCAGGCGGGAGTGTCGATGGACTTGATGGTGCGCGGCATCTGCTGCTTGCGGCCGGGAGTGCCCGGCATCAGCGACAACATCCGCGTGCGCTCGATCGTCGGCCGGTTCCTCGAGCACTCGCGCATCTTCTGGTTCCACAACAACGGACAGGAAGACATGTACATCGGGAGCGCGGACCTGATGGAACGCAACCTTGACCGGCGGGTCGAGACGCTGACGCCGATCAAGGATCCCGAAATTCTCGAGCACCTGAGGGATATCGTCCTGGGCGCGTATATGCGAGACATCGACCGGGCGATGGTGCTCGATTCATCCGGGCACTACGAGCGCCCGCCGAATGGCTCCGACCATTTCGACGCGCAGCAGTTCCTGATTCGCCATTACACCGACGCGCTCGGCGAACCGTAGGCCGGGTCCTGTTCTTCCGCCTTCGCGCAAAGCTTCGGCGGACCGCCGTAGTCTTGGCGGAGGCGGTCGGACCCGGCGGGTCTAAAGAGCAAGACCCGCCCTACGGTGATTGAGTTCGGCGCCTGCGCCCGATGAACGCGATCGGTGCGGCCGCGATCAAGCCACTGATCGTGATGAGAAACGCAAGCGGGCCGAGCGGCCAGAGGACGGCGAGGGTCAGCTTCGTTGCCGGCGGTCCATCGGTGCGCCAGAAGCCTACCAACACTCCGACGACATACGCGGTCAAAAGCTCACGCATCGGTCTCACTGTAATGCAGAATTCAGAATGCTGAATGCAGACGCCTTCTGAATTCTGCATTCTGAATGACGAGTGATGCTCCAAGAGTTCAGACCTCTGATGCGGCTAGCCGGCCCGGTCATCCTCGCCGAAGTGGGGTGGATGAGCATGGGTCTGGTCGACACGATCATGGTCTCACCGCTCGGCCCGGCAGCCATCGCCGCGACGGGCATGGGCAGCGGCGTCTTTACGGCAATCGTGATCTTCGGGATGGGTCTGATGCTGGGTCTCGACGCCTTCGTGTCGCAGGCACATGGCGCCGGCGACGAGCGGGAATGCGTGTTGTGGCTTCATCAGGGCGTCTGGCTCGCCTGCTGTGTGGCACCGATCGTCATGGCGCTGACCTGGATCGTGTACAGCACCCTGGACAGCTGGGGGCTGCACCCGGAAACGAGACGACTCGTCGGACCGTACATGCGTGTCATCGCCTTCGGCGCGCTGCCGCTTCTGCTCTACGCCGCGTTCCGCCGATACCTCCAGGGCATGCATCTCGTGAGGCCGATCATGATCGCGCTCGTGACCGCCAATGCGATCAACGCCGCGGCCAACTGGGTCCTCATCTACGGCAACTTCGGAATGCCCGCGCTCGGCGTCGAGGGCTCTGCCTGGGCGACGACCGCGGCGCGTGTGTACATGGCCGCCTTCCTGTACGGCGCCATTCGACTCGAGCATCATCGGCGCGGTCAGCGCCATCCCAAGGTCGATCTCGGCTTCGATGCCGCGCGCATTCGACGCCTCATTACGCTGGGATTTCCCGCGGCATCACAAGTGGCGCTCGAAGTCGGTGTGTTTGCTCTGGCCACGGCGCTCGCGGGGCGGCTCGATCCGGTCTCTTCGGGGTCGCATCAGATCGCGCTCAACATCGCGTCACTGGCATTCATGCTTCCACTCGGGCTGTCATCGGCGGCAGCGGTACGGGTGGGTTACGCATACGGCTCAGGGGATCGGCAACGGGCAGTGCTCGCCGGCTGGACGGCACTGGCCAGCGGCTGCGTGATCATGGCCGCGCTCGGACTCGTGTTCTTCCTCTGGCCCGTGGCGCTGCTGCGCGTGTTCAGCACCGATCAACGGATCATCGACATCGGCGCCGGCCTGCTGGCAATCGCGGCCGCCTTTCAGCTCTTCGATGGAACGCAGGCGGTGGCCACCGGCGCGCTTCGCGGCATCTCCGAGACGCGCATGCCGATGATCGTCAACGTCATCGGCCACTGGTTTCTCGGCTTACCAGTCGGCTACGCTCTGTGCTTCCGGTTCGGATGGGGCGTGAGAGGCTTGTGGATCGGGCTCTCCATCGGTTTGATCGTGACCGCGCTCGTCCTGACGTTCGTTTGGTGGAAGAAAAGTCAGAGTCTCGTCATGCAGTCGCCTTCTGTGTCTGCATGCTGAATTCTGCCTTCTGAATTACAGAGAATCATGCTGAACGACAGCCACTGCCACTTCTTCTCGAGCCACTTCTTCTCGACGCTCGCGCGGCAGCGCGGGCGCGGTGACACCGTCGAAGCGCTCTGCATGGAGCTGCAGTGGGACGACCCGGGCTCGCCCAACGTCCTGGCCGACCGATGGGTGCAGGAGCTCGATACACACGGCGTTGCGCGATCGGCCCTGATTGCCAGCGTGCCTGGCGATGAAGCGTCCGTCGCTGCCGCCGTGTCACGACACCCGCAGCGTTTCGTTGGCTTCTTCATGGTGGACCCAACCGCCGACCAGGCGGTCGAGCGGGTGACACACGCCGTGACGACGCTGGGCCTGCGCGTGGCGTGCCTGTTCCCGGCCATGCACCACGTGGCGCTGACCGATCCTCGCGTCCACCGCGTGGTCGAAGCTGTCGCTGCTCAGCACGGGACCGCTGTGTTCGTCCACTGCGGCGTGCTGTCGGTCGGCGTGCGGAAGAAGCTCGGCCTGCCAAGCCCATTCGATCTGAGTCTCGGCGATCCTCTCAGCATCACGCGCCTGGCTCTCACGTT
>Ga0209382_10007687_pt1 | contig 13655 bp, 14 predicted proteins | sample SoiMetdeltSBSDD5_FD_187599 | JGI IMG/M metagenome (GOLD analysis project Ga0209382, IMG submission 187599) | Bulk soil microbial communities from a Populus tree surrounding site in Tennessee, USA - Soil MetaG P. deltoides SBSDD5 (SPAdes) (version 2) | ecosystem: Environmental > Terrestrial >... | reverse complement strand
GCGAAAGCCATGCCGCGGAACCCGGGGCGCGGCATCGCGGCGGGCGGAGTGGCTCGGCGGGGTCAGGGTTGGGCTCGGCGGTGCGGCGTGTGGAGTTGGACGCCAGCGTCCTGGATGGCGGCCTCGGCGCGCAGCCGTTCCAGGTCGCGATCGGGCCCGGCGGCCGTCGCCAGCTCGGTGGGGATCCGCAGGCTGGCGCAGGTGTCCAGGAGCACCGAGTCGTAGGCCATGTGCAGCGCGGTGTGCCGCAGGTTGTTGGTGGGCGCACCGCTGGTGAGCTCGGCGCGCAGCCGGCGCAGGTCGGCGGCGAGGCGCTCCAGCGGCTGGCCGGGCGGGCTGGCGGCGCGCTGGTGCGCGGCGCGGCGGTCCCGCACCGCGTCGATGATCTTGGCAAGGCGCAGCCCGAGCCAGATCAGCACCAGCGGGGAGAACGCGATCAGCACGTAGGAGATCACGCCGAGCAGGATGGGTTGCAGCGCAACCACCATGCGTCGACGGTAGGCCGCCGCCGCCGGATTCGCCAGCCGGTTACGGACCACGTGGCGGATCCGTGACCCGGGTGCGGCCGGCGATCACCGGAGCGGTGGTTCGACGCACGGTGAGCGGAGCGTCGCAACCATGTATTACACCTTTCGGTGGTCATGGTTGCCCCATTTGGCCCTACCTCATAGGCTCCTCACGTTCCGTAGCCATGACCGGGGCGTCACACGTGTGATGGCGCCCGGTTACCTAACGTGGGGTAACGGCGAGCTGGTTGCAAGGCCGGTATCGGCGCGCCTCTCGGGTACCGGCCTGGAGGCCGCATGACCGCTCCGCAGCCCAGGCCCTACGGCCCGCATGCCAAGCAACACCGCCCGACCGAACGCGGACCACCGGCGCGGCGACGATGCCAGCCCCGCTCCGGCCGCTTGCAGGCCGACACCGGAGCGGGAGCCGCCTGGATCCCGCACGCCCCGCACCACGGAGGCGCCGAATCCACCGTCGAGTTTAGAGCCTGTTGGCGGCGGGGTGTGCCAACAGGCTCCGAAGGGCGCGCGCCTCTGTATCGCGCCGAGCCGGCCCGCCGTGCAACCACTGCAACCACTGCAAACCAACGGCCGCGCCACCCGTGCGGAGTCGTGCAGCGAAGGCTGCCCGGACCGCGGCCGACCAATCCGCTCACCCTCAGGGAGCAACCACGTCATGAGCGCACTGACCACCGCACCAAGCGGCCGTCCGGCACGCAGGTACGCCCCACGGCACCTGCTGCTGGTCGGCGCCGTGGTGCTGATCGCCGGGGTAACGGCGCCGTTCAGCGCCTTCGCCAGCCATCCCGAGGTCAGCCTGTCCGGCAGCAACTTCGAGATCGACACCAACGCCAACCTCAAGGTGGACGACCCAGCGCCGTCCATCGACTGGGCGAACGTCGCCGAGACCCGCAGGGCCGACACCGCCAGCGGGTCCACCGACGAGTCGTTCGGCCAGGGCGCCAAGGAGGACACCGCGGTGCCGTCGGTCGTCGACGGCAGCATCCCGCCGAACAAGAGCGACCTGAAGTTCTTCGGCCTGTACCAGGAGGGCACCACCAGCACCGGGTTCCTGAACCTGTTCTGGTCGCGGGTCCAGGACCCGGCCGGCACCACGAACATGGACTTCGAGTTCAACAAGCGGCAGTGCACTCCCGGCCTGACCCCGGCCGACCCGGACTGCACCGCCAACGGCCTCACGCCGATCCGGACTGCCGGCGACCTGCTGGTCATCTACGACCTCTCGCAGGGCGGCACCAACCCGACGCTGTCCATCCGGGAGTGGACCGGCAGCGCGTGGGGCCCGGCGACCGACCTCACCGCGTCGGCCAACGCCACCGGCTCGATCAACACCTCGACGATCCCGGCCGGCGAGAGCGACGGCCTCGGGCAGCAGGACCCGCGGACCTTCGGCGAGGCTCAGCTGCGGCTCTCGGCCATCCTCGACCCGACCCAGTGTGACTCGTTCGGCTCGGCCTACCTGAAGAGCCGCTCGTCCGACTCGTTCACCGCGGCGCTCAAGGACTTCGTGCCGCCGGTCGCGGTGAACATCACCAACTGCGGTTCGGTCACGGTCAAGAAGGTCGACGATGCCGGCACGCCGCTCGCCGGCGCGCAGTTCACCCTCTACAAGGACAACGCACCCGTCGGCGGCAGCCGCGGCGCCGAGGACACCATCACGGCGTTCACCTGCACCACGGACGCGACCGGCCTCTGCACGATCAGCGACGTCCCGGCCGGCGAGTACTGGGTGGTGGAGACGGTCACGCCACCGGGCCACGACACCGCGGCCGACCAGCACGCCACGGTCGTGGCCGGCGCCACCACGGACCTGACCGCCACACCGTTCGTGAACCCGCGGCACCGCGGCGCGATCCTGGTGACCAAGACCCGCAAGCACGCCGCCGACGGGGCGGGCGACCACCCGCACGCCGGCGTGGACTTCACCGTCGACGGCGTCACCAAGGCCACCGGCGCCGACGGGACGGCGTGCTTCGACGGCCTGCTGTTCGGCAGCTACAGCGTGCACGAGACGGTGCCGGCCGGGTACGCCGGTGAGGCCGACAAGACCGTCGCCGTGGACAACAAGGCCGCCTGCACGGACAGCCCGTACGTCGGCGAGACGGTCAGCTTCAGCAACACGCCGCTGACCAACCTCACCGTCAGCGTCGACTCCCAGGTCGACGGCGGCACCGCCTCGACGGTCAGCTGCACGCCGGCCGGCCCGAGCGGCTCGACCGGAGCCGGCGGCGACGGCACCTTCACCGACGAGGACCTGCAACCCGGCACCTACACCTGCACGATCGTCATCGACCCGTAGTAGCTCCTGCTACCAGGCCAGCTGCCGGCGCGGGAGGTGCCGGCAGCTGGCCTGGGTCGTCGCGGCCTAGAGCGAGCGAACCTCGCTCAGCGCCCACCGCATGCGGGCGGCGGCGGTGTGCGGGTGGTCGCCGAAGGCCTGTGCCATGGTGCCGAGGCAGCCCGTGATGCCGAGGCTCTGCAGGCTCGCCGCGATCGCGGCCCTGACCTGCGGCGCCGCCGGGCTGTCCACCGGCCGCAGGGGGCTAGCGAACAGGGCCTCCGCCATTGTCGATACGTCCACGCTGATCACCACCCGGGGTCATGCCGACTCGTGTGAAATGAGCATGCGCCGGGGTGACCGCCACCACATCAGGGCAGTACCCGGAACGGGTCCCTTAATGAACCCGCAGCGACAGGTCGACTGCGGGCCGCTACGGCGTGACCGCGCCGTGACTGCGCGGTGCCGGAAACCCCTCGCCGATGGGTGACGACGGGTGCCGGGACCATTTGTCCCAGGATCCGAGGTAGGTCCGGACGTCCTTGATGCCCGCTTCCTTCAATGCGATGAACGTGTTGGACGTCCCCGCACCCGTGGCGCAGTACAGGATGACCGGCGTATCCGGCGTGATCCCGACCGACCGACATTCCGCCAGAATCTCGTCCTTGCTCTTGAAGACCAGACCGACCTTTCCCGGCTTCATCAGCCGGTCCCACTCGAACCATCTCGCGCTGGGTATGCGCCCCTCATGCGGGCCGAATTCCGCGCCACAGGGCGGCGAGGTCGCGTCCATCCCCTCGGCCGAGTCCCGGACCTCGAGCTTGATCACAGCGGGGTCGCCGACGGCGTCGAGCATGGCGTCGGTGCCGATCACGAGGCCCGCTCCGGACTCATCGGCCGGGAACCTCCTCGGTGTCGGTCCGGTAACGTCGGTGCTGGTCGGCAGGCCGGCGTCAACCCAGGCCCGGTAGCCGCCGTGCAGCACGGACGCGCGCGGGTAGCCCAGATACTTCAGGAAGAAGTAGCCGCGACAGGACTGGCCGGACACGGTGCCCATCGAGTCCTCGTAGCACACGCCCAATTCCGCACCGCCGAGCCCCGCCGCACCGAATATGGCGGCAAACGTGTTGCGCAGCTCGAGCAGGCCCTGCGCGGTCGTGCTCGCCAGGTAGCTGAAGATGTCGTGTGCGTTGACCGCACCCGGGATGTGCCCGACCTGGTAGCTGGCCGGATCGCGGGTGTCGATCGGGATGACCGCGCCGGCCTCCATCAGCTCGGCGAGCTGGCCGGGTGGCACCAGCACCGGATCGTCCATCATTGCCCCCGAGAAATGCTCGTCACATGCCCACCCGCCCGCAACGTATTCCTGATGGGTCACCGTAACTGCGTCGGCTAGCGCCGAAAATACCTGAGTTCAGGGATCACCGGCGGCGGGTTCGCCGGCCGGGTCGTAGCGCGGCGCTCGGGGCGGCGAAATCTTCGGGGCGGTGCCCTGGGTCGTCCCGCTAGCGGCCGGCGATCCAGATGGTCACGATCGGCAGAGAGACCGGCAGAGAGACCGGCAGAGAGACCGGCAGGGAGATCGGCAGCCAGGCAGACCGGCAGGGCAGACCGGCAGACCGGCAGGCAGGCAGGGCAGACCGGCAGGCAAGGCAGACCGCACGTGGGCAAGCGCGGGAGCGGGCGAGATGGGCGACGGGAACCGGGGCGAGGTGCGACGGCTGCAGGAACGGCTGGCGGCCGTCGACCGCGAGCTCGCGCGGCTGCACGCCGAGCGGGCGGCGCTGCGGCGCGCGCTGGCCGGGACGGACCTGGCGAGCACCGCGGACGCGGCCGGCCGGGTGGGCACCGACCGGTGGGCCGATCCGTGGGACGCCGTGTCACCGGCCGAGCTGGCCGTGACCGGCCTGGTGGCGCAGGGCCTGGGCAATCGGGAGATCGCGCGGCGGCTGCGGCTGTCGCATTACACCGTGGAAACGCACCTCAAGCACGTGTTCAGCAAGCTCGGCGTCGCGAGCAGGGCGGAGCTGGCGGCCTCGGCCACCAGGCGGGCGCTAGGCGAGGACGGTGAGCCCGGCCGGCGGGCCGGCCACTGGTGACGGCGAGCACCCCACGTTCTGGGTGATGGCCTTGGGCCCTAGCGGCAACGACGCATCGATCCTAAACTGAGCTGCACTCATATTCTTCTCGCCCCTGCCGGGAGGAACCGATGCGTCGAATGCTGCTGACCGCCACGCTCGCCATCGCCATGACGCTCTCGCTGGTCGGGGCCGCGCAGCCGGCTGCGGCGGTGCCGGCGCCGTACTACGACCCGGCGTTCGGCGCCGCCTGCGACTGGCACCGATTCGGCGAGGGCCAGACCCCGCCGTGGTGGCTTTTCCTGGAGGACCCGCTCTGCGTCGAGTACAGCAAGCGGGACATCACCTTCGACAACGGCGGCGCGCTGCTGTTCCTGCTGGCCGAGCCGGCCAGGGTCGCGGTGGCCATCCCGACCTGCCGGTACTGGCAGCTCGACCACTGGAGCGTGCAGGTCACCACGGGCGCGGTGCCGATCGTGACCTGGGACGGCAGCTACTGGTTCGACAAGGGCGCCCGGCTGGCGGCGCTGCGGCTGCGCAACTTCAAGGTCTACGGGGTGTCCGCCGGCATCGGCGACGCGGCCGCGGCCATCCGGCCGTACTTCCCGCTGGTGGCCGACGCGCTGGCCCGCTACGGCGCATCGCCCGGCGAGACCGGGCTGGTGATCAGCCTGCTGCCCGACCTGTTCTGCCATTGACGGCCAGGCCACCCGGTAACCGGCAGCGCCGCCATGGACCGTCGAGACCTGCTCAAGAGCCTGGCCGCCGCGCTCGGGGCGGCACCGCTGGCCGGCACGGCGCCGGCGCACGCCAGCGGTGGCAGTGGGGCTGCCGGCACCGCTTGGGCTGCCGGCACCGCTGAGGCAGCCGTCACCGGGGTCAGCACCGCCACCAGGTCGACCCTGGATGCCTTCGCCGACACCATGATCCCCGGCGCGAAGCGCTACCCCGGCGATGCCGCGGTGGCCGGCGTGACCAGCGGCCCCGGCGGCGCGCACGCCGGGTTCGTCGAGCTCATGCTGCTGCCGGAGCTCGGGGTCGCGGCGCTGCTGCCCGGGTTCGCCGCGGTGCTCGACGCGGCCGCGGTGGCCTACGCGGCGAGCCACCTGATCCTGCTGCCGATCGGGGTGCCGCCGTTCGTCGGGCTCGCGTTCCCAGCCCGCACGGCCGTGGTCGGCGACCTCGTGCGCCCCGGCGCGGCCGGCCGGCTGCCGTGGGTGCTGCTCGGGCTCATGGTCGGGGTCGCGTTCGACTCCGCCGGGCACCTGCACACCGCCGGCGCCATCAGCTCCGGCCATCCGGGGCTGGCCTACCTGCGCTTCCCACCGCCGGGCACCGACGGGCTGTGGCGGTTTCCGGTGCACTCCTACGGCCGGCAGCTCGCCCCCGTCCACCCGGCGACCACACCCACCGGGAGCCCGGCATGACCGTCGAGACGGCCGACGTGGTGGTGATCGGCAGCGGCTTCGGCGGCGCGATCCCCGCCTACTACTGCGCCGCGGCCGGCGCCGGCGTGGTGATCCTCGAGCGCGGGCCGCACCTGGCGGCCGCCCAGTTCGTCCACGACCTGCGGGTCGGCACCTACACCCGCACGCTGGACGTGATCCACGGCACCGGCATCACCGTGCTGGCCGGCAACTGCGTCGGCGGGTCCAGCGTGATCTACTTCGCCGCCTCGCTGCGGGCGCCGAGCTTCGTGTTCGAGCGGCGCGGCAGCATCGGCCACCGGCTGTGGCCGGCCGGGCTGACCAGGGCCGCGCTCGACCCCTGGTACGACCGGGCCGAGGCGGCGCTGCCGGTGGCGCAGCAGGGCTGGTCGGACATCTCCTTCGCGGGCGGTGTGTTCGCCGCCGCGTGCGCGAACGCCGGCCGCACGTGCAACCCGGTGCCGGTCGCCGTCGAGCTCGGCGCGTGCACCGACTGCAACTGGATGCTCTCCGGCTGCCGCTTCGACGCCAAGCGGTCCATGCTGCTCAACTACCTGCCGGGGGCGACGGCGCACGGTGCCGCGATCCGCCCGCTGCACGAGGTGCAGACGCTCTCGCCGGCGCTCACGCCCGGTTACCGGTACCGCGTCAGCTACACGGTGCTGGACGCCGGCGACTACCGGGTGCCGGTCGGCGCCGGCTGCATCGAGGCCAAGGCCGTCGTGCTCGCCGCCGGCGCGGTCGGCACGCCGGTGATCCTGCAGCGGTCCGCGCTCCTGCTCGGCGGCGTGCCGCCCGCCGTCGGCCGCAACTTCTCCGGCAACGGCGACCGGGTGAGCACCGCCGTCATGGACGAGGCCAAGGTCGGCTCGGTGCTCGGCCTCTCCCGCGCCCCCGGCGTCGCCTACGACGCCGCCCCGATCGGCAAGCCCATCACGGCCATGTCCTTCGACCGGCTCGACCCGGCGCAGCCGGAGTTCTCACGGTTCTCGCTGCAACAGATCTACTTCCCGTCCGCGACCAACCTCCTCGGCGCGGCGCCCGGCTGGTACGGCCTGGCCAAGAAGCAGATGCGGGCCCGCTGGCGGTCCTGGGTCACCGTGCTCGCCATGACCGAGGACGACAACGAGGGCGTGTTCGGCCCGCCGCCGCCGACCGGCAGCTTCACCCGGCTGGTGTCCTCCGCCGGCCAGGGCACCATGTGCTACGCACCGACAGCGCGTACCCGCCAGGGCTGGGCGGCGGCCGACGCCGAGCTCAAGGCCGTGCTCGAACGCGACGGGCTGGCCGTGGTGCGACCCTGGCACGAGGACCCGGCCGGCAATGTCACGGCGCACCCGCTCGGCTCGTGCCGGCTCGGCGACGACCCCGGCTCGTCCGCCCTGGACAGCCGGCACGAGCTGCGCGGCCATCCCGGGATCTTCGTGACCGACGGCGCCGCCGTGCCGTCGTCCTTGTGCGTCAACCCGTCCCTGACCATCGCCGCGCTCGCCGAGCGGGCCAGCGGCTTCGTGCTGGACCACCTGGCAGCCAGCGGTGTCCCGGTCCTGCCCGGCGCCCCTCCCCCTTGAGCCGGGCGTGCCCGGCGGCCCGAGCCCGACACCCCGTAGCACGGGGTTCCAGTGCCCTCGGGAATCCACATTCGGCGGATAGGACGCCGTAGGACGCGGACTCCTGGCTAGGGTATTACCCTGGCCAGGATCCCCAATGATTTGCGCACCCCGAATTGTTGGGGTTTGCGTTGGGGGCGCACCGGAGTGTCTTCGCCGCGGCGCCGACACATCCTACTAGACATGGAACAGCCGATCCCATTCGCGCCGCCGGGCGGGCTGACGCACCGGCACTACGCGCTGCTGCGGGCTGTCGAGGCCGGCCGGTGCGAGCTGAGCTGCAGCTGCGAGCCGGCCCTGTTCATCGACGGCCGCTCGTGCTGCGACCAGATGGCCACACGCGTGCTGACCAGCGCCGGCCTCATCGGCCACGCCGGCACCGGTCCGGTCGGCCACCGGGTACCGGCCCGGCTCACCGCCGCCGGCCGCGCCGTGCTCGGCCAGCAGGCCCGCCCGTCGCTGCCCGCTGCCGCCTGACCACCGAACCACCGCGATCGGCCGGTGGGTTGGCTGAGCCGCTGCCCACCCAACCCACCGGTTTGCCAACAACAGCTAGTGAATGGTCACGTCGTCATCCTGGCAGCTCGGAATGCTCGTCGGCCAGGCGAAGTAACTGTACTCGATGTCGCTGCTATCCCGGTCGAGCACGTTCAAGTAGATCTGGGCGTACTGAGTGTCGCAGTAGATGCCGTCGCTATCGCTGGAGTTGCTCCAGGTGTCGATGACATCGTCACCATTGTCACCCAAGACGCGGTCCTTGAACTGCGGGTCACCTGTGTGGCCAGGGCCACTGGTGAGGGTGTCGTTGCCGTCGCCACCGATGAGCGAGGACATGCCGCCGTTGGCCGTGATGGTGTCGTTGCCGGCGAACCCGGACATCGTCAGGGAGATCGGCCGGAACGTGGACCCCTTGACCATGCCGAAGCCCTCCGAGGTCATTGTGTCGTCGCCACCGTTGCCGATGACCGACACGAAGAAGACCTTGTCGGTATCCGCCGGCCCCGAGTACTTCGGGCACGTCACCGTGGTCGAGTTGGTGAGCGTGCACGGCGAGCTCGTCGAGAGGTTGACCGCATTCGGATCGGTGAACACGATCGTGCCCTCATCACCGGTGTTGATCGTGACGGTCACGTCGTTGGCGTGATCTCCAGCCAGGTACCGCACCGACTTGCCCGGGTACGAGCTGACGAAGACGACCGAGTCGTCCGTCACCGCCGCCGCCGGTCCAGCCGTGCACAACCCCAAGCCGGCAATGGTGGCCGCCGCGAACGCGACGCCGGCCAGCCGCCGTGAGCCCAGGACGTTGAAATGCATGTGACCTCCTACTAGCCAGATGAATGTTTGTGGACGCGGCCACCGGACCGACATGCTAATTGCCGGCTAATGCACCGTCACATCGTCGTCAAGGCAGCTCGGAATGCTCGTCGGCCAGACGAAGTAGCTGTACTCGACATCGCCGCTGTCGCGATCGAGCACGTTCAAGTACGTATTGTCGGCCTGGTTATCACAGTAGATACCGTCGACGTCGGTCGAGTTGGACCAGGTGTCGATGATGTCATCGCCGTTGTTGCCGTAGATGGTGTCCCTGAACTGCGGGTCGGTCGAGGTGCCCGGGCCGCTGGTGAGCGTGTCCTCGCCATCGCCACCTACGAGTGAGGAGTACCCGCCGTTGGCGGTGATGATGTCGTCGTCGGCGAACCCGGACAGGGTGACGGCGATCGGCCGGAACGTCGACCCCTTGACCATGCCGAAGCCCTCCGAGGTCAGCGTGTCAGCGCCGCCGTAGCCGATGACCGAGACGCTGAAGACCTTGTCGGTGTCCGCCGGGCCGGAGTACTTGGGGCAGGTCACCGTCGTGGAATTGGTCAACGTGCACGGCGCGCTCGTCGACAGGTTCACCGCATTCGGGTCGACGAACACGATCGTGCCCTCATCACCGGTGTTGATGGTGACGGTGACGTCGTTGGCGTGGTCACCGGCCAGGTATCGCACCGCCTTGCCCGGATACGAGCTGACGAAGACAACGGTGTCGTCCGTCGCCGCCGCCGCCGGACCCTCGGCCAGCACTACTAACCCGGCGACGGCGACACCGGCGACGGCAATACCAACCATCCTTCGCAGGATGCTCGTGCGAAGCTTCATCGAACCTCCGTAATCGTCCTTGCTCGCGACCTAGTGAATGGTGACGTCGTCACAGCCACTCGGGACACCAGAAGGCCAGACAAAGTAGCCGTATTCGACGTCGTCGCTCTCGCGGTCGAGGACATCCCAGTAACTCTGATCATATTGCGTGTCACAATAGATGCCGTCGATGTCGCTTGAGTTGCTCCAGGTGTCGATGACGTCGTCGCCGTTCCCGCCGTCGACCTTGTCCCGGTACTGCGGCGGCTCACCCGACGTAGCCGATGACCGAGATGTTGAAGACCTTGTCGGTGTCCAACGGGCCGGAGTACTTGGGACAGGTCACCGTCGTGGAGTTGACCAGCGTGCACGGCGCGCTCGTCGACAGGTTCACCGCATTCGGGTCGACGAACTCAATCGTGCCACTATCACCGGTGTTGATCGTCACGGTGACGTCGTTGGCATGGTCGCCAGCCATATACCTGACCGATTTACCCGGGTACGAGCTGACAAAGACGACCGAGTCGTCCGTCACCGCCGCCGCCGGGCCGGCAGTGCATAGCCCCAGGCCGGCTATTGCGGCCGCGGTGGCAGTGGCCGCGATCAGCCGCCGTGAGCCGCGCGAGCGAACTTTCACTGTGGCCTCCCGTATTCTAGCTTGTTCTGATCGCGCACGCCGACAGCGCGATTTCGAAATGGCCGAACAGCGACCCGCGCACGAACCCCGAATCGGCCCGCGGCGCGGCGCGAAAGGATCAAACGGTCATCAGTGCCGGCGAGAGATGGTCGCCTCGTCGCGATCCCCGGCGGGGCCGCGGCCGTGGCATGGATGCGTCCCTACCTGAGCGCATGGACCTCCATCCGACCTCCATCCGTGGCCGACCGTGCGGCGCCCAAGACACTGCCGAAACGCGAGCACATCTCACAAGAGCCACTCCGGCCCGTGAAACGGAGCTATGTGGTCCCCTCGAACAGCGCAGCCTCCGCCCCCCTACAAGGCTCCGCCCGCACCGTGCCGCCCCACACCGTGCCGCCCCACACCGGGCCGCCCCGCACCGTGCCGTCGCCCCGCCCCGCACCGTGCCGTCGCCCCGCACCGTGTCGCCCCGCGTCGCCCCGCGCTGTGTCGCCGAACTCGACACCACCGGGCCGCCGCGGCCGAAAAACCCCGCTGCTGTCGAGCTCGGCGACAACAGACGGCCCGGCTACGGCCGCCCAATCACAGCCGCCCCGGCCAACACCCGCGCCGCGACACCCGCACTGTCGCCCCGCACCGTGTCGCCCCACACCGCGTCGCCGAACTCGACACCACCGGGCCACCACCGACGAAAAACCCCGCTGCCGTCGAGCTCGGCGACAACGGGGCGGGAAGGAACCGGCAGGGGCGTCGGGGAGGCAGCTCCGGCAGCTCAGCGGGGCGGCGGAGCCACCGGCGTGGTGGCGGGCAGGCGCGCCTTACGGAGGTTGGCGGCGACCTGGTCGGCTGGCAGCGCGCACAGCACGGCGAAGCGGAAGACCACGAGGGCGAAGACCGTGATGAGCGCGGCGTCCCACCAGAATGGGATCACCCCGCGGCCACCGAACTCGCCGAGGTAGGAGAACACTGCCATGCCGAGGTAGAACGGCGGCAGCCAGGCGGCGGCGCGCCAGGCCTCCCGGGTCAGCCGAGGCCGGTCGGCGGCGGCCCGCATGCGGCCGCTGAGCAGCAGCAGTGGCACGCCGGCCAGCAGGGCGAGCAGCACCGTGCGGTCGGCCTTCCAGCCGGCCCAATAGAAGATCAGGCTGGCCGCGACGAAGCCGGCCGGGGCGAGCACCTGGCCGCCGCCGGCGCGGTAGGGGCGCACCCGGTGCGGGTCGCTGCGGCGCAGCGCGGCGAAGCAGACCGGGATGAACGCGAAGTACAGCGCGGCGCCGGCGCTGATCAGCGCGACGAGCTGCTGCCAGCCGGGGAACGGCAGCAGGACGAGGACGCCGACGAGGAACGACAGCACCATGGCCGCCCGGGGCAGGCCGCGGCCGTCGAGGCGCTCGAACAGCGGGGGGAGGTAGCCGTTCTGGCTCAGGGCGTAGCCGGCCCGCGCCGAGCTCGCCGAGACCACCAGGCCGCAGCCGGCCGGGGAGGCGAACGCCGCGCCGTAGACGATCACCGCGAGCCAGCCGAGGCCGAGCCCGACCGCGAGGGCCGCGAACGGCCCGTAGGCGTTGGCCTGCACCGTGGTCGCGCCGATGGCGCCGATGAACGCCACCTGCAGCGCCATGTACAGCAGCATGGCGAGGCCGATCGCGCCGAGCACCGCCCGCGGCAGGTCGCGCCCGGGGTTGCGCGCCTCGCCGGCGAGCTGGATGGCCTGCTCGAAGCCGAGGAAGGACAGGATCACGCCGGCCGGCAGCGCCGCGACGATGCCGCGGACGCCGGCCGGGGCGAACTCCCCGCTGGTGAAGTTCGACGGATGGAAGGCCGCCGCGATGATCGCCACGGTGATCAGCACGGGCACCGCGACCTTCAGCCAGACCAGCGCGGTGTTGGTGGCCGCGAAGCGCCGCACGCCGAGCGCGTTGATGCCGAAGAACACCGCGAGCAGGGCGATCGCCGCGACGATGCCGGCACCGGTGAGCACGGGGGTGCCGTCGCTCACGCTGACCAGGCCGTCGACCTCGTTGCCCAGGTAGAACAGCGCGACCTGGGCCTCGAACGGCACCCCGACGGTCAGCGCGAGCCACAGGATCCAGCCGGTGGCGAAGCCGGCGATCGGTCCGAGCGCGAGCTGCGGGAAGCGGGCCAGCCCACCGGAGAGCGGGTAGGCCGCGCCGAGCTCGGCAAGCTGCAGGCCGAGCACGGACACCACCATGCCGGCGAGCACCCAGGAGACCAGCGAGGCGGGGCCGGTGAGGCTGGTGGTCGCGGCGGCCGCGAACAACCACGCCGACCCGATGATGGTGCCGAGCGACACGCACAGCAGCCCGAGCGGGCCCACCTCGCGACGCAGCGCCGGAACCGGCGGCTTCTCGATCGTCTGCAAGCCCATGACGGCACTCCTCACCGGATGCCCGGCCGCGGTGGTGGGCATTGACGGACTGGATTCCGTTCGGCCGAAGGGTAGGTCGGCCCAGGGGGTTGGTACGTTCGGGTGAACCCTAACTACCTACCCCAAACATTTCCTGCGACCGCAGGGAACCGCCGGCGAACGCAGGGAACCGCCGGCGACCGCCAGGAACCCGCCGGCGAACGCCAGGAACCGCAACATGGTGCGCCGCTCGGGGCACGTCGGCCACCCCACGCCCTGGCGGGGCTTGCCCCGGCGGTGCGGGGCGTTCGAGACTCAGCCCGTGGCATCACGCTGGGCGCTGGTTGAGCGAACGGCGCAGGTCAGCGAGCTGAGGGCGGCCGTGAGCGCGCTGCAGGACCGGCCAGCGGGCGGATTCCTCGTCATCGAGGGCGCGGCCGGGATCGGAAAGTCGCGCCTGATGGCCGAGGCGCGCGGGTTCGCCACCACCGCCGGGCTCCAGGTGCTGTCCGCGCGTGGCACCGAGCTCGAGCGCGAGCACGCCTACGGCATGGTGCGCCAGCTGTTCGAGCCCATGCTGGCCAACGACAGCGCCAACGACAGCGCCAA
>Ga0209382_10007686_pt1 | contig 13656 bp, 9 predicted proteins | sample SoiMetdeltSBSDD5_FD_187599 | JGI IMG/M metagenome (GOLD analysis project Ga0209382, IMG submission 187599) | Bulk soil microbial communities from a Populus tree surrounding site in Tennessee, USA - Soil MetaG P. deltoides SBSDD5 (SPAdes) (version 2) | ecosystem: Environmental > Terrestrial >... | reverse complement strand
AGGGGACGAAAATGTGTGTTTTCCCCTGAAAGTCCTAGTCACCGCCATGGCGCTCTTCCTCGCAACGCCTGGCATGCCGGCCTTGGCCCATGGCGTAGAGGCAGGGGGGTGGGGTGAGGTGCCGCCCTGGGCGTATCTCGCGGTCGTCTTGGCGGTGGTCGTCAGCGGGCTGCTGTTGAGCGTCCGTGGGGCATGCCGGCGACAGCCGGCGCGCGCGCATCTGCGGCCCACGTCCTATCGGTCCTTGGCTGCCATGTGCTGCCTGGGCGCCGGGGCGGTCCATCTGCTGGTGGCGCCGGAGCACTTTCAGGAGTGGTGGGGCTACGGCTGCTTCTTCCTGGCGCTAGCTATCTTCCAGACGCTCTACGGCCTCGGCCTCGCCGCGCCCGCTGGGCCGTTGGCGAGGCGGGAAGCCTACCTGCTGGTCGGCATCACGGCCAACCTCCTGGTACTGGGGTTCTATGCGGTCACCCGCACCCGGGGCATCCCGCTCTTCGGCCCCCATGCCGGGGAGCTGGAGCCCCTGGGCGGCCCCGATATCCTGGCGGCCGTCCTGGAAACCGGCACCCTGGCGCTCCTCACCCGGGATCTGCGACGGGTGGCGAGGCCAGGGCGGACCATGGCCAGGCTGCTGCAATGCGTGGGGCCAGCAGTCGCGGCTAGCCTGGCTCTTGCAGTGTGCGTCAGCCCGGCGGGAGCCGGGGAGCACGATAGTGCGACGGGCGGCCCCGCGAGGCATAAGGCCCAGGGCCTGCCCTTGGCAGCTGGTTCTGGGCGGGAGAGCGTGACGCCAGGTGGGCGTTGCCCGCCTGGCGCGCCGGTACGGGAGTACCGGATAGCTGCCATCAACGTGGAGATCACTCTAAACCGCTTCCTGGACTACGATCCCAAGGGGCGGATGTACGTGCTCGAGGAGGAGCTGGAAAGGGTACGCCAGGAGGAGGCTCGCAACCGGGAGGCCAGGGCTGGCAAGGGCGACCTGGCCATTTCCCACGGACTCCAACGCGACGCCATCCAGCCCCTAAGCATCAGAGTGAACCAAGGGGAATGCCTCCGGGTGGCTCTCCGCAACGCCCTGGACAACACCGAGCCCGCCAGCTTCCACCTGCATGGCTCGGCCCTGTCTGTGGCCACCACAGGCGCGCCTGCGCTGGCCGTAAACCCTGATGCTACGGCCGCCCCCGGCACTGCTGTTACCTACGAGTGGTGGGTCTCCGACACCGAGCCCGAGGGCACCCACTACTTCCACAGCCACGGCAACACACGACTCCAGACCGCCCACGGCCTCTTCGGGGCGGTCATCGTGGAGCCCAGGGACTCCCGCCACCTGAACCCAGTCACGGGGGAGCCCCTGGCGAGCGGGTGGGCGGCCATCATCCAGGCCCCGCACGGCCCCGCCTTCCGGGAGTTCGCCCTCTACTACCATGAGGTGGGGAACGAGCGCTACCGGCACCTGGACCGGCAGGGCTCTCTCGTGGTCCAGGTGGATCCCTATACTTCTGCCTACCGCCCTGGCGACCGGGCGATGAACTACCGGAGCGAGCCGTTCATGAACCGCCTCGCCTTGCAGCAGCAGACCGTCGGCCGCTTCGACAAATCCGCCTCTTACAGCTCCTACGTGTTCGGCGACCCGGCCACGCCCATCGCCCGCAGCTACTTGGGCGACCCGGTGAAGCAGCGGGTAGTCCACGGCGGCTCCGAGGTCTTTCACGTGCATCACGTCCACGGCGGGTCTATTCGCTGGCGGCGCCAGCCCGGTGCGGAGCCCACGGGCTTCGACCGCGGGCTGGACAAGCATCCGCCGTTGCTACCCCAGGCCACCGACCGCACCGACTCCCAGGCTATCGGGCCCTCCGAGACCTATGACGTGGAGCACGAGTGCGGCAGCGGCGGCTGCCAGCAGGGCGCGGGCGATTACATGGTGCACTGCCACGTGGCGCACCACTACCTGGCGGGGATGTGGACGATCTGGCGGGTCTACAACACGAAGCAGGACGCCGCCTCGCGCTCCCTGGACGGCCTGCCGCCCCTGGCCGAGCTGCCGGACCGGGTTGGCCAGATGCACACGGCCGTGACCTCTCGAGAGCTGGCGGGCCGCACCGTGGACTGGAAGGGGAAAGCCTTCCAGATCACCCGGGAAAACCTGGGAGCATGGGTGGAGCGGCAGTTGCCGCCTCGGGGAGTCCCTCGCGGCTACGACGCCTCGGTGCTGGACTGGGTCAGGGAGGGTGACCTCTACCTGAATGAGCCGGAGACTGAGCAGTCCTGGCCCGGCTACCACTCGGCCACGCCCAACGCCCGGCTACCCCTCTACTTCGACCCGCAGACTGGCAAGCTGGCCTATCCTTTCCTGCGGCCCCACCTGGCCAAACGCCCGCCTTTTGCACCGAATCACGGGCCAGCCCCCTTCCTGGAGCCCATACAGAGGGGCACGGCCCTCCCAGCGCCCGGAGCGAACGGTCCCTGGAGTCTGTGCCCCGAAGGCACCAAGCGGAGAGAGTTCACGATCCACGCCATCACTTTGCCGGTGCCCCTCAACCAGAAGGTCCGCCTCCTGGACCCCAGTGGGCAACTCTTCATCCTCAAGGACGAGGAGGAGGTAGTCCGGGCGAACAACGCCCGCAAGGTGCCCCTGGCGATCCGGGCCAATGCCGGCGAGGACTGCGTGGACATCCTGTTCAAGAGCGCGCTACCCGACAGTCGGGAGAACGCCTTCTTTAGCAAGGTCAATATCCACATCCACTTCGCCCAGTTTGACATCCAGGGGAGCGACGGTGTGACCACGGGCTTCAACTACGAGCAATCTATACGCCCCTTCGCGACGGAGGGGGAAACCCTGGCGGTTCCGGCCACTGCGGGCACTACCGGGGTGCGCGTGGGGAGTGGGAAGCGGTTCCAGGCCGGTGTCTTAGTGGGGGTGGGGATGGACCAGGACAGGACCTTCGAAGTCAAGCGGGTGCTGGAGGTGGGCGAAGACTTTCTGGTCTTCGACGAGCCTCTGCGTTATCCTCACGCGGTCGGCGAGGTGGTGAGCACGGAGTTCGTCCGCTACCGCTACTATCCCGACGTCCAGTTCGGCACCGCCTACTTCCACGACCATGTGGACGCCCTCACATCATGGAAGCACGGGCTGTTCGGTGCCCTCATCGCGGAGCCGCCAGGCTCGACATACCATGACCCGCGTACGGGCGTCGAGCTCCGGAGTGGACCGGTGGCTGACATCCACACAGAGTCCGTGGTTTCGGCTGACGTCACCGGCAGCTTCCGGGAGCTGGTGCTGTTCATCCAGGATGACAACATCATTACCCGGCTGGGCAACTCTAGCGGCAGCTCCTACAACCTGCGAGTGGAGCCCATAGGAGTTCGAGGGCGTGCGCCTCCCGAACCTTTCAGTAGCGCACTCTACGGCGATCCAGAGACGCCGATGCTAGAGGCTCAGGTGGGAGACCCGGTCGTCGTGCGCACGCTAGTGGCGGGGACCAACGACGTCCACACGTGGCATGTGGACGGCCACTGGTTTCGGCGCGAGCCTTATAGCCGCACCTCGCCACCCGTCAACACCGTCCACCTGGGGATCTCCGAGCGCTTCGACCTGGTGATCCCCAGGGCCGGCGGTCCCCAGGGTCGGCCGGGCGACTATCCCTACCACAGCGGTCGCATCTTCAAGCTGCGGGAAGGGAGCTGGGGTCTGCTGCGGGTCCACCCACCCGGCACCGCAGGCGCTGTGCGGCCCCTGCCCGGGCGCGAGGCGACTCCAGCCCCGGCAGGTGGGCTCTGCCCCCAGGAAGCGGTCCGGAAGGATCTCGCCGCCGTAGCTGTCTACCTCCCACTCCCCATGCTGGGAGGCTCCCGGGGGGTGGCCTACGTTCTGGAGCAGGACCGGGCTGCCGTGCTCGTGGGTGGCCGGCCCCCGGAGCCGCTGGTACTCCATGTGAACGTGGGGGACTGCCTGGAGGTCCGCCTACGGAACGAGACCGACGCTCCCGTGTCCCTCCACGCCGACCTGCTGGCCTATGACCCAGCCGAGGCCGGGCCCGTCCTGCCTGACGCGGTCAGGGGGTACACGTTCTTTGCCCACCCTGACGTGGGCGAGACGGCGGCGCTGCTGCGGGATGCTGGGAACATGCTGGAGAGCCCTCGCCTGGGGCTCTACGGGGCAGTCATCGTGGGGGCTCCTGACACCCGCTACTCCCATCCCACCACGGGGGAGGAGCTGGGAGGGGGAGCAAACTGGGCCGTAGATGCGCATCCGGTCTCTGGTCCGTCTTACCGCGACTTCGCCCTCTTCCTCCAGGATGAAGACGAAGTAATCGGCACTGCCCAGATGCCCTACCACGAGCAGGTCCATGGGCTGGTGGGGCTGAATTATGGGAAGGAGCCCCTGGCGCGGCGGCTAGTCGCCAACAAGGATACCGCCAAGCTCTTTCGCAGTGCCGTCCACGGCGACCCGGCGGCGCCGCTGCTCGAGGCCTTCGCGGGCGACCGGGTCCGGCTCCACCTCTTTGTCCCCTTTAGCGAGCAAGCGCACGTCTTCAGCCTGGAGGGGCACCGCTGGCCGTTGGAGCCTGGCCGTCGGGGCACAGATATGCGCAGCTCGCTGCAGCTGGGCGGCTTGGCCGCCACGACCCTGCATCTGGCCGATGGCGCCGGGAGTGCAACCCAGGCCCCAGGCGACTACGTCTATGGCGACCACCGCGAGCCGTACCGGGATGCCGGGCTGTGGGGGCTCTTCCGGGTCCATAGCCCCGGCGCCCCAGAGAGCCGGCTGCAGCGCCTGGAGCGGCCGTGAACAGCGGTCTGATCAGTGCCGAGCTGGGATGCTCCGGCTCTTCAGCTCTGGCGCGTGTGGAGAAGGTATGATGAAGCAGCTCCTGATCCTGGCTCTGGTTGTGCTGAGGTTCCTTGGCCCTGCTGCTGTAGCCTGGTGTGAGGGGGGAGTGGCGACTGCGCCTGGGCTCGCGCCACAGCCCGGCGGGGGCTTCCAGCCTATGATCATGACGTCGGAACTGGTGGTTGGGCAAAACCGTCTGGCCTTTGGGCTCCTGAAGGAGCACCAGCTCCTCGAGGAGGCCGATGTCGTGGTGCGGGTCTACGAACTCCAGGACCAGCAAGCCCAGTTGAAGGCCCAGATACAGGTGCCCTATGCCAGGCTGGAGGTCGTCGAGCAGGACAAGCGCGTGCACGTCCATCCGGACGGGACACGGCACGTGCACAACGAGGCGACCGACGTGCGGGGTCTCTACATCACGCAGGTGACCTTTGAGCGGCCTGGCCCCTGGAGCCTTGAGGTGCTTGCCAGGCTGGGAGACGGGTCGGTTGAGGTGGCGCGCTTCACCATCAACGTCCGCGCGGCACCCAGCACCCCGGCGCCAGGCACCCCCGCGCCACGTAGTCACAACCTGATCGCCAGTGATGTACCGGACTTGCGCCAGATCGATACGAGTGATCCCCCGGATCCGCGGCTGCATCAGGTCCGCATCGCGGATGCCATCGCGCAGGGCAAGCCGCAGGTCATCGTGTTCGCCACGCCGAAGTTCTGCACCAGTCGGGTCTGTGGACCAGTGGTGGATATCGTGCGGACGCTCCTCCCAGTGTATAGCGATCGGGTCGTCTTTACGCACCAGGAGATCTGGCGGGACGCCGCGGCATATGAGTTCTTCCCCACGATAGCGGAGTGGGGCCTGCAGACCGAGCCGTGGATCTTCGTCGTGGATGGGAAGGGGATGGTGCGGGCCAAATTCGAAGGGCTGACGACGGCGCGTGAGATTGAGGTAGCGCTGCAGCAGATCCTCGAATAGCAGGAGGCGAGCCCCCTACCATTGCCGCTGTCAGGTCAAGTTGGGAGAAAGGCTCATGCGCTTCGGTATTTTCGATCACGTCGAGCGAAGAAACGATGTCGGACAGGCCCAGCAGTACGAGGAGCGGTTGCAGTTTGCCGCCACTGCGGATGCTGCTGGTTTCTACTGCTACCATGTTGCCGAGCACCACCATTCGCCTTTGTGTTTGGCGCCTAACCAGGCCGTCTATCTTGCGGCCGTGGCCCAGAGGACGCAGCGCCTGCGCCTGTCGACGCTCGTCTATGTGCTGCCGCTGCATAATCCCATCCGGCTCATCGAAGAGATCTGTCTCATTGACCAGCTCAGCAATGGCCGCTTCGAAGTGGGGGTGGGCCGCGGTACTGATCGGGCCCAGGAGTGGCGCATGTGGGGCGGCGACGCCAGTGAGAACGATGCGCGGTTTGAGGAGACGCTGGAGATCATCCTCAAGGGCTTGCAATGTGAATTCCTCTCACACAGTGGGCAGTTTTACAACTTCAAAGAGCTGTGGATGGAGCTGCGCCCGTGTCAGCAGCCGCTGCCGCCGTTCTGGTATGCTGGAAACGCCGCACACGCGGGCGAGCGCGGCATGAATTTCGTCGGCGGGGAGCGAGTGCCACTGGCCGGCATTCGTGAGTTGATGGAGCAATACGTCACCGCCTTCAAGCAGTCGCCGGCGCAGGGTTTCGCCGGCCGCGACGAGCCGCTGTATGGTGCCATCAAGCGTGTCTATGTAGCCGCGAGCGATGACGAGGCCCGCGAGCGGGCTCGCCTCGCCTACGCATCTTATAGAACCCACTTCTTAAAACCGTTGCCGGGAGGACGAGTGGACCCGGAGGAGATTCCGCGACCAGCTAAAATCGACGTGGACACTGCGTTTGCGAGCGGGGCCTTGGTCGTCGGCTCGCCGGCGACGATCCGGGAGTACCTGCAGCGTTACGTGACGGAAACCGGCGCGAACTACTTCGTCGGCTCGTTTCACTGGGGTGACCTCAGTCATAAGGAAGCCTGTCGTTCGCTCGAGCTGTTCGCGAGCGAAGCCATGCCGGCTGTTCCATAGAGCGGCGGAGGGTCAGCCATGACCTTTGGAGAGGTTCGCTCAAGCCAGTGCTATGCTTGAGCGGCAAGGGCGCGTGACCTACCGCGCCCTCAAAGCGAATGCTGAACCGTATGGCGCACCAGGGGCAAGGGTGATGGAGCAAGCAGCTCTTAGGCCTACTGCTCTTTCACGAGAAAAGGCTTCTCGACTCTTGCGTCTGGATCAAACTGTGAACGTCCGGTGTAGTTGAGATGCTTGCCGTAGGTGTGGAGCGAGACGGTGACCGCCTTTGTCTCATTTACGACACTGTGGATTTCGTGGGGCAGAAACGCCACCACTTCCCCCGCCCCAAAAAGTTTCTCGCCGTTGCGTCGGATCTCCGCGTAGCCAGGGCGCGTGCCATCATCAACGCGTTTCCAGAAGACATTTGTTTCCAGCCCATCGACCCCAGAGACGACCGCCCAGGTGCCATGGTTATGTGGCGGTGCCCCGCGTCCAGGAAGCCAGGCAATGGCAAAGACCGCCAGGGTATGGTCCGCTTCCTCATGGAGCAGATGCACGCCGAAGCCCTGTTCGGGGTCACATTCGTAATGGTGTGGCTTGAGCCAGTCTCGGGACAGGGCAGCGCGCTCTGCGAGCGGACCAACCCGCGCAATGATTTCGTTGGGGTCCTGGGTCTCGCTGGTCACGGTGCGAAGATCCTGAATATAGTCGGCAAGCGTATAAGTAGCGATAGCCATCGTACGTCTCCTTTTCGACCTCGAATGCAATTGAGGTGTCAACCTCGTTATCGGCCCACCATATGCCGTATCATGAACGGCGATGGGTCGAAAGTGAGGCGCGGTTGCCGCTGGCGTAGTGCACACACGCTCGGCGGGCGCCTGGGAGGTCACGGAGCCGTCGCTGTCGGTGCTGTATGGAAATATGGAGGTTCGCTACAGAGGATAGTGGCTGCGTTGCAGCAGGAAGGCGGTAAGGCAACAGCATTACTCTCTCGAAGCTCTTGGCAGATGCCGCGGGTCTCCCCCGCGCAGTACATCGGGCACAGTACATGGGATTTCCCTTTCTCCAGAAGTTTTACAACTTGACTCTGCTGTAATCATACGACATGACACGTGGGTTTTACAGGTTTTTTCTCACATGGCAAGCAACACGCCACATCGCCATTGCATACGCGCAGTTCGTCCACTACGATGTGGCTCTGCTGGAGTGAAGGGATACTGATACGACAGGAGGGGCGAGCATGAGGAAAACAGCGGTTCTCGTATGGGCTCTGGTGTTGGCAGCGCTTTGCTCCGTAGGTAGCGCCCAGCAGAGTCTGGTGCAGGTCAAGCTCCAGCTCAAGTGGTTTCCGCAGGCCCAGTTTGCCGGCTATTTCGTGGCCAAAGAGCAGGGCTTCTTCAGAGATGAGGGGTTGGAAGTAACTCTTTTACCCATCGGCGATCAGTCGCCCATGCAGACTGTAGTTTCCGGTGGGGCTGACTTCGGCACCACCTGGATCACTGACCTACTCACTGCCCGCGAGCAAGGCCTGCCCGTGGTGCACCTGGCCCAGATGTTCCAGCGTTCGGGCTACACTATGGTGTCCCTCAAGTCCACCGGGCTCAAGTCGGTCTGCGACCTCAAGGGCAAGAAGGTAGGAGTCTGGCCTGCGGGTAACGAATATCCTGCCGCTGCCCCGTGTGCCCCGTGGTCATCACCCCACCCCCTCTGCGTCTGGCCTGCGGGTAACGAATATCCTGCCGCTGCCCTCTTCCGCAAGTGTGGTTTCACCTCCACCCTCGACCCCAAAGCGTCCAACCCTGATATCACTACTGTCACCTACCCCTTCGATCCTGCGCTGGTCTTCCCTGACAAAGTCGATCTTGTCGCCGCCATGACCTACAACGAGGTGGACCAGATCGTGGGCCTGGGCTACGATCTCAATCAGATCCAGGTGTGGAGCCTGGCTGATGAGGGCATTAATCTCTTGGAAGATCTCATCTTCACTACTGAGAGTGTGCTGCACGACCCGCATTTCAAAGGCTCGGGCATATCTGGGACGCAGATCGCTGCCAAGCTCATCCGGGCTTCGCTCAGGGGCTGGGATTATGCAGTGCAGCACCAGGCTGAGACGGTGGAGAAATACGTGCTGCCGGTATGCGGCAACACCTGTAAGGGCAGTGGTACCCGTGCCGATGCCAAAGCCCACCAGACCTGGCAGATGGCCGAGATTGCCAAACTCTACAACGCCGGGCCAACGACCAAGGGCTGGACCGGCTTTCTGGACCCCGCGGCTTATAACGCTTCGATCAAGATCCTCCGCGACCAGGGCATCTTGACCACGGACCCACCCAAAACTGTGGTGGACTATAGCGCCTGGGAGGCAGCGACTGGCAAGAAGGCCGGCGATTACAAGTAACCCATGATTCCCTAGTCTTGATCGCATCAAAGAGGTATGCCGTGCCGCCTGCTTCCGCCCGCATCGTTCTCCTATGCTGTGGCTTGCTGTGCGTGTGCGCCCTGGTGGTATGGCTCGTAACCCCGACACCACAGGCGACGACACCCGCCTCTGCAGTGCCCCCCACTCCCCAACCGCGCTTGCCCCAGATACCGCTCCCTGCCGGCACGGACCCAGAGAGTGTCGCCTTACGCGGTGCTGTTCTCAATGGCGAGCGTATTTATCAACGCCTGTGCTATCACTGCCATGGTCGGCAGGGCAAGGGAGACAACAACGAGTACATGGAGAGTATCGGCCATAAGCCAGCAGACCATACGGACCTTGCGGCTATGCAGCGTCTGAGTGACACCGAATTTTTTCTGGCCTTACGTGACGGAGTCAAAGACAAGCGCGGCTGGTTTACCATGCCGCCCTGGGCGTCAGTACTCACTGCCACGGAGATGTGGGACGTCATCACCTATGTACGACGCCTGCCCTTGGCGGCGTCACCTCCTAACTCCACACCGCACATACCACAATGAGAGGCGGCAGAAAAATTGCTTCTGCCGCTTCAGAAGCGCACGTCAGTGTGGTATGCTCTGCAAAGAGGCACGAAGCAGGAGCCACGCAGAAGGAGCCGGGCAGTGGCTGGGCTCAGCTTGACGTTCTGGCCAAATCCAGTCTACCGGAACCATCCGGCAGAGAAGCGCTGGTATTTTAGTGTGGCCATACGTGAAATGGCAGCACAGTCTGTGCATGTGAGGCAATACCGGGGCGAGTGGTATGATATGGAGGGTCGGCTCCTGGAAACAAAAGAAGAGCGACTCGATATGCGCCTGGGGCCCTTGCAGCATCTCTCCTATGCTGATTTATGGGTGACGAGTGCGATCCCACACTTTCGGTATCGCTTGATGCTCATTGGCCGCGATACACAGAATCGTGAAGTAAGTGCGGAGGGGATGCTGCTGTGTCAATAAGAGGCGTTGATCACAGCCGGAAAATGCTCTATAGTGTGGCATGCCTCAGAAAAGAAGCCGACGATAGGATTTGAACCTACGACCTACTGATTACGAATCAGTTGCTCTACCGGCTGAGCTACGTCGGCGAGGAATAGCGCCAGGGATGGTAGTCAATGTGACCGGATCCGTCAAGGATGATTTTTGCCGCGGCTCTCAAGGGCGGTTGGCGCAACAGAGAGGGGAGCGCAGCGCATGTCCATTCAGGTGTTTATCAGTGGCTTAATTTTAGGCATTCTCCTGGGGATCCTTCTCTGCTATGTCGCTCTGCAATACCTCAACCGACAGCGCTTGCGCTGTACAAAGCGCGAAATCGATCGCTTGGCCGAGCAATTCCAAGAGCTGTTTCGACAAATTGACCAGGACAAACAACAAGGTCTGTAATCTCTGTAGACATTTTCACGGATACCCAACAGGGATGCCAGCAGGCTGCGCTCTGCCCAGACGTGACATGGAGAAGCAAGGATGACCAGGTTGGCGGAGCGGCCGCGACCATCACGCGTGGCTCTGTTTGTCACGTGCCTGGGTGATGTGTTTTATCCTGAGGTGGGCGAAGCCACTGTGCGTCTGTTGCATCGTCTGGGCATTGCTGTTGACTTCCCTCGCGGTCAGACGTGTTGCGGACAACCGGCATTCAATGCGGGTTTTCGTCAGCCGGCCAAAGACGTTGCCAGGCGTAACCTCACTCTGTTTGCCAATGCCGAGTACATCATTGTGCCCTCCGGATCGTGTGCGGCCATGTGGCGAGTCTTCTATCCGGAACTGTTTGCGGATGACCCGGTGCTGGGGGAACAGGCCGAAGCCCTGGCAGCGCGCACCTACGAACTCGCAGAATTCCTCGTGCATGTGGTGGGAGTCGAACGCCTGGGGGCCGTGTTCCATGGCAAGGTGACGTATCATGCCTCGTGCCATCTGCTGCGCGAACTCGGCGTAGCAGAGGAACCACGCCGGTTGATTAGCCAGGTCGAGGGGACTGAGCTCGTCCCCATGGATCTGGCCGAACAGTGCTGTGGCTTTGGCGGCACCTTTGCCGTGAAATACCCGGAAATCTCCGACGCCATGCTGCAGAAAAAGATCGCCAGCCTCAAGCGTGCCGGGGCTGACACCCTGGTGTCTTGCGATGCTGGCTGCCTGATGCACATTGCCGGTCGCTTACGACGCCAGGGCGAAACTATCCACATCATGCACCTGGCTGAACTCCTCAACGCTAGCAGTGCCACAGACGTACAGACATCTAAGCCCTGAGGGTGTGTCGGTGTCCACACACATAGCAGGCCATACAGCTCCGCGCGGCGGTGCCGAGCATCTCGGTACTGAGGGTTTTCAGGAACATGCCAGGCAGGCGCTCCAGGATGCCCCCCTGCAACAGGCCCTACAACTCCTGGTCACCAACTTCGTACCGCGCCGTGTGGCCGCCATGGCTGCCCTGGGTAATGCCGAGGAACTGCGGACAGAGGCACGCGCCATCAAAGAGCGCACCATGGCGCGCCTGGATGAGTACCTCGAACACTTCGCCACGCAGGCGCAGCGCGTGGGCGTGCAAGTGCATTGGGCACACGACGCGGCTGAAGCACGTCAGATCATCACTGGCATTGCACAGCACATTGGCGCGCACGTGATCGTCAAGGGCAAGTCGATGGCGACTGAGGAGATTCACCTCAACCCACATCTGGAGCAGCATGGCTACGAAGTGGTTGAAACAGATCTGGGCGAATACATCATCCAGTTAGCTGGCGAGACGCCATCGCACATTATTGCCCCGGCGATCCACAAAACCCGACAGCAGATCGCCACGCTGTTGCATGAGCAATTAGGCACGCCTTACACTGAAGTTATTCCGGAGATGACGCAGATTGCCCGACGCGCCTTACGGGAGCAATTCCTCCGTGCTGATATGGGCATCACCGGGGCCAACTTCGCCATTGCTGAGACCGGTGCCATTGTGCTGGTTACCAATGAGGGGAACGGGCGTCTGTCCTCGACCATGCCACGCGTGCATGTGGCCGTGATGGGTATGGAAAAAATCATCCCACGCCTGGCCGATCTGGCTGTCATGCTCAAGGTGCTGACGAACAGCGCCACCGGGCAAAAAATCTCCAGTTATGTCACCATGCTCACTGGTCCGCGGCGCGCCCACGACCTTGATGGACCGGAAGAGCTGCACGTGGTGATTATGGACAATGGCAGATCAGCCATCCTGCGCAGCGCCAATCGCGAGGCACTGTATTGCCTGCGCTGTGGCGCCTGTTTGAACGTCTGCCCGATCTATCAGAATATTGGTGGCCACGCCTATGGCTGGGTCTACCCGGGTCCCATTGGTGCCGTGCTCACCCCGATGTTCACTGGGCTGGACACGGCCCAGCACCTGCCCCGTGCCAGTACACTCTGTGGCGCCTGTCGCGAGGCATGTCCAGTGAAAATCAACATCCCGCACTTGTTGCTCAATCTGCGCCAGCAGTTGGTCGAACGCCACGATGCTTCCTGGGCAGAGCGGGTGCTCTTCACGCTGTGGTCGTGGATTATGCGCCATCCACGCCTCTACGAGGCAGTCATTCCCTTGGCGGCCCTGGCACAGAAGCCGTTGGTCAAGCAGGGCTGGCTCTCCAGGCTACCGGCGCCGTTTGCGGGCTGGACCCAGTCACGGGATTTTAAAGCGGTCGCAGCGCGTTCGTTTCGCCAGCGCTGGCAGGAGACCCTGCAGCATGAACGGCCCGTGATGTACGGTACCACTCCAGAAAAGGGCCTAGCGCATGAGTAGCCAGGAGGCGTTTTTGGCCCGCGTGCGGCGTGCCTTGCACAAGGACGCCGTGCCCCAGCCGTCACATGCACCCTTATGGTGGAATGATCCTGACGTGGCCGAGGCTGCCGCCCAGCTCCAGACGCGTCTAGCAGCGCAACGTCCGGCGTTGATTGCGCAGGTGCAGCAGGAGTTGGATGCCGCAGGTGGTGTCGTAGCGCACATGCACTCCGCACCTGAGGCCGTGGCGTATATCACGCGCCTAGCACAGCAGAAGGACGCGCACCTGGTAGTACGCTGGCAGTCGGAACTCTTGGAGGCGCTCGAGGTCGATGCTGCCCTGCACCAGCAGGGCATTACTGTCCATACCACGGCGCTTCCTCCAGGCACAGTGGCTGGAGAAGCCACCAGTACGGCGACCATGACGACACGGCGTCGGGAGTTACGGGAATTGCTGGGGCGTGCGGAGCTGGGCCTGTCTGGCGTGGATTATGTCATTGCCGAAACCGGCACCCTGGTGCTCATGGCCCGAGCCGGCCAGATGCGGGGGGTCTCGCTCCTGCCACCCGTGCACGTGGCCGTCGCACGGACCTCACAGGTCATTGCTACTCTGGCCGACTATCTCCTCC
>Ga0209382_10007685_pt1 | contig 13657 bp, 7 predicted proteins | sample SoiMetdeltSBSDD5_FD_187599 | JGI IMG/M metagenome (GOLD analysis project Ga0209382, IMG submission 187599) | Bulk soil microbial communities from a Populus tree surrounding site in Tennessee, USA - Soil MetaG P. deltoides SBSDD5 (SPAdes) (version 2) | ecosystem: Environmental > Terrestrial >... | reverse complement strand
TCATTCTTTAAGGATTTTAACGCGGTAGTTTCAGTGGGCGGATCAACCCGTTTCGACCAGTTCACTGAGCTGAATGCAAATACGAACGGTTTGGCCGTTCCCGCCGTGTATAATCTCGGAAATTCCATCAATCCGGTGCAGTCGACCAACATCTTGCTCGAGAAACAGGTGAACAGTGTGCTTGGTTATGCAGAACTATCGTGGAAGAACCAGATATTTCTGAATGTGAGCGGCAGGAACGACTGGAGCTCGGCTTTGCAGAAGCCTAACAATTCCTTCTTCTATCCTTCTGCATCTGTGGGCATCATCGCATCAGAGATGGTAAAATTGCCTTCGGTGATCTCATTCCTTAAGTTCCGCGGATCGTGGGCCAACATTTCTACGGATATCATCGACGTTGGTCCGGATGTTCAGCAGGAATACGCCACGCTGCCCGTTTACCTGAATGGAACAAGATGGAACGGACAATCGTCTCTTAATCTTCCCAACCGGCTAATTTCTTCTAATATTCTTCCCAACAAAACCATTTCACAGGAATATGGCGCTGAAATACGTTTCCTAAACAATCGCATCGGAGCAGATTTTACTTACTATAATTATCTCGACAGGGATTTTGTGGTTCGTGCGCCAATATCAGAAGCATCTGGTTTCGGTGAGCTGATCCTGAATGGAGACAGGGTAAACCGCAGGGGTATTGAACTTGTGTTTACCGCGAATCCTGTAAGAACAAAAGATCTTAAGTGGGACGTTGCTCTCAATTACAGCCGTCATCGTTCAATTCAAAAGGAATTTTATGGTGGTGATTCTATACGCAATCTTGTGCAGGTTGGAGGAAGAACCGACGTATTAAGAGGATGGAAATGGCAACGTACTCCTGATGGACAGATAATAAATGACGGTGGCATTCCACAATACATCAATGCACAAACGATGCTAGGGTTTGAAAATCCTGATTATGAAGTGGGATTGACGAACACCATCACGTATCGCAACTTAACCTTCAGTTTCCAGTTCGACGGACGTATCGGAGGAAAACTTATAAATGGTGTTGAAGCTAAGATGTACGAGGGAGGAATGCATGAATCAACTGTGAACAGTTTCCGCGATGATGCATACAACGGCATCGACAATTTTGTTGGCCCTGGTGTGAAAGTAGTGAGTGGCGAAGCTGAATATGATGCATTTGGAAGGCTGGTGAGCGATACAAGAAAATTTGAGAAAAACGATATTCCGGTAAATTACATCACATGGCTTTTTGCAAGCTATACCAATGGTATTGATGATGCGGTACTTTACAAAAGAACTTTTGTGAAGCTGCGCGAGGTTGTGCTTACATATTCTATCGGACCAAGACTGCTGATGAAAACGCCTTTCAAAGGAGCAAACATTTCAGTTGTTGGAAGAAATGTGCTGCTGTTTACAAAAGTTCCGTATATGGATCCTGATGGTTACAATTACTATTCACTTGCGGAACCATCATACAGAAACATTGGTGTGAATCTTAACCTTAAATTCTGATCAGAACAACTAAAACTATTTTATGAAACTGGGTATCTATAAATTGTTTGTGCTGACTGTTGCAATTTCGTTGCTCAGTGCGTGTAAGAAGCATGAATACTATCAGCGCAATCCGAATAATCCTTCTGTTGCAACACCGTCGCTGCTGTTGTCTAACATTCTTGTGCAAACATTCACACAGGTGTATCCGCTCGATCCATCGCTGGCCGCCAGGCACATGACGTATTTCGAGCGCCCCAATGTTTTTGTGAATTACAACTGGAGCACCGGCAGTTTTTCATCGTACGACATATTGAGGCAGGTGCGCGATATGGAAAAAAACGCAGAAGATGCCCCGCTTGTCAATTATCGTGCGCTGGCAAAGTTGATGAGAGCGTGGCATTTTATTCAGCTCACTGAAACATTCGGCGACATACCATATTCACAGGCCCTGCAGGCGCTTGATGGGAATACCGAGCCTTCATACGATGAACAGGAAAGTATTTACGCAGGCGTGCTAAATGAGCTTGAGGAAGCCAACACCATGCTTGATCCTTCATTGGCACCAATTCTTGGCGACATCATTTATAATGGTGACGTAATGAAATGGAAGAAAATGGTAAACACGTTCCGCTTACGCGTTCTGATACATCTTTCGAGGAGAGAAGGCAGCACCTCCATTAATGTGCGCGAGCAGTTCCAGAGTATTCTCGCCGACCCCGGCAAATATCCTCTCATGGAATCTATTGACGACAACGCGCAGCTCGTGTACAATACAAGTGCGGTTGATAACTACTACCCTCTGTACCAGAACAACAGTATTCCCAGTCTTGCCGCACTTGAAAAAGGCTTTGTTACCATCCTGAAAGACAGGCAGGATCCACGACTGTTCGAAATCGCTGAACCTGTAACCAATATGCCCGCAGGAGTATTCAGCAGCTATGATGGCGTTGATGCCGGTGGAACCATTGCTGAACAGAACGATGCATCTCCTTCTGCTTCGAAAATAAAGAACAGGTATTTTGATGATCCCGTTAATGAACCGATGATATTAATTGGATATGCCGAGCAGGAATTTTTAATAGCAGAAGCGATAGCAAGAGGTTGGGTGACTGGCGATGCTGCTACGCACTATAACAACGGAATTACTGCTTCTATGCAGTTTTACGGCATCTCCCAGGGCGACATCGATGCGTACCTCGCCCAGCCGAATGTTGCATACAACGCTGGCAATGCGATTGAACTTATCATACTTCAGAAATACATTTCGTTTTTCATGAATTCAGGCTGGGAACCTTTCTTCGAGCAACGCAGAACAGGTATTCCCGTTTTAAGTACCGGACCCGGTACCGACAACGGCGGCCTGGTGCCCCAGCGTTGGCAATATCCACAGAGTGAATACAGTTACAACGAGGCTAACGTTTCAACTGCGGTGCAGCGGCAGTTTGGCGGCAGCGACAATATCAACGGAGTGATGTGGGTGCTTGAATAAATCAAACGTTTGCACGCCTGCGTTTCATAAAATTGGTATACATTAAGTGCATGAAACGCAGGCAAATTCTCAAATCTATCTCTTTACTGCCGCTGGCGGGTACTACATTTCCTTCTATACCTTTCGAAGCGGCTGCACAAACTCCTAAGCGCGACCTTTTTTCGGAGCTCGGCTTACGAACATTTATCAACGCAGCAGGCACCTACACGATGCTTACCGGGTCTTTAATGACCAATGAAGTAGTGGAAGCGATAAATGCTGTATCGAAAAAATATGCACAGCTTGATGAAGTGCAGGATAAGGTAGGAGCGAAGATTGCAGCGCTTTGTCATGCTGAAGCTGCAACCGTAACTGCCGGTTGCTGGTCGGCGCTCGTGCTGGGAATGGCGGGGGTGCTTACAGGCATGGACCCTAAAAAGGTTGCACAATTACCTTTTCTCGAAGGTACAGGCATGAAGTCGGAAGTGCTGCTGCAAAAAAGTCATTCGGTAGGTTACGATCATGCGCTTACCAATGCTGGGGTTAAACTGATAACAATTGAAACCGCGGATGAGCTTGAAAGGGCCATCAACGAAAAAACGGCAATGCTCTGGTTTCTCAACCGCGAGGCGCCTAAAGGAAAAATTCAGCACGAAGAATGGCTAAGCATTTCGAAGAAACATAATATTCCTTCAATGATTGACATTGCCGCCGATGTGCCGCCTGTTGAAAATCTATGGAGGTTTAATGACATGGGTTTTGATCTCGTGGCCATATCGGGCGGCAAGGCGCTGTGCGGTCCGCAGAGTGCAGGAATTCTGATGGGTAAAAAAGCATTGGTTGATGCGGCGAAACTCAGTGCGAGCCCTCGTTCAGGAATCGCGAGGGGACATAAAGTAAATAAAGAAGAAATTATTGGAATGTATGTGGCGATTGATAATTACATCAAACGCGACCATGCGAAAGAATGGAAGATGTGGGAAGAAAGAGTTCGGGTTATAGATAAAGCAATTAAATCAGTGCCAGGTGTAACTACAGAAGTATTTGTTCCGGCGATTGATAATCATGTTCCATCACTGAGGGTATCATGGGATCAGGAGAAAGTGAAAATCACTAAGGAGAAGCTCGCGGAAAATCTGCGCATGGGCGATCCTTCAATTGAGGTGATCTCTTGGGAACCAGATAGCATGATCAGAATTAATGTTTTTATGTTGCAGAATGGAGAGGATAAGGTTGTCGCGGGAAAGATAAGAGAAGAACTTTCAAAAGCGTCTATATGAAAGGCAACAATTTCGGGCCGGCATCCTTGCGGCCCTTTTTTCTGATAACCTTTACCTTTTTTCTTATTAGTATGAATACAACTATCGATGAAGCGGTGTACAACGTTGTAAAAATCGACCGGCCAATGAAAATAGATGCCAACTGGGATAAAAGTGAATGGAAAAATGTAGGTGGCATAAAAGTAGAAAAACACATGGGCGACCTACCGAAATTTGAGCCGGTAGTTGAAGCGAAAATGATGTACGACGAAAAGAATATATACGGAATATTCAGAGTAAAAGACCGTTTCGTACAGAGCACGGTCCAGGAATATAATGGCAGCGTGTCGGAAAATTCATGCGTCGAATTCTTTTTCTCACCCGATACCACTTATCCATTAAGATATTTCAACCTCGAGATCAATGCAGGCGGAACGCCTTTAATATTTTACATCTCGAAACCCTGGAACGATTTCAAAAAGCTGGAAAATGAGGATATCAACAAAATTGAAATTGCTCATTCACTACCTAAAAAAGTATATCCTGAAATTACCGAGCCAATAACCTGGATTATCGAGTTCCGGGTGCCACTCGACATGCTCAGAAAATATTCAGACATAACAACGCCGGGACCAGGAGTAGCATGGAAAGGCAACTTCTATAAGACCGGCAGTAAAACTTCTAACCCTAACTACATGACATGGTCATTTGTAGACAACCCCACACCTAACTTTCACCTTCCGCAGTACTTTGGAACCCTAAAATTTCAATGATGGTGAAACCCGCGCCGTTATTATTTACTCTTATAATAGCTGGAGCAATTTTTTCATGCGGAGAAAGGGATTCTGATAAGTATAAAAACTGGACGGCATATCGCGGGGATGATGGCATAACCGCGTATTCAGGATTGAAGCAGATCAACACACAAAACGTAAACCAGCTGCAGGTCACATGGAGCTTTCGTACGCGCGATAACATCGGTAATTCCAGCATTCAGTGTAATCCGCTCATAATAAACGGCGTGTTATATGGTGTGTCGCCGCGGCAAAAAACGTTTGCGCTTGATGCAAAGACCGGAAAACAATTATGGCTTTTTGATCCGTATAAAGGCGATACCGTTTCAAGCGGCGTTACGCGCGGACTCACCTGGTATGAGAACGGCGACGACAAAAGAATTTATGTTTGTGTGAGGCACCGCATATTTTGCCTTAATGCGAAAACCGGTGAACCGTTCAAAAATTTTGGTGACAGCGGTTATGTGGATCTTAGAAGGGGATTACGCAACGATGCCGAAATAGAAAAATATTCGATACAGAATACTTCGCCGGGTGTGATCTATAACGACATGATCATCGTAGGATCGAGCATGGGTGAAACTTACAACGACATGCCGGGAAACATCCGTGCTTATGATATTAATACCGGAAAACTGAAGTGGGTATTTAATACTATTCCACGTCCCGGAGAATTTGGTTACGACACATGGCCCTCCGAAAACTATAAACACGCTGCGGGGTGCAACGCATGGTCGGGATTGAGTATCGACAGAAAAAGGGGAATGGTATTCGCGGCAACGGGCTCGCCTGGTTTCGATTTTCACGGCGGCAATAGAAAAGGCGCTAACCTTTTCGCCAATTCAGTATTGGCGCTTGATGCTGCAACAGGAAAATATAAATGGCATTTCCAGGTATCTCACCACGACATGTGGGACTACGATCTGCCATGCCCGCCGATACTTGTGACGATAAGAAAAGACGGAAAGCCTGTCGATGCAGTAGTTCAGTTAAGTAAGCAGGGTTGGATCATGGTGTTCGACAGAGATACCGGCAAACCGTTATTTCCAATTGAAGAACGTGCGGTGGAAAGGTCGCGCATGGCCGATGAATACAGCTATCCTACCCAGCCTTTCGCTTTAAAGCCGGCACCGCTTGCCCGGCATCATTTTGATACAAATCTTGTAACAGATATTTCGAAAGAGTCGCACGACTACATAATGAAAGAAATATCAAAGTATACATATGGCGACATTTATCACCCCCAGCACACCGACGGTATTGTTCAGGTACCAGGATTCAGGGGAGGTAGCGAATGGAGCGGTGGTGCATTTGATCCGGAGTCGAATATTATCTTCATAGGCGCAAACGACATTCCGAATGTGGTTCAGCTTCAGGAACTAAAAGAAGAAGATGAGGATGAAATTTATAAATTGCCTGTGCTGAAAGCAGGTGAAATGGTGTTTCAGACAAATTGTTCTCCATGCCACGGTAGCGACCGAAAGGGTATTGATCCTAATCCACCACTTTTGGGTGTTGAATATAAGATGAAACCTGACCGGGCATTTCAGATCATTGAGAAGGGAGGCGACAAAATGCCAATGCCATCGTTCATCCATCTGCCGTTAGCGCAAAGGGAAGCAGTTGTAGCATACCTATTCAACCAGAAGAATAAAAAGTTGTCGCGGACGGGGAAAGAGAAAGAGAAAGAGAAAGAGAGTGATGCACTAACCACTAGTTTCACTCATTACAAAATAAAGGGATACACGCAATTGAAAGACCAGTTCGGATATCCCGGAATAAAGCCACCATGGGGAACGCTGAATGCAGTTGACCTGAATACAGGCGAATATGTTTGGAGGAGAACACTGGGACAGTACCCCGAACTTATCAGCGAGGGCATTCCTGAAACAGGCACACAGTTATTCGGCGGAGGCGTTGTCACCGCAGGCGGGTTGATATTTATTGCTGCATCGAGAGACGAAAAATTCAGGGCCATCGATAAGAAAACCGGTAAAACTTTGTGGGAATTTCAATTGCCCGCCGGAGGTTATGCAACGCCAGCTACATATGAAGTTGATGGTAAACAATATGTTGTTGTAGCTGCCGGTGGCGGAGGATTGCAGGCAACGCGTACAGGCGATTATTACTTTGCATTTTCATTACCCGACAAAAAATAAAGAGGATGAAATCTGACATTACAAACACATCGCGCCGCAGATTTCTAAGGAACACACTGCTTGCAGGCACACTTTCACCGTTGGCGAATGCAGAATTATTTGCCGCAAAAAGCAATCCTGGTGCCGGTAAGCTAAAAGTTTACATATTCTCGAAACATCTGCAGTTCCTGAATTATAAAAATCTTGCTGAAGCCGCGAAGGAAATGGGTTTCGACGGAATTGATCTGGCTGTTCGTCCCGGTGGTCATGTTGAACCTGATCGTGTTGAAGACGACCTCCCTAAAGCTGTTGAAGCGATGAGGAAAGTAGGTTTTACTCCTTCGCATATGACCACTGCAGTTAACGAAGCAGGCAATGCTACAGACAAAAAACTACTCACCACAGCGTCAGAACTTGGCTTTAAGTATTACCGGATGAACTGGTATAATTATCCCGAAAACAAATCCATGCCCGATGCGCTGAATGAGCTTTCTGAAAAAGTAAACGGGCTTGGACAATTAAACCGCGATCTCGGATTGATCGGATATTATCAGAATCATGCGGGATTGAATATCGGCTCTGTGATCTGGGAAATTTACGAACTGATTAAAAACGCCAACAAGGAACACATGGGTGTGCAATATGATATTCGGCACGCGATTTTGGAAGGAGCGGAATCATGGCAGAATGGCCTGAGGCTTATTCATTCCCGTATAAAAAATTTTTCACTCAAAGACTTCAGGTGGCAGCAGAAGAACGGCAAGTGGATGCCGCAGGATGTTCCGATAGGTGAAGGAATGATTGATTTCAGATCTTATTTTAAATTGTTGAAGCAGTATGGTATCAGCGTTCCGGCGTCGATGCACATAGAATATCCGTTAGGAGGCGCAGAAGGCGGCAGCAGAACCATAAGTATCGACAAGAAAGATGTATTTAGCGCTATGAAGAAAGATCTGATAAAAATTCACGAGTGGTGGGACCAGGCATAAAATAAATCATTAGCTACTGATGAAATTTAATGTTGTTTTAGTTTTTGCTGTTTGTGTGTACAATATCTCGATTGCCCAGCAATCGTCGCCGTACGCAAATATGCCCGATGTGTTTCCCGGTTCAGGTAAACTCACGTGGGAAGGCGATTTGTCTGTCAGGATGCTGGACGGCGCTCATCGGCTCATTGAAAAAAAGATTGACAACAGCGTTACTCAACGTTCAAAGCTCTGGAAAAGAGACTTCAGTTCAAAAGACGCGTATGAAACATCCGTTGAACCCAACAGGCAACGGTTTATGAAATATATAGGTGTTGTAGACAAAAAAATTCCTCTTGTTTCCTATAATGTTGGCCTTCCTGAAAAATATCCGGCACCATCGATGCAGAAATTTTCAGAAGGAAACGACCAGCTACTAATCGCGGAAACACAGAAATACCGGGTGTACCAGGTCCGTTGGCCCGTATTCAACAGAGTTTTTGGTGAAGGTTTATTACTGGAACCAAAGTCGAAAGCGGCGGGAACAATTATCGCTGTTCCCGATGCAGATCAGCAGCCCGAGCAGCTTGCAGGGCTCATGGAAGGTGTGCCCGCTGAATCGCAGTTTGCACGTGTTTTTGCCGAAAATGGATACCAGGTTCTCGTTCCTGTGATCATCAGCAGAACGTTGATATTCCCCGCCCAGGATAAGCAACAAACTTACAGGGAGTGGTTATACAGGCAATCGTTTCAGATGGGACGACACATCATAGGTTATGAAGTGCAAAAAATAATGTCGGCTATTGACTGGTTCAGACAAAATAATAAGGATGAAAAAATCGGTGTGGCGGGTTATAATGAGGGCGGATTGCTTGCATTTTACGCTGCGGCTGTTGACAGGAGAATAGATGCGGTTTTGGTTAGTGGTTACTTCAACTCCCGTCAAAAAGTGTGGGATGAACCGGTATACCGGAATGTATGGGCACTGCTTACAGAGTTCGGTGATGCCGAGATCGCATCGTTGATTGCTCCGCGCGCTTTGATAATAGAACATAGCGCTGTAAAATCCATATCAGATGAATTAAGTGACGCCGCAAAAAGAGACCTGAAGGTCGAAGGGCTTAATTACACGGGCTATAAAGGGAAAATTGAAACTCCAGATTATAAAACTGTTCAGTCAGAATTCGACCGCATCGATCTGCTTACCAAAAAAGGCTTTCAACCAAAACAACTAATCAGCCGCAACGGGCAGCCCGTAAATTTCGGATCGAAGGAAGCGGTCGAAAGATTTAATAAGTTTCTTGGAGCAAATCAACAGATCATCATATCAGGCGAAATTCCCAAAGATTCAAGGCAATCATTCGACGCTGCGGCCCGTCAGCTAAGACAGGTAAGAGAAATAGAAGACGATGTTCAGCAATTGGTGCGTGATTCAGATCATGAGCGCGATAGATTCTTTCTCCATAAAGTAATGCCTGAACTTGCAAACAGAAACTGGAGCACCAAACCTTATCATCCTTATTATCCGGTTTCGAAATTCACCGACCAGTCAAGGGAATATCGAAAATATTTCAGTGAAGAAATTATCGGCAGGTTCGAAGATAGCCTTTTGCCATTCAACCCACTTACTAGAAAGGTGTACGACCGGGAACGCTGGACAGGATATGAAGTGGTGCTTGATGTTTTTGAAAATTTATTCGCGACAGGAATACTGCTCATTCCCAAAGATCTTAAAGAAGGAGAGAAGAGGCCAGTTGTGGTTTGCCAGCATGGCCGCAGCGATCAGCCACGCAAAATGATTGAAGGAAATGCAACGATCTACAATAATGTTGCTGCAAAGCTTGCAGATCAGGGCTTCGTTGTATATGTTCCCCAAAATCCATATCGGGGCGAAGACAGGTACCGGTGGCTGGCGCGAAAGGCGAATAACGTTAAGAAAACACTTTTTTCTTTTATAACGTCGCAACACGAGCAAACAATTAAATGGCTCGGTTCACTATCATTTGTTGATAAGAGCAGGATCGCATATTATGGATTAAGCTATGGCGGACAAACAGCTATGCGTGTTCCTCCCGTTCTTGAGGGCTACTGCCTGTCAATTTGCGCGGGCGACTTCGGCGATTGGACAAAAAAGGTTGCAGACACGCATTACAAGGGTAGCTTTATGAATACGCTTGAATGGGAGATGCCGTATTTCAATATGGGAAATACCTTCAGTTATGCTGAAATGGCGTATCTGTTGTTTCCGCGGCCATTTATGGTGGAAAGGGGCCATCATGACCTTATCCAGCCCGACGCATGGATAGGTTATGAATTTGGTAAGATCAGATTCTTTTATGATCAGTTTAACCAGGGCGACAAAGCAGAGATAGAATATTTTAATGGAGGTCATTCCATGCGTGGCGAAGGAACATTTAAGTTTCTCCACAAACATCTTAACTGGCCATGAGAATATTTTTAGTTTTATCTGTGTTATGGTTTCTTTCTTCCTGTTCGGTTCAGGATGAAAAACGTTCCCGGCCGCGCGATCCCTGGGCGTTCAGGTCGGTGCTCGACAAAAAGCCACGAATGCTCACACTGGCGCTCGATACTGCCTGCTACGCTGCATACGATCTTGCGAATTGCAACTTATATAAGGTATGGAAGGGCGGTGTATTAATGGAAGGCGCCGCTTACACTGACAAAAAGAATGTTCAACCGACTTCATGGGGAGCAGCATATATCGATGATCCTGAAAATAAATGGAGCGTTAACAACACTGATTCGTTTAAGATTACTTGTAAAGGATACCGACTAACGCATAATTATGAAATAATTATTGAGTATGCATTGACACTACCGGGCGGTGACACCGTAAAAATATTTGAACAACCTGAATTCAAAGATTTACAATTTACACGACGATTTACTACCGAAAATCTTCCGCAGGACGTAAAAATTTATCTCAGCTCCGATAAAAATAAATTTGAGTTGCCTTCAAACAGTTCTGCCGTTTTATCGAGAAAATTTAACGCGCTGCCACAGCAGTTTCCTATCGCGTCCGAGGGTGAATATGATCACCGCGGAAGGTACTGGATGGAAAAAAGCGATTGCTTTACATGTCATGAGTTAGACAAAAAAACTGTAGGCCCATCATTCCAGGAGATTGCAGGTAAATATGGAAATCAGGAGAATCCTTCGATGGCGCTTATTCCAAAAGTAAAGATGGGAGGCACTGGTGTGTGGGGCAATGCTCTAATGACACCACATCCGGATCTTACAGAAGCGGAGATCCGTGAGATGCTTGATTATATTTTTACACTGAGTCCCAGAAAGACTTCAAACACTCCGGAAGATGAAAGCGTTCCTGTTGATAAGAACGCAAAGCCGGGGTTTGGAGCCCCACTAGAGGGTGTGCATCCATCGTATGATGTTCAGACAATTCACAATAGCAAATTCCTGCCGCGCGTAGGAGCAATCGCTTTTATGCCGGATGGCCGCATGCTCGTTTCAACCTGGGACACCGTTGGCGGCGTTTACCTTCTTGACAATGTTGAAACTGGTGATACCAGTAAAATAAAAGTAAAACGCATAGCTGCAGGCCTCGCTGAGCCACTTGGCATTGAAGTGGTGAACGGAAACATATTTGTTTTGCAGAAACAGGAACTCACACAGCTGATCGATGCCGATGGCGATGAAATAATTGATGAATACCGGACTATTTGCAACAGGTGGGGCGCAACCGGCGATTTCCACGAATTTGCGTTCGGATTGGTTTATAAAGATGGGTACTTCTATGCAACGCTTTCGATGGCGATGAGATTAATGGCACATGAAAAACAAAAACCTGACCGGGGACGTACAATTAAAATTGCAATGGATGGAAGTTACGAGTCGATCAATTATGGATTGCGAACACCTAATGGCATTGGGCTTGGTCCTGGCAACGAAATATTTGTTAACGACAACCAGGGTGAATGGGTGCCGGCGAATAAACTCATTCATGTCAAAAAGAATGAATATCACGGAATGCGATGGGGACATACCGATTCGCTGCATGAACCGCCTCCCGTAGCACTGCCCGCTGTTTATCTTCCTGAAGATGAAATAGGAAATTCCCCTTCAGAACCGGTATTGGTTAAAGACGGCCCATACAAAGGACAAATGCTGCATGGCGACGTTCGTTATGGTGGCATTCAGCGCGACTTCCTTGAAAAAGTTAACGGAGAATACCAGGGGTGTGTTTTCAGGTTTACGCAGGGACTTGAAGCAGGCATTAACAGGATGCGTTTTGGTCCCGATGGCGCCCTGTATGTCGGAGGAGTAGGCATGGTTGGAGGCTGGAGCTGGAATGAAAAACAATATGGGTTGCAAAAATTGAAATATAACGGCAAGCCTGTTTTTGAAATGCTGGCCGTGCACGCGCAACCCAATGGATTTGATATCGAGATGACTGAACCCCTTAATGATAGCATACAAATTTCTCCAGCAGATGTCATTGTGCAACAATGGTGGTATCTTCCTACTGTAGATTATGGCGGTCCAAAAAAAGATCTTGAAAAATTGGGCGTATCTTCTCTGAATATTTCGACAGACAGAAAACATATCTATATCACGTTGCCGGGACTGAAAGAAAAGAGAGTAGTGTATCTGCGCTTGCCCGAAAATCTGAGGAGCTCGGGTGGACGGTCGCTATGGTCGGGAGAAACCTGGTATACTTTAAATAAAATTCCATCTAAATGAATCGCAGGGAATTTGTAAACTATTCGGGAGGTTTTATGTCGCTTGGATTGAGCGGTATTAAAGCCGACTTCAGTAAAATGGAAAATATGCAACCCGCAACACCGATAAAAATCAAAAATGTTGATCTGAATTTTGAGCGCGAGAAACTTCATCCCTATCGTTTTAAGGGTAGTGCGATCACAGAAGCCTGGCACACTGCCGCAATGCTTGAATCAGAGTCGGGGAAAAGAGCAATTGGGTTGGGTTGCCAGAGTGTTCTTTGGTCGGACTCAAAGGTATTTTCACAGCATTCCACCAACGGAGGCGATTCACTGATGTTTGCCATGTCTGAAAGAGCATTGCAAATGATTAAAGGAGAATCATTCACCGATCCGCACGAGTTGCTCGACAGACTTCTTCCTGAGGTTCATGAATATGGGAAGAAGATTACCGGCAACCCCGATCTAAGAAAAACTTTTGCACTTAATGCACTTGTTTGCGTTGATAATGCCGCGTGGATATTGTACGCAAGGGAAAACGGCTTCAAGACTTTTGATGAGATGATACCCGCGAAATACAGACCCGGACTTTCGTACAGGCATGAGAAAGTTGGAAGCATGCCATCATTCAGCGCTGGAACAGATGTTGCGAAAATTAAGAAAGCTGCTGATGAAGGATATTTTATCATGAAGCTGAAGATCGGAGCCGCCGGCACACAGAAAGAAATGCTGGAAAAAGACATTGCCTTTCTTACAGCTGTGCATAAAGCAATAGGCCACTATGAAACTCCATATACCAAGAGTGGCAAGATTCCTTATTACTTCGACGCCAA
>Ga0209382_10007684_pt1 | contig 13657 bp, 12 predicted proteins | sample SoiMetdeltSBSDD5_FD_187599 | JGI IMG/M metagenome (GOLD analysis project Ga0209382, IMG submission 187599) | Bulk soil microbial communities from a Populus tree surrounding site in Tennessee, USA - Soil MetaG P. deltoides SBSDD5 (SPAdes) (version 2) | ecosystem: Environmental > Terrestrial >... | reverse complement strand
TGAGCGCGGAGGTTCTCGACCACGACGTCGTGCGTGACCTTCTCCGAAAGAATGAGCGGAAACGCGACCGCGAAGCGGGTTCCTGGTGGCAGCGCGAGCACGGTGTCGACAACCGATTGAACCGTGTCAGGCTTCAGCTCGCGGCCGCACACGGGGCAGTACGTGTGGCCGATCCGCGCCCACAGCAGTCGGAGATAGTCGTAGATCTCCGTTGCGGTCCCCACGGTCGAACGCGACGTCTTGGTCGGGTTCTTCTGCTCGATGGCGACGGCCGGGGAGAGGCCGTCGATGGAGTCGACGTCGGGTTTCTCCATCCGCTCGAGGAACTGGCGAGCGTACGCCGACAGTGATTCGACGTAGCGACGCTGGCCCTCGGCGTAAATCGTATCGAACGCCAGTGATGACTTCCCCGAACCTGACGGCCCCGTGATGACCGTGTAGCTCCTCCGCGGGATCTCCAGGTCGAAGCCCTTCAGATTGTGCTGGCGTGCTCCGCGCACGACGATCGCGTCCTTCACGGCGCGAAACCTAACCCGCTTCGGGGCGAAGAAACACCGGAAGGCGGGACCAACTCCGTCGTTAGCGGAGTCGGCGAAGTACTCGGCCAACCAGAAGGACGACGATCGCGCCAAACGTCGCGAGCCCGAGCGACCGAAGGTCGAGCTCGCCCGCCGCGACTCGACCCCATCCGAGCGCGCTGCCGATCAACCCACCGATGAATGCCCCGGCAATACCGAGCACGACTGTGACGATGCAACCCGAGGGGTCGCGGCCCGGGACGAGGAACTTCGCCAGCGATCCGGCGAGCAGCCCGAGCAATACCCAGTAGAGCCAGAGGGGCAACCCTTACTCCCGTGCAACGAAACGGCCCCGGGCATCTGCTGTGTGCAGACGCCCGGGGCCCGACGCGCCGTGCGTCAAATCGTGGTACGCGTGCGAGTGGTCATACGATAGATCCAAAGTAGCAGCATCGAGCCGACAACGGCCAGAACAATACTCCAGATCGAGAAGCCGTTCAGGCCGGCGCCGGTGATCAGATTGCCGAGGAAGCCACCGAGGAACGCGCCGACGATACCGATCAGCATCGTGACAATGATCCCGCCAGGGTCACGGCCCGGCATCAGTGCCTTGGCGATCGCGCCCGCCACGAGCCCAAGCACGATCCAAGCGAGAATGGTCATATCCTATTCCTCCGAGGGGTGGGTTTGCACACCCTGATAAAGCAACGAGCGTACCAGTTTAGAGTCCCGCGACCAGCGACTAGCCGCTGGGGAACTCAGCGGTGACGCCTCGTCGTTGAGCCGCGAACCACGCCTGCCGCGCCGCGTTATGCTTCGCTCTCGCCCGCCGGGTCCACTTTCTCCCGTCGCCGCTCAGGTCGTTGTCCAACTCCCTCCACGAGGAAGAAGCGCTCGGCAAAGCGTACGATGGCCGACTCATGCGTCGGCTGCTCCGATACGCGCGCCCGTACCGCGGCCTGGTTGCCGCGTCGTTGGTGCTGCTGCTCCTCGATGGAGCACTCCAGCTCGTCGCCCCAGCGCTGACGCGGCGCGTCATCGACGTCGCCATCCCGCGCGCTGATACGCAGCTCGTCGTGACCAGCGCCGCACTCTTCGCGGCAACGCTCGTCTTGCAGTTCGTCTTCACGTACGGCGAGACCATGCTGACCAGCCTGCTCGGTCAGCGCGTCATGCGCGATCTGCGGATCGAGATCTTCACACATCTCCAGCGGCTCTCGATCTCGTTCTTCGACCGGAACCCGGTGGGCCGGCTCGTCACGCGCGTGACGTCAGACGTCGAGGCGCTCAACGAGCTATTCACCGCGGGCGTCGTCGCTGGCATCGGCGATCTGTTCACGCTGCTGGCGATCAGCGTCGCGATGTTGATCGTCGATTGGCGCCTCGCTCTCGCGGCGTTCGCGGTGATCCCGGGTGTCCTCATCGCGTCGAACGTGTTTCGTGTTCAGGTGCGCGAGGTCTACCGCGCCATCCGCACCCGTCTCGCGCGGATCAATGCGTTTCTTCAGGAGCGCGTCTCGGCCGTGCGGGTGGTGCAGCTCTACGGACGCGAACGGTCGGAATCGCGGCGGTTCGATCACCTCAATCGCGATCACCTCGACGCGCATCTGCGGTCCGTCCGGATCTATGCGTTGTATTTCCCGGTGATCGAAGTGCTGACGACGGTCGCGATGGCGAGCCTCATCGTGGCGGCCGCGTCGCGCGTGCGCGGGGGAATGCTCACGGTTGGCACGGTCGCGGCGTTCCTCCAGCTCGTGCGCCGATTCTACCAGCCGCTCCAGGATCTCTCGGACAAGTACAACACGCTACAGCAAGCAATGGCATCGTCGGAGCGGGTCTTCAGGCTTCTCGATACGGAGGGCGTCGAAGCTCGCGAACCGGCAAACGGTCGCCTCCACCCCTCAGTGGGGAATGACAGGACCAGGCCTGACCACTTGCCGTCGCAAGCGACGACGCCGCAACGTCGCGCTTCAGCGCCGGCTTTCCATTCGCCGGTGACCGTAGAATTTCAGGACGTCTGGTTCGCGTACGATCTTGCGCACGTCGCGAGCGGCGACGCCGCGCCGCGGGAGCCCGAGTGGGTTCTTCGCGGCGTCAGCTTTGTTGCGCGGCCGGGTCAGACACTCGCGCTCGTGGGGCACACCGGCGCCGGGAAGACGACGATCGTCAGCCTGCTGCTCCGGTTCTACGACCCGCAACGTGGCCGCATTCTGCTCAACGGCGTGGATGTGCGGGACATGATCGTCGACGACGTGCGTCGCCTCATCGGTTATGTGCAGCAGGACATTTTCCTGTTTGCGGGCGACATTCGGTCCAACATCCGTCTGTCGTCGCCGCTCAGTGACGCCGAGGTTGCTCGAGCCGCGGAGCGTGTCGGTGCGGATCGCGTGGTAAAGCGCCTCCCCGGCGAATACTCGTATCAGCTTGGTGAACGCGGAGCGTCAGTGAGCGTCGGCGAGCGGCAACTGCTCTCGTTTGCGCGGGCGATCGCTGCCGATCCGGCTTTGCTGATCCTCGACGAGGCGACGAGCGCGATCGACAGTGAGATCGAGGCCGCGATTCAGGACGCTCTGGGGGTGCTCATGCGCGGGCGGACGACGATCGCGATAGCGCACCGACTGAGCACGATCGTCGGCGCGAGCGAGATTCTGGTGCTTCACCACGGTGAGGTGCGGGAGCGGGGAACACACCGCGAGCTGCTCGCAATAGCAGGATTGTACCAACGGCTCTACCGGCTCCAGCAGGGGGAACTCGCAGCGTCGGCACGAACCTGAGGGCCTCACCGACCCCGGGCGCGGTCGCCGCTCCCGCAGGACGGTAACGGTGGCCAACTGCTTGCCAGCCATGCGGGCCAACCGTAGTTTCCGCCCGTAACCCGTGGAGGCGATGCCGTCTCAACGGGCTTTCCATTTTCCCTTCGGCCTAAAGTATTGACCACCGTCTTCAGTCCGCATGGCGCACCTTCGGCTTGACCACAAAAAGATCGAGCTGAGCGTTGGCGAGCGGTGGATCGGTCGGGACGGTGACGCCGGTGTGCGGTTCGGCGCTGCTTCAGAGAAGGGAACTCTCGCGATCATCACCGTGGACCCACGCGGCGCGGCCGCTGTGCGCCGAGCGACGTCGGGGAGCACGGTATTGGTGAATGGTGTGGTGTTAGGTGCCGAGCCGGCACCGCTGCTCCACGGAGACAGGATCGAGGTGGCCGGGCGTCAGCTCCGATTCTCCGACGACCGCAAGGCGGGCAGCACCGGGGTGGTGCCCGCCTTCGACGCGCACACCGGAGTCAGTCGCCCACTAGTTGCGTCTCGCGCGTCGAAGGGGAAGGAGCCAGCAGCGCCATCGCGGGGTATGGCGCCAATAGTGTGGCTTGGGGCCCCTGTGCTCATCGGCGCTACCGTCCTTTTCGTGATACAGGATCGCTAGTGAACCTATACGTCGCCGCCCGCTCGGATGTGGGCATGATCCGCGCTGGCAACGAAGACAGCTTCTTCGCTGAAGCGAATGAAAAGCGGGGACTGTTCATCGTGGCGGACGGAATGGGGGGCCACGCGGCGGGCGAAGTTGCGAGCGAGATGGCGGTTCAGATCATTTCACGCGAGCTCGCCGGGATCACGGATGTCGCCAGGGACTCGGTCGCCGCCCGTGTGGCGGACGCGGTGAAGAAGGCGAACGCGAAGATCTACGAGCGCACGATCACGGAAGTCGACAAGCAGGGGATGGGCACCACCGCCTCCGTGCTCATCCTCACCGGCTCGCGTTATTTGATTGGCCAGGTCGGCGACTCGCGTGTGTACCTGCTGCGCGACGGCAAGCTCCGCCAGCTCACGAAAGATCACTCCTACGTCCAGGAACAGGTGGACGCTGGATTTCTCACGCCTGAGCAGGCGCGCTACCATCCGTACTCGAACGTGATCACCCGGTGTGTCGGGGCGAGCGACACGGTGGAGCCGGACACGTATCAGGGGGAAGTCCGCACCGGGGACGTCTACCTGGTCGCGAGCGATGGCCTCACCGGCATGGTCGACGATCGCCGGTTGCAGCAACTGCTCTTCTCGCGAGCGACGCCAGGCCGCGTTGTCGATGCGCTCATCTCTGAGGCGAACGGCCGCGGTGGACTCGATAACATCACGGCCATCGTGATTCAGGTGACGTCCGCAGACAGCAACGGCAGTGAGGGCACGACGGCCGAGACGCCCGCCGTTCGCTGAGCGACGTGGCGGAGGACTCCGACACGGTCGGCGCGCTCGCGGAACTGTACCTGGGCAACATTCTGTATGCGCTCGAGCTGGCCGCCCTCTCGCTCGAGTCCCAGGACAAGCGCGACGATGCCGCGTTCTACCGAGGGATCGCGCGCAAGCTGGCCGAGGCGCACGGAAAGCGCCGTTAGGCAGCCACCCGGAGAAGTCGGTCGAGTAGCTCCGCTCTCGGCACGTCGACTCGGCGGGCGGCGAACACCCGGAGCCACCGCGCGGACTGATACAGTTGCTCCGAGAGCATCGGCAGGTTGATGGCGCCTTCGAGCCCGGCGGCGGTCAGGCGACGGACGTCCCCCGAGCGGCGAACCACCGGAAGGTCGAGGCCGAGCATCTGCGTTTTCGCCGGGAAGTCGACCAGTAACTCCCCAGGTTTGAACCCGAGATCCGCGCCGATCCGATCCTCGACGCTGATCGTGAGCGCACGATCGTCGGCGATCCACTCGAGGTGTTCGCCCGAGAGCTCCGCGGCCGGACACTCGAGCACGCGCTTGTACAACCGGCGCTCCCGGAGCGCCGCCAGCAGCGGAGGCGTCGTGCGCGCCGCCAACCGGTGAAGCAGCCCCTCATCGTCGTACGTGCTGAGCGACGCGGCGTCGACGTCGCCGTCAGCCAGGGCTTCGTCCACGAGCCGTTTGTACATCGCCGTCGCGCTGCGAACGGCGTGATGCCAATAGACGTTGCGGTACATCTGATACTTCGCGAACAGGAGTGACTCGAGTGCCGAGAGTCCCTTCTCCAGCACGCCGATCACACGGCGACCGGTTGCGGACTCATCGACGAGCACCAGGGAGTTGAGCAGGCGATCGACGTCGATCTCCCCGTAGGGAACGCCGCACATGAGCGCGTCGCGCTTCAGGTACTCGATCTTGTCGAGATCGAGGGAGCCGGAGATGAGACCTTGAAGGGGCGACGCACTCGCCCCGCGAATGAGCTCGAGAACCTGTCGCGGGGCGGCTGGGCCGAGCGCGCGCGACAGGGCGTCGGCGACCGGCCCGGATTCGATGAGTGGAGTCGCCACCTGCTCGTGGTGAAGTGCTCCGATCTCCTCGAGGGCGTGCGAGAAGGGGTAGTGCCCGACGTCGTGTAGGAGCGCGGCGGCCTGGGTGACGGCGCGCTCCTCGAGTGGCACTCCGGTCAGCTCGCCGCGCTCGTCGAGTTGGCCGAGCGTGAGCCGGGCGAGGTGATAGGCGCCGAGGGCGTGCTCGAACCGGGTATGCGTTGCGCCGGGATACACGAGGTACGCGAGCCCGAGCTGCCTAACGTACCGAAGCCGCTGGAACACAGGCGTATCGACGAGCTGGAGAGCCAGAGCGTCGACACGAATGTTATTCCAGAGCGGATCGCGGATAATCAGCATGCGCTGACGCGGCTAGTGCGGGGGCGACTGGCTGAGCTGGCAGCTGCCCGGTCGGGGAAGCAAGCAGTTCGAGGGGTCAGCGTTGTTGAAACCCGATGCATCCGTTTCAACAACGCTGACCCTCGAAAATCGGGTCAGCTAGACCTTTGGCCCGGCCTCGGCGATCGCGGGCGACACGTTGCTGCCGAACTTCTCGAAATTCTTGCGGAACATCTCGGCGAGCTTCTTTGCCTGCGCGTCGTACGCCGCGCCGTCGTTCCACGTGTCGCGCGGCCGCATGATCTCCGATGGAACGGCCGGCACCTGAGTCGGCACGGCGAGCCCGAACCGCTCGTCGGTCTGCGTCGGCACCTGATCCAGTTGCCCAGCCAGTGCCGCGCGTACCATCGCCCGAGTGTAGCTGAGCTTCATCCGTTTGCCGATGCCGTAGGGGCCACCGCTCCACCCGGTGTTCACGAGCCAGACGCGGGCGTCGTGCTCGGCGATCAACCGGCCGAGCATCTCGGCGTATTTCGTCGGGTGCCACACGAGGAAGACCCCACCGAAGCACGCGCTGAACGTCGCCTGCGGCTCCGTGACGCCGCGCTCCGTGCCCGCGACTTTGGCGGTATACCCCGAGAGGAAATAGTACATGGCCTGCTCCCGCGTCAGGCGGGCAATGGGCGGCAGGACCCCGAATGCGTCGGCCGTGAGGAAAATGACGTTCCTGGGGTGTTCACCGCGACCATCGGACACGTGGTTCCTGATGTACGGGAGGGGATACGACGCCCGCGTGTTCTCGGTGATCGACTGGTCGTCGAATTTCACACGGCGGGAAGTCGGCTCCAGCACCACATTCTCGAGGATCGTACCGAACATTTGCGTGGTCGCGTAAATGTCGGGCTCCCCCTCGGGCGACAGGTTGATGACCTTCGCGTAGCAGCCACCCTCGAAGTTGAAGATGCCGCGCTCGGACCAGCCGTGTTCATCGTCGCCGATGAGGGCGCGCTCCGGGTCGGCGGAGAGCGTCGTCTTGCCGGTGCCGGAGAGCCCGAAGAAGAGCGCGGTGTCGTCCTGCGAGCCGACGTTCGCGGAGCAGTGCATGGAAAGCACGTCTTCCTTCGGCATGAAGTAGTTCATCACCGTGAACATCGCTTTCTTCAGCTCACCGGCGTACCGCGTTCCGCCGATGAGGATCATACGCTCGGCGAAGTTCAGGATGATGAACGTGCCGGTTCGCGTGCCGTGCCGCGCGGGATCAGCCTGGAACTCCGGCGCGTGGAGCACCGTGAAATTTGGCTCGAACGTGGGGAGCTCGGCCGCATCCGGACGAATGAACATGTTTCGTACAAATGCGGCGTGCCAGGCGTTAGGCAGCACGTACCGCACGCTCAGGCGGTGTGCGGGATCGGCGCCGCACCGGAGGTCCTGGACGAACAGCTCCGGTTGGGCGCTCAAATACGCGCGGACGTCGCCAACGAGCGTGTCGAAGTGAGCCGGCGAGATCGGCTGATTGACCTTGCCCCAATCAATGTCCGCTTCGGTGCTCGGCTCCCGCACCACGAATTTGTCGTTTGGCGAGCGGCCAGTGTGCGGTGCCGTGACGGCGACGAATGGCCCCATGTCCGCGAACTCGCCCTCGCCGCGCCGCGCCGCGGCGAGCATGAGCTCGGGCGCCACGAGGTTCCAATGAACCTGACCGCCTGGTCGCAGCCCCTGCTGTTCGAGTCCGTGAGTCCTCTCCTCTGAACCCGACGCGGGCTTGGTCTGCGTTGCCATGTCGTTGCGTATCCTGTGTGAAGGTTCGTCGCTAAAGAAATGCTTCGTCGCCGTTCCACGACGCGACTCAGTCGTCGCCGACGCCAAGGGCATCGGCTGCCGCGGTGCGTGACTGTGCGTCGATGACTGCGACCGCCGCCATGTTCACGATTTCCTGAACGTCAGCCCCGAGCTCCAGCACGTGGACCGGGTAGCGCATGCCGATCAGAATCGGGCCGATGGCCGTCGCGCCTCCGAGCTGGTTCAACAGCTTGTAGGCAATGTTCCCGGCGCTCAAGTTAGGAAATATCAATACGTTGGCTGGTTCCTTCAAGGCACTGAACGGGTAGCTGTCAGCCAAAATCCGCTCATCCAGCGCGCTATCAGCCTGCATTTCCCCGTCCACGACGAGATTCGGATCGCGCTGTCGGACAAGCTCGACCGCCCGAGACACCTTGTCCGCATGGGGGTGCGGCACCGATCCGAAATTCGAGAAGCTGAGCATCGCGACGCGTGGCTCAATGCCGAATGTCCGCACAATGCGCGCGGCGGCGTAGGCGATCTGCGCGAGCTGTTCCGCCGTGGGATCGATGTTGACGGTGGTATCTGCGCAGAACACGACGTGACGATCGAATACCAGCATGTACATGCCGCTCACGCGCCCGGCGCGCGGATGTGCCCCCACGACTTCGAGCGCCGGCCGGATCGTCTCCGGGTACTGCATGGTCATCCCCGACAGGAGCGCGTCGGCGTCGCCGCAGGCCACCATCGCCATGCCGAAATAGTTGCCGTTGTAGAGGCGGCGGTGGGCCTCGCCAAGACTCATCCCCTTCCGTTGGCGCCGCTCCCAGAGCAACTGCGCATACCGCTCGCGATGCGGAGAGGTCGCGGGATCATCGATCTCGATGTCCTCGAGCGAAATCGCGGCGGCAGCGGCCGTCTGCTCGATCACCTGGCGATTTCCGAGCAGGATGGGATAGCCGATGCCGTCGTCGACGACCATCCGTGCGGCGCGGATGATCTTGGGCTCCTCGCCTTCGGGGAACACGACCCGCTTCGGATCGCGAACCGCGCGATTGATGATGCCGCGGATGAGACCGCGGGCGCGACCGAGCCGTGACTCGAGGCGCTCGCGGTAGTCCTCGATGTCCACGAACTCCCGGGCGACTCCGCTGGCGACCGCGGCCCACGCGACAGCCGGCGCCACCCACAACAGCACGCGCGGGTCGAAGGGGAAGGGGATCAGGTAGTCGGGCCCGAACTTCACGGAGCGCAACCCGTACAGGGCAAAGACGCTCTCCGGGACTTCCTGGCGTGCGAGCGATGCCAGCGCGCGCGTCGCGGCCATCTTCATGTCCTCGTTCACCTCGGTCGCACGCGCGTCCATCGCACCGCGAAAGATGAACGGGAACCCGAGCACGTTGTTGACCTGATTCGGGTAGTCGCTGCGGCCGGTTGCCACGATGGCGTCGGGCCTAACGCGACGCACCTCGTCGGGGAGGATCTCCGGGACCGGATTTGCCAGCGCGAAGATGATAGGGCGGTCGGCCATCTGCGCGATCATGTCGCCGGTCACGGCCCCTGCGACGGAGAGACCGACAAACACGTCCGCGCCGACGAGCGCCTCGGCGATCGTGCGCGCCTTGGTGTCGTTTGCGAACCGCGCCTTGTACCGGTCCATGTCATCAGAGCGACCCGAGTGGATCACGCCAGCGCGATCACACAGGGTGATGTTCTGGTGCTTGACGCCGAGGCGCTCGTAGTGGTTGGCCGTCGCGATTGCCGCCGCGCCGGCGCCCGAAAACACCACCCGGACATCGGCGATCGGCTTGCCGACGATCTCGAGCGCGTTGATCAATGCCGCACCGGAGATGATCGCAGTACCGTGCTGGTCATCGTGGAAGACGGGAATCTTCATCGTCTTCCGAAGCGTCTCCTCGATGTAGAAGCAGTCGGGCGCGCGGATGTCTTCGAGGTTGATGCCGCCGACCGTCGGCTCGAGTAGTTGGCAGAAGCGGATTACCTCATCGGGATTCTCCGATGCCACTTCGAGGTCGAACACATCGAGGTCGGCGAACTGTTTGAACAGGTTCCCTTTGCCTTCCATGACCGGCTTGCCGGCGAGCGGCCCGATGTTGCCGAGCCCGAGCACCGCTGTGCCGTTCGTGACGACGGCCACGAGATTGCCCTTCGCGGTGTAACGGTAGGCGTCATCGGGATTCTTCTTGATCTCGAGACACGGCTCCGCGACCCCGGGCGAGTACGCCAGCGACAGGTCGCGCTGATTCGTGAGTTGCTTGGTCGGTACGACGGCAATCTTCCCCGGACGGGGGGAAGCGTGGTACTCGAGGGCGTCTTCGCGCTTCATGCGGGACAGGATGTCGAGTCGGGCCTAACGCGCGACGCGCGGACCATCCAGGGCGTCGATCTTCGCGACGCGCGCCGCGTGGCGCCCGCCGCCGAAGTCGGTGCTCAGGAAGGTCTCCACAATCGCGAGCGCGAGGCGCGGTCCGATGAGACCGCCGCCGAGGGTGAGGAAGTTCGCGTTATTGTGTTCGCGGGCGTTGTGCGCGGTCGTCACGTCGTAGCACATGGCAGCGCGCACGCCGGCGATCTTGTTCGCCGCCATGCAACTGCCGATCCCCGCGCCGTCGACCATGATTCCGATCTGAGCCGCTCCGGTCGCCACCGCGCGCGCGACCGTGACCGCGTAGTCGGGGTAGTCCACGGCCGACGCACTCGTGGTTCCGTGGTCGGTGACCGAGTAACCGAGCTCGCGGAGCCGCGCGCCAAGGGCGTCCTTGAGCACGACGCCGCCGTGGTCCGCACCGAGTGCGATGACGCGGCTCCTGCTCCGCGGCCGTTCGGCAGAATCCGCGTTCGTGGGCAGGACCATGCCGTCCGCAGCAACCGCGGTGGCGTCGGCTCGGCGTGCGTGGCCCAAGCCCTTCAACGCGACCCCCGCCCGCTTCGCCACGTCGCGCGCGCTCGGTGTCACGACGGCGTTTCCGACGTCGATCTCCTTGGTGCCTTCCTTCGCGGCACGGCGGACGTCGTGCTCGGTGATCACGCGGGCTCGTGGCATGCGCGGAAGCTATCCGCTCACCGCGGATGCCACTAGCGCACGAGATCTACGCGCGGGCGGCGAGGCGCCTCCCCAGCCAGGCGAGCAGCACCAGCACGCCGGAGACCGCAGAGATGGCCGGCCCGGACGGCAGATCGAAGGGCACCGATAGCGAGAACCCCACGACGGCCGCGGTGACCGCCGATGCCACCGACCAGAAGAACATGCCGCGCATGTGCTGCGAGAGGAGCAATCCCGTCACCGCCGGCAAGACCAGGAAATTGAACACGAGCATAACGCCAGCGAACTGCATGGCCGATGCGATGACGACGCCCAGCGTGAGATAGAGCAGCAGGTCCCAGCGGCGCACATCGTAGCCGAGCGTGCGCGCTGTCTCGCGGTCGAACGACACGAACAGCAGCTCCTTGTAGAACAGCACATGCAGGACGAGCACGGGCACGGCCACGCCGATGAGCACGAGCGTATCGCCGCGCGTGATGCCGAGGATGTTCCCTTGCAGGAAGATGTCGTGTGCTTCGCCCGATGCCGCCTTCGCGATGAGCAGAATACCGACGGCTGCGGCCACCGCGTAGGTGACGCCGATCGTCGCATCCGGCGGGATGCGCCCGCGGGCCCCGCCGGCGAAGATCACCACGGCCGCGAGCGTGAGCACGAGCGACATCACGGTGGGGCGGAGCAGCGGGCCGAGTGCGAGCCCGGTGCCGGCAAGCCAGAGCGCGAGTGCGATTCCCGCAGATGAGATCTGCGCCACCGCCGCGCCGACGAACACGATGCGCCTCAGGACGACGTACACGCCGAGCACCGAGCACGCGACCGCGATCACGAGTGCGCCGTAGAGCGCTTCGCGAAAGAGTAAAACCGTGCTAAACACGGTCGGCCGCCTCCGTGGTGTGGCGACGCCGTGCCACGACTATCCGGTGTCCGTCGAACGAGTCGACCTCGACCGGGATGCCATACATCTGCGTCAACGTTTCCTCGGTCATGATCTCGTCGGTCGTGCCAATGCGGAACCCACCCTCGACGACGAGCGCGATCCGATCGACGTAGTTCACGACCTCGTTCAACGCGTGACTCACCATCAGGACCGTCAGTCCGTCGCGATCGTGGAGCTCCCGAACGAGCCCGAGAATCTGCGTCGTCGCGACGAGATCCATCCCGTTCGTGGGCTCATCGAGCACGAGCACGTTTGGCTCGCCGACGAGAGCGCGCGCGATGAGCGTCCGCTGCTTCTGACCGCCGGACAGGTCGGCGAGTCGATGGTCCGCGAGGTGTGCGATCCCGACGTGCTCCAAAGCCTCCCGCGCCAGCGCGCGATCCTCGGCCGTGGGCCGGCGGCCAAGCCCGATACGGTCGTAGCGACCCATCATCACTACGTCGAGGACCTTGAGCGGAAAGCTGTAATCGACCTGATCGCGTTGTGGAACGTAGCCGAAGCGCAGCGTGGGATCGCGCGTCACCGTTCCGGCCAGCGGCTGCAGCGTCCCGAGGATCGCGCGGACGATGGTTGTCTTGCCGGACCCGTTAGGCCCCACGAGCCCGAGGAAGTCACCCTCGGGCATCTCGAACGAGATGTCCGTAAGCACGACGCGACGCCCGTACCCGAGCGTCGCGCGGTCGAAAGTGACGAGCGGTGCCATCACAGGGCGGCAGCCAGCTGCTGAATGTCGTTGGTCATCACCTTGATGTAGTCGTCCAGCCCCTTCGCGCCGCCCACCGAGGGCGGCAGAACGAGCACCCTCGCGCCCGTCTTGCTTGCCACGAAGTCCGCCATTTTCCGATCGTAGAACGGTTCCATCACGATCACTTTCGCGCCGGTGCGTTTCATCGTCTGGATCAGCCCCGCGAGGTGCGACGGCGACGGCGGCACGCCCGGTTTGGGTTCCATGAAGCCCACGATGTTCATGCCGGTGTACTCGGCGAAATAGCGCCAACTCGTGTGCCACGCCACGACGGGCTGCCCCTTGATCTTCGCGAGTGCCGACTGCCAGCTACGCTCCGCGGCGTCAAGCCGTTGCGTGAACGCTTTCTCATTTGCCGCATACGCGTCGGCGTTCTCGGGATCGAGCTGGGAGAACGTCTGCCGGAACAACGCGGCGATGCGACGACCGTTCTCCGGATCCAGCCAGTAATGCGGGTTGCCGAGCGGATGAATGTCGCCCTGGCTCCGATCGACGTTCCCGCGAGCGACGTCGAGCACCGGGATGACCTTCGAGACGTCGAGGTAGCCGGGTTTGCCGGGCTGCAGCTTCGGGTTTCGCGCGCCCTGCAGCAGAAGCGGCATCCACCCGATCTCGAGATCGAGACCGACGAAGGCCCAGACGTCAGCGTTCCGCAGTTGCAGGACGAAGCTGGGCTTCGCCTCGATGAAATGCGGGTCCTGGTACCCTTCGCCGATGTGCGTGGCGGTGATCCGATCGCCACCGACCTCCTTCGCGATGTCGTAGAGATCGGTCGTGCTCGTGACGACCTTCAGTTGCGCGACGGCGGTTCCGCCATCCGCCATCGGCGCCGCGCCAGAGAGCGCGACGGCGAGCGCGACCGCCGTGACAAGTCTGTTCGAACGCATAAAAACTCCTCGGCGCGGCGCGCCGGTCATATCAGAACGGATGCGGCTTGTGGGGCCCGAGTGCGAACGTCGCCTGCAGAAGAATTCGATTCGTCGCTGAGCCCTCGGCGGGCGAATACCGCTCGTACGCCGCCACCA
>Ga0209382_10007682_pt1 | contig 13659 bp, 15 predicted proteins | sample SoiMetdeltSBSDD5_FD_187599 | JGI IMG/M metagenome (GOLD analysis project Ga0209382, IMG submission 187599) | Bulk soil microbial communities from a Populus tree surrounding site in Tennessee, USA - Soil MetaG P. deltoides SBSDD5 (SPAdes) (version 2) | ecosystem: Environmental > Terrestrial >... | reverse complement strand
CGAGGTAGTCGAAGCCGACAATTACGATTTCGAGCTCGCCGCTCTGTTGGGGAGTGATACGAACCTGAATCGGCGCATCCGAGCTGAGCGCGGAAGCCAAAAGAAGATGTGTCGCGATTTCCTGGGGAGGGAAGGTGGCGAAGTATTCCTCGTCCATGCGAGCGAAAAACGGATCGAGCAACTCACGCGACAGTTCCGGAGCAAGGCTCGCGATGGATCGCTTTAGTTCTTCATTGGACACACCTTATCTTACTCTCTCCCGACATCCGGGTTCATTTGCCGGCCGTGCGACTGTGTTAAATATCTTAAAAACTGCTCTGCACCCGTAACGCCGCTGTTCCCAGTTGTCGTAGCATGGATTGGTGAAACGCACGAACGGCGCGGCTGTGCGGACCGTCTTTTTTTTGGTGTTTATCGTTGGACTGGTTGGAACGGGTCTGGATCTGCTCCTCCTGACGCATTACGAATCTCTCTCCCAGTTCATTCCTTTGGTCCTCATCGCTGCGGGTATCCTGGTCGCCGTGTGGAACTTTGCGTTCGACAGCAGCGTGAGTTCATTGGCGTTGCGGCTGGCCATGACGGCCTTCATTGCCGCGGGTGCGCTGGGTGTCGCTCTGCATTATCGTGGCAACGTGCAGTTTCAAAGAGAAATCGATCCGTCTATAAATGGAATGGCTCTATTTTCAAAAGTGATACACGCGAAGGCGCCACCGGCAATGGCACCTGCTGCGATGATCTGGCTTGGATTATTCGGCATCGCATGTACCTACTTGCCGGACAAGAAAAGAGGGGAACTATGAAGAAATTGTCGAGCTGTTTTGCGCTTGGACTGCTGATTGTTGCTGCGTGCTACGTTGGAACAATAAACGGACAAGTGGGAAAGTCCCTGGGTGTCGTGGATGCGAACATTGCGCCCGAGAAAGACCTCCTGACTTTTCCGCACATGACGCCCGCGATAGTTAAAGGGATTGTGGAGAAACGCCCGTTCGCTAGCATCACCGACTTGAATGCATATCTGCTCAGCCAGGGTTTGAAGCAGGAACAGGCGATGGAGTTCTATACGAAGGCGTTCGTTCACATCAATCTCAACACCGCCAGTCGTGACGAAATCCTTCTCGTGCCGGGCGCCGGCAATCGCATGGCGCGCGAATTCGCCGAGTATCGACCGTGGAAAACCTGGGCGCAATTCGACAAGGAAATCAGCAAATACGTCGGACAAGAGGCGACCGACAAGCTGAAGCAATATTGCTTCATTCCGGTGAATCTCAACACCGCCACCGACCAGGATATCTTGAGCATCCCCGGCGCTGGTACGCGCATGGTTCGAGAGTTCAAGGAATACCGGCCGTGGAAGACCAAAGCGCAGTTCGACAAAGAAATCGGCAAATACGTAGGGGAAAAGGAAACCAACCGGCTCTGGCGGTTCGTCACGATTCAGTAACGCAAAGGGTTATTTTGAGAAGGATGTATCGGCGAGAGGTGGTAGATCTGTTGAAATTGCGAAACCCCGTTCGGGCGGGTTCTATTCCCCTCCTTGCGAAGGAGGGGTGGCTGCGCCACAAAGAAAAACGGCCCCGTTCTATAACGGCGCAGACGGGGTAGTTGTTTCAAGCCACCGCTTATCAAAACCGATCGGGATAGATAAGCGGTAGCTTGAAACAACTACCCCGTCCGCTCCTATCAAAGGAAGCTTCGCAGCATTTTCTTTAGGTCGCGTCCACCCCTCCTTCGCGAAGGAGGGGACTGGCCTCTCCCGAATCATGTTTCCTAAGATGTGCCGCGTCAATAAGCTTGCGAACGGTGTCGGGATCGACACCGTTGGTTGTCCGCCGATCCTTCTTCAACGCTGTTCCTACGATCACTCCATCCGCGATTTTCAGAACATCGGCGATCGTTTGAATGTCGACACCACTGCCGGCAATGACGGGTGTCGCGCCCGCAGCAGTTTTTGCTGATTGCAGATCATCGAGGGGAGTTTTCTTGCCGGTAGCGCTGCCGGTTACGATGATCGCGTCCGCGAGGCCGCGCTCAATCGTGTCGGCCACATCGTCGGCGAGTGGTCGCGCCGCCACCGGCGCGGAGTGTTTCACGTTCACATCGGCGAATATCTTCACATCCGCACCAAGGCTCTTGCGGTATCGAAGTGTCTCAGATGCGTCGCCTTGAATAATGCCCTGATCCGTCAGTCGCGCGCCCGTATGGATGTTGACGCGGATGAATTGGGCCTGCACTGCGGCGGCGACCGCCAGCGCTGTTACAGGGTCGTTTCGCAGGACGTTGATTCCGAGGGGGACCGATCCAAAATCATTCTTCACCGCGCAGCCCAGCCTGGTCAGGAACGTCGCGGTATGTGCGGGAACCCGGTCGCGATAGAAAGGCACATCGCCGAAGTTCTCGATGATGAGCGCGTCGATACCGCCGGCGACCAAGGCAGTCGCGTCGTTGATCACCCATTGAATGATGTCGTCCAGGGAAAGCGTGTTGTTCGGCGATCCGGGCAAAGCCGGAACGTGCAGCATCCCGATCACCGGCTTGTGCACCCCGAGAATCTCCATTGTTTCCCTCATTCTTAGGTGTTGCAAACCCGAAGCACGCGGGCATAAAGCCCGCGCCTACGAGGCTCACGTTACAGTGGGCTCGTAGCCGCGGGCTTTATGCCCGCGTGTTTCGGATGTGCGCAACGTTGTCATCGGCCGCCGCAGTGATCACCCGTGGAGTCGCGACAGCGTTCGAGCTTGAAGTTCGGATCCACCGCGGGCATCTTATCGGCGTTCGCCACAGCCTGGCCTGTCGCATACATCCACTTCGTCATGCGCGTGAGCTTCGCCAGATCGATCCGATCAGGATTGTCTCCCGGCGTGTGGTAGTCGGGATGAAGGAGCGTCGTAAAGAACACGGCAGCTACGCCGGCCCGCGCATACGAGAGATGATCGCTACGGTAGTACCAGCCTTCTCGATGCTGAGGATCGTCCCATGTAGTATCGATTTTGAATTTCGTTATGTCGGTGTTGGCCTTGAGCGCGATATCGACAAGCTCCTGAGAATTCCGGTGGGGCGAGGTTGCTCCTAGGAGCGATGCGGTTTCCGGATCGTTGCGCCCGATCATGTCACCGTTTAGCACGGCGGCAATCGATGTGAGCGGCACGGTTGGATGCTTGACGTACCAGCGTGAACCCATCAAACCGCGTTCTTCCGCTCCGTGCCAGATAAACAGAGACGTGCGCCTGCCGGGAGCAGCGACCACGGCCCGACCGATCGCCAGAAGCGCCACTGAAGTCGTAGCGTTGTCGTCAGCTCCATTCCAGATATTGTCGCCGGTGACTGGATAACGGACGCCGTCGTGATCCTGATGCGAGCTGTAGATCACATGTTCGTTCGCCAGTCTCGGGTCGCGGCCCGGCACCTTTGCAATGATGTTGACCGAAGGAAACTGGAAACTATCGGTGAAGACTGTCGCGACCAGACGCGCGTTGTCTGTGAGCGGACCACCCAGCGAGGACTCTCGCACATATAGAAGAGGAACGCCGCGAGCGGGCACTCGAGGCGGAGCTGTCCCATCGGGATCGAGCGCGTACATGCCGCGCGCGAACGTGTACACCGTACGATCCCACTGATCGCGCTCTCCATCCGGAACAATGGCAACGATAGCGGCGGGGTTTCGTTCCTGCACGCTTCGCTGGATGCCTCGGAGCCACGCGCGAAGACCGGACGCCAGATTCGGACTCGACTGACTCGGTAGCGGAGCCGGTGTGTCCGGCCGCTCATACCGCACGACCAGGGTTTTACCGGTCACATCGATGTTCGCGAGCCCGTCACCTTTTGCGATGACGACCGGGGCATCGACTTCCGCAAGAACGACATTGTCCGGCACGACATCCGTACCCATGCGCAGCTGTTTGCCGCCGAGTGTGACCTGGCTGGTGGCGGAAACGCGGAATCGTTCGACCGGAAAGAATTGGAAGTACGTGCCGTTGTCGCCGCCAGGCAGAAGACCGATGGCACGGCAACGCTCAGCAATCCACATCGACGCATTCAACTCGTCAATGGTGCCGGCTTCGCGGCCACGCATCGCGTCACCCGCGAGCGCGAACAGATCGGCTTTCAAATCGGCCTGGGTAATACGGTCGATTGGATTCTTGACCTGGGCACCGCTGACAACGACAGCGGATGTGACCAAAACGACAAGTAGCGCACCGTAGGTGAATCGCATGCGCCGAACGCTAACAGAATTGACAACCATCATCAACCTGCCAAACTACCTTCTTAAAGGAAACCGCCATGAAACACGCAACTGTGAAGGAACGCATACCTCCCGCTGAGTGGCAAGCGCGTGTGGATCTTGCCGCGATGTACCGGTTGACGGCTCTATACGGATGGGACGATCTTGTCTTCACCCATATCTCTTTGCGTGTGCCCGGTCCAGAACATCACTTCCTGATCAATCCGTATGGTTTCCTGTTTGAGGAAATTACCGCCTCGAGCATCGTGAAAGTGGATTTGGCCGGCAATGTCGTGATGGAGACTCCACATTTCATCAATCCGGCCGGATTCACGATCCATAGCGCTATTCATGAAGCACGCGAGGATGCCCAATGTGTTTTCCATACGCATGTCGCACATGGCGTCGCAGTATCCGCGCAAAAGCAGGGCCTGCTGCCGATTTCGCAGCAGTCGATGTTCCCATTGGCAGCGATCGGCTACCACAATTACGAAGGTGTCGCTCTCAACGCGGAGGAGAAGGTCCGGTTAGTTGCAGATCTCGGGAACAATCAAGCGTTGATCCTGCGGAACCACGGTTTATTGACGGTGGGGCGGACAGCGGCTGAGGCCTTTCTCTACATGTACGTGCTCGAATCGGCCTGCCGAGTTCAGATCATGGCGCAGTCCGGCGGCGCGGACCTGGTTTTCATCGCTGAGCCCATTCTCAAGGGAGTACGGTCGCAGTTGGAACAGGTCACCAAGGGTCTTGGCGCAGATCTTGTGTGGCCTGCTCTTCTGCGTAAGCTCGACCGAATCGATCCCGCTTACAAGGAATAAAGATTCAAGCGCGTCACGTGCCGCATCTGTCTTAATCTCACAGGTATGTCGATTGACCTGCGAGAATTGCTGCTCGCACCGCGACTCGCTCCGGAGCGGGTTGCCGAACTATTGGCGCCGTATGGGCTGAAAGACTTTCACAAAGCCGACGCCAATCTTCAGTCTTCGGCCGGAGAACCGGACGAACGATTGTTATTGGCGGAAATTCTCGACGACCTGATGGTGTGTGTCGCGGCTTCTGCCGATCCGGATCAGGCGCTGATCCGCTTCGAGAGATTCACTGCGGCGACGAACAAAGCGCATCTCTTCACATATCTCCGCAATTCGAGACAGGCGATGGACATTCTCGCGAAGATTCTTGGCGGCAGCGCGTACATGGCCGAGATCCTGATTCGAGATCCGCATCATTTCTATTGGGTAGCGGAATCTCACATTCTGAATCGCACTCGAACGAAAGCCGAAATCAGGCGTGACGTACGTCCCACGCTGCTGATGCTTCATGAGGAAGAAAAGCAACTCGATTTTCTTCGTGCCGTAAAACGCAGAGAGATGCTCCACATCGGAGTCCGAGACTTGCTCCGGCTCGCGACGGTTGAAGAAACCAACGCGGCTTTATCGTTTCTTGGCGAGGCACTGATTTCGTCTACATGCGAAGTGTCAGCGGCCGCCTTAAAGCGAACCTGGCAGATTCCGCCAAAAATGTTCCGGCTCTTTACCGTCCTCGCAATGGGCAAGCTAGGCGGCGGAGAGCTCAACTTCAGTTCCGACGTTGATTTGATGTTCGTATATTCATCGAACGCGGAAAAAGTGCCGGCCATTTCCGCGCCGGATTACTTCCGCCGGCTGGCGCAAAAAATCACGTCCGGTCTGACTTCTTTTACCGGTGAGGGATACATCTACCGCGTCGATCTGCGACTTCGCCCGGAAGGAAGCGCCGGAAATATCGCAGATACACTCGACGGTTTTGAGCGGTATTACCGCACTCGAATCGGCGCATGGGAACGCCTGGCTTTGTTAAAAGCCTGGCCTGTCGCCGGAAGCCGGCTGTTGGGTAGACGTTTTCTGGCGATGTCGCGTCGCTTCATTTACGAGCCGGAATTCGATGTCCACGCGCTTAACGAAGTCCGTGAAATGAAGGCGAGAATGGACGAGAAGATTCTGGCGCGCGGACAAACCGACCGTAACGTCAAGCTCGGGCGGGGCGGCATCCGCGAAATAGAACTCGTCGTGCAAACGTTACAGGCCACGCATGGCACGCGTCTCCCTGAAATACTCGGGCGCGGCACCTTGCCGGCGCTTGCACGACTGCGTGAGCGCAAGCTGATACCCGAGCAGGACTCCGATGAGCTCCGCAACGCCTATCTGTTTCTTCGTGACGTTGAGAATAAATTGCAGATGGTAGACGATGCGCAAACGCATTCTCTGCCTCAGGATCGCGAGGCTCTGATGGCGTGCGCCCGGCTTCTGGGTTATTCCGCTTCACAGACCGAATCTGCGATTGATCCACTACTGCGCGATCTTCAACGGCACACGAACAATGTGCATCGCATCTTTGAACGGGTCGTTGGACGTTAAGGATGTAAAACCTTTGTAAAACCGCGTTCCGGTGGTTGTATCGCTACCCGTTCCTGCGCGAGTCTATGGACGGCACGAGACCGTTATCGCCTTGAGAGGACCAATGAAACGAACAATTCGTATTGTTGCTGCAGCAGCGACTTTGGTGGCGCCCCTGATGATGGCGCTTCCGCACCAATCACAATCTGTATTCGAGGTGGCGACTGTTAGACCTTATAAAGATGATGCCACTGCAGGCGGCATGGTGATGATCGGCGGCGGCTGCCGCGGATTCGACTCTCCCGCTCCGGGAACCGGGGGACCCGGCGCTGGGGGTACACAAATGGCCATTGCTGTCATGGGAGGTCCCGGTCCCGGTGGCGGTGCTGGACCAGGAGCGGGCCCGGGAGCGGGGCCAGGCCGGGTCGCCGGGCCGCCATCCACTCCAATCGGGCGCTGCAGATTTACGCGGATGAGTTTGAAGAACCTCATCAACGCTGCGTACCGTCTTACCAATCTCGGTGGTTCGCTCGATCAGTTGATCACGGGTGGCCCGAGCTGGGTGTCCACGGACACGTTTGATCTCGAAGCGAAGGCTGAAGATCCGGAGCACACTTCACAGGATCAACTACGCGTCATGCTGCAGAATCTGCTCATCGAGCGCTTCAATCTAAAGTTTCATCGCGAAAAGAAAGAAATGCCTGGCTTCGACCTTGTGGTCGCGAAGAGCGGGCTGAAGATGAAGCCGGCCGAGGGTTCCGGACCGGGCGGCGGAATGTCGATGAGTCTGAGAGGACCCGGAATGCCGATGACGACGTCGTCGGACCGCGCCACAATGACCAATATCGTCTCGTTTCTATCCGGACGTCTCGGCCGGGCGATTCAAGACAAGACCGGTCTGACGGGTAACTACCAATTCAGTCTCAACTGGACTCCTGGTGAAGGGGAATCAGGAGGACTTATGGGCGCGATGTTGCAGCCACCTCCTGGTGCTGCTGCCGGGAACAGTGCGTCCGAACCTGGTGTGTCGCTGTTTACCGCTTTGCAGGAGCAAATGGGCTTGCGACTGGAAGCTTCAAAGGTAATGCTCGACGTATTTGTGATTGACTCAGCGGACAAGCCGGCGGGGCAGTAGAGTTGTCTCCGGGCTAATGCTACTGGAGCGCCGGTTTTTGCGCCGCATCGACGACGAAAATTTCTGAAGTCGACTTTACCGTTTCAATTTTCAGACCAAGCTGGCTCTGGACGGCCGAAATGAGGCCGTCCTGGCCTTCAAACTCGAGCGTGGTGTTATACACGCCGGTCAGTCCTGTCTTGTCGGTCACACGTGATCCCAGGAAGACCGAAAATACATCGGCCAGTTGCGGCACTGTGTAGGCTTGCAGCCTGAGACGAATCGGGCCGCCTGGCGTGGGTACGCTGCCTGTTTCTTTGATGGTTGTCTCCATGACGGCCTTCGGATTCCTCGAAACGTTGATGTTGCGGGCCACTTCCTCTTCAGTCGATGCTTGCAGCTTGTGTCCTCTCGGTCCCATCACCACCTGAAAAGATTTCGATTCGACCTGTTCGCGGTGAAATTTCAAACCAAAGCGCTCCACGAGCAGGTTTTGAAGCATCGTGAGCAGTTGTGCTTCGGTTGCAGTTTCGGGATTCTCCGCTTTTGCATTGATATCGTATCGGTCGGCACCCATTGCCACCCAATCAGGACCTCCGCGAAGGTTATTCATAGTGCCGAGCTTGAATGCAATGCTGATGGCGTGGCTCAGTCGCGCCGCCGTGATGACGCACCGGCCGAGTGGAATCGAGCCTGCCGCACGTGGTAAGGAATCGATGCCGTGGCAGCCGCCGCTAACGCCGTCCATCACCGCCGTTGGTTTCAGAGTTGCCACTTCAAATTGCGGTGTCTGCGCGTTGACCACCGCCACTGCGAGCAGCGAAAGCGCAGCGGCAATCGGAATCTGTCGGTTCATTGGATGGCTCCTGAAGCGGATTGTACCAACTGTAGTTCTTGATTCCTATTTGCGAGAAGAGTTCAATAACGGCTCACGGAGGTGGCCATGAGACGAGGTGTTGCACTTGCGACGTTGCTGTTTGCCGGCGCGTTGTCGATCACGATTCGAGCGGCACAGCAGCCGGCGCGAGTCATCGAAGTCGAAAAACTCAGAGACAATCTGTACATGTTCAGAGACGGCGGTGGCAACACGGCCGTTTTTGTCAGATCCAACGGTGTGGTCGTCGTGGACAGTAAGAATCCGGGTTGGGGACAGTCCATTCTCGACAAGATCAAGGAGCTGACGAACAAACCAGTCATGACCATTATCAATACTCATACGCATTTCGATCACGTCAGCGGCAACGTGGAGTTCCCAGCGAACGTCGAAATCATCGTCCAGGAAAACACGAGACCGAATATGCAGAACATGAAGCTGCCTACCAGCGTCGATATGCAGAATGCCGACGCTGCCAAGGGCCTGACGGTATTCAAGGAGAGTAACGGGAAGGGGCTTCCGACGAAAACCTTCAAGGACAAGATGTCGATCGGCAGCGGCGCAGACCAGATCGACTTGTATTACTTCGGCCCCGGTCACACCAATGGCGATGCCTGGGTGGTGTTTCCGGCATTACGTGTGATGCACGCGGGCGACATCTTCTCGGGAAAGAATATCCCGCTGCTCGACGCAAGCAATGGTGGCAGCGGGTTGATGATCGGAGACACTCTCGGTAAAGCCGCAGATACAGTCAAGGACATCGACACGATCATCAGTGGTCACAGCACGACGATGACTATGAATGACCTGCGCGAATACGCGGCCTTCAATCGTGAATTTCTTGCCGCGGTGCGGGACGGTAAACGATCCGGCAAATCAGTCGACGACGTTGCAACAGCCTGGAAGATTCCCGCGAAATACGCGGGCTACGCCACGCCTCAACCGGCGCGGCTGAAGTCAAACGTTCAGGTGATCTATAACGAGCTAAAGTAGCGTTATCACGGCAGTCTTCGTCGGCATTGCCGCGCTGTTGTGCATTGCATTGCGTTGCATTACACTGCAGTCATGGAAGATCAAATCACCGTCCGATTCCCTCGCGAGCTGTCGAAGGCGCTTCGCGAGCGGGCTTCGCGAATGCGCCGAAAGCCGTCCGAAGTGGTGCGTATGGCAGTCTCGGAATTCCTTCAGCTCTCCGAACCTCGCACGACCCGCGCTGCCGACCGCGTCGAAGACTTGATCGGTTCTCTGGAAAGCGGCCTACCGGAAATGGCAACTCGGCATCGAGAGCTGCTGGTGAAAAAGCTGCGTCGTGGCCGGTGAGCTGTTATTAGACACGGGCGCATTAATCGGCTTACTGGACCGAAGTCAGGCGGTCCACAAATCCTGCGCGGCATTTTTCCGGAGTTGGACGGGTCCAATCGTAACAACCGAAGCCGTTCTCACTGAAGCGACACATCTCCTTTCTGATTTGCCCCTTGGAGTAGCTGCCTGCATTGATTTCATCTTAAGAGCTGAAGTGATCCTGATTCCGTCAACAGAAGTTTCGCTTCGGCGGTGCCTGGCGCTTATCGAAAAGTACTCCGACCTTCCGATGGATTTCGCGGACGCCACATTGGTGGTTCTAGCGGAAGAACTCGATGCCGATAGAATCTTTACGGTGGATCGCGACTTCCATGTTTATCGGATTTATGGTCGAAAGCGCTTCCGTTTGTTCCCGAACGTATAGTCTCTTCACTGAACCTTGCGGCGGATTCGGCGCGTGACCTGAGGTGTATCGGATCCGTCGCGAAACTTAAGCTGGACGGGGCCGAACCGAATCACGTCTCCATCCGCCAGAACGGTTTCCTTCTTGATCGCCGATTTTCCGATCGATGTGCCGTTGGTGCTGTCGAGGTCTTCGATAACCGCGGTCTTCTTGATGCTGTCGATTCGAATGCGCGCGTGACGCCGCGACACATCCGGATCGTCCAGCCAGACGTTGCACGACCGATCCCGGCCGATGATGTTCTCTCCCTCTGACAGCACAAAGCGGCGGTCGTCCGCGATAAGCCAGCACCTCGCCTGATCGGCCTGTGCTTCCGCCGCAGCAGCGCAGAATGCATATCCCACACCGTGTACCGTTCGAATGCACCGCGGGGTTTGAGGGCTGTCGCCGATCGCACGACGTACTTCAGCCACAACAACATTCAGATTCGCTTCCGCCACGTAGGTGTTTGGCCAGACCAACTGAAGCAGTTGTTCTTTCCCGACAACGTTTGGCCGTCGTGCCAGCAAAACACAAAGCAAGTCGAACGCCTTCGGGGATAGGTGCACCTCAGTTCCGTCCGCCAGCAGCTGCCTGGTTTCCGAATCCACAACGAATTGCATGAAACGCGTTCTCATCGGTTCGCCACAAAACTAGGGAATTCTTAGAAATTCCTTAGGACTGCACAACCTTCGCTATGACATCCTCGGCACTTAACACACAACATCACGAGTCATATGCGCGCGAAGGAATCAAATTCTAGTTCGGAAAAAGTTCGGCGGCCAGCCCGGGATGTCATCGAGGCCGTTTTAGAGAACATGCGGGAGAATCTCGAACCTCTAAAGTATTCGACTCTGGCGCCGAGCCGGTACGTCATCTACCTGCATCCGGCCGAGTATGCTCGACTGGAGGGAATCATCGAAGTGATTCGAGACCAGACAATTCGCGCTCTTTCCGAGGAAGTAGGTTCGCTGAATCGGCCGTCGCGCCTCAAGCAGTATGCCCGGTGGTTTCTTGGCGGAGAGACGCGGACATCCGGCCCTCAGGTCGAAAACCCGAACGGCAATTGGGATGTCGAACTGTTGGCCAATCCCGACGGCGACATGCCCGAAGGCGACATCCTCGTCGATTCCGAACTGGTGCTGCCGGCAAGTCCAGACCTTGGGATTGGCGAACGCACTCGGCTCGTCACAACGTTGCACTCAAGTCACGGTACCACGCGCAGGCACCGAGTGGTGGATCGCGCCGCCGAGCCCGCAACTCCGAAACTGTTTGCGAAGCTCGAGTTCGACGACGCGCAAGGCCATCACTCGTTTGATGTCAAAGACTCGATCACGATCGGTCGCGGCGGAAGCTCGCACCGCGTGGATATTAAGGTTGCGTCGTCCGTGGATGTTTCGCGCGAGCACGCGCGAATTCGCCGCGACGCCCGCACCGGTGATTACTTCCTTATCGATCTCAGCACGCTGGGAACCACGCTGAATGGACGCCACGTCCCGCGCGGCTACGACGAGACCGACGGAACAAAACGAGAAAACGGCGCCGAAACGCTGCTTCCGGACAACGCGCGGATCGGTCTTGCCGACACTGTGTACCTTAATTTTTCTCTGGTGCGCCAATGACACTATTGCTGTGGATGCGCTTTGTGCTGCTGGCGGGAATGGCTGTTGTCGTCGGGTATTACATCTGGGCCGACATCAAAGACTACGATTAATTGGACTGATCGTATGCGAACCATCAACGCACTCATGGCTGCAGGTCAAACGGATCCCGGCCGCCACAGAAATGTGAATGAAGACCGCTTTCATTGCGATGCCTCGCGCGGTCTGTTCATCGTCATCGACGGCGTCGGTGGTCAGGCAGCCGGTGGAAGGGCGGCGGACGTTGCTCTTGCAGTCCTGCGGGAGCGGTTCGATCGCGAGACCGGGACACCCGCAGAGCGCATACGTGAAGCCATCGCTGCTGCCAATAACGAGATTTTCCGGCTTGCCGGATCGCGGCCGGAATGGAATGGCATGGCCTGCGTCCTGACCGTTGCGCTCATCGACCGCGGCCAGGCAACTATCGGTCATGTCGGCGATACCCGTCTGTACAAACTTCGCAACGATCGCATCGAGAAAATAACCAGGGACCATTCTCCCGTTGGCGAGCGCGAGGACTCCAGAGAACTTTCCGAACTAGAGGCGATGCGTCACCCGCGCCGCAACGAAGTTTATCGCGATGTCGGATCGGAACCTCACGCGGCAGATGATGCCGAATTCGTCGATATCGAACAGATTCCGTTTGAGGCCGATGCTGCGCTGCTGCTTTGCAGCGATGGCCTGAGTGATTTGGTCGATTCGGGAACCATTGCCGATGTTGTGAACCAATGCGTGGGCGAGCCGGAGGCCGTTACAAGGGCGCTGATCGAGATGGCGAATGCCGCGGGTGGTAAGGACAACATCACCGTTGTTTATATCGAAAGTGAAAAATTCGCCGCCAGCCAGGTCCGCCGACTGAGCGCTCGAGTCGTACCACAGGTGATTCACGAGAAATCGTCCACTGTTGAACGGTCTGGTCCGGTACACAACGCGGTTATCGCGACACTACTGCTTGTGATCGGTTTTGGATTCGGGGTGGCGGCGATGCGGTTGCCTTTAGCGAAAGTGCCCGGACCCATCTCCGCCTCAAACCTTCGAGTTGTGCAGCCTTCCGAATCGATTGCAGCCGCGATCGGAGCTGCCGAGCCCGGCTCGCAAATTATTGTGGAGCCTGGCGAGTACCGGGAACGGCTGGTTCTCAAGGAAGGGATTCGGGTCGTCAGCCGGGTGCCGCGTGCGGCGACCATACGCCTGCCGAGTTCGACTTCCGATGCAGACATGGGACCGGCCGTCGTTGCATCGGGGATTTCGACTGCCGAACTGTCGGGATTCAGAATTGTTGGTGACGCCGCCACCCCTTTGGCCGTCGGTATCGGTCTAACGGGAAGCGCTATGTCGATCATCAACGTTGAAATATCCGGGGCGACGAGAGCGGGCATTGAATTTGGGGAAGGCTCGTCGGCGTCCCTCCTGGCAAGCGAGATACACGACAACCCGGGAGCGGCGATTTTTGTTCGAAGCGGAGCGAACCCACGTATAGCCAACAACGTATTTACTCGAAACGGCATGTCTGAACGCGCGTCGGGCAGCGTCGTGATTCATCCGGGCAGTACGCCGCAGTTTGAGAGGAATGTTTTCGTCGGATTGAGTCCGGAAGGTTTTGTTACTTTGGATGAATCCGCACGTTTGTCGTTGAAAAGGTTGAACTGGTTCCTGAAGCCTCAATGAAGACGATTTTTCAGCAGCTTGGGCCCTA
>Ga0209382_10007680_pt1 | contig 13662 bp, 11 predicted proteins | sample SoiMetdeltSBSDD5_FD_187599 | JGI IMG/M metagenome (GOLD analysis project Ga0209382, IMG submission 187599) | Bulk soil microbial communities from a Populus tree surrounding site in Tennessee, USA - Soil MetaG P. deltoides SBSDD5 (SPAdes) (version 2) | ecosystem: Environmental > Terrestrial >... | reverse complement strand
TACTCGCTTGGACGAATTGTTCACGCGCATGCACTTCATCCTGGGCGAACAAGTGGCCGCATTCGAGCGCGAGTTCGCCCATGCGTTCCGCGCCACTCACGCGATCACGGTCGGCAACGGCACGGCGGCGATCGAGCTCTGTCTGCGCGACGCGGGCATTACAAAGCCTTCGCAGGAAGTACTCACAACCGCCCTAACCGCACCCTTCACTGGCGTTGGCGTCACTAGTCCCGGTTGCCGCATCCGCTTCGCCGATGTCGATCCGGACACGCTTTTGCTCGACGCCGTTGACACCGCTAACCGCGCGACCAAACGCACTGCCGCTATCGTGCCCGTTCATCTGTATGGGCAGCCTGTTCAGCTAGCGCCGTTCCGCGCGCTGGCGCGTACACTGGGAGCGGTCCTCATCCAGGACGCGTGCCAAGCCCACGGCGCCACCCACAACGGAAAGCCGCTGACCGCTTACAGTCCTTATGTCTGCTACAGCTTTTATCCGACGAAAAATCTCGGCTGCCTTGGCGACGGTGGCGCGATCGCGACCAACTCCGGCGCCATCGCCCGGCGCCTTCTCTCGCGGCGGGATGGAGGCCGGCGCGGCGGTCAGATCGCCTACCTTCCCGGCATCAATTCGCGGCTCGATGAGATGCAGGCCTGCTATTTGAGGGCCTTCCTGCCGATGCTCGACGAGTGGAACGGCATGCGCCGCCACGTCGCGCGCCTTTATGAAGACGGGCTTCGCGACTGTCCCGGCGTAACCTTGCCGCGCACGAGCAACGAGAGCGTCCGCCACCTCTTCGTCATCCGCGCACAACGCCGCGATCGTCTGCGTGCGTGGCTGGCTTCCAAAGGTATCGGCACCGGGATTCACTATCCCGCGCCGCTCCATCTCATGCCTGCCTTCGTGGACGCTGGTCTGAGGAAAGGCAGCCTCCCCCACGCGGAACGCGCCGTCAAGGAAATTCTCTCGCTGCCGATCTACCCTTACTTCGCCGATTCAGCGGTGGAAGAAGTCATCGAACGGGTGCGGGAGTTCTATAAACGCTAACGCACCCGCACCAACGCTTCTGTCCATTGGCGCAGCGTCTTGCCGCCACAAGAAACATCCGCTGTTACGACGTGCAGGCCAGGCGCGCCCGTGCGCATGCGCGCTTTCACCGAGCCTTCTTTCCGCCCGTCGATCGCGACCGATTCCTGCGCGTCGAGGAGCGTCCAACCAGCCGGCACATTCCACTTCACGCGATGAGTCGCGCGTTCAGCGCCATGATTCAGAATGCGTAACTGCAATTCGACTGTCGCACCCGCGCCTGCTTCGGAACCGTAAGGATGAATGCGCGCCCACGATTCGTCCACCATATAGTTGATGTCCGGCCATGGCGACAGTCCCTTGAGAGTCGCCGAACGTTTCGCCAGTTCCTGCCGCATGCGCGCAATTTGCGCTTCGGTATACCGGAACATCGGATTCACGTGCTGGTTGAGCACCCACGCCCCCTTGGGCAAACTGGCGATCTTTCGCAGACAGGACTCATAACCTTCGCCTTCACGCAAGATGTCGCGATTCTGCATGCAGTAGTCGTCCATGCCCGACGGCGTGAAGGAATCGCCTGCGAACAGATAGGTGTTGCCACCGTCCTGCTTCGCCACCAAACCGCCGTGATACATCGTCTGGCCGGGGAAGTACCAAAACGCGAACTGCCACTCGTGCCAGCGCAGCGTCTCGCCGTTACGCTTGGCATTTTGGATGGGAACGGGCCGCGTCGTGAGGCATGGCAAACGAAACGCGCCTGGTTTTTCCATCACCTCCGCCATGCGATCCGTGAAATAGACAGGCGAGCCGAACTCCGCCATGACATCGTTGATGTAGTCGGTGTGGTCGTCGTGATAGTGCGTGATCCAGATGCCGTCAATGCTTTTGATCTTTCCCTCCGCACGCAGTGTTTTCAGCGCTTCCAGCAGTTTTCCGTATCCAGCGTCGACCAGAAACGCAGCGCCCGTGCGCGAAATAATCAGGCGGGAATTGCCGATGGCGACGATCGAACCAGGCAATGCGGCCTGCTCCGCCATGGGCATGATCTCCATCGGCCGCTCTACCGCGCGCGACCGGATTCGATGATTGTCATCGCCCCAATACCAACGTAGCGCGTCGACTTCGTAGTGACTGGCAAGGAATGCTTGCAACCGCGAAATGAGCTTGTTGATCGATGCGCCCGGGTCGGCGATGGCCGGTCCTCGCGCGGGTAGGATCACCTCGGGACGCTCGGCCTGGATCTTACGCAGGCTCCGAATCAGTTCCTCGGCACGGGCGGCGTAGCCGTGATAGCCGCGCGCCTTGGCCTCAGGCACGGCATCCTGCAGACTATACAGGTCGAAGAGTTGGCCGTCGCCGTAGATCAAATCGCCCGTGCAGGCGATCCGCTTCCCGCCCGCCTCGATCAGGTACGACACTCCCCCCCGCGTATACCCTGGCGTGCCGATGACGCGGATGCGGAAGTTCCCCTCATCCAAGCGATCGCCATCCGACACGGCGCGAGCCACCGTGACCGGCGCTATTGGAACCTTTGTGCTTGCCTGCGCGTAGTCGTGGAATCGGCCCGTCTCAAGAGCCGTCCAGAAGCGCGATGGATTCTCGAATAGCTCGCGCTCAGACGCAGGAACGACGAAGGCGATTCGCTCTGGCCCGCCCCCGGCATAAATGTCGCGCCGGGCATGAGTGAGCAAAACGCGGTTCACGCGCGCCGCACCAGACGGGATGCCGTAAATCGCGGTACTCGCGCCGATCGTCACGGTATTAGTCGCGCCTTGGCGGAACACGATGCCGTTGGGCAACGCGGCGGCGCCCATCAACACGGGCACGATCAACATCACTGGAAGAGGCTTCCACATGGCGTTATCTTATCCCCGCTGGTCTTTGATACATTGAACGGCATGAATCGCCGTCAGTTCACGCAATCCGCCGCGGCCGCGGTTTCCGCACTGAGCGTTGGTGCGCAGGCGCCCGCGTCGAACATGTGGGGTGGGCCCATCGTTGATTGCCATCACCACCTGAGGCGAAGCGCGGAGGCTAGCCTGGCTCACCTCGATGGCTGCGGCGTATCGAACGCGGTTTTCCTCGCCAGGGAAAGCGCCGCGGAGGAGATTCAGAAGATGCAAACCGCGCACCGGGGAAGATTTCTGGGTTGGTTCGCCAGCGCCGATATCACGAAGCCGGAAGCCGAGCAACTTCTTACCAACGCCGTCAAGAAGGGCGCCATCGGTTTTGGGGAAATCAAGTTCCATGTCGAGGCCGCCGGCCCGGAGCTGCGCCGCATGTATGCGCTCGCCGCCGAGTTAGGTGTGCCCATTCTGGTTCACTTCCAGGAGGTGCCACATACGCCCACCGAGGGTGTCTTCAGCACCGGCTTCAAGAACTTCGCAGCGATGCTAAAGGCCTATCCGAAAACGAAATTTATCGGACACGCCGACGCGTTCTGGGCCAATATTAGCGCCGGCTACGCCAACGAATCCGCCTACCCGAGCGGCAAGATCAAGCCGGGAGGCATTACCGACAAGCTACTCTCCGACTACGACAACCTCTACGGCGACCTTTCGGCGAACTCTGGTAACAACGCCCTCTCGCGCGATCCCGAGTTCACCGTTGGCTTCCTGAAGCGCCATCGGGCAAAGCTCATCTTCGGCAGCGATTGCTCATGCAGCGATGGCAACGGCGCCTCGCAGCGGCCGAATCCCGCCACCAACCGGCTTGAAGGCAAGTGCGTCGCGCGCGAAACTCTCGCAGTGCTTAAGAAAGCTGCATCGCCTGACGCGTTTCGCGCGATGACCTGGGAGAACGCGCACCGGGTATACAAAATCAAGATGTAGCGGAGACCAACTACGCCTTCCGCCAATCCTTCGCAATCTGCTCGCCCACGCGAAAGCCCAGGGCCATGATCGTCAACGATGGATTGAATCCGCCGTTGGTCACGTGCAGGCTTCCATCGGCGACGTAGACGTTGTCGACGCTGTGCAGCCGCCCGTAGGCATCGGTGGCCGAGGTCTTCGCATCCTTACCCATCCGGCACGTTCCCGCCTGATGTTGTCCTCCAGTGCCGTTCAGTCCGGCCACCTGCAGCCAAGTTTCGGTCGCACCCGCGGCCTTCAACCACTCGGCCGCGCGCTCGGCGATGAACTTGCCGGTCAGTGCGTCCTGCCCATGCCGCCGTGTCGTGATGGCCGCTACGGGAATGCCCCAATGGTCCTTCGCAGTTGCGTGCACTTCCACACGGTTTTCCCACAGAGGCATCTCCTGCGCGGGACCTTTGACGCCCACTGTGCGCTTATAGTAAGTCCGCACGTACTTCTTGAATTCAGGCCCATATCGCGGAACACGGGGCGGCCGCACGTTTCGCGCAAACAGGTACGGCAACCGGATGAATTCGTTGGCGAGCATGGCGCCGCCCACGACACCTTCGCTTCCGTGATTGAAATCGCACATGGCCACGCGTGCCGCGGGACCGGTGCCATCGAAGACTTCTTCCTCGAAAAGACCATACGCTCCGGAATAGGCGTGACCCTGCAGATTCCTGCCCACCCAGTCGTTGTGGTTGCCGAGCCCGTTCGGATGCAGCTTCGACTTCGAGTTCAACAGCAGTCGTGGCGTCTCGGTTGCCGAGCAAGCGACGACGACCACGCGCGCCGGCTGCTCCTGCAATTCGCCCTTGTGGAAATATGCGACGCCTGTTGCTTTGCCGCTGGCGCCGGTTAGGATCTCTTTGGCAACGGCCTCGGTCACCAGGGAGCAATTGCCTGTCTGAATGGCGCGCGGAATCACCGTATTTTGCGTACCGTTCTTCGCGTTCACTTCGCAGCCGAAGCCTACGCAATGCGGGCAGGCGATGCACCCTGGACGGCCGTCGCGGGCCACGGAATTGATGGCCATTGGAATGGGAAATGGATGCCAACCTTTTTTTGCCGCGGCTGCCGCCAGGATCGTTGCCTCTTTGTTGAAGGGCAGCGGCGGCATCGGATAGCCTTTTTTCCGCGGGCCTTCAAATGGGTTCGATCCCGCTTTCCCGGAGACGCCGATCTCTTGCTCGGCCTTCTCGTAGTAAGGCTCCAAATCCTCATACGTGATGGGCCAATCTTCCAATGTCGACCCGGCGACGAGGCCGTAAGCCGACAGCATTTTGAAATCCTTGGGATGAAACCTCCAGGCCATGGCGCCGTAACTTGCCGTGCCTCCACCTACGCAGGCAGCTACGTTGTTATAGCCCCCTTCGCTCGGAAGCGTCTTGACGTATCGGCCCGTGAAGGGGCTGCGAATCATGCGCGAATGGTTCTCGTCATCGGGCCCGAACGCATTGCCAAGTACTGTTGTCCGCTGGCTGCGCAACTCGTCGTGGCCGCTTTCCGCAAACGGAATTTCGCGGCCCCGTTCGAGGAGCACCACGCGAAAACCAGCCTTCGCCAGGATAAACGCCACGACACCGCCGCCGGCGCCCGCTCCCACGACTACTGCGTCAACGGGGTCGAGTTTCATCGCTCACCCGCCTTCGGCGCCGCGTGGTTACTATGGTTGACGCCGCCCATCACGTCTTCAACGCGCAGCATCTTCCACGAAGCCTGTTGCAAGTTCCCGCCATGCTCAGATGAACCGAAATAGCCTTGCAACGTGAGGTCATAGATCAAATCGAAAATCGGCCGCAACGCCGGCACTCCTCCCGCCGCGATGCGGTCGATGAATTTCTTTTGTTCCTCAGGCGTCAACAAAAGGAAACTGCGCCCTTCGAAGTGATGCTTGGCTACGGAACTGAAGGTGAACAGGCCGGCGCGCCAAACCTCCAGCTTGTGCTTCAGGGGCCCCTGCATCTGCTTGTCGATGTAAAAAGCTACGCCCGCATCGCCCGCGCCAGGAAACTCGTCCGGGGGAATCAGGATGTTGGCAATGATCTCAATCAGCTTGGCGCCATTCGGCGTAAAGAACCCGAGTTTCGGCGGATCAGCCGGTCCCTGGGCCTCTAGAGGAAGGACAAACGCAGCCATTGCAGCGGCTGCTTCGCGTCTGGTCATAGGCATGAGCTTACGGGTCCCATGCTAACCTGAAATTCTTCCCGCTTTCATGGGCGATTCATCCTCAGCGTCAAATTCTGAGCTGCCAAATCCTAATTTACAGGCGGCGCAAGCCTTCACGCGGCTCGTTGCCATTATGGCCCGCCTGCGTGCCGAGGACGGTTGCCCTTGGGATCTCGAACAGACGTTCGATTCCATCAAGCCTTACACGCTCGAAGAAACCTACGAAGTTCTCGATGCCATCGACCGGAAGGACTACGATGGCCTGCGCGAAGAGCTCGGCGATTTCATCCTCCAAGCTGTGTTCTATGCGCAAATGGCCTCCGAGCAAGGGCTGTTCCGCATTGAAGACTCGCTTGCCGCGATCAACGAAAAATTGGTTCGGCGCCATCCGCACATTTTCGGCGACACCGATGCCCGGACCTCCGACGACGTGAAGGTCAAATGGGACGAGATCAAGAAGCGGGAGAAGGCTGAGAAGGGTGTCCCGGAGGCCGGCCTTCTGGATGGAGTTCTGCGCGCCGCTCCGGCGCTTGTGGAAGCGCAGGAGGTGAGCCGGCGCGCGGCAAAAGTGGGCTTTGATTGGCCGGAGGCGAGCCAGGTTGTCGACAAAATCCGCGAAGAGTTAGACGAGCTGCAGGCAGCGCGCGCCACGGGTGACCGCGAACACACCGAAGAGGAGTTTGGCGACCTGCTCTTCTCCGTGGTCAATCTCGCAAGGTTCTACAAAGTCGACGCCGAACAGTCGCTTCGAAAGGCCAACGCAAAGTTTCGCCGCCGCTTCTCGTACGTCGAACGCGCGCTCGCGGCTGAAGGAAAGCAAGTCGATCAGGCAACGTTGGAGGAGATGGAAGCCAAGTGGGCGGAGGCGAAGCAGTCGTCATGAGCGCTACCCCGCCAGCATCCGGCATCGAGGTACGGGCGCTCCACGACCCGGCCGAAATGGACGAGGCTGTTGAGCTGCAAAAAGAGATTTGGGGCTTCGAGGATGTGGACCTCCTTCCCGCGCGATTGTTCATTGTCGCGACAAAAATTGGCGGACAGGCTTTCGGCGCCTACGATGGTTCGCGCATGGTCGGCTACTGCCTTGCGATTCCCGGACTCAAACCAGGGGGCCGCTTCTACCTTCACAGCCACATGCTCGGCGTTCTCTCCGGCGCCCGAGACAAGGGCGTTGGCAAGAGCTTGAAGCTCGCTCAACGAGCGGATGCGATCGAGCGTGGCGTCGGCCTCATGGAGTGGACCTTCGACCCTCTGCAGGTCAAGAACGCGTTCTTCAACATGGAGCGGCTTGGCTGTGTTGTGCGCCGCTTCGTCCGCAATCAATACGGCATCACATCGAGCAAGTTTGACGAGGGAATGCCGACGGATCGCTGCACGGCTGAATGGTGGCTGAATTCCTCGCGCGTTACGCAGACGCTTGCCGGTACCCCTCCGCCGCGTCCCCCCATCGAGCGGCGCATTGAAGTCCCGCTTGCCATTCCCGACTGGCGCCGCGACGATCCCAAGCGTGCTCGCCATGAGCAAGCCCGCATCAGCGATGAATTCGAAGAGTTTTTCCAATTAGGCCTTTCCGTCGTGGGTGTTGAGCGCGGCGAGCTGGCCGGTACTTATCTACTCGGCAAATGGTCCCCTGAGGAGTAACAACCACGGATGCCTTTTTCGATTGATCACGTCGTCCTCCGGCAAATCAAAATGCCGCTCGTGCACTTTTTCGAGACCAGCTTTGGACGCACTTACGAGCGCCACATGGTGATCGTGGAGGTGCGGAGCGAGGGACTCTCCGGCTGGGGCGAAGTTACGGCCGGCGAGAACCCGTTCTATAACGAAGAGTGGACCGAGTCCGGCTGGCGCATCGTGCGCGACTATGCCGCTCCGCGCGTTGTGGGACACAAGCTGGAATCGGCCGAAGGCGTTGCCCCGCGTACCGCGCACATCCGGGGCCACAACATGGCGCGCGGTGGGCTGGAAGCTGCCGTGTGGGACTTGGAAGCGCGCCGCAACAATGTGCCCTTGTGGAAACAGATTGGCGGCGGTGCCCGCCGTGAAATTCCGTGCGGCGTCTCGATCGGAATTCAGGATAGTGTCGCTCAACTGCTCGACAAGATCGAGACCGAGCGGAACGCCGGTTACCAACGCATCAAGATCAAAATTAAACCCGGCTGGGACGTGGACGTCATCCGCGAAGTGCGCAAGAAGTTCCCCAACATCCTGCTGATGGGCGACGCGAACTCCGCTTATACACTGGCCGACATCGACCGCCTCAAGGCACTCGACGAGTTCAACCTGATGATGCTCGAGCAGCCGCTGGCGCACGACGAGATCATCGATCACGTTCAGTTGCAGGCCGCGCTGAAGACACCGATCTGCCTCGACGAGTGTCTCCGCAACGCCCATCAGGCTGAGCAGGCCATCCGCATGCACGCGTGCCGGATCATCAATATCAAGCTGGGCCGCGTTGCCGGATTCTCCGAAGCGAAGAAACTGCACGACGTCGCTCAGGCTCACAACATTCCTGTGTGGTGTGGCGGAATGCTTGAAGCCGGAATAGGCCGTGCACACAACATCGCGCTCGCCTCTCTTCCCAACTTCACGCTGCCCGGAGACGTCTCCGCCAGTAAGCGCTACTGGAAGCGCGACATCATCGAGCCTTGGGTGGAAACTACACCCTCCGGCACGATCGCCCTCCGCGATGAGCCCGGCTTCGGATACGCCATCGATCATGACTTCCTGAGCAGCATCACGATACGGGAGGAGACAGTCGCTTGAGCGACTCTGGCTCTACCCATCCGGGCAACGCTCGCCTCTACGGACTGCTTGGGCTGATGCTGCTTCTGTGGTCGGCCAACTACATTGTTGGGAAAGTTATCATACGCGAAGTGCCCGGCATTCTCGCGAGTGGACTCCGGCTGCTGTTTTCCACGATCGGTATGATGCCCATCTATATCTGGTCGCGCGGACGGGGCTTTTCGCAGCCGCATCCTTCGCGCTCATTGATGAAGCTGGCGCTGCTCGGCATTGTGGGCGTTGGATTGAACCAGCTCACGTTTCTCGCCGGCCTCGGCCGCACCAGCGTCGGGCACGCCGCGCTCATCATCGCTCTCACGCCCGCGCTGGTCCTCGGGATTGCGTCACTGGTGGGCCTGGAACGGGTGACGCGATGGAAGGTGGGAGGCCTGTGCCTCGCCGTCGCCGGCGTCGCGATCCTTCAACTCAATCCTGGCAAGCTGGAGGGCGCCACCATGCTGGGCGACTTCCTGATGTTCCTCTGCGCCCTCTCATTCGCGATCTTTACCGTCGCGGGTAAACGGATCACCGCCCGTTTCGATACGGTGACGGTGACTACGTTCGCCTACGTCGCCAGCGGTCTCACTGTTTCGCCCATCATCCTCGCCTACTACCGCGACTTTCCGTTCGCATCCGTCAGCGCTGCCACGTGGATCAGCCTCATCTACATGGCATGGATCCCGTCGTTGCTCGGCCTATCCATTTATTACTACGCCCTGCGCTACATTCCTGCCTCACGCGTTTCGCTTCAAAGTTACGCTCAGCCATTGGTCGCCACGCTCCTTGCCGTGGTGATTCTGGGCGAGCCCGTTACCGTCGGCCTCCTAGCCAGCGGCGGCCTTGTCTTGAGCGGCGTCTTCGTCGCGGGACGGCACTAGATGCGCGACTTCTGGCATCTTCTCCTCCGCAACCGCAACTACCGATACACCTGGTTCGGGCAGATTGTCAGCGAAATCGGCGATCACTTCAACACCATCGCTGTGTTCCACCTCGCCCTGGAGATAACGGGTTCTGGATTGGTCGTGAGCGGCGTGCTGCTTTCACGCGCCGTCGCCGTCGTCTCCGCGGGTCCAGTCGCCGGCGTTCTTCTCGACCGGCTGGACCGCAAACGGCTCATGATCCTGAGCGATTTGTTCCGCGCCGTAATAGCGGTTTGCTTCCTGCTCGCGCTTCGATACCCGCACACGTGGTTGCTCTACGCTCTGAGCTTCTCGTTGATGTTCGCTTCGCCGTTCTTTACAAGCGGACGCGCCTCCATCCTCCCCGTCATTACCAGCAAAGAAGAACTCCACACCGCAAACTCGCTTACGCAAACCACCCAGTGGACCGCGCTCACGCTAGGAACGCTACTGGGCGGCACCAGTGTCATGGGCTTTGGCTACGCCACCGCGTTTCTGTTCAACGCGGCATCGTTTGTCGTCTCGGCCTATTGCATCTCACGCCTGCGTGTGGAAGGCTCCTTTATAGCCCGCCGCGCCATCGGAAAGGCGCGCAAAACCCTCCAACCTCATGAAGACTACCTCAACGGTCTGCGCTATTTACGCAGCATTCCGCTGCTGTTTGCACTCGCGCTGATCAACGTAGGCTGGGCCAGCGGAGGCGGAACGGCACAAGTGATGTTCAGCCTCTTTGGCGAGAAAGTGTTTGCCCGCGGAGCCGCCGGAACGGGCGTCATCTGGAGTTGCGCCGGCGTTGGTCTGCTCTGCGGCGCGCCCTTGGGGCACTATCTTGGACGCAGGCTTGGTTTCGATGCGTACAAGCGCGCCATCGCCATCTGCTATTTCGTGCACGGGCTTAGCTACGTCCTGTTCGCTCAAGCCGCGAATTTCTGGGCAGCCTGTTTCTGGATTGGGGTGTCGCGGGCCGCCGTCGGGACCACGAGCGTGCTCAACATGGCCAAGCTACTGCGCCATGTCGACGATCGTTTCCGCGGCCGCGTCTTCTCGACAATGGAGTCTCTCAATTGGGGCACAATGATGCTTTCCATGACTGCGGCCGGCGCGGCTTCCGAATACTTCCCGCTACGTACGATCGCCAGCGTAGCGGGCGTGCTCAGCGGCTCCACCTCGATATTCTGGGCACTGGCCAACTGGCGCGGGAAGATCCCGGAGCCCGCCGAAGCGGCGCACCACTCGGAAGAGGACAAGGAGGAACGCTACCATGGCGAAGCAACTACTGGATGAGCCCTTCGCGATCGCCGGCAAGCGCGCCCTGGTAACCGGCTCGGCACACCGAATCGGCCGTTGCATTGCGCTTCGCCTCGCCCGGGAAGGCGCGCAGCTTGCTATCCATTACTCGACTTCTAGCGCGGAAGCGGAGGCCACTGCCGCCGAATGCACGAAACTCTCCGGGCTGCCCTCCCTCCTCTTGCAGTCCAGGCTCGACCGTGTCGCCGATATCGCGGAAATGTTCTCCTCCATCGAATCCAGCTGGAACGGTCTCGATGTTTTGGTTAATAACGCAGCCCGCTTCACGCGGCGCAATGTATTTGAAGTCACCGAGTCCGATTGGGACGAAGTACATGCGGTGAATTTGAAGGCTGCATTCTTCTGTGCCCAACACGCCGCACGGCTCATGCGCAAGATCGCCGTTCCCGGCCGCATCGTTAACATGAGTTCGCTCGGCGGTCTCCAGGCCTGGGCGGAACACGTCCACTACAACGCCTCCAAAGCGGGCGTGATTCATATGACGCGCGCGCTTGCCAAGGCGCTCGCTCCAGACATCACCGTGAACTCCGTCGCCCCCGGCTTCATTCCTTTCGATGAACGCGACTATTCGCAAACCAACGAAGGCCCCGTCGCGCTGACGCCAGTCAAGCGCCCTGGCCGTCCCGAAGAGATCGCCGACGCCGTGCTTTTCTTTATTCGTTCGGCGAATTACGTAACGGGACAAACTCTCGCCGTCGATGGGGGCTTGAGTATTCGTTAGAAGTCGATCGAAGCGAAGATTTCGCTCGGTTGCTTTCCGAAGGCCCTGCAGATTGCCAGCATGCTCTCGATGCTCGGCAAATGCGCTCCGCGTTCAATCGAGCTGATCTGCGATACGCTCAATTTCGTGATCGACGCAAGATCCTTCAACGACCAGTCGCGCTCGGTCCGCAGCAGCTTGATGCGGTGCCCCAATCGTTCGCGCAGCCGGTCGAGTTGGGTTCGCCCCAGGCCGAAGGTCTCCATGGCGTTGCTCAGGACCGCGCGAAGCTCCGCGAGCGAAAATGGCTTTGACAGGTAGTCGAACACCTTGCGTTTGAAGGTTGCCCGCATGTCTTCGAGCGATGGAAACCCCGTGATCACAATCACACACAGGTTGGGCCAACGCGCCAGCAGTTGGTCGATTACCTCAGCCCCCTGAAACTCGCCCATCTTCATATCGAGCAAAACAATATCGGGGATCCGCGTTTCCGCCGCTTCGAACAGCTCCTTCGGCAGTGCGAACGTCCGCACGTTGTACAGACCTTCATCGCGCAGCAGATCTTCGACGTAGGTGCGGAAATCGGGATCGTCATCCAATACCGATACGTCCACTAACGTTGCGTCAAGGACGTCTTCGGCAGCTCTAACTTCCGGTTTCCCTGGATTCATGTCAGTGATGACTGTATAAGATTAACAGGACCCATCGACTTCTCCGGCGCCACGGGAAGTTTGACCTCAATCCGGGCGCCTCCCTCGGCGCGATTCTCAGCACGGATGGTCCCATGATGCTGCTGAACGATTCCCTCCGCAACCGTCAAACCCAATCCGGTGCCGCGGGCGTCCAGACGAGTTGTGACAAACGCGTTGAAAATATTGGGGAGCACATCCTCGGGAATGCCAGAGCCATTGTCCTCCACCGCAATCACCTGCACCTCGCGGCCGTCCTCGTGGCGCAGGTTCGCATGCACGCGCACGCATCCCGCCGCCCCGACCGCATGGAGCGCATTGCGCAGCAGGTTCACGAAGACCTGGATGAGACGGTCCTGATTGCCATACACCATGGCCGATCGCCCTACATCGTTTTGAAAGCGAATTTCGCCCGCTCTTTCGTCGATACCCACCAAACCCCAGGACTCTTCAATCAGGTTCCGCAGAAGAATAGGCGAGAAGTCGTCTTTCCGCACTCTTGCGAAATCAAGGAGGCTCTCACTGATCTTTCGCAGCCGCCGTGCGACACGCAGCATGCGCGCCAGCCGGTCGATCGTGGTTGGATCGCGCGTTGTCTCCATCAGCTTTTCGATGGAACCATGCAGCACGGCCAGCGGCGTATTCATCTCGTGGGCAACGCTCGCGCTGAGCATGCCCAGGCTCGCCAGGCGGTCCTGCTCCACCATGCTGCGCCGGGCGGCTTCCAGCATGTGGTTCTTTCGAGTCAGATCCTCGTTTGCCGTTTCTACCTGCAACATGGCCAACTGAAGTTCGGCCTCGTGCCTTCGCAACTCGTCTTCATGGCGGCGCAACTCCGCAACGCTGGCGTTGCGCGAACGCATGATCTGCCCGATCTCGTCGCCGAAGATTTCCGATTCATCGACCATCTCATTCTCGCGAACGCCTTCCTGCACCGCCTCGTCCGCTCGCATGATCGCGTGAATCGGACCATACACATAGCGCGGCATCACCAGGAGCTCCAGCAGGAGCACGGCCAGCACGTAGACGATCCCCAGCACCGCGAACAAGGTCCAGCGCGCGCGGCTCAACACCTCTTCGTAGAACGCGTATGGCAGACGGATGCGGCGGTACTCGCCCGTTTCAGGCCAGTACCGGAAAGCGTAGGACCGGTCGGCTGGGTCGATTCGCACCACGCCGTGATTCGTCCGCAGATACCCGCGCAGTCCCGGAGGCACGTTTAACTGGTCGGGATCGC
>Ga0209382_10007679_pt1 | contig 13663 bp, 11 predicted proteins | sample SoiMetdeltSBSDD5_FD_187599 | JGI IMG/M metagenome (GOLD analysis project Ga0209382, IMG submission 187599) | Bulk soil microbial communities from a Populus tree surrounding site in Tennessee, USA - Soil MetaG P. deltoides SBSDD5 (SPAdes) (version 2) | ecosystem: Environmental > Terrestrial >... | reverse complement strand
CCGGATTTCAGTATCGCCGGCATCGCCAGCTATCCGGGCGCGCGCGGCGGCGCATCCTATCCCAAGCCCGATAATTTCTCGACCAACGCCGAGATCAAAGTGGGGATGACGTCGCTCATCGGCCGGCACTCGCTGAAGTACGGCTGGAGCGAGCGCCGTTACTGGTACGCTCTGAGCGGCGCCGGCGCCACCACCGGGTCCTACACGTTTAACAACTCCTACGTGCGCGCGCAGGACAACACCACCACGGCGTCCGACCATGGCCTGGCGTGGGCCGCCTTCATGATGGGTCTGCCGAGCGGCATCACCATCCCGACCAACGATAGTTCGTTCTTCTCCACGCGCTATCGCGCGTTTTACCTGCAGGACGACATCCGCATCACCACCCGCCTGAGGATCAACCTGGGTCTGCGCTACGAGCGCGAAACGGGAATTAATGAGCGATTCAATCGCGGGCTGAACGGAGGATTCGATTTCAACTATCGCCCGGCGTTCGCAGCAGCCGCCGAAGCGGCCTACGCGGCCAATCCTCTACCCGAGCTTCCCGCCAGCCAGTTCAAAGTGCAGGGTGGAACGTACTATTTGGGCGCGCAAGGCCAGCCGAACACCTTTACCGACGGCACGCACAACCTTCTCCCGAACTTCGGCGTCGTCTACCAGCTGACCAGCAAGACGGTGATTCGGGGCGGATACGGATGGGCCTATGATACGCGCCGCGCCACCAGCGCCGGGCGTCCCGGCCAGAATGGTTACAGCACCGCGACCAATACGCTGGTAACCACCGACAACGGGCTGACATTCTGCTGCGGCGGAGGCAATCTGTCCACAGGCGTGGTGCTGAAGGATCCCTTCCCGCTGCGCGCGGACGGCACAAGGTTTGAAACGCCGCTGGGAAACTCTCTGGGGCCCAACATCCTGCAAGGCGCCAACTTCGGCATCACACCGCGCGGAATCAACCGCGACTGGCAGCAGCGATGGCGTTTCAGCGTGCAGCGCGAGATCACCAGCAACATGGTGCTAGAAGTCGCCTACACCGGCTCGACGGCGCGCACACCGGGATCGTTTAATCTCAGCCACCTGCCGGAGCAGTTTTGGTCCAAGAGCAACACTCGCGACAACACCCAGCTCGCCTTTCTTCAGGCAACTTTCCCCAACCCGCTTCATGTCAGCAAATTGACGGGACTGCAATCGTCCGACCCGGCGTTATACAGGTTCCTGACCACGCTCGGCGCGCGTTTCAACGGCGCCACCTTGCAGCGGCAGCAACTGCTGCGCGCCTTTCCGAACTTCACAGGCTTAAGCGGTATTCCAGTTGGGGCGGACTCTAGCGATTACGACAACCGCCTCAAATATCACGATCTCCAAATTCAGCTCGAAAAGCGATATTCGAAAGGCCTGCGCACGGTGTTTGCGTACACACGCGCCTATGGCCGGTCAAGCTTTCGGGCCAACGAGTTCGACCGTGAGTATTCGTGGCAGGAGAACACCAACACCAGGCCGCACCGTATTGCCTGGACGGCGATTTACGATCTCCCGTTCGGCAAGCGGCGACAATGGATCAATACGTCGCTGCTGCGCCACATCGTCGGCGGCTGGCAGACGGGCTTCATCTATCAGTTCCAAAGCGGCACGCCTCTCGGTTTCGACAACCGGTTCTTCTACGGCGATATCAACCGCATCGGCGACCTGCTGAAGCACGAGGACGCGCATTCGAAGGACATCCACACTTGGTTCGATCCGAACATCGCTTGGCGAACCGGCGCGGCGGCGATTCCCGCGGGCTTCTCCGGCTTTGAAGGAAGAACCGCTTTTCAGCCGACTCCGTACACGGTTCGGGTATTCCCAAATCAGATCAGCGCAGTGCGGACCGACGGCTTGTTCACGCTCGACATGAAGGTGAAGCGGGAGTTCGCTGTGACGGAGCGAGCCAGGCTGAGCTTCTCGATAGACCTATTGAACGTGACGAACCACACCAACTTCGGAGGTCCGAATACGGACCCGACCAGCACGAATTTCGGCCGCGTAAATGGACAGAATGGGGCCGGCCGGCTGATCCAGGTCAATGGCAGAATTGATTTCTAGTGGGGCAGGTCGATGACCAAAAAGCGCTAACGTAACGTGGCGCACGCACGAGTACGTGCGCCACGTTAGGTTAACGCTGATCAGTCGATGGCCTGTCCAGTGCAGGGGCCAGCAAATCTAATGCGTCGGATAGCGATCTTCATAACTCTCCTTGCAGCTTCTTCCAGAGCCGCGCCCGCCCCGGAAAAGCTCGGTCGCGGCGTGGTGGCCGTGCGCTCCAGCGAAACAGAAGTGTTCATCAGTTGGCGACTTCTAGCGACAGATCCGCCCGGCATCGGCTTCAATGTATACCGCTTTACCGGCGCTGGACCAGCCGTCTTGCTGACACCACGGCCGCTCACCGGCCCGACTTACTTCATCGACGGCCAAGCCCCCCTGAACCAGGACAACTATTTCATCGTGCACAGCGTCGTGAACGGCGCCGAGCAGAACGAGAACCCTTTCGTCTACCTCCCTGCGAGCTCGCCGGTCCGCCAGTATCTCTCGATCCCCCTGCAAATTCCCGATTCGGGCGTTACTCCTGATCGCGTCGCCTACACCTACTCGCCCAACGACGCCAGCGTTGGGGATCTGGATGGCGACGGCGAATACGAGATCGTTCTGAAATGGGACCCGTCCAACTCCAAGGACAATTCCCAGAGCGGGCATACCGGCAACGTGTACCTCGACGCCTACAAACTCGACGGAACGCGTCTCTGGCGGATCGACTTGGGCCGCAACATCCGCGCCGGGGCGCACTATACGCAGTTCATGGTGTACGACCTGGACGGGGACGGCCGGGCCGAAGTGGCGTGCAAGACCGCTCCGGGAACGCTCGATGCCTCCGGGCGTCCCATCGCAACCACGCCCGCATTGTTTCAAGGCGAGATTCCCGCCGTCGATCCCGAGGCCGACTACCGGAACAGCGCCGGCTACGTCCTTACCGGCCCAGAATTCTTTACGATTTTCGACGGATTGACGGGCGCCGAACTTGTGACCACGCACTACGATCCTCCGCGCAATCGCAATCCGTCCAGCCCGGACGTTACGGCCTGGGGCGACAACTACGGCAACAGGGTAGACCGGTTCCTGGCCGCTGTCGCTTACCTGGATGGAGAACGGCCCAGCCTTGTCCTCTGTCGCGGCTATTACACACGCGCCGTGCTGACCGCCTGGAACTGGCGCGATGGGCGTTTGACCCGGGTTTGGACATTCGATTCCGACGACGGAACGCCCGGCAATGCGGCGTATCGCGGGCAAGGAAACCACAACCTGTCGGTTGCCGACGTGGATGGGGATGGGCGGGACGAGATCATTTACGGCGCCGCTGCCATCGATGATGATGGCCGCGGACTCTACGCAACCGGACGAGGCCATGGCGATGCGCTTCACGTCGCCGACATGGACCCGCGGCGGCCGGGCCTGGAGGTGTTTCAGCCGCACGAGACGCCGTCCTCCTACAGATTCCACGGACTTGACTATAGAGACGCCCGGACCGGCGAGCCAATCTGCGGAGTGGAAGGCGGCGGCGATATCGGCCGCGGCATCGCGCTCGATATCGACCCTCGCTATCCCGGCTTCGAGTTCTGGGGCGCCGGTCCCACAGGCGGCCTCTACACAGTCGGCGCCTGCGACGATGATGCAGTGAAGGGCCCGCGCGCGAGAGAGATCTCCGCAACGAAGCCTCGTCCGATCAACTTCGGCGTCTGGTGGGACGGCGATTACCTTCGTGAGCTGCTGGACGGCACGACGATCTCGAAATGGGATTGGCAGGAGTCCGCCACGCGTACGCTTTTCTCTCCGGAAGGCGTCGCCTCGAACAACGGCACTAAGGCTACGCCTGCGCTGTCGGCTGATATTCTCGGAGACTGGCGGGAGGAGGTGATCTGGCGCACGACCGACAATTCGGAACTACGGATCTACACGACCACACTGCCCACCCAGCATCGCCGTGCGACCTGGATGCACGATCGGCAGTACCGGCTTGCCGTGGTCTGGCAGAACGTCGCCTACAACCAGCCTCCACACGCCAGCTCTACTGAAGTGGAACCGTTTGGACAGTGACCGTTCGGACCTAAGTTGCCGCGACCTTCTCTGTTACGGTCAGGTCGCCTAGGCGCTCTGCCTCAACTCCTCAGCCGTCATTCTCTGCTCGCACTGCGCCCAGCGGATTTCCGAGGGTGACGTCGGTTGTGCCTGCAAGCACACCAACGCGAGTTTATCCAACTCCCGTGAGTGCGCTAAGCGATGCGATTTGTTGCAGTAGAGCAAGTCACGAAAGCTATGGATAAAGGAGAGTTTCCGTCCGCAGTACAGACAATTGTTCGGGTTGTCGATCTTAAGCTTCATGGTGGCTCTCTTAACGCTGCTTAACACCTTCGTCATGTCTTGGCAGTATAGTAACATCCGTTAATGCGCGTGCCATTTGTGAATCACCCCTAGTACTACCGAAAAAACTCCTTAGCAGACATAGCCGCGATAGGCTATTGAAAGTTGAGGGACGATCATACGCCGTGGGCAACTCTATTTTGTTCACGCGAAGGCGCATGCAGCGGCGCCGTATTGCGTGGCGCAAGTTTTGTTCGAAGCGCACTCCGGAATCAATTGCCGACGGTGACTGTCGCGCGGATCCCGAAGTTCCCTGTCGTGCTCGAACCAAACGTGTCGATCACCGAGAATACAATCCCGTCGACCGATATGTAAGATCGGCCCTGCGAAGGCGGCGTCTTGTCTAGGTCGGCCGGAAACACTCCGGGCCGATTGGCGACCAGGAAGCCCACGACAAAGTCTCCTGACGTGAGCGTTTTCGCGGGCACGGTGTAGGTGATGAATCCTCCGACGGAGGTGACTGTCGCCGGCACAAGATCGACAGTTCCTACCGTTAACCCGGAAATCGTTGGCGACCCCGCTGGATGTGTCGCCGAAGCGATCGTGATCGGGGTATTCACCGCCAACGCGTCGGTTCGATTTCCGAAATAGATCTGGACGTTCTTGATGGTAGCCGGATAGGAAGGAGGCGTCAAGCGATTCACGAACAGAGTGTTTGTGACCTCCTGCAGGTGTCCGTGGCCGAGTGAACCGGTGAACGTTCCACTGTCTACCCTCAACACCACCTCGCTCGGCCCGGCCGTGGCTCCCGAGCCGCGCAGAGAGACCCTAAAGCTCGGCGTGACCGGATCGTTGCTGGCCAGCGCCAGCGTGCCGGTTTGGGCGCCGGGGGTGGTGGGAGTGAAGCGCACCGGAACCGTTATGGCGCCGCCCGGAGGCACAGTGAGCAGCGGGAGCGCGGCTGCGAATCGCGGATTGTCGCTGGCCGCCAAGCTGAGCGTCAGCGAGGTGGAACCCTTGTTTCCGATAGTCAGGTTGAGGGCCTTGGTCTGGCCGAGATTCACAATGCCGAAATCGAGAGTCGTAGGCGACACGTCGATGACGGGTGGGGCCGGAGCTGCCGGCGCCGGAGAGCGGCGCAGCCAACGTTCCCTGCGCCGGGTCGTTGCTAACAATTGTCAGGGTCCCGGTCTGCGGCCCTGTTGCGGACGGAGCGAATCGAACGACCACGGCTTGCTGTGTCGGCGGCGAGATCGTAAAGGGACGCGGCGGCGTAACGATGGTGAAGCGGGCGTTCGAGCTGGTGATCGACGCTACAGTCAGATCCGCTCCGCCTATGTTCCTGATCGCGAGCGTCAGATCCTTGGCCGTTCCGCTCGGCACATTGCCGAAATCCAAGGAGGCCGGATTCAGGGTGATGGCCGGTGGGGGAACGGTCGCCGATCCAGGAGCCGTTCCGGGCGCAGGCTGACCGGGAATCAGCGCGTAGTCGGTTCCGGCCGACGGCGTGATCAGGGCGAAGGCCACCACGGGCTGATCGGAGTCGATCGTGATATACCCTCCGGTTTGTCCTTCCGCTGCGGCGACCAGTTGAGAGACGCCGGTCGAGACGCGGCCATTAGCGGGAATCCTCGGAGTGGCCGTCCCCGTCAGCGCGCCGTTGACGCCGAATACCTTCACCTGGGCATTTGCGGGAGAGTTGTTCGGATTCGATATCGAGAGGCTGGTCGTCACATCGCGGTTGTTAGCGAGGTAGGCAACGAGAATGGATTTGCGCGAGCCCTCGAGCGGTGTCGAGGAACGGAATCGGTTGAGCGGGCTGCGGTCCCCGAAGCTGACGTCGCCGACGATGTTGCTTATGCTGCTTTCGATTACCAGCGATCCGCTGGCGGCCGTCTGAGGATCGAATCCAAAAATCTCGCCGATCTCCTTCCGATATTGGCGCCAAACACCGGGGATCGATCATCGGCATTGACCGAGTGAAACGTTACGGCCTGGGTAACTCCGACTTCTCTCACTAAGGTGTCTTGAATTATACTCCACTCATTGATAAATGCCGCTATTGAGTCTAGAGGCTGCGGAAAAAGTCATTCAGACTACAGGAAGGCGGTCGGCTTCCGGAATCATGGTGCTGCAGGAGATACTTCCGGACAAGGCATTGCACTAATAATCTTGGCCTCGCCTGTTTTTTCCCTGTCGCGGACATCCAGTTCACGGGCGCAACAGCCACGTTTCCTTTCTCATTAGCCAGTACCGTGTCCTTGCCCACCAGTGTGTCGAACAGGTACGTTACTCTAAACTGGAGTATCTCGTTCGATGGGGGAATCACTTATACGCCCACTGTCAACTCTACGGCGCAGAAGGTTTTGTTACGCTTGGATTGCCCGCGGCTTCGCTGGAAGCACCGTCCCTGAGGCCGGAAATGCCCGCTCGGCCGAACGTTACCGCAGCTCGATTGGACAAAGTAACAAGGGACTTTGTTGGGCTAACGACTCCGACGGCTATCACTAATACGGCCAAGGACAACGTTGTCGGGCCCTTCAACCAGTGTGGGAGCTATTTATTTCCGAATCGGTGGTTTCAAATCTGATGGCTTATGCACAATCCCAAATTCAAACGCTCCAACTCAGGTCTTCGGGCCGCGAATCGCAATTCGCTCCATAACGTGCTGCTGTTCGTCGCCACCAGTGCGGTGGAAACCAAGCCGCTCATAAAGACGGAGCGCCGGGCTATTCACCCGAACGGAGAGTCGCACCGGTTTACCAGCGCGGTCGGATACAGCAAACAGGCTTTGCAGGACTTCTGACCCTACCCCCTTGCCGCGCTGCTCCTGCTCGATGATCAGAGCTACCAGCCAGATCTCCTCTTCGTTTGCGGCCGTGACCATCCATCCTACCGGCTCACCATCCAGCAGCACGATGCGGCCGAGGGGATTCGGGTAGCATTCGCGCGCACTCTGGCGGGCGCGCGACATACTGGATTCCGACCAAATGGCTGCGCATCGGCTCCGGCCAGGACCAGGCGCACAAGTCCGAAGTAACATAGTCGGTGACCAGCCGCTGGATAAATCGCTCGTCGTCCGGCTCTTCAGGACGGCAGCAGACTGTCATGATACAAAATGGACGCCGGTCCGCACTCCCGAGGCGAAACTCATCGCATTCGGGAGCGGGTCGGCCAAAGCAGTTTCGGAGTTAATTCCTGCTTGGGAAAATACCTTCTATGCAGATGATGTAGTTCAGCCCGAGGAACGGCTGCTGGACCGAGAACGGCTGGCTGCCTCCGGCGGGCGCAATCATAGTTGGCAGCATGGTTGCGGTTGCAGTTGGTCCATAGAGTTGAGCGCCGCTCAGAGAACCGGGATTTCCCGGAAGATTGTTAGTCGGGTCAGCGTTGGGGGCGCTTGCTGCATCGCAGTTCACCAAGTGGCTATGCGATGGCATCTGGTTGACCGTCAAGGTCGCGCTCTCGGCGCCCGCCGATTCCCCGAGGGTGCCGGGCGAAAGCCCGGGTCCGGCGCCGGCGCCGATGGGGGCCCTTCCCCGGAGGTCCGGCAGAGCGAACGTGGTTCTTCCGTCTCCACCGTAAGTAGCGCCTAAAATCGAGAAGAGAGCGGTATTTTGGGAAATGCTCAAGAGTTGACCGGCGCAGAGTGCCCATCCGCGCGGCGCAAAATTTCAGGCAAATACGACGATTGACCCAATGAATGCTTCATTCATTTCTAATTCATCCTTTCCTTTTATGACGGATTCTGGCGCTAATTGCTTCTAGGAAAAACACCAAACATGCAAACGGTGTCCTTGGTGTTTCAACGCTACTTACATTTTTCCGCGCAAATTGGCCAAGGATAAATGTTTCCGAGCGTGATATCCGGTGGAAGTCCGCCGCGATGGCTATTTGCAGTGCAAAGAAGCGGCGATGCGGCCGTTGTTGTAACTGACCCCGGGACTCGTGGTTGCCGTTAGAGCCAAAGTTTCTCCGGCCGCGACGGCCAAGGTATGCGCAACATCTGAACAACTGGCGGCCGTATTAGCAGTTGATACCGAGACGGAACACTTGACGCCGGAAGCAACACCACCCTTATACAACTCGACTGTCAGGTTGTACGGCGAGGATGGCGCGTTACTGGTGACTAGTCTGACGTCCAGCCGGTCAAACGTGCAACTGGCAGAAACCGGAGCTTCGACAAGAGTCTCGGCCAGGTTGGAAGCGGAGAGCGCTGTACTGCTGTTTAGCGTCCATGAATACGCTCCCGTTGTGCTGATCGTACCCACTGCAGAGGCGAACTGCTGCGCGGCCGCGGTTCCGGATGGCCCACTGGGCCCTTGACTGCCCGGGATTCCCTGCACCCCCGCCGGGCCCGATGGACCTGAGGCGCCTGCTGCTCCAGCTACACCCGACGGGCCGGATGGACCTGAGGCTCCTACTGCGCCGATAGGACCCGATGGACCTGAGGCGCCTGCTGCTCCAGCTACACCCGACGGGCCGGATGGACCTGAGGCTCCTACTGCGCCGATAGGACCCGATGGACCTGAAGGACCCGCTGCTCCAGCTAGACCCGCCGGGCCAGATGGACCCGTGGCTCCTACTGCGCCGATAGGACCCGATGGGCCTGAAGGACCGCCCGCTGGACCAGCCGGGCCGGTTGCTCCCGTGGCTCCCGCCGGACCGCTCGGCCCTGTCGCGCCTGTGGGACCGGAACCGGAGCCAGTTAGGAGGATATCGAGAAACGCCGGCTCGCTAGTGGTGGTGCTCTCCTTGCTATCCAACACCGCGGACGTGCTCGGCTGCGCCACTGCGGCCTTGACGATGATTCCGTTATTGATCACTGCGCCGGTCAACCAGTCGCGTACTTGGTCTGTAACATCGATCTTTACAAACACAGTTGACTGTTGCACTGGAACGTTGCTGGCGAACGGAGCCCCGATTAACCCCTGGTTAAAATTGTTGTAAGTAGCCGCCAGTTCCGACCACGCCTGATTGGTGAGCGCAAAATCCAATCCGCCCGCTACCAGGACGCGATTGACGAAGACAGTGAGATACGCCTTCTGAATGTTGGCGTTGGTTAGACCGAGGGCCTGCAAGGCGGTTAAGTCAAATTGAATTAGAGCAGAGTTTGCCGAGCTGACATTCATCGTGCCGACCGCGCCAAAGTTATTGGCTGCGTTGCTCTGGCTGATGTAGGCGTCACCAGACACTGTCGCGGTGGCCCCACGCGCGACCACCGGCGAAACAAGAGCCGCCGCCAGGCAAACGATGCCGGGATACAGGACGCGTTTCATATGCTTTTCCTCCGAACCCTGCTACTCCATAACCTTTTCCGCGCGGTCACGCCGCCGAGAATCAGCGCCCCAAGAGCCAATGCCGCAGTGCCCGGTTCGGGAATGCCTTCCGGTTGCGCGCTATCTACTGGACCAACCGTAAAATGATAGAAAGAGTTTCTCTGGAAGCCGCCGGCATCGATAAACGGTCCACCCGTGAAATTGCCGGTCCCATCCAAGGCAAAGCCGTCCGCCAGCGTCGGACCATTTGGCGTATTGTCCTGCTCGGTCAGCACGACGGTGTACACACCTGCGAACCCAAGTGAAATCTGCAAGTAGGCGTCGAGGCACTGCCCGCTCACAACATCGACGCCACGGCCGCCGGTTCCACAGTCATTCGGTGGAAGACCACCGACGGTGCCGCCGCGGTCGAAGTTTATCAAGTCGCCGCCGCTGTCGAACAAGGAAAGCACCGGCCCGAAACCGCCGGCGCTAACGATATTCGCCAACGGATCTACTCCTCCGGCATACGACCATGACTGTAGGGCTACAGTTCCCGGAGCGCCGAGTGTGAAAGTGAAAACGGCATGCTCATCATCCTGCGTGAAATTGCCCGAGAAACTGAAGAAACTGGCGGAAAATCCGGGTGTGACGGCGCCGAGAAACGCGATTAGGCACAAAATTCGCAACCCGACTCTGTTACGCATCTCTGGGGCCTCCGGAAGCAGGATTATGTTATACAACGAGAGGACGGTAGATCACAAGCACTATTTGATTTCTAGGTGCTTTTCAGCGCCACTTTTGCCCGTTCGGCGGTCCTTTCGGCCCGGTAGAGGTCGCCACGCATTTTTCGCAGGCAGTAGTAGAGCATCCCGAGGAGAACACCGGTGATCAGCAAATAGGCGTCGACGCCGGCAAGTCGATACACGTTGAGCAGCCAGAAATCCACACGGAAATCCCAAGCCAGCAAGGCCCTTCCATGCGCTACTACCTGCGATACGCCGGGGATGAAGAGATAGCTGTAGGGCGGTTGGAAATTGGAATAGCGCTCGTGATGATACACGTACGACGGATTGACGAGGAGTTGAAGAAGCTGCACCCACAATCCAGCCAGCGCGAGCACGCCGACCGGCTCCCAGCTCCGTCCCCGTAGATTCTTAAGCCATCCTGCAAGGGGCAACAAAAGAAGCGGAACGAGAGGCGTCAAGTGTCTAATTCCAAAGGACCATTGAGAATGCCACCCGGTAATTTTCCCGCAAAATACGACGTAAGCCGCCGCGATCCCGAATACCGTCAGAGTCTCAGGCCGATTTCGGGAGACAAACTCGCGGAAGTACCACGGCGCCAGAAGGAGCAGCGGTGTGAATACGAAAATGCTGCCGCCCGGGCTGAACAAATACCCGTAGAGGCTCACCCATAGCGAGGCATCGAAGCGCTGGATGTGGATAAAGCCACCAGCCAGGTTGAACGCGCCGAACTTCGAGTAATTCACCGCAGCGGTAGCTAGCAGTCCTAGAGCCACTGGAGCTGCGAACGGCAGGCACTCCGCTACCGCATACCACGTAAAACGGTCCAGGCTCCATTCGGGGTTCCGGCGCTTCCAGATACCCCAAAGGAGATATAGGCCGAGCGCCGGAAGCGCCAACGCCCCGGTGATCCGGACGAAGATCATCACTCCGGCGGCGAGGCCCGCCCACAAGCGCGGACGCCAGCTAGGGTTTTGGGCATCGCAGAAGAGAAAGTAGAACGACCAGAGGACCAGGAGGCTTTCCGCTGAATGCTGAAAGAAATTGGTGCTCACGCCCGCCGCGTAGGACGTGGTCCCAAGCAGCAAGGCGGCCGCCAGCGCCCAGCGGGGAGTCGCTCCGAGCCGCGCACAGAAGGAGAAATACACCGCGCAGAGGCCCGCCGTGGCGAACGCGTTAAATAGGTTGACAAACCATATCTCGACTTCGCCTCCCCAGCGCTGGTCGGGATTTTCCCCCAGAACGGGTCCGGCGAGAATTCGGATCGCGTCGTTCGCGCCGGCCTTCTGCAAGATGGCGTGAGTCAGTTTTCCAAGACCGTAGAGCGGAAGCGCTAGAACGGATTGGCCGGCGCCAAACACCGAGTACGGCTGTCCGTCGCGACCGGTCCGCGCAATAAAAAGGGGTGCTGTCGCTAAGCTGCCTTGCTCCCACAAAGATCGCGTCTGCTGATAGACAGCGATCTCATCCACATTCCAGAAATGACCGCGAGTTAGCGCGATATATAGGACCAGAAAAAACAGAAAAACTCGCGTCGCCAGCCCTCGATAGGCAAAGCGGACCGGCTGCGATTTCTGTGAATTTTCCGGCGGGCCCTCAAACATCCAGTTCAGTGTATCCGAACGGGAGGCGCCGTGACTTGCTTATCTGCCGATCCTCCGCCGCCACAAGAGGCGCAACGTGCTTTTGGCGGTTTTCCACATGCGCATTTTACTTTGTCCGCGCTTTAGGTCATAGCGCAGAATCATGGGTACCTCACCAAAGATCAGAGGCATTCTTCGGAGCTTTAGTAATACGTCTACCATGCACTGGAAACCGTCTTGGTCCACCAGGTCGTCGCCATACTGGGTGTAGGCGCTCTTTAACGCCGCCGCGCGATAGGCACGATAGCCGCAGGTATAGTCGGAAATTCCGGGCGTGGGAAACACCACGCGCATCAAAATGGATGCCAGCCAGCTCACGATTTTCCGGCGCAGACTCAGTCCGTATATTCTCGAACCCTTCTGATAGCGGGACGCGATCACTACGTCGTGTCCTTCGCGGATCATGCGGATCATGCGAATCATCAGGCCGGGAGTGTGGCTTTCGTCCGCATCCATGGTGATGATGATGTCGCGCTCGCCGGCGACATCGGCAGCGCGGCGCAATCCGTCGCGAAGCGTGGCGCCGAGCCCCTGGTTCTGTTCGTGCCGCTCCACGTATAGTGGGAACTCCTTGCTGAATTCCGTCAAAATGCGGGCTGTACCGTCCGAGCTGCCATCGTCCACGACGATGATCGAGAAGCCTTGGTTATCTTCAGTGAGGCTTTCGAAAATGTTGCGCAACAGGCTCGCGATGTTGGCCTCCTCGTTGTAAGCCGGCAGCACGACGATGATTCGGGAAGGCACGGAATCGCAAGTATAACCCGGCTCATTCGCACGCCGCGTTATACTGTGTCTCTCTGCTTCCGATAAACTTCGCCAGAGATCGACCGACGGCCCTCATGTTACTGGCGGTCGTGATAGTCGTGAATGCGGCGGGACTCTGGCCCGAACTTCCCATCAGCCGCGTAGATCTCAACGACAACGTTCTGCATTTCACCTTGATCCAGCGCATCGTGCAAACGCTGGAGCGGGGCGAGAATCCGATGGATACCTGGTCGCCCGAGTGGTCGTTCGGATATCCGGTGCTGCGAACTTACCAGCCTCTGGCGCATCTGCTGGTGGCAGCCGTCTACTTTGCGTTGGCCAAGTCTGCGCCGCTGATGACCGTGTTCGTGTGGGCCCGCTTTCTCTCGGTTGTGCTGCTTCCGCTCAGCTTCTTTGTGGCGGCTCGGCGGCTGCAATTGGGATGGCTCACGGCTGCTGCATCGGCGTTGCTCGCGCCGCTGGTTTCCACCAACTTTCTGTACGGTGTGGAACATGGCAGCTTTACATGGGCGGGAAGCGGGTTGTTCCCACAAGCGGTGGCGATCCATCTTTTTCTTTTTGCGCTAGGTTCCGCATGGACCGCAATCCGTCAGGGACGACGGCTGATTCTTACCGGCGCGCTGGTAGGACTCACTGCGCTTGCCCACCTGGTCTACGGCTACATGGCCGCGCTCAGCATCTGCCTTCTCGTCTTGATGCCCGATGCTGAAGTCTCGCGACGTGTGCGGCTTGGCCGCTTAGTAGTTGTAGGAGGAGCGGCAGCGATCTTGACCGGGTTCCAGGCGCTGCCCTTGTTGCTGGACGGCGCCACGATCAATCACAGCCGATGGGAAGCCGTCTGGAAGTGGGACTCCTTCGGGGC
>Ga0209382_10007678_pt1 | contig 13666 bp, 8 predicted proteins | sample SoiMetdeltSBSDD5_FD_187599 | JGI IMG/M metagenome (GOLD analysis project Ga0209382, IMG submission 187599) | Bulk soil microbial communities from a Populus tree surrounding site in Tennessee, USA - Soil MetaG P. deltoides SBSDD5 (SPAdes) (version 2) | ecosystem: Environmental > Terrestrial >... | reverse complement strand
TATTCTCCGGGATGTCCGGTAAATCCTTCTGATTGTCTTTCGGCAGGATCGCCTCGTGAATGCCGTGCCGGTAGGCCGCCAGCAATTTTTCCTTGAGCCCGCCGATGGGCAGAACCTTGCCGCGCAGCGTAATCTCCCCGGTCATGGCGACGTCGCACCGGACCGGGATCCTGGTCAACGCGCTGCAAATGGTAGTGGCGATGGTGATGCCGGCCGAGGGTCCGTCCTTGGGGATCGCGCCCTCGGGAACGTGGAGGTGTACGTCGAGATTGCGGTAGAAATCCCGCGGCAGCCCGAACTGATGCGCCCGCGAGCGGATATAGCTCATAGCCGCCTGCGCCGATTCCTGCATCACATCGCCGAGCTTGCCGGTAATGGTCAGCTTGCCCTTCCCTTCCATCAGCGTCGCTTCCGTTGTAAGGATTTGTCCGCCGACTTCAGTCCACGCCAGGCCCACAGCCGCGCCGATCTCGTTCTTCTTGTCGGCCTGCAGGTCGCGGAACTTCATCGGACCGAGCATATCGGGCAGCGTCTCAGGCGTGATCACGACCTTGGGCTGGTCCCTTTTGGTCGAGCCTGCGCCTTGATTGGTGACGACGTTTCGCGTCACCTTGCGGCAGAGATTGCCAATCTCCCTCTCGAAATTTCTGACGCCCGCTTCGCGCGTGTAACCTTGCGCCAGCGCCGCCAGACCTTCGTCGGTGAATTGGATGTCGGTCTCGGTCAGACCGGTCTGTTCCATCTGCTTCTTGACTAGGAAGCGCTTGGCGATCTCCAGCTTTTCCAGCTCAGTGTAACCGGACAGCCGAATCACTTCCATGCGATCCTGCAGCGCGGCCGGAATCGTATGCAGAACGTTGGCCGTCGCAATGAAGAATACCTGGCTCAGATCGTACTCGACGTCCAGGTAGTGGTCGACGAACATGAAGTTCTGCTCGGGATCGAGCACTTCGAGCAGCGCCGAAGACGGATCGCCGCGGAAGTCCATCGACATTTTGTCGACTTCGTCCAGCATGAACACCGGATTCTTGGTGCCGGCCTTCTTCATCATCTGAATGATCTGGCCGGGCAGCGCGCCGATGTAAGTGCGGCGATGGCCGCGTACTTCCGCTTCATCGCGGACGCCGCCGAGGGACATGCGCACGAACTTGCGCCCAGTGGCTTTTGCGATCGACATCCCAAGCGACGTTTTGCCCACGCCGGGAGGTCCGACGAAGCAAAGGATCGAGCCCTTGGGATTTTTCACCAACCGCCGCACGGCCAGGAATTCGAGGATACGGTCCTTGATCTTTTCCAGACCATAGTGATCGGACTCGAGCACCTGCTCGGCGTATTTCAGCTCGCGATTTTCCTTCGATTTCTTCTTCCACGGCACAGCGAGCAGCCAATCGAGATAGTTGCGCGAAACCGTGGATTCGGCCGACATCGGCGGCATGTTCTCGAGCCGCTTGAGCTCGGCCATCGCCTTTTCCAGCGCGTCCTTGGTCATGCCGGCGAGCTCGATGCGCTTGCGCAGCTCGTCGATCTCGCTCTTTTCGCCGCGGCCTAATTCTTTCTGAATGGCCTTGATCTTTTCGTTGAGGTAGTATTCCTTCTGCGCGCGCTCCATCTGGCGCTTCACGCGGCCTTGAATCGTGCGATCGACGTTGAGCTTTTCGATCTCGATGTCGAGCACTTCGGCGACGCGCGTCAGCCGATCGATCGGGTCGAAAATCTCGAGCAGCTCCTGCTTCTCTTCGATGGTGAGCTGCAGGTTCGCGCCAACCGTGTCGGCGAGCTTGCTCGGATCATCCACGCGGATGGCCGCGATCATCGTCTCGTAGTTCAGATTCTGACTGAGCTTGACGTACTGCTCGAACAAGGTGGTGACGCGGCCAGTCAGAGCTTCGAGCTGCGAGCCCGCCTCGACCTTGAAGTTGAACGTCCGGACGACGGCGCGGAAGAAGCCGTCATCATCGGTGACCGACACAACTTTGGCGCGCTCGACGCCTTCCACCAGGACTTTGATGTTCCCGTCGGGGAGCTTCAGGCTCTGGACGATATTAACAATCGTGCCGACATTGTAAATTTCGTTTGGCTTGGGCTCGTCGATCGAAGCGTCATGTTGCGTGGCAAGAAAGATCTTCTTGTCGCCGGCCATGGCTTCTTCTAAAGCCCGAACGCTCGATTCCCGGCCGACCACAAACGGGGTCATCATGAACGGGAAAATCACGACGTCCCGGATGGGCATCATCGGTAAGCGTTTTGTATCCGATTTTTCTTTTGAGGTAAGCATTATACGTTTGTGGGGCAGGATCTTGGGCGTCCGCCTTCTCGGGTGTACGAGGCGGACCGGCGGAAAAGCCTGTCCTTCTAACCGGCCTTTTCGAGCAGCGTCAGGCTGATCTTCTGGGCCAGCACCATTTCCTTCGTGACCTGGAATTCGCGGACTTTCTTATAGGACGGTATGTAGTACATCAGATCCAGCATCAAATCTTCGAGGATCATCCGCAAGCCTCGCGCTCCTACTTTGCGCTCCATCGCCAGCGCGGCGATCGCTTCGAGCGCGTCGTCACTGAACTTCAGGCGCACATTTTCAAACTCGAACAGCTTCTGGTACTGCTTCACGATAGCGTTCTTCGGCCGGGACAGTATCTGAACCAGCGCCTGCTTGTCCAGATCCTCCAGCACCGCTACCACCGGCATACGACCGATAAATTCCGGAATGAACCCGAATTTAATTAGATCGACGGGCTGAACCTGTTCCAATAGGCCTATATCCCGCCGTCCGCTCATACCCACCGCTTTCGCGTCACGATCTTTGTCATCTTCGTGAACGAAACCCATGGACTTACGCCCAGCGCGCCGGGAAATCACCTTTTCCAGACCGACGAAAGCCCCGCCGCAAATGAACAGGATATTCGTCGTATCGACAGGCGTAAATTCCTGGTGTGGATGCTTACGGCCGCCCTGCGGCGGCACATTGGCGATCGTCCCTTCGAGGATTTTGAGCAGCGCCTGCTGCACGCCTTCGCCGGACACATCGCGGGTGATCGACGGATTCTCGTCCTTGCGGCAGATCTTGTCGATCTCATCTATATAGATGATCCCTTGCTGGCAACGCTGCACATCACCATCGGCAGCCTGCAAAAGCTTGAGGATGATGTTCTCGACATCTTCACCCACGTAACCGGCTTCGGTCAGCGTCGTGGCGTCGACGATCGCGAACGGCACATCCAGAATCTTGGCCAGCGTCTGCGCCATCAGCGTCTTGCCCGTACCGGTCGGACCGATGAGCAGGATATTCGATTTCGACAGCTCAACGTCGGTCGAGCGCAGCCGGTTCATGTGAATCCGCTTGCAGTGATTGTAAACAGCCACAGCCAGCTTTTTCTTAGTACCATCCTGGCCTATTACGTACTGATCGAGGTACTCCTTCACTTCAAGCGGCTTTGGAAGCTTATGCGGAGCCGAGGAAGGCGCGTCGGTCTTGTCGTCCTCGAGGATCGAGTTGCAGACGGCAATGCACTCATCGCAAATATAGGCGCGGGGATAATCACTGGGGGAGGAGATCAGCTTACCGACAACATCTTGGCTCTTATGGCAGAACGAACAACGTAACGTATCATCTGATCCGGCACGCTTCACACGACCCCTCCTGGATTGACCAACCCGGCCCTGAAATCCGGACGACGTTGCATACGCTGATTGACGGAGACTGCTTCCCTATTATCGCTAACCATGGCAATCGAAGTCAAAGCACCCTTTTGAAACGGTTTATATACAGGTACTACCACCCTAGACATGTTTATGGATGATCTGATCGATGATCCCATATTCCTTGGCCTGTTCGGCGACCATAATGTAATCGCGCTCGACATCCTTCTCGATGCGCTCGAGCGACATTCCCGTGTGCCGGACGAGGATATTGTTGGTAATCTCCCGCATTCGCAGGATTTCGCGGGCCTGGATATCGATGTCGGTAGCCTGTCCGGATAGCCCGCCGAGAGAAGGCTGGTGGATCAGGACACGCGCGTGCGGCAAGGTAAACCGCTTGCCCTTCGCTCCGGCGGCGAGAAGCAAGGCCGCCATGGAAGCCGCCTGTCCGATGCAGATCGTGCTCACGTCAGGCCGGATAAACTGCATCGTATCGTAAATCCCCATTCCTGCCGTGATCGACCCGCCCGGTGAATTGATGTAGAGCGAAATGTCCTTTTCCGGATCTTCGGCTTCCAGAAATAGCATCTGCGCCGTGACCAGATTGGCGACATTGTCGTCGATCGCCGACCCGATGAAGATGATATTGTCTTTGAGCAGCCGCGAGTAGATGTCGTAGGCGCGCTCACCTCGGCTGGTCTGCTCGACCACCATTGGAACCAGTGCCATTCGTTTTAGTCCGCCACTTTTCGGGAATGCTCGAACAGGAAGTTGAGCGTCTTTTCCGTCTGGATATGGGAAGCTACGCGGCTGAGTGACCCATCCTTCTCCATCCGGAATTTCACCGCCGCGACCGGCTCGCGCTGCTGTTTGGCCATCCGCTCGATCTCGCGATCGACTTCGTCCCTGGTGGCGGCGATGGATTCGCGATCGGCGATTTTGCCCAGAAGCAGCGATGCTTTCACTTCCCGCACGGCCTTATCGCGCTGAGTCTCCTTCACTTTCTGCCAGTCCAGCTTCAGGTTCTTGATATCGGCGCCCTCGGCCTGCAGCGACCGCAGCGTCTGCTCCAGCCGATTCTGAATCTGGCGATCGACATAGGTCTCCGGAATCGGAAACTCGTGCGTGTCCACCAGCGTCTCGACCAACTTGTTCTTGGCCTCCTGCTGCGCTTCATACTGCCGCTCCGAGAATATCGTCTTGCGAATAACCTCTTTGAGCTCTTCCAGGCTCTGATAGTCGCCGAGATCTTTGGCGAATTCGTCGTTGAGCTCGGGCAGCTCCTTCTTGCGGACACCCTTGACGTGAGCCTTGAAACGCACCGTGCGACCGGCAAGCTTGGATTGTCCGTAATCTTCCGGATACACGACGTCGAATTCACGATCGTCGCCGGGGGAAGCGCCGCGGAGCCCCTCTGTAAAACCGGACACCGTATCCGAAGCGCCGATCTCGATCATGAGCTCATCCTGCTTGACCGGATCGCCTTCCACGCCGGCAACGGTCTCCAGCGCCACGACGGCGAAGTCGCCATCCTCTAGCGGGCGCGGATCGATGTTGATGTACTCAGCCTTTCGATCGCGAATCGATTCGATGCGCTTGTCCACGTCTTCGTCGGTGATCTCGGGGTCGTGATAGTGGACGGTGACGTCCTTATAGTCTTTCAGCTCAATCTCGGGCGAGACTTCGAACTCGGCAGTGAATTCGAGCGGCTCCCCCTGGTCGAACTTGACCTTGGTGATATCGGGCCGTCCGACAACGTGCAATTCTTCCTCTTCAACGCGCTTCTGCAGAAATTTCGGAATCAGATTCTCGAGCACCTGTTGGCGAATGTCCGCCTGGAACTGCTTTCGAATGAGACTGGCAGGAGCCTTACCCGGCCGGAAACCCGGTAGCTTGGCCTTGGCTTGAAACGTGGAGACGACCTTCCCCGTTTCCGTTTCCACCTCTTCCACCGGGACAGAGATTTCTAGAGAGTGCTTGCAGCCTTCCAATAATGCCAAAAGTTATTTACCTCAGAATCGAGCGCTGTAATTCCTATAATAGCATCGACGCATGAAGAAGTAGGCTGTTTCGGCGGACGTAAGAGTGCTAGAATCAGCTCCACAAAACTGAGGAGGACTCCTTGAACCGACGCCATCTCTTTCACCTCGCCGCTGGAGCCGCTGCGAAGACTTTCAGCCAGGCGATCGCCGCCGCACAGGATCGGCCGCCCGATAAGCTGGCTGCCGACGAGGACTTCTGGGCCACCATCCGCAACGAGTTCACAATCGACCGCACCGTCATCAATCTGAACAATGGGCATGTCTCGCCGGCGCCGCGAACCGTGCAGGAGGCGATGCGCCGGTATCTTGACTACAGCAATATGGGTCCCTATCACACCATGATCCGGCAGCTTCGGCCGAGGATCGAGATGGCGCGGCAGATGATCGCTGAGACGGCCGGGTGCGATCCGGAGGAGATCGCCATCACCCGAAACGCGAGCGAGGCGCTCGAAATCGCGCAGTTTGGTGTGAAGCTCAGCGCCGGTGACGAGGTCCTGACCACGAATCAGGACTACCCTCGCATGCTCACTACCTTTGCCCAGCGCGCCCGCCGTGAGGGCATCAAGGTGACGCAGATCTCGTTCCCGGTCCCCACTCCTAGCCTGGATGACCTCTACACGCGTTTTGAAAAGGCCGTCACGCCGGCGACCAAGCTGATTCTGGTCTGTCACATTACGAACCGTACCGGCCAGATCTTTCCGGTGCGCCGCATCTGTGACATGGCGCACGCGCGCGGTATCAAAGTGATTGTCGACGGCGCGCACGCCTTCAACCATTTTCCGCTCCGGATACCCGATCTGGCCTGCGACTACTATGGAGTGAGCCTGCATAAATGGACATTCGCGCCGGTAGGCACAGGATTCTTGTACGTGCGCAGACCGCTGATCAAGGAAACCGAAGCGCTGATGGCATCGCGCGAAACCCAGGCTGACGACATTCGAAAGTTCGAGGAGATCGGCACCCACCCCTCGGCCAACTACGCAGCCATCTGCGAAGCCATCACGTTCAGTCAGAATATTGGCGTCGAACGCAAGGCCGCCCGTTTGCGGTATCTGAAGGACCGATGGGCGAACGCGCTCGGGTCTCATCCCCAGATTCGGATCCTGCACAACCCCGCCCCGGAGATGTCCTGCGGCATCGGCATGTTCGGTCTCAAAGACGGCGACCTGCGAGCGCTGGGAAGTAGACTCGAAACCAACCATGGCATTTACACGGCAGTCGCCGGCCACGCCGAGTACACCGGCATGCGCGTCACCCCGAGCGTCTACACGACCGTGCGTGAGGTCGACTACTTCGTGCGTGCCGTGACGGCGGAGTTGAAGCGCGCTTAGCGGACCACGGGGAGGATGAAGTTTGACCTAGGAGAGCCAGTATTGGCTGGAACACAATCCAGGCGGGCGAAGCGAGAGTAAGAAGGGAGGAATGCGGCGGGTAGCTGGACACTAATCAGGTAAAGACCCGCCTCGCCGGGGGCAAGACCTGCGAAGCGTATCTGGAGCGGTTTCCATTTGGAGCCGGGGGCATCGTCGTCGAACCAGCACTCGACGGGCTTAAGGAGCGTGGCCGCCAGTCCGAATGACGACCTCTGGCCGGTCGCAACAGGAGGCGAAACAGGGCCTAAACCGACGGCGTAGAGATGAACGACCTCGCCAGGACGGGCGGGATGATCGAACGTGACCGGCGACTGGAAATCATCATGGATCGCGGCTTGGCGAAAGGGGTAGAGATCCGGTCTCTTGTCGACGAAGCGGAGGTTCCAATCCTGAACGACGAAAAGGTTTTGGTCGACTGGGTCCGGTTGCTCGAATGGAGATTCGTTGGGCAGACGAATAGTGGTCCGGCCGGTTGGGGTTTCAAAGGGGACCTGAAATCTGATGGCACTTGGCGCTACGGAGAGGATGGGAGCGTTCAAGGCGCCGATCTTAAGGCTGACGCCGGCGAGAGAGATTGGTAGGGGATCGGTGGAAGCTTCCGCGGTTTCCTCGCTCAGCGCAAATCCGTCCAGGACCGCCATGGAACCCGGCACGAGAGGAGTAGAAGAGTACCGCACGAAGGGTGAGCGGGGGACGATTTCGGCGACTTCCCCTGAGGCCGTATCAAACTTGAGGATGCGGTTAGAGGGGCTAACCGCGTAAAGCGTGGTTCCATTTGAAGACGTGGCAATCTCCACAAACCCCTCCGGGTAGGATTCGGCCGAGGTAAGAGGACGAGGCGAAAAGCCGGTTACGAGAAAGATTTGGCGATTGTCGGGCCCGATATAGGCGATTTGCTGACCGTTCCGGCCGATGGCGGGGCTACGAAGTGGAGGACACCCCTCCAAGGGACACTTGCCTTCAGCGAGCGGGGTATCGATTCCAGTGGCGACGTCGATTGAGCGAAGAGCCCAACCTTTTGGAAGCAGATCGACGTCGTATTCGGGACTGTACCAGTAGACGATGCGGCTCGCTACACTGTCGATAAAGATAGAAGAGTAAGGAAGCGTGGTGGTGAGGAGGCGATCGCCGTTCGGCCTATGGAGCACCAGATCGATGGGCGTTCGGCCGCGGAGCAGGACTGAGCCGTCATCTGCGAGCCTGCCTACGACCGCGCCGTCGAAGGAACGCGAACCTCCCGTAGACAGGTCGATCAGGGAGAGCTGGGACGACGACGAAATCAACACATATCGTCCGTTTTGGCTTATCTGGGCATAACCGGGCGAATCGAGCCGGAAGCCGGGCGCGATGATGCGACTATTAGCGGTCACGATGGGAACGCAGTAGCGGCTCATAAAGCCGCAAGGAGGCAGGGCTTGCTTCACGGTTGTTGTTGCGAAGACCTGGCCGTCCGCGCTGACTCCCAGACTGCCCTTGACCGGTCCCCACTCCGGAAGGAACCACTGGGCGCCTGTACGCTCCGAGTAGTGGAATATGTCGCCGGCATTGGCGGGCCGATCGCCGCGGAGTTGCAGGCTGGAGCCGAAGTAAAGATCGCCCTGGTCAGTAGCGGCGAGCCCCCCAAACGACTGCGCGACGAGAGCAGCCGGGAGTAGGATGACGATCAGGCCGGCCCGTTGTGAACGCAGAATCGGGAATCTCCTTAGTACAAAGACCCGCAGCCGTCTGTTTCCGCTACAGGCTGCCGGAATTTACTTTGGCGGAATCGTCCACAGGTAAATATCGCTGCCGTCCAAGATCTGCTGCTTATCAGGTTTCCAGTCACCCATGAGGAACGCATGCGAAACGACGCGGACGCCGGGCTTGAGATCCTTGAGCAGCTTGGGACGCAGCCGGAGATTAATATCGGGCAGCAGATACAGCGTCACCACGGTGGCCGCGCGAATATCGGCGTCGAAGATATCATTCACCTCAAATTTCACCAGCGCGCCAACGCCTGCTTTCGCAGCCTTTGCGCGAGCTTCGACGATGCGCCTGGGATCGATGTCGATACCCACGCCATGCGCGCCGTACTGCTTGGCAGCCAGAATGACGATGCGCCCGTCACCGCAGCCGAGATCATAAACAGTGTCGCTGCTCTTCACGCCGGCAAGTTTGAGCATGGCGCGCGCCACCTTGTCGGGTGTGGTGACATAAGGAGCGTTGATAATTACTTGCGTTTGCGACATAGCGGCTGGCATCATAACTCCGAAAGCGATCAGAAAGCGGCGAAACAGCATCCGGTTCAATTGCCCTTTATGTTAACGATCTGCTTGAGAGAGTGTTTAATCTTCACCAGTTCCCGGCTGTTCTCCATGACGCCGACTCCGACAGCGCCCGTAATAATACCTCCCACTGTCGGGATCACGGAGCCGACTGTCGACCCTTTGCCAAAGTGGCCGGCGAGCACCGGCGATTCCGAATTGTTGATTAATTGCTGCAACGCCTCACGTTCAATGGTGTGCGGGGGGAGGAACGTGATGATTTTGTCGTTGTATTGGTACATTGGCCCGCTGCTATGACCATTATCGGACACAGCCGCTGAACTAACGACCGCGGAGCTACCTGCCAAGGATCATGTCAATCCCGCTGAAGAGCAATTCCAGCTTCGCCCGTGGAACCTTGCCCGCTCTGTCAGTGAGAAGATCTTTATCCAAAGTGACAATCTGATACACGTTGGCGACGGAGTCTTTCGGGATCCCGGTAAGCTTCGCCAACAGGGAGACATTACCTGGCGCGGCCGCCCACTTAAGATTGCTGGTCAGTGGAATGCAAACGACAGTAGAGATTCGACTACGGTTCAGGGCGTCTGCCTGCACAACGACAACCGGCCGTCGAAAGCCTGGTCCTGAACCTGTCGGAGCTGGCAGATCGGCCCACCAGACTTCACCCTGCGAGATCACCATTCAGCACGCTCGAGAACGCGACGACTGGCTGCCGACACAAAGTTATCTCGCGAGTCGCCTAACTCGGCGCACACACGGTTCATCGCTTCGGTGACGTCATCGGGAGCGTGGCCGGCGACGTATTCCCGAACAGCGTCACTGAATAGCTGGCTGCGCGATTTTTTCGTCCGCCGCGCTAGCCGCTCCGCTTCCTGAAACACATCATCGGGAATGAAAATCGCTCTTCGGAGTGAGCCCGACCGATCCGCTAACCTACTCGATCGTCCCTGCCCTGCTCGGCGCCGTGGCCTGGATTGCGAATTACTATTCCGCCCGGCGTATCACGCGATCCACGCCGTACACCGTTCTCCGGCAGGAGTAAGGCGCCCCGCACGTTGTATTCCCTGGCCATTGCTGCTAGATTACTTCTCGCTGACTAGATCACTTGCCACGATGGCGGCGCCGGGTATTCTGCTGGTGAAAGGATCCGCGGGCCTGGGGAACCGCATCCTCGGCCTCCTTTCCGCCCTCCTCTACGCCAAGCTTTCTGGCCGGCGTGTGGCCGTCGATTGGAGTGATTCCCTCTACGCGCCCAACGGCGAGAACATTTTTCCCCTCCTGTTTTCCAAGCCCGTGTCCGCCCCGGTGGACTCTCAAAGCGCATCCGTCGCGCCTCCTTGCTGGCAGGACCACTTGGACACTGCCGTCGAACATTGGCTCGCGACGCTGCAACGCCGGCGCCACAGGTCTGCCCTGACCGCGGATCTCTCCCGCCTGGACTATCCGGAAAATGTCCTCGTCTTCTGGGCCCATGAGGAGCGCGTCCGCCAGCAGCGCCGCCATTTTCGCGGAGAGTTCCAGCCCCTCGCCGCACGAACCGATGACGCGATACTTCGCGATCTGATCCACTCCGAACTAGCGCCACACCCCGAAATCGCCGAACGGGTGCGCGACTTCCAGCAACGCCAGTGGAGCGAAGAAGTGGTCGGAGTCCATATGCGCTACAGCGACCGCCGCGGCCGAATTCAGGCCACACTCCGCCGGGTCGACCGGATCACCGCCAGCCATCCTAAATCGCGCGTCTTCTTAGCGACCGATAACGAGGACTTGCTCCGCCACGCGCGCGATCGCTATGGCGATCGTTTGATCGCCACGACAAAGTGGTTTCCCACCCCGGGCCAACCCATCCACAAGACCGCAGGCGGACCCGACGGCGTACGGAAAGCCCAGGATGCGCTTCTGGAAATGTATCTGCTCGGGTCGTGCGGATGGTTGGTAGGCGACCAGCGTTCGTCCTTCGCCTACGTGGCGGCGCTTCTATCTAATAGTCCGCCAGGCCGGATCAGCAACGTCGATCCAGGCGCCTTCCTTCCCCGATGGATAGGCCAATTCTACGGATTCCAGCGGGATCTCCTAAAGGACGATCTCCGCTACCTGCGGCGACGCCTCGGCCTTCCAGGCTAGTGTCCCGTCGCAGCGAGTTCGTTAGCATGCCAGCCTTTTGTGGCGCGGGCCCTTGGCCTGCCGCGTCGAGACTCATCTCGACGCTCCCTTTCGCGCGAAACCGCACATACTCCTCTTCAATTCGAAGCAATATGCTCTGGATCTGGGCCTGCGGCTGGCAGAGCTCAGAAAAGCAACTTCAGTCCGAACTGAATCACTCGAGGCCAGGCAAATTCTCCAGTCACTGTTCCGAATGCAGTGCTGGTCGGAGTTGTGTTGGGTGCCGTGAACTGCGGATGGTTCATCGCGTTGATCGCTTCGGCGCGGAATTGAAGCTGGGTTCGTTCGGTAATCCGAGTGTTCTTGATTATCGACAGATCCCAGTTCCTTGGCCCGTCGGCGCGAATGCCGGCGAAGCGCGACGAGAGCGTCCGGATGTTAAGCGCCGGATTTGAGACGAACTGGCGCGCCGCGTTGCGCTCGAATCCCGCCTCTGTGTTAAACCATCGGCCCACGCTCCTTTGGTCCGACGAAAGCGGGATGTTTTTCAAATCGCCAAAGAAGATCGCGTTGCCGAATCCGAGAGCCGCGCCGCTTTGAGCGGTGTAGATCCCCTGCAACTGCCATCCGCTGATGAATCTTGACACCAGCCCATTTGCCGGGCCCGCTAAAGCTTTGCCCTTCCCAAAAGGCAATTCATATAACCAGGTCACTGCCAGACGGTGGGGGCGATCCTGGGTGGAAATAACTTCTTCCGGCCGCAGATCGGTGGCGTTCAGGAATGAAAACGCCTCCATGGTCTTCGACCAGGTGTATGACAGGGACGCGTTCAGTCCCGCTGAGAAACGTCTCTCCAAACGCACCTGCATCGAGTGATACCAGGCATAGCCGACATTCTGGTTGACGCTCACGCCGCTGAACTGCGGAAAAGGCCGGAGTAACTGGTAGCGCGCCACTGTGGTACCCGCCAGGTTGGTTTTTGGCAGCAGTGGATAGAACGGATTGGCTACGGGAAGACTCAGCGAATCAATGCTCGGCTGGTCGCGAACAGGCAACCTGCTCAGGTAACCTTCCGGGATCGCGTTCAGGTCCCTGCTCACCTGCATCCGCGTTCCTCGATTACCCACGTAGGAAACTTCGACGAGCGTGTTGGAAAGCAATTGCCGCTGCACGGCAAGCTGCCAACGCTGCATGTACGACGAGGTGGTGTTTTCATCAAAGAAACTGATCCCCTGACCAAGATTGGTAGAGAGTCCGGCCCGCGCGCCTGTCGGGAGCAGAAAACCTCCAGGGAACGGATTGGTCAAGTTTGCAACGTAATTCAATCCGTTATCCACGGAGGTGACTATATCGGTAGACTGGCTGAAGCCCGTCTGGTTAACGTGTACGTTGGTAACTCCCAGCGCGTCGAAGAAGATCCCGTATCCGCCACGCACTACAGTCTCGGGTGTAATCGAGTACGCGAAGCCGAAGCGCGGCATAAATAGGTTCTGATTCGTCTTCCAGAGTGTTCGGGGCTGGCCGCCGACTCCTGCGAAGTTCAGGCCGCCGAGAACTTTGAACTGAGTCGCGGGAATCTCGGCGATAGGACTCCTCGCGTAATTCGCAAGCGCCTGCGCCTGGATCGGACTAGTGACCGTCGGATCGAATCCTCGGATACTGCGATTAAAACGCTCCGTAACCGGCGAGGGCCGCTCATACCGCAGTCCTACGCTTAGGGTCAGTTTTCTACTCACCTTCCAGTCGTTCTGGACAAACAGCGCCGGAACTGTAGACTGCTCCGCGTAGGTGTCGGTTATGGGGAAGCTGCCGCCAGGTAATCCATAAAGAAAAGCGGCGAAACTTTGCCCGATCGACGATGGCGATGCAGGCGAGTTATCGAGCGGGCCGCGCGTCCACGTGGTGTCGAAATTAAGACTACCCGACGAATTCCCAAGGTTGAGGTTGTTGCGCCGGTAGATGCGATACGCGAATCCATAGCGCACAGTGTGAGAACCCGCCACAGTCGTTGCGTTGACGGCAGCCTCGTGAATGTCGGTCGGCGTATTTTGGCGTGCATTGACCCCGCCTAGGCTTGCGTATCCGGTTACCGAGATATTCGGCAGCTTCAAATAGCGTGGATCCACAGAGTTGATCTGTTTGATGAACTCGGAGGAGAATCCGAGCCCTGCCAGATCCCAGCCCTGCTGGTACGGTGTGTATCCGGTAATGAAGCGAGTCAAGGTGTACCGCGTATTGAGGAACATCC
>Ga0209382_10007676_pt1 | contig 13667 bp, 18 predicted proteins | sample SoiMetdeltSBSDD5_FD_187599 | JGI IMG/M metagenome (GOLD analysis project Ga0209382, IMG submission 187599) | Bulk soil microbial communities from a Populus tree surrounding site in Tennessee, USA - Soil MetaG P. deltoides SBSDD5 (SPAdes) (version 2) | ecosystem: Environmental > Terrestrial >... | reverse complement strand
GCGCTTTGCTGCAGCGCTGGTGATGGTCGTGGCCGCGGTCGTTCTCGCCGCGCAAGCCAGGAATCCCAAGGCGCTCGAGATCTGGGTCGTGGATGTCGAAGGGGGCAAGGCCGCGCTGTACGTCACACCCTCGGGCCAGACGGCGCTCATCGATAGTACCTCGTCGCAGGGGATCTGACCGTTCAGGTGGCCACATTCGGCGCGGCGGCTCCAGAGGACGGGTAGGCGTGCCCGAGTTTGGTGCGCGCCTGCTCGATCCCAAACATCCATGTCACCGCCACGCCCCGGCATTTCGCGTGGTGGTCCACGCGGTCACTTTCGACGTCAGCGTCACGAGGTCGGGAATGCGGGCGCGCCAGACAGCGGCCGGCCATCACGCCGATCTCGATCTCGACCATGTTGAGCCAGCTGGCGTGCTTCGGCACGTAGTGGAACTCGAGTCTCCGTAGCACGCGTCGCCTCCTCGGCGTGAACGCCTCGTGGAACGCGGCGGGCGTATGCGTGTCGGAAATTGTGCCCCGGATTGTGCCCCAACCGGCGTCTACTCGCGACAAACACTGTCACTTACGAGGCGACACCGAGAAAGGGCATTTCTACGCCGGCGGCGGCTTCAAGGTCGTGATCGGCCGGTAGCCGGGCGTGCTACCCTCGACAGCCGTGGGCCGCGACATCAGGCTCGCGCTCAGGCGGCTCGGCGCGACGCCTCTCTTCACAACCTTCGCGATTCTCTCGCTCGCGGTCGGCGTCGCGATCACGACAGCCGTGTATTCGATCGTCGATGCGGTGTTCCTGCGCGGCCTCGGCATCCACGAGCCCGATCGCGTCGCCGTCATCGTCACCCCGTACAGCGGACGGCTGCTGACCGGCACGGTGTCGGAGCCGGACTTCCGCGATGTGCAGACCGCCCAGACGTCGTTCTCCCACGTCGCCGCGTCCGCCACGTTCGTTCGCCGCCTTGCCCTGCCGTCCGTGACGGAGATGGTCATCGGCGAGTCGGTGAGCGGATCGTACTTCGCCACGCTCGGCGTGGGCGCCAAGCTCGGACGCACGATTCAGCCGAGCGACGATGCCGGCGGCGGACGTGTGGTGATGCTGAGCGATACGCTGTGGCGACGGCGGTTCGCGTCCGATCCGCGGATCGTCGGCGCCACCGTGGCGATCTCCGGAGAACCCTTCGAGATTATCGGCGTGGCGCCGGCCTCGTTCAGCGGTCCTCGCGGATGGCTGGTGGGCACGCAGTTCTGGATTCCACTCGGTACCGAGTCACGGTTGAAGGAGTCCCCCCGGACGGCGGCGCCGCGCGCCACAGCACGAGACGATCGACGGCTCACCGTCTTTGGCCGCCTCGCAACGGAGGTGACGATCGCCGCGGCATCGGCGGAAATGCAGACCATCGCCGAGCGGCTCGACGAGTTTTTTCCGCCGCGATTCCGTGGCAAGGGCGTCGGCGCCACGGATCGCCCGTGGCGCGCAAAGACCATGGCGGCGATCTCCGACGACGAGGACTCCGCCGTGCGCCGGTTCGGGATGACGCTCGTGGCGCTCGTCGGGTTGGTGCTGGTCGTCGCCTGCACGAACCTCGGCAACCTCGTGCTCGCCCGCGGAAGTACACGGCTGCGCGAGCTCGCCGTGCGGCGCGCCCTCGGCGCATCGAGGTGGCGGCTCGTGCGCGAACAGTGTCTCGAGAGCGTGATGCTGGCGGCCGGCGGCGCATTCGCGTCCTACGTCATGTTCGAGCTGTTGCGCGTCGTGATGGACACCGAGTTCAGCCTCGCCATGCCTTTCGGCGGCCGTACCACGCTGTCGTTTCATCCCGCGCTGAACGTGCCGGCGCTGACGATCGCGGTCTCGTCGCTCCTCATCGCGCTCGTCGTCTTCGGCCTCGAGCCGGCGATTCAGCTGACGCGCACGCTCGACGTTCGCGGCGCGCTCGCCGGCGGATCGGCCGCCGGACCGCAGCGCGGCCGGCGCCAGCGGCTTCTCCTGCGGTGGCAGGTCGCCATCGCGGCCGGGTTCTTCATCATCGCCACCATGTTCGTGAAGTACTCGATCGCGGAGGCGCGCCATGATTCCGGCATCGACCTGGATCGAATCGGCGTCGCCGTTCTCAATTTCGACACGCCGGAGTGGAACGAGCCTCGCGCACGGCGCATCTTCGACCGGGTACTCGACGAGCTGCGGCGCCATCCGTCGGTCGAGGCGGCCTCACTGTCGAGTGGATTGCCCTTCGGCGTGCCGAGTACGCTGCGTCTGTCCATCTCACCACTGGAACAGACGAGCGCCGCGCGAATGGACCCGCAGGTGGTGACGACGATCGCCGGGGCCCCCTCGATGTTCCGAACGCTGGGGGTGGAGATCCTTCGTGGACGCGGTTTCGACGATCGCGACGGGCCGGCCGCGCCACGCGTCGTGGTCCTGAGCGAATTCACGGCACGGCAGATGTTCGGTACCGCCGACGTCGTCGGGCGGGAGATGGCGGTCGGCCAGACGCGGTCCCCGACGGCCACGATCGTCGGCGTTGCCGCCGATACGGACGTGGGCAGTATCTTCGCGGATCCGCGGCCACTGGCCTACGTGCCGCTGACGCAGCACTACCAGCCGCTCATCACGGTCGTCGCGCGGGCATCCGGATCGGTGACGAATGCGGTGGGCGCGATGCGCGAGGCCATCCGGCGTGCCGATCCGGACGTGGCGGTCGACACCATCGGGACGGGACGATCGGTGCTCGCCGGACCGTTTCAGGTCCTGCGCGGGCTCGGCATGACGGCGGTCGGCCTCGGCGCGATCACGCTGCTTCTCGCCATGGCGGGCCTCTACGGCATCCAGTCGCATATCATTGCAAACCGCACGCGGGAGATCGGCGTGCGGATGTCGTTGGGGGCCACCGCCGGACAGATCAAGCGCATGGTGCTCGTGGACGGCTATCGTCCTGTCCTCGACGGGCTCATCTTCGGGTTGTCGATTGGCCTCGTCGGCCGGGCGATCGCGCGCGCGTATCTCGAGCTGGACGTCGCCATCGTCGATCCGTGGATGCTGGTGGTGACGCCGATTCCGTTGATCTGTGCCGCGTTCTTTGCCTGCTACTTGCCGGCCCGCAGGGCCGCGGCGGTCGATCCCAACGTAGCGCTCCGCAGCGAATAGCCACGCCGGTAGTTTTCTGCCGTTCGTTTCCTATGAAAACTTACAGCAGACACGACTTTACCCGAGAGGAACGCGCGACGAGAGCCAAGGTTGCGATCAGCGCGGCGTTTGAGAGCGAAGAGCAAGCCTTTCTCGACTTCGTGCTGTCTCTCACTACGTCCGTGTTGGCGTGCAGGAACTCGACCAAGAGCAACTGACCCCATTGTTGCGGTTGAAATACAACAACTCAATTGCCGACGCGGTGGCTCACCTGGGCAAGCCTGAGGACATTGGACGGGTCTTCATCGGCTTCCAGAAATATCTGTATCAGCAAGAAGCGCGTTCGGCCGGAACACCGTTGAACCGATAGTTCGATTAGTCGTCGCCGTCTGGGCCGAACGCTCGTTGCCCATGGCAGATCTCAAAGGGGGGCCAAAAACGACCTAGCGCTTTTTGTCGCGCGCGGATAGGCGCTGGAGGGCGACGGTGGGCGAGATCACCGTGTCGGTCGTCGGGTCCAAAAATCCAAACTGGTTCGACACGCATCAGATCCCCAAGAACGCCGCATACGCGATTCCCGACGAGGCTGCCACCCGGCTAATGACGGCTTCTCTGGACGTAACCGACCCAACTGCCGCGACGAGAGTCGTCCCTGACGCTGTCGATCACTTTACAAATCCACCAGCAATTCGCAACCAACGTATACGGCGTGATGAACGTCACTCGCGCCGTGTTGCCAGGCATGCGACGCCAGCGCAGCGGGCACTTGTTCACGATCGCTTCGATGGGTGGCTACCTCGGTGGATCGCGCGGGACAGCGTACGCCGCTTCCAAGTTTGCGGTGGCCGGCTTCACAGAGTCGCTCGCCCTCGAACTCGAGGAGTTCGGCATCACCGCGACAATTGTCGGACATCGGGCGCGATGATTCGGCGGCGTCTCCGATGACCTACATGCCGCGCGGCTTGCGAGCGGGCTTCCGTTTGGACGCGATGATCCGCCGCGCCTCGCGCAGGTGGCTCTCGAGCACGTCATCCGCGATCTGATCGAGCAGGATGCCGACCCACCCGCCGGCACCGACATAGCGCGGGTAAAAATAGATGTCCGGCGATTCTTCGATCATCAGCGGCTGCAGGCCGTCCCGCACCGGCACCCAAAGCGACAGCCGGCCATCGTCGCGGTGGTGCTCGGAAAACATCGCGAAGCAGCCCTTGCCCTGCTCGACGAAGAAGCAGGGCGTGCCGTGCGACATCTTCTCGAACGCGCTGGGAAGCGCGGCGCAGAGGCGGCGGATCCGATCGACCTGTCCTTCCCGTCCGCCTTTGCGCCGGCCCGTAGCCGCGTCGCGCGTCGTGAGTTGCCGGGCCCGGAACTTCGCGATCCGCTCAATCAGGCGGACGGGCACAGGCTCGGACAATGGGAATTTGAGCGTCCCCTTGCTGCGTTCGTATGGCAACAGCTGCTTGGCGAACGCCTCGACCAACGCATCGCTTGCGGGATAGAGCGAGTAGTGTGACTTCCACCCGGCGAAATACAGCACGCCGACGCCGTTCAGCGTGTAGGCCGGCATCTGATACGCCAGCCCTTCTTGTGCATTCGGGAGCGCCTTGAGAATCGCCCGGCGCACCGCTTCGAGGCTGGATCGAGATTCTTTCGGCTTCGACGCGATGTACTCCCGCACCGATGCGACGCGCTTTCTAGACCGTTTGGCCGTCATGCTGCGCACATTATGCGCACACCCGAAGCCGGTCGTCGGGTCCAGGAGTGGCGCAAAGGAACCCGCGGATCCCACGTTGGCGTATCTATTCAGCCGGCTGGATTGAGCGATACAGGCCGTCGACCTCGTTAACGGGACAACAATAGGACGGGACAGGGAGGCGGATGATGAAGGCGATCGTCGTGACGGACCAGGCTGCGGGAACGGCCGGGATGACGCTGGCGGAGCGGCCCGAGCCGCAGGCAGCGATAAACGACGTCGTCGTTCAGGTTCATGCGTCGGGATTCGTTCCGACGGAGCTGGCATGGCCGTCGACCTGGACCGATCGCCTCGACCGTAACCGGACGCCGTCGATCCCCGGCCACGAGCTGGCCGGAGTGGTCACCGCTCTCGGCTATGGCACGAGGGGGCTGTCGGTGGGACAGCGGGTGTTCGGCCTCACGGACTGGTATCGCGACGGCACCCTGGCGGAGTACGCGGCCGTCGAGGCACGCAACCTCGCGCCGCTGCCGGGCGACGTCGACTTCACGGTGGGGGCGAGCCTGCCGATCTCGGGCCTGACCGCGTGGCAGGGACTGTTCGAGCACGCCCGCCTTCAGACGGGGCAGAGCGTCCTTGTGCACGGCGCGGCCGGCGCAGTCGGGTCGATGGTGACGCAACTCGCACGTGAGGCCGGCGCCTGCGTCATCGGCACCGGCCGCGCCGCCGACCGTCAGACAGTGCTCGACTTCGGCGCGCAGGAGTTCGTCGACCTCGAGAACGACGTCCTCGAAGATGTCGGCGAAGTCGATCTGGTGTTCGATGTCATCGGCGGCGACATCGGGAAGCGGTCCGCAGGCCTGATCCGAGCCGGAGGAACCCTTGTGTCCATCGTCGGGCCGGCCGAGGCGCGGCCCGCCGACGGCCTGGCGGTCGACTTCGTTGTCGAGTCCGATCGTGCCCTACTGAGCGAGATCGTCCGGCGGGTGCGTGACGGACGGCTGCGGACAAACATCGGCAACGTCTCGAGCCTCGACGACGCCGTCGCCGCCTTCAACCCGACCAAGCGGATCAAGGGGAAGACGATCATCCGCGTTCATCCGTGAGGGCTGGGGACGGCGAGCGGTTCTGCCCTCCTCATGGATCATCGTCGGCGGCGTGGCTAGGACGGGCCGGCAGTGTCGCTGCTGACGCCAACCGTACCGGGGACTGTGATACGTCAGATTCAAGACCTCGAGAAACATCGAGGTCTACGGGCGCACACGCGTGATCGTCTTGGCTTAGCGTCGTGTTTGTTCAGGCCTACGCAACGCGTGCTGTTGGGACGCGATCGTCCCCGCCGCGGGCGATATGGATTGCCAGGGCCGTCGCAAGTCCTTCAATCGCCGCGAGCAACGCCGCGGTCATCGTGAACATCGGCCGCCAGCCTTCCGCGACTTGCGACACGTGATCCGCCCCGGCAAGCACGAAGTGGTTTGCGCAGCCGAACACGAGCGCGCCCGCCATCGTGATCGCGATGACCCAGCTGCCGATTCGCGCGTCTGCCAGTGCCACGGCGAGACCAATCAGTGGCCCTGCCACGATCACGCCGAAGACGAAGAGATTCGCCGCACGCGACAGCGGAACGTGGGCCCCGGAATGAGCCGTGCCGTGCACGATTGAGACGACCAGATGGACGAGAACCACCGCGGTCAGCCACCGCCAGGCGGATCGTCCGGTGCTACCTCCGTGGAGTCGATGAGGAAGACTCGTGCCTTTGATATCGTTGTTGTTCATGGCGACATAATGACGCGGTCGTCGCAGCTATCCGATGACCCCGCGCGACAATGCAGTGACAGGAGGCGCCACGACGACCCCCTCCGGTCCACGATCGGCCGATACCCACGAGGGCGGCGAAGTGCGCGGCATGCTCCGGGTCCTCGAGCAGTTGGGCTACGATCTCGATGCGCTGCTCGCCTCGGCCGGCCTCGAGCGTGGCGACGTGGCAGATCCTGATGCGTTGCTGCCGGCAAGGGCGTGTGCCACCGTGTTCGAGAACGCTCATCGTGAGCGGCGCGTCTGCAATCTGGCCCTGCAGCTCGCTCAGCATACGCCCGTCGGCGCGAACCCGCTGCTCGACTATCTGATCGTCAGTTCCGATTCGGTGGGACAGGGCCTCGAACGCCTCACGAGATATCTTCGGCTCGTCAACCCGAGCGTGGGCCTGACGGTTCGACGAGAACCGACCGCCGTACGAGTCGTGGTCGAGCGCGCACAGACGCCGTTCTTCACCGAGCTGACGGTGTCCCTGTGCATGATTCGGTTCATTCGTGAAACCGACGATCAGTTCAGAGCGGCGCACGTGAGCTTCATGCACGAACCCGACGATGTCGTGGAATATGCGCAGGTCCTGCACTGCGAGATTCGCGCGAAGGGGTCCTGGAACGGCGTCGTCATGCCGAAGTCGGCGCTCGAGCTCCCTCTCAGACGGCGCGACCCGGCGCTGCGGGGCTGGCTCGAGCGTCAGGCGGCCGCAATTCTCGCCCGTCTGCCGGCCAGCGGCGACGCGTGCGACGAGGTGCGAAGCGTCCTCTCCGCGCAAGCCACGGCCGGCGAGATGACGATCGACGCGGTTGCCCGACGACTCTCAACGACCCCTCGCACACTGCAGCGGCGCCTCGCACGCGGTGGGGCGTCGTTCGAAACCTTGCGTGATGATGCGAGAAGGCGGGCGGCAGAGCTGTATCTGAGTACGACGACGCTGACGATTGCCGAAGTGACCTATTGCTGGGCTACTCGGAGCCCACCGCGTTTCATCGTGCCTTCAAACGCTGGAACGGTACGACGCCGCAAGCATTCCGTGCGCACGCCTCGGCGTCTCCGCGAGAGTGACGGGATCAAACATCCCGATTCTCGACAATCGTTTCGATACGGTCCGAACGCTCTCAGTCGGACAGGCTCGTGGCGCGTCCGGTCAGCATATTGTCGTGCGGGGTCATCGCAGGACGCCCATGGCTGCGCCATCATGCGGACATGAACATCGAGATTGTGCTGCCACCGACTACTGGACCGATCGACGAACAGTCGGCATCGAGTGCCGAGGTCACCACCGTGGAAAGTGCGCCATGCCGTTGAAATGGGGTCATGTGCTGCTCGCCGGCGTCATCGCGACGATGTCGATGGACGTGCTCAGCGCCATCGCCATTCGACTACGGTTGATCGCGCCCTTGTCGCCGAACGTCGTCGGCCGTTGGTTCGCATCGGTCGCGCGCGCACACCCGTTCCACGAGGACATCGCGCGGGCGGCTCCGGCCGGCCACGAGTTCGCGATCGCACTTCCGGTGCACTATGCGATCGGCATGTTCCTGACCGCGCTCTTTGTTGTGATGGCGCATCGAATCGGCTGGCACGCGACAGGCCTGCCAACGACGCTCGCCTTCGGCGTGTGCACGAGCGTGCTCCCGTGGCTGCTGATGTTTCCCGCGATGGGATACGGTTTCTTCGGCGCGCACGGTCCCGAGGGCACGCGGCTGTTCACGAGCAGTATGGTTACTCATGTCTTCTTTGGATTGGGTCTCTGGATCGCCGTCCGGATCCTGTCCCTCACATGATCCGTCCGCAGCGAATACCTTCGCCGCTGACACGCGGTGACCGCACGCGCTTTCACCAACTGCATTGGGCCAAGCTGGCCGTCGACTGGGGAACCGCGGCCACCGCCAGCGCGTTGCTGTGGCGACATCACTGGGTGGCCGCTGCCGCAATCGGTTTCGGTCCGTCGATCGTCACGACAGCCGTATTCCGGTCGGGCCGATTCGACGCCGCACTTGGAAGATTCGCAATCGGCCGAGCGCGCGATCTATCGCGGGTGGACTGTCGCCAGTCGTCAATGCCATTCGGTTTGGCGGTGTGACGATGGCCTGGGTCGGATCGTGGATGCACCGGCCGTGGTGGATACCCGCAGGAGTGTTGGTGGTCGCCTTCGGATGGGGGCTCGCATGGCGACGGTCGACTGTCGGAGAGAGCAATGCCCTGCGAGATTGGTCAGATTGAAGCCTTCTCGAAGAAGGGCTGATCGAACTACGCGTCTGGCAGCCGCAACGGACGCTCGAACCAGGCGACGTCCCAGAAGCTGTCGAACTTCCGGCCGACCGCGTGGAACACGCCAACCGGCCGGAATCCGAACTTCTCGTGGAACGAGAGCGACGCGGGATTCGGCAGGCTGACACCAGCCACTATCGTCCGGACGTCCTCGCGCTCGAGCGCCGCGAACAGGGCCGTGTAGAGCGCCGTGCCACACCCGCGGCCGACTGCGTCTGGACGACAGTACACGCTGGCCTCGACCGTTGTGTTGTACGCCGGCTTCGGACGCCACCGGCTGCTGCTTGCATATCCGACGCATGCGCCTGCAGAGTCAGTGGCAACCAGCAAGCGGTATGGCCCCGCCGGTGCGTGATCGTCGAACCAGCCACGACGCGCTGCTGCCGTGAACGTCTGCAGGTCGAATGTGATCGCCGTGGTGGCGACGTAGTGATTGTAGATGTCGGTCAGTGCTGCGAGATCTTCAAGCGTCGCAGGGCGCACGGCGTAATCGGCCATGGCGAATTGTACGCATGCACACCAGCGGTCACGGCTTCACACCGCGCGCGACGTTCGGGAGAGCCATCCAGATTCTCAGCCTGCCTACGAGCCCCGCGGCAGTTTGCTCAAAGGCATGGCGCCGCTCTTCGGCGTCGACCACCGCGGCGGGGTCTTCAAAGCTCCAGTGGATGCGCTCCGGATCGCCCGGGAACACCGGGCAGCTCTCTGCGGCACGGTCGCAGACCGTGATGACGTAGTCGAATTGTCGGTCGAGGAATTGATTGAGCGACTTGGGATGCAAGTCGCCCGTGTCGATTCCGAACTTGGATTCCAGTATCGTCCGAGCCATCGGATGGATCTCCGCCTGCGGGGTGCTGCCCGCGCTCGAGACGTCAATCCGATTCCGCGACAGATGCCGGAGCAACGCTTCAGCCATCTGCGACCGCGCGGAGTTTCCTGTGCAGAGGAAGAGAACACTCAAGCGCTCTTCAGCCATGGCGACCCCTCGGGCTACGACACTTCCGGGACCGGGCTCACAGCAGTGATGTCGACCGACGCCACCCGTATTGGTCAACGAGGGCGGTCACCCGATCGTGGATTTCGTCGCGAATCCGGCGAACCTGCTCCAACGGCTGGCCCTTTGGATCGTCCAGGGGCCAGTCGTCACGCTTCAGTCCTGGGACATACGGGCATTCGTCGCCGCATCCCATCGTCACGAGGAGAAAAGCGTCGGTGGCGAGTTGTTCGGTCAGCTTCTGAGGTCGCCGGCCGGCCAAATCGATACCGAGCTCGCCCATGACCTCGACGACCTCCGGGTGTACGCGATCGCCAGGTCTTGTTCCCGCCGACACGGCGGCGGCCTTCGCTGGATCGGCGAACTCAGTAAAGAACGCCGCGGCCATTTGCGACCGTCCGGCGTTGTGTACGCATGCGAAGATCACCCGCTGCATCAGGACCTCATTGCTCTCGAGGAACAACCACCTGTTCCGACGTGATCGGAAGCGCCGGCACCAGCCACCGAAACGCGAGCGTCGATGCAGCGGCTCCGATCAGCTGCGCGACGATGAAGCCAGGAGCGTCGGCTGGACGGATCCCGGCGAACGTGTCGGTCAGAGTTCGCGCGATCGTCACAGCGGGATTCGCGAACGACGTCGACGCGGTGAACCAGTATGCGGCGGTGATGTAGGCTCCTACTGCAAAGGCAACCACCTTGGGCTGCCGCCGCGAACATCCCCAAATGACCGAGAGCAGCCCAAAGGTGGCGACCGACTCGCTGAACGCCTGAGAGAGACCACTCCTCGCGTGCGTCGAGACGGCGAAGATCGGCTTGGCGAACATGAGATGCGCAGCGGCAACGCCAGCCAAGGCGCCAACGATCTGAGCGACCACATATTTGGCTGCCGCGGCCCACATGATTCCACCTTGGGAGGCATCCGCCAGCGACACGACTGGATTGAAGTGGGCGCCGGAGATTGGACCGAATGTCAGAATCAACGCGACGAGCGCGGCGCCTGTCGCAAGCGTGTTTGCGAGCAGCGCGATGGCGACATTGCCCCCGGCGAGTTGCTCGCCCATGATTCCAGAACCCACCACTGCAGCGAGCAGGAAGGCGGTGCCGAGAGCCTCCGCTACCAACGCGCGTGAGTGCACTATTGCACCGCCTCGAACGAACTCACATCGCTCCTCCTTCTCGCATTCGCGTAAGCGAATGTCATGCCGCCAAAAAAATCATGACGGGCAGCACCCCCCCTTCTTTCGGACTGCCCGTGCACGCGTGGTGTCGGTCGCAAGCTCCGGCACATCGCGAAAGCACGTTGAAAGGCACTCCAGCAGCTTGGTGTGAAACGCTGAGCGCGCCGGCGTCAGCGCGTAGTAGTTCCACGAGCGGTCGCGGCGCACCGTGACCAAGCCGGCTCGGCGCAGGTAAGAAAGGTGTCTCGAGATCGTCGGTTGCGGGACACGCAGGATCTCAACCAGATCACATACACACAGCTCGCCCGGCTGCACCAAGGTGAGAATTCTCAAACGGATCGGGTCCGAAAACGCCCGAAACATAAGGTCGACCTTGGTTTTCGCCGCCGAAGGCATATTCGCTTATGCGGATTTGAGCACGGCCACAAACCGAGGTCAACGACGGACGCGTAAACAGTCGCTTGACAACCTCCACCGACTGGCATATGGTTGTCAGTAACAACGATGTCGCAGGCCGCCAAACAGCAACACGAATCGCCGGAAACGGCTCTCGATCGCGATGCTGCCGATCTCCAAACCGCAGTCGCCGATCTGGTGAGGGTCTATCAGTTTCGCGATCGAGACCGGATCTGCTGCCACGACATCTCCGTCACCCAGTGCTACGCGCTCGAGACGCTGGTGGAACACGGTCCATTGCGGCTCAGCGCTTTGGCAGAACGACTGTTCCTGGACAAGAGCACGACGAGTCGAGTGGTCGGCACTCTGGTGAAGAAGGGGTACGTCGAACAGGGCGCCGACGCGCAAGATGGCCGAGCGATTGCGTTGAACGCGACCCGAAAGGGCCGTAGCCTTTGCGCCCGTATCACAGGCGATCTCGTTGGCCAGCAGAAGCAGTTGCTTCAAGACCTCGATCCCGAGGTTCGAACCGGCGTGGTTCAAGTCCTTCGCCGACTGGCGCAGGCGGCGGACGCGAGGTTTCGGTCAGGAACCGTAGCTGGAGAGGGCAAGGCGTGCTGCGCGCCCTCGGGCGATGTGTGTGCTTAGCTATTTTTTTTGGCCCCATTAGTTGTCAGTAACAAACAAAGGAGATGTCAATGTCTACGAGCCAAGTTCAAGATGCTGTCCGGGAGAAATACGGCGAGATTGCCCGATCCGTTGGCAAGGGCGGCGGATGTTGCGGCCCGGCCTCGTGTGGGTGCGGCGATCCCATCACGTCGAATCTGTACTCCGACGCCGAGACGAGTGGTCTTCCGGGAGACGCGGTTGCGGTTTCTCTCGGTTGCGGCAATCCAACCGCGTTGATCGAGCTCCAGGCGGGACAGACCGTCCTCGATCTCGGTTCCGGAGGCGGCATCGATGTGCTCCTCTCCGCTAAGCGGGTTGGGCCCACCGGCAAGGTCTACGGCCTCGACATGACCGACGAGATGCTGGCGCTAGCGCGTCAGAATCAGCGCAAGGCCGGCGCGACCAACGTCGAGTTCCTCCAAGGCACGATCGAAGCTATTCCGCTACCCGATCAGTCCGTCGACGTGATCATCTCGAACTGCGTGATCAATCTGTCGGAGGACAAGGACGCCGTCCTGCGCGAAGCGTTTCGCGTGCTCAAGCCTGGCGGTCGGTTCGCGGTATCCGACGTGGTGATCCGCGGCGAAGTGCCCTCCGAGATTCGACGAAGCATGGAGCTGTGGGTCGGCTGCGTCGCCGGCGCTCTGCAGGAGGACGAGTACGCGGCAAAGCTGACGGCCGCCGGGTTTGAATCGGTGGAGTTGGAGCCTTGGCGCGTGTATCAGGCTGAAGACGCGCGAGCGTTTCTCGCGGAGTCTGGGATCGACGTGGACCGATTCGCACCGCAGGTCGATGGCAAGGTGGCGAGCGCGTTCATTAGGGCGCGCCGACCGGAGACCAAATCGTGCTGCGGGCCGACGTGCTGCGCATAGGAACCGCACTCGTCGGGAAGAGATGACGATGAACGTGCAGATTGAGCGAGCATCCGATGCCGATGGGCCGTCGATCCTGCAGCTGCTCTCGGACGCCGGACTGCCGATCGATGGCCTGGTCGAACACTTGAACGCCGCGTTTGTCGCACGCGACGGTGCCGCGATCGTCGGGTGCTCGGCGCTTGAAACCTATGCGGACGGCGCGCTGCTGCGATCGGTCGTCGTGGCCCCACCGGCACGAGGCCGCGGCGTGGGGCAACGATTGACGGAGGCGGCCGTCTCATTGGCGCAGTTCGTCGGCATGCCGGCCGTCTATCTGCTGACGACGTCGGCAGAGTCGTACTTTCCGAAGTTCGGATTCGCGCCTGTGACGAGAGAGCAGGTGCCGGCGAGCGTCAAGCAATCAATCGAGTTCCGTTCTGCGTGTCCCGAAAGTGCCATCGTGATGCGGAGAACGCTGAACGACAATCGTGAGGAGTAGCTGTATGCGTGACGTACCCGGATCAAGACATCGTCAGACGGCGAAGAGCGGGTTGTCCGGAGGGCGTCAGTTTTCTCTGATGTCCATCCGCGAGGCACAGCGCATCGTCGTGCGCGCATGCGGCCGCCTGGTGCTTGGCCACGGTGCACACGAATCGCTCTGGGCATCGCAGCTGGACCAGTCCGCG
>Ga0209382_10007674_pt1 | contig 13671 bp, 10 predicted proteins | sample SoiMetdeltSBSDD5_FD_187599 | JGI IMG/M metagenome (GOLD analysis project Ga0209382, IMG submission 187599) | Bulk soil microbial communities from a Populus tree surrounding site in Tennessee, USA - Soil MetaG P. deltoides SBSDD5 (SPAdes) (version 2) | ecosystem: Environmental > Terrestrial >... | reverse complement strand
GCGCACCGCGCTGCTCTGCGAGCTGATCATGGAGGTGCACGAGGAGAACGGCGGCGCCTACTGCGTGATCACGCACGACATCATGTCGGCGCGGCGCGTGGCGGACTACATCGCGATCCTCTGGAAAGGCCGCATCGTCGAGTCGGGACCGGCGAGCGAGCTGTTCAACTCCGACAACCAGTTCGTGAGGCAGTTCCTGTCCGGGGAGGCCCAGGGGCCCCTCGGAATGGAGTAGCGAAGCAGTGCGAATGGCGTGCAGGGGATCCTGCGCGCGCTGTGAGGTTCAGTCCTAGACTGGCCTCGCAGGGAGGCGTCGAGCGGTCGACCGCGCTTGGACTCAAGGGAAACGAGAGAGGGACGGATCCGTGAACCGCTCCATGACGAGCGGGGATCGACGGTCGCCCGCGTCCTAGCGGTCGCGGCGATAGTCGTTGCTGTCGCGCTGGCGGCGCTCGCGATGTTCGGCAACGGCGGGGGCTACACGGTCCACGCCGTCTTCCAGACCGCCGGCCAGCTGGTCAAGGGCAACGAGGTGCGCGTGGGCGGGTCCCCGGTCGGCACGATCACCGACATCGACCTCGACGACCAGGCCCAGGCCGTCGTGACGATGAAGATCGAGGACGACGACCTGTCGCCGCTGCACACAGGCACGACCGCCACGATCCGCGCCACCTCCCTGTCGGGCATCGCCAACCGCTACGTGTCGCTCCAGCCGGGGCCGAACAGCAACGAGCAGATCGGCGACGGCGGTCAGATCGGCGCCGACGACACGAGCGCGCCGGTCGACCTCGACACGCTTTTCAACACGCTCGACGCGAAGACCCGCAGGGGCCTCCAGAACGTGATCGAGGGGTCCGGCACCTGGTACGAGGGCAGGGGCGACGAGGCCAACGCGAGCACGAAGTACTTCGCGCCGTTCCTGAACAGCACGACCCGCCTGACCAGCGAGCTGGCGCTCGACCAGGCGATCTTCAAGCGCTTCGTGAGCGACACCGCGGCGACCGTGTCCGCGATCGCCGAGCGCCGCGATGACCTGGCCGGCCTGGTCTCGAGCACCAACACCGCGTTCCGGGCGATCGGCGACGAGAGCGCCTCGCTCGATCGCGCGCTCGAGCTGCTGCCGAGCACGCTGCGCAAGGCCAACACGACGTTCGTCAACCTGCGCTCGACGCTCGACGACCTCGACCAGCTGGTCGAGGAGTCGAAGCCGGCCACGAAGGACCTGGCGCGCTTTCTGAGCCAGCTGCGCCCGCTCCTCCGCGAAGCCCGCCCGACGGTCGCCGACCTGCGCGAGCTGATCCGCTCGCCGGGCTCGGACAACGACCTGATCGAGCTGACCGCGAAGCAGCCACGCCTGGCGCAGCTGACCGCTTCGGTGTTCCCGCGCGCGATCCAGACGCTCGACCAGGCACAGCCGGTGTTCGAGTACTTCCGCGGCTACACGCCGGACTTCGCGTCCTGGATCTCCGACTTCGGGCAGGTGGCCGCCAACTACGACGCCAACGGCCACTACGCGCGCGTCCAGCCGATGTTCCTGCCGACGAACTACTCGGGCGGCACGCTCACGGCAGTCGACCCGTCGCAGAAGTTCAACGGCTTCGAGACCAACGTCAAGAACCGCTGCCCCGGCGGCGTGATCCAGGCCGGCGCCGACGGCTCGTCGCCGTTCTCATTCGGCGGCTGTGACCCCGGAGCGACCCCATGAGGAGGCTGATCTACATCTGCCTGTTCGTGGCGATCGTGCCCTGGATCGTGATCGGCATCGTGCGCGAGGCGCGCGACAACGACACGCTCGAGCACTACTACGTCCGCGCGATCTTCGACAACGCCGCCAACCTCGTCGACGGCGAGGACGTGAAGATCGCCGGCGTGCCGGTCGGCGTGGTCTCCGGCCTCGAGGTGACCGACGACAAGAAGGCCGCGATCACGCTGCGGATCGACAACGAGGACTTCATCCCCTGGAAGGCGGACGCCAAGTGCGTGATCCGGCCGCAGGGCCTGATCGGCGAGAAGTTCGTCGAGTGCGAGCCCGGGTCGACGTCGGCCAAGTCGCTCGCGCAGATCGACAGCGGGGACGGCGAGGGCGAGCGGCTGCTGCCGCTGGCCAACACCAGCTCGCCCGTCGACATCGACCTGCTCAACGACATCCTGCGGCTGCCCTACCGCGAGCGTTTCGCAATCCTGCTGAGCGAGTTCGGCACCGGCCTGGCCGGGCGCGGCGACGAGCTCAACGAGGTCATCCACCGCGCCAACCCGGCCCTGCGCGAGACCGACAAGCTGCTGGCGGTCCTGGCCAAGCAGAACCGCACGCTCGCCAACCTGGCGCGCGACTCCGACGAGGCGCTGGGCCCGCTGGCGCGCGAGCGCCGCAAGGTGTCCGACTGGATCGTTCAGGCCAACGCGACCGGCGAGGCCTCGGCCGAGCGCCGCGGCGACATCAGCCGCGGGATCAACCGGCTGCCGGAGTTCCTGCGCAAGCTGAAGCCGCTGATGGCCGACCTCGACGAGCTGGCCGTGCAGGGCACGCCGCTGCTGCGCGACCTCGGCACCGCCGCGCCGAAGATGGACGACCTGATCAAGGGGCTCGGCACGGTCTCGGAGGCCGGCCGCGAGAGCTTCCCGAGCCTGGGCGACGCGCTCGAGCGCGGGCGCCCGGCGCTGATCCGCGCGCAGCCGCTGATCCAGGACCTGCGCAAGCTCGGCCGCCAGGCGGCGCCGGCCACCAAGAACCTCGACCTGCTGACCGCGAGCCTCCAGGAGACCGGCGGCGTCGAGCGCATCAACGACTTCGTCTACTACCTGGCGCTGTCGACGAACGGCTTCGACGCGATCGGGCACTACCTGCGCGCCGGCCTGGTGACCAACAACTGCTCGACCTACGTGCTGACGCCGGCCTCCGCGCCCAACTGCAACGCCCGCTTCTTCAGCGCGCTCGGCGACGCCGGCGCCGACCTGTCGGCGCACAACGCGAAGTTCGACGAGACCAAGCAGGGCAAGGGCAGCGTCAGCCCGCAGGGGACGCTGCTGCAGGGGATCCTCGGCTCCCCGAGCGATCCGGCCCAGGAGCGCGAGCGCGACGAGGGCATCAAGCGCCTGCGCGAGGACGCCAAGGGCGGCTCGGAGCCGCTGCGGGGCGATGAGCCGATGCTCGACTACCTGCTCGGGGGCTCGCAGTGAGGACCCGCGGCACAGCCAGCCTGGCAGCCAGCCCGGTGCTCGTCGGCGCCGTGACCGTGCTGGTCACGATCGTCGCGGTCTTCCTCTCCTACAACGCGAACACCGGCCTGCCGTTCGTGCCGACCTACGACCTGAAGGCGAACCTCCCCAATGGGGCGCAGCTGGTGAAGGGCTTCGAGGTGCGCATCGGCGGTGCGCGCGTGGGTCAGGTGTCCAAGATCGAGCCCAAGCGCCGCGCGGACGGCTCCACCTACGCGCAGATCACGATGAAGCTCGACAAGGAGATCGAGCCGCTCAAGGCCAACACCACGCTGCTCGTGCGCCCGCGCTCGGCGATCGGCCTCAAGTACGTCGAGCTCACCCCCGGGCGCGGCAGCAAGGACCTCGACTCCGGCGCGGTGATCCCGGTCAGGCAGGCGCGCCCCGCGGTCGTCGAGCTGGACGACCTCTTCAACATGTTCGACGACAAGGCTCGCGTCGGATCGCGCAACTCGCTCAACGGCTACGGCGGCGGTCTCGCCGGCCGCGGCGGCGACCTGAACCGCGCGATCTTCGCGCTCGGCCCGCTGCTGCGCGACCTGGAGCCGGTGGCGGCCAACCTCGCGGCGCGCGAGACGCGGCTCGGCCGCCTGTTCCGGGCGCTCGGCAAGGCGGCGTCCGAGGCGGCGCCGGTGGCCGAGACGCAGGCCCAGCTGTTCGTGAACCTCGACACGACGTTCACCGCACTCGCCTCGATTGCCCGGCCCTACCTCCAGGAGTCGATCTCCGAGGGGCCGCCGAGCGAGGAGCTGGCCATCCGCGAGTTCCCGTTCCAGGGCAAGTTCCTGGCCAACAACGCGGCCTTCTTCCGCGAGCTGCGCCCGGGCGTGGCGACGCTGCCGCACTCGGCGCCGATCCTCGCCGACGCCTTCGAGGCGGGCACGCGGACGCTGCCGAAGACGATCCCGATGAACGCGCAGCTGGCCGACGTGTTCGAGAGCCTGGCCGACTTCTCCGAGGACCCGCTGGTGCGCACGGGCGTGCAGCAGCTGACCCGGCTGTCCTCGTCGCTGAAGCCGACGCTGGCGTTCCTGACGCCGGTCCAGGCCACCTGCAACTACGCCACCCTGTTCTTCCGCAACGCGGCGAGCGTGCTCTCCGACGGCGACTCGAACGGCACCTGGCAGCGCTTCATCATCCTCCCGAGCCCGAGCACCCTCGAAGGAGCGATCGGCCCCAACAACGAGATCGGGCCGGCGTCGGCCCCGGCCAACGGCCCGCTCGAGGACAACCACCTGCACACCAACCCCTATCCGAACACGGCGTCGCCGGGACAGACGCGCGAGTGCGAGGCCGGCAACGAGCGCTACCGCGACACGGCCGGCCAGACGCTGATCGGCAATCAGCCGGGCAACCAGGGCACCAAGACCGAGGGCCAGCCCAAGGCGAAGGCGAGCACGCCATGAGGAAGGTGCACGGTCGCCAGATCACAGCCTTCCGCGCCGGCCTGATCGGCATCGTGCTGATCCTGGTCGGCGCCTACCTGGGCTTCTCCAAGGACATCCCGTTCACGCGTCCGTTCGAGCTGAAGGCGGTGTTCCAGAACTCGCCGCCGATCCAGACCAACAGCGCAGTTCGGATCGCGGGCGTCGACGTGGGCAAGGTCTCGAAGGTCGAGCCGCTGGGCGGCGACTCGCCGGGTGTGCGCGTGACGATGAAGCTCGAGGACAAGGCGCTGCCGATCCACAAGGACGCGCAGGTCCAGATCCGCGAGCGCATCTTCCTCGAGGGCAACCTGTTCCTGAACATCAAGCCGGGCACGCCCGACTCGCCGGACCTCGACGACGGGGACACGATCCCGGTCACGCAGACCTCGGCGCCGGTGCAGCTCGACCAGGTGCTGGGCACGCTCCAGGCCAACACCCGCAAGGACCTCCAGGACCTGCTGGTGGGCTACGGCGAGGCGCTCAACGGGAAGCCGCAGCCGGGCGAGGACGACGACCAGGACCCGGACGTGAAGGGGGAGACCGGCGGCCAGGCGCTCAACGACTCGCTCCAGTACTCCGCGGCCGCCCTGCGCCAGTCGGCGATCCTCAACCAGGCCACGCTCGGCACCGACCTGCACGACATCTCGAAGCTGATCGCCGGCCAGCAGAAGGTCACGGCCGCCCTCTCGAGCAGCGAGGGCACGCTCAAGGACCTGATCACGAACTGGAACATCACCACGACCGCGCTGGCGGCCCAGGAGACGGACCTGTCCGCGACGATCCGCGAGCTGCCCAAGGTGCTCGAGGCGGCGCGGCCGGCGCTGGACAACCTGAACGCCGCCTTCCCCGCCACGCGCGCGTGGGCGCTCGAGATGATTCCCGGCGTCCGCGAGACGCCGGCCACGCTGCAGGCGGGCTTCCCGTGGGTGCGCCAGACCAAGGCCCTGCTGCAGCCGAGTGAGCTGCAGGGGCTCGTGGCGGACCTGCGCCCGGCGGTCGACGACTTCGCCAAGTTCGTCAACGGCCAGATCGAGCTGCTGCCGGTGTTCGACCTGTTCAACCGCTGCCAGTCCGACGTGGTGCTGCCGAGCGGCGAGACCGTGATCGCCGACGGGGCGCAGTCGACCGGGCTGAAGAACTACCAGGAGTTCCTGCAGGCGCTGCAGGGCTTCACGGGCGCCGGCCAGAACTTCACCGGCAACGGCATCTACACCCGCTACCAGCCCGGCGGCGGCGCTTACCCGGTCGAGACGGGCACCGTGCAGGCCGGCACCCGCCAGCCCACCTCCCGCCGCGGCAACGCCACCGCGCCGCCGCTGGGCACGCGCCCTGTCCGCGGGCCCAAGCCGCCCTACAAGCCGAAGGCGCAGTGCTACAAGCAGGGCGTCCCGAACCTGAACGCCGCGCAGATCGGGGGCGGCCCGTGATCCGGCAGATCAAGAAGCAGCTGCCGGTCTTCGTGGCGCTGGTCGTGCTGCTCGTCGGCGCGATCGGCGTGAGCGCGTACCTGCTCTCCCATCAGCGCTTCTACCTGCCCGCATGGGTGCCGGGGGTCGGCACCGATTTCTACGAGGTCGAGGCGGAGCTGCCGACGGCCCAGGCGGTCGTGCCCGGCCAGGGCCAGACGGTGAACGTGGCCGGCGTCAAGGTCGGCGAGGTCGGCGAGGTCAACCTCGAGAACGGCCGCGCCGTCGTAAGCATGCAGATCAAGGACAAGTACAAGCCGATCTACAAGGACGCCACGATCCTGCTGCGGCCCAAGACCGGCCTCAAGGACATGATCCTCGCGCTCGACCCCGGCACGCCCAAGGCGGGCGAGCTCGAGGAGGGCGGCCGGGTCACGGTGGCCAACACGCTGCCCGACATCAACTCGGACGAGGTGCTCTCGACGCTCGACGCCGACACGCGCGCCTACCTCGAGATCCTGATCAACGCCGGCGGCACCGCGTTGCGCGACGACTCGACCGCGAGCCAGCAGGGAGCGCCGGCCGACCTGCGCGAGGTGTTCAAGCGCTTCGAGCCCACGGCCCGCGACGCCGACAAGTTCACCAAGCTGCTCGCGCAGCGGCGCACCAACATCAAGCGCGCGATCCACTCGTTCTCGGCGATCTCGACCGAGCTCGGGTCGAAGGACGACCAGCTGGCGCGCCTCGTCAACTCCGCCAACGCGAACTTCCAGGCGTTCGCGCAGGAGGAGTCGGCCCTGCGCGAGGCGCTGCGGCTGTTCCCGAGCACGCTCTCCCAGACGGCGACCACGCTCAACCACACGGCGAGCCTGGCCTCCGAGCTCGGGCCGACGCTGCAGAAGCTGCGTCCGTTCGCGCGCGAGCTGGCCCCGTCGCTGCGCGCCCAGCGGCCGTTCCTGCGCGAGACCACGCCGATCATCCGCGACCAGGTGCGCCCGTTCGCGCGCGACACCCAGCCGGTCGTGCGCGACCTGAGGGCCGCCACGGCCGATCTCGCGCCCGTGGCCCCGCGCCTGACGCGCAGCTTCAAGGTGCTGAACAGGTTCTTCAACGAGCTCGCCTACGATCCGCCCAACGGCGAGTCCTACCTGTTCTGGAGCGCGTGGGCCGCCCACAACGGCGCGCTGCTGTCGACCACCCAGGACGCCCACGGCCCGATGATCCGCGGCATCGTCCTGCTCACCTGCGCCGACTACGTGACGCTCCAGCAGATCGTCACCGGCAACCCGGCGCTGGGCATGCTCACCAGGCTGGCGAACTTCCCGCCCGAGCGGCAGGTCTGCCCCAACAACTTCCTCAACGATCCGAGCCACACGCTCGCCCTCGACGAGGTGCCCAGCCTCGTCCCGCCTGAGGCGGCGACGCCATGATCAAGCAGGCCCCCAGCCTCGGCCGCATCCTCACGATGGTCGCGTTCAGCCTGTCCTGCTTCGGGATCGTGCTGTTCCTGTGGCTGTCGTTCGGCGGCTCGGTGCCCCTGCGCCCCAAGGGGTACCAGGTCAACGTCGCCTTCCCGGAGGCCACCCAGCTGGCGCAGAGTGCCGAGGTGCGCATCTCGGGCGTCAAGGTCGGCCGCGTGCGCAGCGTCGAGCCGAACGAGCAGACCGGCCTGACCGACGCGGTGCTCGAGATCGATTCTCGCTTCGCGCCGATTCCGCGCGACACCCGCGCGATCCTGCGCCAGAAGACGCTGCTGGGCGAGACCTACGTGGAGGTCAGCCCGGGGTCGCCGCAAGGGCCTGAGCTCGCGGACGGTGGCACGCTGCCCGAGGGCCAGGTGGCCGAGACCGTCGAGCTCGACGAGATCCTGCGCGCCTTCCCACCCGAGACCCGCCGCCAGTTCTCGGTCTGGCTCGACCAGCAGGGCCTGGCCGTGGGCGACAACGCCGAGGCGATCAACGACTCGCTCGGGCTGCTGACACCGTTCGCCGAGCAGACCGACGAGGTGCTTCAGGTGCTCAACCAGCAGAGCGCCGAGACGCGCGCGCTCGTGCGCGACACCGGCGAGGTCTTCGACGCGCTGACGCAGCGCCAGGGCCAGCTGCGCGAGCTGATCGTGAACTCGAACCGGGTCTGGGAGACGACCGCGCGCCGCGACGCCGAGCTGGCCGACACGTTCAGGGTCCTGCCGACGTTCCTGCGCGAGGGGCGCACCACCACCCGCCGGCTGACCGAGTTCGCGCAGGACACCAACCCGCTGATCGACCAGCTGCGGCCGGCGGCGCGCCAGCTGTCGCCGGCGCTCGTCGACCTCGACAAGCTGGCGCCCGACCTGCGCGGCCTGTTCACCGACCTCGACCCGCTCGTGCGCGTATCGCGGCGCGGCCTGCCCGCCACCGAGCAGGTGCTCGACAACACGGCGCCGCTGCTGCGCCGGCTCGACACGTTCCTGCGCAACTTCACGCCGATCGTCGACTACCTGGGGCTCTACAAGAAGGAGATCGCGGCGCTGTTCGCCAACGACACGGCCGTGACGCAGGCCGCCGAGGGCAACGCCAACAGCATCACCGGGGAGGTCCACTACCTGCGCACCCAGAACCCCGAGAACCCGGAGGTCATGGCCGGCTATCCGTCGCGGATCGCGAGCAACCGCTCGAACCCCTACATCGCGCCCGGCGGGTACATGAAGCTGAAGACCGAGGGCCACCTCGAGGTCTACGGGACCCAGGGCTGCGGCACGACGCCGGTGCCCGCCACGCCGGCACCGCTCGACCCGTGGCTGCCCGCGGGCGTCGTCTCCCAGATCAACTACTACACCTTCGGCGGCACCCAGAACCGCAACGCGGCCCCGCCGTGCGATCCGCAGGCGCCGCTCGGGCAGCTGTTCGGCCAGAGCGGGCAGTTCCCGCACCTGGAACCGCTGCCGTAGCACTACCCTGACCTCAGTGAGGGGGAACGCGTTCGCGCGCATCGTGGCGGCGGTCACGCGCCGCCCGTTGGCGGTGCTGGTCGTGACTGCGCTGCTCGCCCTGGGCGGCGCCGCGCTCGCGCTGCGGCTGGAGCCGAGCGCCGCGACCGACACGCTCGTGGACGGCGACTCGGACAGCTTCCAGGCCACCGAGCGCTTCAAGCAGAACTTCGGCGACGACGCGGTCGTGGTGCTGGTGCGCGGCGAGCTGTCAAAGACGGTGCTGACCGACGACCTCGGTCGCGTGCTGCGCCTGGAGGGCTGCCTGTCCGGCAACGTGCCGGACAACGAGCAGGGCCTCGGCAGCCTGCCACCCGTTTGCCGCGAGATCGCCGAGGCCAAGCCGGCGAAGGTCGTGTTCGGGCCGGCCACGTTCATCAACACCGCGGTCAACGGGATCCTCGACGAGCTGGGCAAGCGCCAGGCCGCCGCGCAGCGGCAGGCCGCCGGCGCGGCCAAGGCGGCTCGCAAGCTGTCCCAGCGGCGCGGCGATCCCCCGGCCGAGCAGGAGCGCCTGGCGCGCGCGGCCTCCGAGGCCGTCTCGGCGCAGTTCACGCAGTACGTCTTCCAGCTGGCGCTGCGCTACGGGATCACCGGCAGGCCCCGCATCGACGACCCCAACTTCGTCTCGGCGATCGTCTTCGACAGCAGCGCGGGCGACCCGGGTGTGCCCAAGTCCCGCTTCGCCTACCTGTTCCCCTCGCCCGACGCGGCGATGATCACGATCCGGCTGAAGCCGAACCTGAGCGACGCGGAGCGCCGCCACGCGATCGACCTGTTCGAGCGCGCCACCCAGGAGCAGCAGTTCCGGCCCCAGCGCGGCGCCAAGTACCTGGTCACCGGCGTCCCGGTGGTCAGCGAGGGGCTCGCCGACGCCGTGCAGAACTCGATCCTCGTGCTGCTCGGCGCGGCGCTGCTGGTGATGGCGGCCACGCTCGCGCTCGTGTTCCGCACCCGCCTGCGGCTGCTGCCGCTGGCCCTGGCCCTGGCGGCGGCGGCGCTCACGTTCGGGGCGCTGTCGCTGGCCGGCGGGAACCTCACGATGGGGTCGATCGCGGTGCTGCCGGTCCTGATCGGCCTGGCCGTGGACTACGCGATCCAGTTCCACGCCCGCTTCGACGAGCAGCGCGCGCGCACCGGCGACGCGCGCGGCGCGGCCACGGCCGCCGCCGCGGCCGGCGGGCCGACGATCCTGACCGCGGGGGTGGCCACCGCGGTCGGCTTCCTGGTGCTGCTGCTGTCTCCGGTCCCGATGGTGCGCGGGTTCGGCGCCCTGCTCGTGCTCGGCATCGCGCTTGCGCTCGCGTGCGCCGTGTGCGCCGGCTTCGCCGCCCTGGTCCGCTTCGGCGCGCGCGACGGCGAGCGGCCACCGCCGGCGCTGCCGCGCCTGCGGGCGCGCATGGCCGCACTCACCGCCGGGCCGCGCGAGTGGCTGGCCGACCGCGCCTGGCGGACGCTCGGCGTGGCCTTGGCGCGCCCGCGCCGGGTGCTGGCGATCGCACTGGCGGTGGCGCTGGCCGGGCTCGCGCTCGACACCCAGAGCGAGGTGGTCTCCGACGTGCGCGAGCTCGTCCCCGCCGACCTCCAGGCGCTGAAGGACGTGAACGTGCTTCAGGAGGAGACCGGCGTGTCGGGCGAGATCGACGTGATGGTGCACGCCGACGACATCACCGACCCGAAGATCGTGGCCTGGATGAGCCGCTTCCAGGCGAGCGTGCTGCGCGCCCACGGCTACCGGGCCGGCAAGCGCTGCACCCAGACCCGCAACGCGCCCGAGCTGTGCCCGGCGCTCTCCCTGCCCGACCTGTTCCGCGCGTCGGGCGCGCAGCAGGGCCAGGTGCGCCGCCTGCTCGATGCGGTGCCGCCCTACTTCTCCCAGGGCGTGGTCACCGCCGACCGCAGGACCGCCAACCTCGCCTTCGGCATCCGCCTGATGCCGCTCGAACGCCAGCAGCAGGTGGTCGATGACATCGAGAGCCGGCTCGATCCGCCCGCCGGGGTGGAGGCGAGCGTCGTCGGGCTGCCCGTGCTCGCCGCGGAGGCGAACGCGTCGCTGTCGTCGCCGTGGCGCCGCGGGCTGACGCTGCTCGCCGCGCTGGCGGGCGTCTTCCTGGTGCTGCTGCTGGTGCGCCGCTCGGTGCGCCAGGCCGCCGTTCCGCTGATCCCGATCGCGCTCGCGACCGGCTGGTCGGGCGGCGTGCTGTTCGTGCTCGGCCTTCTGCCGGGGGCGCTCGAGGTCGACCTCAACCCGATGTCGGTCACGCTCGGCGCGCTCGTGATCGCGATCTCGACCGAGTTCAGCGTGCTGCTCTCGTCGCGCTACCGCCAGGAGCGCGACGCCGGCGCGGGCCCGGCGCGCGCGATCGAGCTGACCTACGCCTCCACGGGGGCCGCGGTGCTGGCGTCGGGCGCCACGGCGATCGCGGGCTTCGCCGCGCTGATCGCCTCGGACATCCGCATGCTGCGCGACTTCGGCATCGTGACCGTGGTGGACCTGACCGTTTCGCTGCTCGGGGTGCTGATTGTGCTGCCCGCCGCGCTGATCTGGGCCGAGCAGCACGGCGCCCTGCGCCTCCGCGACCTGGTGCCGCGCCGGCGCCGCGTACACGCCGACGCGTCGTGAGCGACGACCGCTTCGAGGACCTCGGCGGCGAGCGGCGCCGCGCCGAGATCGGCGACGAGCTGGCCGAGCGCGACCGCACGCATCCCGAGCAGCCGACGCGGCCGGAGGTGCCGCGACCGGGCAACAAGTACGCCTGGGCCGTCGGGATCGTGGCGCTGATGGGGCTCGGCATCCTGCTGTTCTTCCAGACGCTGCCGAACGAGGGCAAGGGGCTCGAGGGCCCCAGGCGCGGCTCGATCGTGAAGGCGTTCGCCGCCCCGTCGGCGCTCGGCAACCTCGAGGGGGACGCGAACATCTGCCAGAAGGCGGAGAACTGCAACGAGCAGGCGGGCACGAAGCCCGCCTGCAGCGTGGTGGCGGAGGGCGTGGTGAACGTCTGCGAGCTGCGCCGCAAGCCGCTCGTGCTGACGTTCATCTTCGACCGCGCCGCCGACTGCTACCCGCAGGTCGACCGCACCGAGCGGATCAGGCCCGACCTTCCGGGCGTGAACTTCGCCACGGTCTTCTTCACCCACAAGGATCGCGACCAGGTGCGCGCCCTGGTGCAGGAGCGCGGCTGGCGCCAGCCGGTGGCGATCGACCCGGACGGGCAGGTCGCCAACCTCTACGGCGTCGGCGGCTGTCCCACGACGGTGTTCGCGCGCGCGGGCGGGCGCGTGGCCACGACGAAGCTCGGCAACCTGACCGAGGACCAGCTGCGCCGGCTGGCGACCCGGATCGAGGGCTGATGGAGCTGGAGCTGGCGGAGGGGTGGGTCGAGGCCGAGCTGGCCGAGGACTTCCCCGAGCTGGGGCTCGTGCACGCGCCGCTCGAGGCGCGCCCGCGCAAGAGCCCGGGCGAGGTGAAGGAGCGCCTGCGCAAGCTCGCCGACCGCTACACCGGCGGCAAGGTGATCCACATGCGCCAGGACGCCGTGCCGTGGGCCTACCGGGTCTTCTCGCGCCAGGTTGGCATCGACCCGGACACCGACCGCACGCCCGTCGAGCGGATCGCGGTGGAGCGCCTGCGCCACGGCGGCCTGCGGAGCGAGAACCTCGTCGACGACGCGCTGACGATCGCGATCGCCGAGACCGGGGTGCCGGTGTTCGCGCTCGACGCCGACAAGGTCGCCGGCGAGCTGGGCCTGCGGCTGGCGCGCGCCGGCGAGCAGCTGGCGGGCGTGCGGCCGCTGTCGGCGCGGCAGCTGGTGGTGGCCGACGATGCGCGCCCGGTGGCGCTGGTGCTCGGCGAGGTGGCACACGACGCCGGCGTCACCTGGGACACGCAGCACATGACGCTGTGCGCGCTGCGGGTGAAGGGAGTGCCGCCGATCGCGGTCGAGGAGGCCTTGTGGATGGCCGCAGAGACGCTTTACACTTGATCCGTGCTGCTTCAGCAAGCGCCGCCGGTCGCACCGCGGACGCTTCCCGACGAGCGCGCCGCCCGCAGGTCGCTGCTCGAGCAGGTCGCTCGTCTCGAGGAGGAGCTGGCGGGGCTGTTCTGCTCGATCTGGCCGCGCAAGGGGTTCACGCTCGGCGTGCCCGGGCGTGGCGGGCCGCGGCTGCTCTCCCTGGGAGAGCTCGAGGAGCTCCGCGACGACCTGGCCGCCTGCGTGCAGCATGCCCGCCGGGCGCTGTCGGATCGCACCTACAGCGAGGAGCAGTACCGCCGTCTGATCGAGGAGATGCTGCTCGACCCCGCCGCCCACAAGTGGGTGCGCGTGGCCAACGAGGACATCGGAGAGCCCGGCTGCAAGCACTGGCACGTGCGCCCGCGCTGGAGCTTCATCGGCATGCTGATGGGCTGGTGGCGGGTCGTCATCAGCTCCGGCTGCCCGTTAGCCACCTGACATGGGGCGCAGGACCCGCAAGCGCGGCGGCCTGACCACGCGGGCCGAGCGCGACGCCGCGCGGCGCGCGCCCGCGGCGCGCCGGCCGGCCGGCGCGGAGCGCCCGCCGGCGCCCTGGGGCAGCTTTCCGCTGTCCGAGCTGGTGATCCTGCTCGGCATCGTCGTGATGGTCTGGGGCTTCCTCAGCGGCGCGGACCGCGGCG
>Ga0209382_10007672_pt1 | contig 13672 bp, 8 predicted proteins | sample SoiMetdeltSBSDD5_FD_187599 | JGI IMG/M metagenome (GOLD analysis project Ga0209382, IMG submission 187599) | Bulk soil microbial communities from a Populus tree surrounding site in Tennessee, USA - Soil MetaG P. deltoides SBSDD5 (SPAdes) (version 2) | ecosystem: Environmental > Terrestrial >... | reverse complement strand
TCGCGGAAGCGCGCGCCTATGCGAGTTGGCTCGGCAAGCGGCTTCCCACGGAAGCGGAGTTTCATCGCGCCGCTTATTATGGACCCGATGGGCGCGAGTCCGAGTATCCCTGGGGCAACACGCCGCCGGGGTTACAGCACGGTAATTTTGATTTTGCCGCATGGTCTCCGGTGCCGATTGGCTCGCGGCCGGCCGGCGCGAGCCGCTGGGGTATTATGGAACTGGCCGGCAACGGTTGGGAATTGACGGACACGCCGTTTGCGCCGTTTCCAGGATTCTCGAGCTATATTTCAAGTTATCCCGATTACTCGCGGGATTTTTTCGACGGCAAGCATTTTGTTCTCAAAGGCGCGTCCTGGGCGACTGCGGCTGATCTGGTCCGTCCGGCGTTTCGCAACTGGTATCAGGCGCACTATCCTTACGTATTCGCGAAATTTCGCTGCGTAACGAACTGACTGATTGAGGAGCTTACTTGATGAAAGCGACCTGGGAAGGTACGGTCATCGCGGAATCGGATAGAACCATCGTTATCGAAGGCAATCACTATTTCCCGCGGGAATCCATCAAGAGCGAGTATTTATCCCCCAGCGATACGCACACCACCTGTCATTGGAAGGGCATCGCCAGCTATTACAACCTGCGGGTCGGTGATCGGTCCAACGCGGATGCCGCATGGTATTATCCGGAGCCAAAAGAGGCCGCTAAGCGGATCAAGGATTACGTTGCCTTCTGGCGCGGTGTCAACGTGAGCGAGTAGCCTCATCCGTTCCATGTTTCAATTGAAGCTCGCGTCCTGCATGGCGGAGAACAGCGAAAGTTTCTGCCGCGCGGCGGCGCGTTTTATCGAAAATCGAATCCGCGTGCCCACTCAGTATATTGCGGACATTCCATGGCAACAGCGCGAGCGCCTGTTTGACGAGGGAGCGATCCAGATCCTCTGGCTCTGCGGGCTTCCCTACGTGCACAAAGCCGACAGGCAAGGCAGCGGCGTGGATTTGCTCGCGGCTCCGGTTCCGCGCGGCGTGCGCTATCAAGATCGACCGGTTTGTTTTTCCGATGTTATCGTCAGGCGCGATCGACCCTTTCGAACTTTCTTACAACTCGATTCGAGCCATGGCCCGGAAGGCTGCGCAAGTTTCGTTCGTATAGCCAATCCTGATTAAGCACTCGTTTCAGGCGCCGCAGCGCCACTAAAATACAAAAGGGGAATTGCAACATGGCAAACTTGGAGGGGAAGAAGGCGCCGGCGTTCAGTCTCGAAGGCAACGACGGCGAAAAATTCGCTGGACGATTACAAGGGCAAAACCGTAGTGCTCTATTTTTACCCGAAAGACGATACGCCGGGCTGCACCAAGGAAGCGTGCGGGTTTCGCGACCTAAGCGCGCCGCTGAAAAAAGCCGACACCGTTGTGTTGGGTGTGAGCAAAGATAGTCTGGAGTCGCACGACCGATTCGCCGGCCGATATAAACTGCCGTTTGCACTGCTCTCGGATCCGAAAGCCGAGGTGATGAAGAAATACGGCGCGTTCGGGAAAAAACTTATGTACGGCAAGGAAGTGCAGGGAACGATCCGCTCGACCGTAGTGATCGGTCCCAAGGGCGATGTTCTCAAACATTGGCGCACGATCAAAAAAGCCGAGGCGCATCCGGACGAAGTGTTGGCGTTTTTAAAATCCCGGTAACTACTACGGTACGAGCGGCATTGCGCGCTGGCCGTAATCCCGTTTCGAGTGAATTGTAGGGCACCCCTCTGGAATCGCCCATCCGAGGGCAGACACTGGGATTTTTCCTACACTGGCGCATGCCGGTATTTCCCGACGGCAGATTGACAATAGGATACTAAAAGCTATATTTGCCCCATCGAAAATAACTATTCGATGAAAAGGGAGGTTCTATGAACCGGCGGGATTTTATAAAAGGCGGATTGACGGCAACGGCGGGATTAGCTTTCGGCGGCATTCCGAAATTCAGGGATTTGGCACATGCGAATGATGCAAAGTGGCGTACTTTTGAAGTAACGACCCGGCTCGAGGTGACCGATCCGGTGGGTGCCGTGCGCGCCTGGGTGCCGGTGCCGCTCACGTCGAGTACGGATTATTTCAAACGTGAACCGGATAGTTGGACGGGAAATTACAAATCGGCGAAAGCGGTGCAATACGATAAGTACGGCACCGGGATGGTTTTCGCCGAATGGGCTGCCGGCGAAAAATCGCCTGCCGTCGAGGTCAAGAGTCGCTTCATGACGCGCGATCGCGAGATCGATTTGAGCCGCAAGCCGGCTTCGGCGCCGAACGAAAGTAAGGCCGTGCTCGACTACTTCCGGAGACCGAGCAAGCTGATCAAGACCGATGGCATCGTTGGGACGACCTCCAAAGGCATCGTCATGGGTTACAAAACCGATGTCGACAAAGCAAAGGCGATTTACGAGTGGATTGTCGATAACACCTTCCGAGATCCCAAGGTCAAGGGTTGCGGCATCGGCGATATTTCGACGATGCTCCACACCGGCTATCTTGGCGGCAAATGCGCCGACCTGAATGCCTTATACGTCGGACTGGCGCGCGCGGCCGGTATCCCGGCGCGCGATGTTTACGGAATCAGAGTCGCGAATTCCGCCGAATTCAAAAGCCTCGGCCGGGCGGACGATATTACCGGCGCGCAGCATTGTCGCGCGGAAGTATGGCTTAACGGTTATGGTTGGACGCCCGTCGATCCGGCCGACGTGCGAAAAGTCGTGCTCGAAGAAAATTTGCCGGGGGATCAGTTGGCTCTGGACGATCCGAAAGTGAAAAAGATTCGCGCGAAACTTTTCGGCGCGTGGGAGATGAATTGGCTGCCGTACAATTATGCGCATGACCTCAGGTTGCCGAGCTCCAACGGGCCGGAGCTCGGCTTCTTCATGTATCCGCAGAGCGAGACCGCCAATGGCCGCAAGGACAGCCTGGATCCGAAGGGCTTCAGTTACACCATCAAGTCGAAAGAAGTTTAGGCTGGACGTGAGAACAGTGTCTTCGAGGCCTCCACTTTGTGGGGGCCTCGCTGTTTTTGGAGGGAACAGAAACGTCGTCCGGGTGTTAGGTAGCGGGCGGCTCGGAGTCCTTCAACGTAGCTCAGCCTCGTCCTGAACGATCGGCCCAGCATTGGTGATTTCCGCTGCTGAGATTGTCGAAGCATGAGGCTCTCGAAGAGGGCTAAACCTTTTCAGCAGGGCCAATCTCTCGGCTAATTATCGGTTCAGCGCCTCTTGAATGGCTCTCGCAGTATAAATCTCGGTCAAGTTTTTACGGTATTCCGCGGAGCCGTTGATGTCTTCGATGACCTCGACATTGCGCGTTGCCTCTACAGCTGCGGCTTCGACGGTTTTCGTATCGAGATTCTTGCCCGCGAGCATCTGCTCGGCGCGCTCCGGCCGGTAGGCTTTGTCGGTTACGCCGGTGATGCCGATGGCGGCTCGGGCGCAGTTTCCGGATCCGTCCAAGCCAATTCTCACGGCCACTCCGACGACCGCAAATCCGGAGGAGCGGGGCGCGGCTTTCATGTAAGCAGTTTTGTCCTTGCCGGTCATCGGTACTTTGATGGCGGTCACAATCTCGTCCGGTTCAAGCACGCTCATCAGTAGCCCGAGAAAGAAATCGTCGCACTTCACCCAACGCTCGCCGTTGGGGCCGGTGACTTTGATTTCGGCATCTAGCGCGATGATGGCCGCCGGCCAATCGCCGGCCGGATCGGCGTGAGCGATACTGCCGCCGATGGTGCCGCGGTTGCGCACTTGCACATCGGCGATGGTGGTCGCCGTTTGAGGCAACAATGGACATTTTGTTTGCAGCAGCTCGGAAGATTCGATCTGCGCGTGGGTCACGAGCGCGCCGATGATCAGGTTATCGTCTTCCTCGATGATCGTATCCAGGCCGGGGATGCGGCCGATGTCGACGACGAAAGCAGGCTTGGACAGGCGCATTTTCATGAGCGGCAGCAAGCTCTGGCCGCCGGAGAGAATTTTTACGTCGTCTCTGTGGGCGGCAAGGAATTTGATCGCGTCGCCGAGCGAGCGCGGCGCGTAATACTCGAAGGAACCGGGAATCATTTTTAGTAAGACCTCCGCTCGGTCTCGGGATTGTTGTTCGCCAAGCGCCAGACCGCTTCGGGCGTAAGCGGAAGATCGCAGACTTTCACGCCAAAGGGCTGCAGCGCGTCTTCGACCGCGCTGGCGATGGCAGCGGGCGAGGGGATGGCGGCGCCCTCGCCGGCGGCCTTCTGGCCGAGCACGGTAAACGGCGAGGGCGAGGGCTGATGCACCACTTCGACGCGCGGCGTCTCCGCCGTGGAGCATTTGCCGTAGTCCAGATAAGTAATAGTCAAAGGCTGTCCCTCGGGGCTGTACATGAAGCCCTCGCCGAGGGCGACGGCGATGCCGTGGGCGGCGGAGCCGTACACCTGGCCGTTGACCACGTCCGGATTGATCACCGTGCCGTTGTCGCCGACGATGAGATAGCGCAGGACGTGGACTATCCCGGTGGCTTTGTCGACTTCGACAATGGCGGCGTGGGCGCCGGCGGAAAAGGTAAACTGCGCCCGCACCAGCCGGTCGGGGCCTGGAACGATATTCGGCTTGGCGTGGGGAAACATGTAGTAGAACGTCGACTCCAGTCCCGCTTCCATATCGTCGGGGATGAGATGCTGATTGTTGTATGCGATGCGCCCCAGTTCGGCGAAGGTGATCTGCTTTGCCGCCGCGCCAGGCACCTTTACGACACTATCTTCAATGGTTAGCTCCGATGGTTCCACCTTGAGGTTGAAGGCCGCGAGCCTGAGAATCTTCTCGCGCAGCCGGGTGGCGGCGCCGTGGATCGCGCCGATGTCGTAGAGATGAAAGTTGTTGCCGCTATTCGCCGCGGCCACTCCCCAGGCCGACAAGTCGCTATCGAAGGGAATGCTGGTGCTGATCTTGTCCGGCGTCGAGCCGAGAATCTCCGCCGCTACTTGGGCCGTGGTGGTCTCATGAGCCTGGCCGCAGTTGGGCGAGCCGAGGTGAAGCGTGAGGGTGCCGTTCTTCTCCAATTTGATCTTTGCGCCGTTGACCCCGCCGGAGCCGGGCGGTTCTTTCATCTCGGGAAAAATCGCCATGTCGCGCGCCGCGTTGCGCCCGCCCGGTTCGACGCCGATGACGATGCCGATGCCCATGAGCCTGCCGTTGGCGCGCGCCTGCTTTTGCTCTTCACGCAATTTGTCGTAGTCGATTTTCTCCAGCAGCGTCGACAGCAACCGCGGATAGTCGCCGCTGTCGTACACGTTGCCGCTGATCGTCCGATAGGGCATCTCGTGCGGTTGAATCAAATTTTTGCGCCGCACTTCGATGGCGCTCATGTTCAGTTCCTGAGCGACCCGATCCATCATGCGCTCCCAGATGTAGCACATGCCGGGTTTGCCGATACCGCGGTTGGGAATGACCGGGCATTTGTTGGTCACCACCGCATTGCCGATCATATGAATGGCCGGCGTCCGGTAGGTGTTGGAAAGATTATTCAGCTTGTTGGTGAAGTGGATCGTCAGGGTGCTGATCGAGCCGCCGACATCGTCGTATTCATTAAAGCGCAGACCGAGCACGGTGCCGTCGTTCTTGACCGCCGCCTCGGCTTCGAATTCCTGGGCGCAGGCGTGGCCGCCGGCCATCATGTGCTCGGTGCGGTCTTCGATCCATTTCACCGGGCGGCCGGTTTTCATCGCCAGCAGCGAAACCAACACGACGTATTTCCGAATCAAGTGAATTTTCTGTCCGAAGCCGCCGCCGACGTCGGGAATGATGACGCGGACATCTTGCAGGCCGAGCGCTTCGCGCACCCCGTCGTAAATAACCTCGGGCACCTGCGCGGTGACCCAGACGGTCAAGCGCTTGCTCGCCGCGTCGAAGGACGCAATGACGACGAACGGCTCGAGCGGCGTCGAGCTATAGCGATGAATCTTGAGATTCTCCTTGACGACCCGGTCGGCGGAATTGAAGGCGGCGTCGATATCGCCGTATTGCAGCGAGCCGGTCCAGGCGAGGTTGGTGCCTAGTTCATCGAATAATGTCGCCGACGACGGCTTGATCGCTTCGCGGACATCGACGACCGCGCGAAGTGGTTCGTAATCGACCTGAATCAATTCCAGAGCGTCTTCCGCCGTGCCGCGATCGCGCGCCGCCACGGCGCCGATGGGCTCGCCGACATAGCGAACTTTTTCGATGGCGCCGGCGTACTCGTCGATGGGCCGCTTCAAGCCGGCGGCATAGCGGCCGGGCTTGAACGGCTTGGTGAGCTGCATCACATCACCGGGTGTAATCACTGCCATTACGTTGGGGTTTTTGAGCGCCTCGGAGGGGTCGACGGATGAAATCTTTGCGTGCGCGTGGGGACTCCGCAAAATCATCGCCTGAAGCATACCCGGCAAAATAAAATCATCAGTGTAAAGACCACGCCCGGTGACGTGGCGCGGGCCTTCCTTGCTGGGACTGCGCGCGCCGATGAATTTTTTGTCAGCCATAAATAATTACCCTAAAAAAATAAATACGAAATTCTAATATCGAAATCCGAAACAAACGAAAAATCTAAATCCAAATTACAAAATTCGAAGCGGGCGAGTTTGCAACTTTTGAATTTCGAGCATTTGAATTTGTTTCGGATTTCGAGCTTGTTCGCTTTTCATCGCCCGGCGGTCTTTTGCTTCTCCGCCGCTTCTTTCACCGCATCGACGATCTGCACGTACCCCGTGCACATGCAAAGATTACCGGCGAGCGCCTTGCGAATTTCTGCATCCGTGGGATCAGGAGTAGTTTGCAATAGCGCGTGGCTGGTCATCACCATGCCCGGCGTGCAATAGCCGCATTGGAAAGCATAGTTTTTGACGAATGCCTGCTGAATCGGGCTCAGCTGGCCATCTTTGGCCAACCCTTCGATCGTGGTGACTTCGCGGCCATCAGCTTGCACTGCAAAATGAAGACAGGATTTCACCACTTTGCCGTCAAGCAGGACGGAGCAGGCGCCGCACTCGCCAACGACGCAGCCGACGTGGGTGCCGGTGAGGCCGATGTTTTCGCGGAGAAAATGCGCGAGCAAGATACGCGGCTCGACGTCTTCTTCGTAGCGCCGGCCGTTGATGGTCACACGAATGGTCTGTTTCATAAAGGCGGAGAATATCTGTAGACATTCGGTGAATCAAGCTTCGAACGAAGATCCCCGTCCGCTCACCAGCACGCCTTGTTTGAAGTCACTATTTCCATTGTTGTTTACATCCAACGCATCCCTGAGGAATCACCGATAATTACTTCCTTCTTGAGTTCGATGCTGTAAGGCAACTCATGACGCCGGCTTTGTCTTGAGCAGAAAGCCAACGCTTTATCTTGGGCTCCGTTTGAAACGGCAAGGCTGTCGAACACGAACACGTTATTCGATCCTATCCTTTCGCCTTCATCCTTTACCGCTCGACGCTAATCCAGTACAATCCGTGCCTGCGTCCGAGCTGCCATCATTCCTACTATGGAACCATCACTTATCAGATTTGCATTTAATAAGATCGATTTATCAGCAGGGGTGAGATGGGTGAAGCGGAGAGGGACGAGCGATGAGTGATCCCTCCAAGCATATATTTGCGTTTCCGCCGGAGCAGCAAGCGATCAGGGCAAAGTGTTTTCATCCGAACGGGACCTTCGTCGAGTTTGCGGAAAAAGAAATTGAGCAATCGATCCCCGAGCGCTTCGAAAAGATTGTGCGCATGTATCCGAACCGAGTAGCGGTCAAGACAAAAAACCTTTTGCTGACTTATAGCGAGCTGAATCGAACCGCCAATCAGATGGCGCACGCGATCGTGGCGCAAAGCGGTGAAGTGGAAGAACCGGTGGCCCTGCTCTTGGAGCATGGCGCCGACGTCATCACCGCGATCCTTGCCGTATGGAGGGCCGGTAAGATCTACGTACCTCTCGACCCGGCGCTGCCGCACGCCAGAAACAAAGCAATCCTCGAGGAATCACAAGCCCGCCTCATCGTGACCGACACGCGCCATCGCGCTTATGTTGGGCAAATTCAACAAAACCATCGCTTGCTCAATATCGATGAGCCCGTCGGCACTTCGGCTACCGAGACCTTCGGTGCTTCGATGTCACCCGATAATTTGGCCTACATCCTGTTTACGTCGGGTTCCAGCGGTCAGCCCAAAGGAGTTGTGCAGAACCATCGCAACCTGCTGCATCAAGTCAAGCGAGAGACTAACGGCCTACGCATCTGCGCGGACGACCGGCTGATTCTTCTGCGCTCCTGCAGCGCCATCGGCGGAGTCCGAATCGTCTTGTGCGCGTTGCTCAACGGCGCGGCCGTCTATCCACTCGATGTGGCGCAATCCGGTCATGCCGATCTTGCCGCGTTGCTGGCACGGGAAGAGGTTACCATCTATGACTCGACGCCGACGACCTTTCGCCAATTTATCCCTGTCCTCACAGATGAGCAGCGGTTTCCCCATCTGCGCCTGGTAAGATTATCGAGTGAGCCGGTGCATAAACTAGACGTCGAACTTTACAAGAAACATTTTCCCCGAGGCTGCATTTTCGCCAACAGCTTGGGGCTTACGGAAACGGCAGGCAGTATCCGGCACAATTTGATCGACCACGACACGAACGTTATCAGAAAGACCGTGCCGGTCGGCTACGCCGTTGAGGATACGGATGTCATGCTCCTCGACGAAAACGGTCATGAGGTCGGCCCCGAAGAGATCGGTGAAATCGCCGTGCGGAGCCGTTATCTTTCTCCGGGTTACTGGCGCAACCCGGACCTCACGCGAGCGAAATATGTCGTTGATCCCGAGGGCGGTGATAAGCGCCTTTACCTCACGGGAGACTTGGGCCAGATGCTCGCCGGCGGCTGTCTTGTGCACCTTGGACGCAAAGACTTTCAGGTCAAAGTCCGCGGCTATAAAATCGACGTAGCCGAGATTGAGCGAGTGCTTCTGGCTCTTGAGTGCATCAAAGCGGCCGTTGTCGTGGCGCGCGCGGACCGCGATGAAGAGCGGTATATAGTCGCTTATGTGGTACCTACCACGAAGCCTGCGCCGACAATCAGCAGCTTGCGCCGCGCGCTTTCAGATAAACTGCCGGAATATATGATCCCTTCGTCTTTTGTCATGCTAAGTGCGCTGCCGACGACGCCGACCGGCAAGGTCGACCGCGGGGCTCTTCCCGCGCCAGACCGGATACGCCCTGCGCTCGACGCGGTCTTTGTGACTCCTCGTTCGAAGAGCGAGCGATCCCTGGCTGCTATCTGGCAGGAGGTGCTGCATATCGACAGGATAGGTATCGACGACAATTTCTTCGATCTCGGCGGCAACTCCCTTCGTTTGGCCGAAGTCAATCGCAAAGCGGACATCGTTTTCGAAAGAGCGACGCCTCTCATGGAGATGTTGGCGCTTCCTACGATACGAACGCTGGCGGAATATCTAACCCGTTCGCAAGATAAACGAAATACGCTACAAAAAAGCCGCGATCGGGCCGACACGCGCAGAGCGTTAAGAGAGGGCCGAAAGCGATCGAGAGGAGAGCAGGGCTGATTACGTGAATAGCTCCAATAGCCTTGATTCGCTCGATGGCGTCGCGATTATCGGCATCGCCTGCCGGTTTCCCGGCGCGAAAAATGTCGATGAGTTTTGGCAAAACCTGCGTGACGGAGTAGAGTCGATTTCTTTTTTCTCCGATGAGGAGCTTGCAGCGGAAGGCATATCGCCGGCTCTCCTTTCCGACCCTAACTATGTCAAAGCCGGAGCTGTGCTGGAGGGTGTCAAATTATTCGACGCAGACTTCTTTGGTTATTTTCCTCGAGAGGCGGAAGCGATGGACCCCCAACAACGCCTCTTTTTGGAGTGCGCCTGGACGGCTCTAGAAGCCGCCGGTTACACGACCGAGAATTGCGAGAGTCAGATCGGCGTTTATGCTGGCAGTCGAGTGAACGCCTATCTACTCAATAATCTTTACCCCTCTGGCGAACGCTTCGGTCTCAGAAATAGAATCCAGCCGTTGGCGCTGGGCGATGACGACTACTTGGCCACTCGCGTCTCGTACAAACTCAACCTGTGGGGTCCTTCGCTCAAGGTCCAAGCCGCTTGTTCGACATCGCTGGTGGCTATTCATCTTGCTTGCCAAGCCTTGCTCAACGGCGAATGCGATATGGCTTTGGCCGGCGGCGTGGCACTGCGGATACCGGAAAAAACCGGGTACCTGTACCAGGAAGGAGACGTCGTTTCGCCTGACGGACATTGCAGAAGCTTTGACGCTCGGGCCCAGGGAACCGTCTTTGGGAGCGGCGTCGGCATCGTGGTACTTAAGCGATTACGAGATGCGTTAAAGGACCGGGACAACATCGATGCGGTGATCAAAGGATCGGCCATCAATAACGATGGAGCATTGAAAATCGGCTTCACCGCGCCTAGCGCTGAGGGCCAGGCGCAGGTAATCGCCGAAGCGCTCGATATCGCCGGAGTCGACCCCGAGACGGTCGCCCACATCGAAGCGCATGGCACGGCAACGCCGCTCGGAGATCCGATCGAAGTTGCCGCTCTAACTCAAGCTTTTCGCGCCCGCACACAGAAAAAAAACTTTTGCGCCATCGGCTCGGTGAAATCCAATATTGGGCACGCGAGCGCGGCGGCGGGCGTTGCCGGCGTCATCAAGACTGTACTGGCCCTCAAGCATATGTTGCTGCCGCCGACTCTCCATTTTGAACAGTCCAACCCCAAGATCGACTTCGCAAACAGCCCGTTCTATGTGATTACCAAGCTCTCCGAATGGAGGAGAGCGGACACGCGGCGCCGCGCCGGGGTCAGCTCCTTCGGCATCGGCGGAACCAACGCGCATGCGGTCATCGAGGAAGCTCCTGCCACCGAAGCTTCCGGACCGTCCCGGCCCTGGCAACTCCTATTGGTCTCCGCCAAGACCGGCACTGCGCTGGAAACCGCTACCACAAATCTCGCCGAACATCTAAAGCAACATCCTGAAATTAACCTCGCCGATGCGGCTTTTACTCTTCAAGTCGGACGCAAAGCGTTCAACCATCGACGCGCGCTCGTCTGCAGAGATCTTGCCGACGCAATGCAAGCACTCGAGAGCGCAGATCCCAGGAGGGCCTTGACCCGGGATCGGGATCTCAGCGACGGCACCACTGCATTCATGTTTCCCGGTCAGGGCTCCCAATATGTGAATATGGGCCGGGAGCTTTACGAGACCGAGACAGTTTTGCGCGAGCAGGTGGACTTTTGCGCGGATCTGCTTTTGCCGAAGCTGGGACTTGATTTGCGCGAGATTCTCTACCCGAGCGAGGATCAGGTCGAAGAGGCATCGAAGCGGCTCCATCGAACTGTCCTGGCGCAGCCCGCACTTTTTACCGTCGAGTACGCCTTGGCCAAACTGCTGATGAGCTGGGGAATACAGCCTAAAGCGATGATCGGTCACAGTGTCGGAGAATACGTGGCGGCATGTCTGGCGGGAGTTTTTTCCCTCGAAGACGGTCTCGCGCTGATGGCCGCGCGCGGCCGGTTGATGGATGGACTGCCGGGGGGTTCCATGCTTGCAGTTCCAATGCGAGTAGAAGAGCTAAAGCCGCTGCTGAGCGATACGATTGCGCTCGCCGCTCATAACGGCCCCTCGCTCTGCGTTCTATCCGGGCCAGAGGAAGCAATACAGGTGATCGAGCGACGATTGAAAGAAATGGATATCGACTGCTGCCATCTACATACCTCCCACGCATTTCACTCGCAGATGATGAAGCCGATTCTGCACGCGTTCACGGAAGAAGTACGCAAGATCAAGCTCAACCCGCCGGCGATTCCTTATCTTTCCAACGTTTCGGGAGATTGGATCACGGAAGCGGAGGCCACCGATGTAAACTATTGGGCGAAACATCTGCGCGAATCGGTGCGTTATTCCGAGGGATTGTCAAAGCTGTTGGAGAGTTTCAACGGAGTTCTCTTGGAGATCGGCCCCGGCCGGTCGCTGAGTGCGATAGCCAAGCAGCATAGCCGAATTGGGCAGAATATTTTCTCGACGACTCGCCACCCGCAGGAGCGTCATTCCGATGGGGCATTTCTCTTGGGAACACTCGGCCGCCTTTGGCTTGCAGGAGTAAGACCTAACTGGTCGGCCTTTTATTTGAACGAGCGACGTCACCGGCTCCCGCTGCCGACGTACCCCTTCGAGGGTCGGCGCTACTGGGTCGAAGCGCCGCGGGGATCGGACACCGAACAAGCGCGAACAGGAGCGCTGGAGAAAAAAACAGATCTTGCCGACTGGTTCTATGTCCCTTCGTGGAAAAGATCTGTTCCGCCTCAGATGCTTGAAGGGGAAAATCTCGCGGCGCAACAACGCTGTTGGCTGGTGTTTGTCGACGACTGCGGCCTGGGAGCGCGTGTCGTCCAAAGATTGCAAGCCTTCGGACAGGATGTCATCCGTGTCGAAGTCGGAGCAAGCTTTAACCAGTGTGATCAATACGGTTATGTAATCAATCCGCGAAGCCGGAGCGACTATTTCGATCTGTTTAGAACGCTGCGCAAAGAAAGTAGGGTGCCAAACCGAATAGTTCATTTATGGAGTGTTACGCGGAGTGATTCGCCGAGCGGCATCGAATCCTTCGATGCTGCTCAACGTTTGGGATTTTATAGTCTGCTTCATCTGGCTCAGGCTCTGGATAAATATAGCGTAGTCGAGCCGCTGCAAATCGACTTCATCTCGAATCATATTCAGGAGATTCGCGACCGTGACCGCTTGCGGCCGGAGAAGGCGACCGCGCTTGGGCCGTGCAAAGTCATCCCACAGGAGTACCCCAATGTCACCTGCCGCAGTATCGACGTGGTACTCCCCCGCGTAACGGAGAATGGTGAGGATGCGCTGGTGGAGCAGCTCTTGAAAGAACTCGCCGCCAACCCGGCAGAGTCAGTGATTGCATACCGTGGAAAGCATCGATGGGTGCAGTTTTTCGAGCCGGTCCGGCTCACTGCCGCAAACGGCAGCGCGCGCCTCAAAACCGGCGGGGTATATTTGATTACCGGCGGATTGGGACACATTGGACTCCTGCTGGCGCAGTTTTTGGCAAAGACCGTCAAAGCTAAACTAGTTCTCACGGGACGCTCCGCTCTGCCGGATAGAGAAGATTGGGACGAGTATTTACGCAACCACGATGAGCAGGAGCCGATCGCCCAACGGATCCGCCAGGTCAGAGCAATAGAGGATTTTGGCGCCGAGGTGTTGACCATCAGCGCCGATGTTGGCTCCATGGACCAGATGCAAGCCGTGATCGCTCAGGCCGCGCAACGATTCGGAGGTCTTGACGGCGTTATTCACGCGGCCGGGATTCTTGGCGAAAAACTGATGATGCCCATACAGGAAACGAGCGATGACGAGTGCCAGGCTCAATTCAATGCCAAAGCGCGGGGAGTGATGGTTCTCGACGAGCTCTTGCGCGATCGACAATTGGATTTTTGCGTCGTGACATCTTCCTTGTCCTCCGTGGTGGGCGGGCTGGGCTATAGCACCTACGCAGCGGCCAATATTTTTATGGACGTTTTCGCGCATCACCGCGCCCAAACTGGGGGTTTAGCTTGGACGAGCATAAATTTCGGTCGCTGGAATTTCGCTGAAGAAGTGGAGAGACGGACGAGCTTTATCGCA
>Ga0209382_10007671_pt1 | contig 13672 bp, 14 predicted proteins | sample SoiMetdeltSBSDD5_FD_187599 | JGI IMG/M metagenome (GOLD analysis project Ga0209382, IMG submission 187599) | Bulk soil microbial communities from a Populus tree surrounding site in Tennessee, USA - Soil MetaG P. deltoides SBSDD5 (SPAdes) (version 2) | ecosystem: Environmental > Terrestrial >... | reverse complement strand
TGCCCGCCGAGTGCGGCGGATGGCTCGCGCCCACCATGCTCGACTGCGACAAAACCTAAGCCCGAGACCAGGCCCGAGAGCTAGGCCCGAGAGCTAGGCCCGAGAGCTAGGCCCGCGAGCTAGGCCCGCGAGCTAGGCCAGGTGAAGGGCCTTCGCCGCCGCGAGCGGATCCAAGTTGATCGTTATTGGCGCGGGCGCCGTCGAGATGGCCCACTCCGGGTCCTTGAGGCCGTGCCCGGTGACCGTGCAGACGACCCGGGAGCCGCGCGGCAGCTTGCCGTTGGCGCTGGTCTGCAGCAGGCCGGCGACGCTGGCCGCCGAGCCCAGCTCGACGAACACGCCGACCTCGCGCGCCAGAAGCCTGTAGGCGGAAAGGATTTCGCGATCGGTGACGGCGTCGATCAGGCCGCCGGACTCGTCGCGGGCGTCCACCGCCTTGGTCCAGGAGGCGGGGTTGCCGATGCGGATGGCGGTGGCGATGGTGGAGGGCTGTTCGACCACCCTGCCGTTGACGATGGGAGCCGCGCCTGAAGCTTGAAAGCCGAACATCTTCGGGGATTTGCCCTCTTCCCGGTACCCCATCCAATATGCCGAGATGTTGCCGGCGTTGCCGACGGGCAGGCAGTGCACGTCCGGCGCATCCCCAAGCGCCGCAACGATCTCAAACGATGCTGTCTTCTGCCCGTGCAACCGGTTGACGTTTACCGAGTTCACCAGCGCGACCGGGTATTCCTGCGACAGCTTCCCGGCGAGGTTCAGGCAGTCGTCGAAGTTTCCGCTGACCTGCAACAGCTTCGCCCCGTGCACGAGCGCCTGCGCCAGCTTGCCGAGCGCGATTTTCCCTTGCGGCACAAGGACGGCGCACGTGATCCCGGCGCGTGCCGCGTAGGCCGCCGCGCTGGCAGACGTGTTGCCGGTCGAGGCGCAGATGATCGCCTTGGCGCCTTCCTCGATCGCCTTCGACACGGCGACGGTCATCCCGCGATCCTTGAAAGAGCCGGTGGGGTTGGCGCCCTCGACCTTGAGCCACACCTCGCAGCCGGTGCGCTCGGACAGCGCGGGCGCGGGCAGGAGCGGCGTGTTGCCCTCGTGCAGGGTGATCACCGGGGTGGAGTCGTTGACCGGCAACCTGTCCCTGTACTCCTCAATCAAACCGCGCCACATTTTCCTAGTCCCCTTCGACTCGAAGGACGCTCGCGATCGACCGCACAAAATCGAGGGTACGCAATTCGGCGACGGTAGCCGAGAGATCCTTGTCGGCCGCGGCGTGGGTGACGATGACGAGAATGGCGTCGTCACCGCGCCCGGACTGGTTGACTGTCGCGATGGAAACCCCATGCCGGGCAAAGACTCCGGCGACCGCGGCGAGCACACCAGCCTTATCCGCGACATCCAGGCTTATGTGGTACCGGGTGAGCACTTCACCCATCGGAAGGACAGGCAGATCGGCGTAGGCCGACTCGCTGGCGGCCCGCACATTGCGCAACCTGTTGCGCCCCACCGCGACCAGATCACCGAGCACGGCGCTGGCCGTGGGCGCGCCTCCCGCACCCCGCCCGTAGAACATGAGCTGCCCCGCCGCCTCGGCCTCCACGAACACCGCGTTGAAGGCGTCGCCGACGCCCGCGAGCGGGTGTGTCCGCGGGATCATCGCCGGGTGCACCCGCACCGAAACACCCTCGCTCGTCCTCGTCGCGATGCACAGCAGCTTGATGACGCACCCCATCGCCCGCGCGCTCGCCACATCCGCCGCCGTCACCTCCGTGATGCCTTCACGATAGACATCGGCGGCCGTCACGCGCGTGTGGAAGGCAAGGGACGCAAGGATCGCCGCCTTCGCCGCCGCGTCGAACCCCTCCACATCGGCGGTCGGGTCCGGCTCGGCGTAACCCAGCGCCGTCGCCTCATCAAGCGCGTCGCTGTACCCGGCCCCCGTCGCGTCCATCGCCGACAGGATGAAGTTGGTGGTTCCGTTCACGATTCCGGTCACCTGCGTGATCCTGTCCCCGTGCAGCGACTCGCGCAGGGGCCGCAGCAGCGGGATGGCCCCGGCCACGGCGGCCTCGTAGTACAGGTCGGCGCCGCCGTCGACGGCCGCCTCGTGCAGGGCTGCGCCGTCCTCGGCGAGCAGCGCCTTGTTCCCCGTGATCACGCTCTTGCCCGAGAGGAGCGCCTCGACGAGCCAGGTGCGCGCCGGATCGATGCCGCCGACCACCTCGATGACCACATCGACATCGTCCCGTTTCACCAGACTCATCGCGTCGGTGGTGAACAGGTCGCGCGGGATGTTGCCACGGTCGCGGTTGGCCCGCCGCACCGCGATCCCCACCAGCTCGACCGGGGCGCCGATGCGCGCCTTCAGATCGTCGGCCTGCTCGCCCAGCAGCCGGACCACTTCGGAACCGACCGTGCCGCACCCGAGCAGCGCCACCTTGATTGTCATGTCCGCCTCCCCGAAAGCGGCGACTCGAAGATCGGGATGTCATTCCCCAGACCCGCCAACCGACTCGCCACCTTCACCCCACATCCAGCGCCAGGAGATCCTCTTCGGTCTCCCGCCGCACGATCACCCGCGCCTGCCCGTCGCGCACCGCGACCACCGGCGGCCTCGGCACATGGTTGTAGTTGCTGGCCATGCTCCGGCAGTAGGCGCCGGTGCCGGGCACGGCGATAAGATCTCCTGGTCTGATGTCCGCGGGCAGGAATTCATCCTTCACCACCACGTCCCCGGACTCACAATGTTTTCCCACTACCCGGGCGAGCATAGGCTCGGCGTCGGAGTGGCGGCCGGCGAGCGTGGCCGAGTATGACGCGTCATAAAGCGCGGTCCGGATGTTGTCACTCATCCCGCCATCGACGCTGATATATGTGCGGATCCCGTCCAGGGGTTTGACCGTGCCGACCTCATAGAGGGTGAAGGTGGACGGCCCGACGATCGCCCGCCCCGGCTCGACGCTCAGCCGCGGCCTGCCGATCTGCAGCACCGCGCACTCGTCATCGACAATCTTAAAGATGTGCTCGGCGAGGTCGATCGGCGGGGACGGGTCGTCCTGGCTCGTGTAGGCGATGCCGAAGCCGCCTCCGAGGTCAAGCTCGGGCAGCTCCACGCCCAGCTCGTCGCGGATGCGCTTGTGCAGGCCGAGCACGCGCCGCGCGCTCACCTCGAAGCCAGAGGTGTCGAAGATCTGCGATCCGATGTGCGAGTGCAGCCCGAGCAGTTCCAGCACGCCGTCGCGCAGGATCCGCTCGGCGGCGGCGAACGCCTGCCCGCCCGCGAGCGCGAAGCCGAACTTCTGATCCTCGTGCGCGGTGGCGATGAACTCGTGCGTGTGCGCCTCGACCCCCACCGTCACCCGGATCATGACCTTCGCCGGTTGTCCCAGCGACGTCAGCCGTTCGATCTCATCGAACGAGTCCACGATGATGCGCCCGACACCCGCGTCGACAGCTCTCTTCAGCTCGGGGAGCGATTTGTTGTTGCCGTGGAAGCCGATCCGCGCCGGGTTCATCCCGGCTTGCAACGCGGTCGTCAGCTCGCCACCGGTACACACATCAAGGCTTACATCCTCCTCGATGAGCATGCGCACGACTGCCTTGCACAGGAACGCTTTTCCGGCGTAGAACACTTCGGCGCCTTTGAAGGCGGCCTTGAAGCCCCTTGCCCTCGCCCGGAAATCCTCCTCGTCGAGAAGGTAAGCCGGCGTGCCGAACTCCGCCGCGAGCTCCTTGACGCTTCGCCCTCCGACCTCCAGCACCCCGTCGGGTCCTTTCCGGACGGTCCGCGGCCACAGCGTTTTCATAAGGGCATTGACATCAGGGGGTACCCGCAGCCACGCCGGACCGCGATACCCGAAGTCGCCATGGATCGCGCCGGCTTCGTGCGCCCTGCCACTCATGCTATGCCCTCCTGCGTCGGGCATGGCCTGCGGCCCAAGCATGAGCGAATCCCAATTTCATGATGCGTTCCCGCAGGCGTCCACGCATTTCGTTCTGCTACATCCGTTCGGGTGCGGAGACGCCCAACAGGCCAAGTCCATTGACCAGCACCGTCCTGGTGGCGTCATTGAGCCAGAGCCGCGCCACATGCAGGGGTGAGATCTCCTCATCGCCCAACGGCAGGATCCGGCAGTTCTCGTAGAACCGGTGGTAGTCACCGGCGAGGTCCTCAAGGTAGCGCGCGACCCGGTGGGGTTCGCGTAGCTCGGCCGCGCTGGCCACCACGGACGGGTAGTCCCCGAGTGTCTTGAGGAGCTCCAGCTCCTTGGGATGGTTCAGGAGCGACGGGTCGAAGTCGAAGGTCTCGCGGGTGAGGCCGACATCGGCGGCGTTACGGCCCACGCCCGCGGTCCGCGCGGCCACGTACTGCACGTAATAGACGGGGTTGTCCCTGCTCGCCCGGGTCCACAGATCGATGTCGATGTCGATCGGCGAGTCGCTGCTGTAGCGAGCGAGCGCGTAGCGGGAGGCGTCGACCCCGATCGCCTCGACCACATCCTCCAGCGTCACGACCGTGCCGGCCCGCTTGCTCATCCGCACCGGCTCGCCCTCGCGCACCAGGTTGACCAACTGGCCGATCAGGATCTCCAGGTTGGTGTCCGGGTCATCGCCAAAGGCCGCGACCAGAGCCTTGTACCGCCCCACGTAGCCGTGGTGGTCGGCGCCGAGCATGATGATCACCTTGTCGAAGCCGCGGTTGCGCTTGTCAAGGTAGTAGGCGCAGTCGGCGGCAAAGTAGGTGTACTCGCCGTTGGAGCGGACGATCACCCTGTCCTTGTCGTCGTCGAAGTCGGTGGTGCGCAGCCAGATCGCACCGTCGCGCTCGAACACGTGCCCCTGCTCGCGCAGCCTGCTCACGGCAAGTGCCAGCTCACCCTTGCTGTGCAGGTCCTTCTCGTTGAAGTACACGTCGAAATGCGTGCCGAACTCCGCGAGCGAGCTCTTGATCTGGCGGAACATCAGCTCCACGCCCTCGATCCGGAACGTCTCCTGATCGTCGGCATCCGGGTGCTTCGCCTTGATCTCGTTCGCGATCTCCACGATGTAGGCGCCGCCGTAACCGTCCTCCGGGATCGGCTCGCCGCGGGCGGCGGCCAGCAGCGAACGGGCAAACCGGTCGATCTGCGCGCCCGCGTCGTTGAAGTAGTACTCGTTGACCACCTCGGCGCCCTGCGCCCTGAGAAGGCGGGACAGCGCGTCGCCGACCGCCGCCCAGCGCACCGCGCCCAGATGGATCGGGCCGGTCGGGTTGGCGGAGACGAACTCAAGGTTGGCCTTCAGGCCTTTGAGGCCGCTGCCGTACCCATAAGAGGAATCCTGGATCACAATGACCCTGGCCAACTCCCCGGCGGCCGCCGCGTCGACCCGGATGTTGAGGAAGCCCGGACCCGCGATCTCCACAGTGGAGATACCCTTGCTGCCGCTCAGCTCGTCGGCGAGCCACCCGGCCAGATCGCGCGGGTTGACGCCGGCCTTGCGCGCCACTTGCAGCGCGATGTTGGTGGCGTAGTCGCCGTGCTCCGGGTTGCGGGGTCGCTCGACGGTCGCCACGCTCGGCAGCACCGAGAGATCGAGGTCACGTGCGGCGAAGACCGCACGTGCCGCGGACAGGACGGCATCGGCAAGATTTTCCGGAGTCACGCGGCAATGCTATCCGCCCGCGTTATTCTGGCCTTTGGGCCTGCCCTCGGGAAAGCTTTACGACAGCTTTTGGCGAAATTGGCGACTCGGAGATGTCGGCCCTTCGGGCCGCCACACAGCGAGAAGCCACCCTCGCCGGGTAGACTCTGCACCCGGCGCCCGGCCGGGCGCGCCCACTCCCTCCGATGTGACGGACAGACACGATGAGCATCAGCACGCCAAGCGAGCCGAAGAACCCCAGTGTGGTGAAGGTCAGCGGCAAGCCGGCCGCCAAGCCCGGTGCCAAGCCAGGCACCAAGACGGGCACGAAGGCGCCGGGCTCCCCCAAGGGCAAAGGTGGCGGCCCGCGCAAGCCGATCGCGCCGGTCAAGGTCGGCGGCGGCCGCAACTGGGGGCCGATCGCCCTTTTCGCCGCCGTCGGTGTGATCGCCGTCGGCATCATCGGGTTCGCCGCGTGGCCCTCGTTCAAGCCCGGCGGTTCGGCATACTCGTGGCAGACCCGCGCCAGCCAGATCGACGGCATCGTCAACTTCCGCGAGAACGGCACGCAGCTCCCCCAGGAGCACGACTGGGCGCCGCAGAAGTACGAGCAGAACCCGCCCGTCGGCGGCAAGCACAACCCGGTGTGGCAGCAGTGCATGGGCAACATCTACGACGCCCCGATCCCCAACGAGCACGCCGTCCACAGCCTCGAGCACGGCACGGTGTGGCTGGCGTACCGCAGCGACCTTCCGGCCAACGAGGTGGACAAGCTCAAGAACAAGATCAAGGGCAAGCAGTTCACCATGATGGCCCCGTTTGACGGCTTGGACGCCAAGGTCTCTTTGCAGGCCTGGGGGTACCAGCTGAAGGTCAACGACGTCAACGACTCGCGCATCGACGACTTCATCGGCGCCCTGGCCAAGAACGCTTCGCTTGAGCCGGAGGCCGGATGCTCCGGCGGCAACACCGCCACCGGCACCACCCCGCTCACCGAGCAGCAGGCCCAGCAGCGCCTCGGCGGGCAAGGCTGACAGCAACGGCCGTCATGAACAACACTCGCCGGTTCACACTGCTCAGTTGGGCCGGGCTCGGCAGCATGCTCGGGCTCGGCCTCATCCTGGGTCTTGTTCTGGGGCTCGTTGCCGGACTCTCGACCGGGCTGCTCGCCTACCGCGGCTCGACCCCCGGCGACGACTCGCCCGAGGCCGGATTCGCCCGCGACATGTCGGCGCACCATGCCCAGGCCGTGGCGATGGGCATGATCGCCCAGCAGCGCGCGACGACCGTCACCGTCCGGGTGATCGGCGGCGACATCGCCCTCACCCAGCAGGGCCAGATCGGCATGATGGGCCAGTGGCTGCGCGACTGGGGGCTCAACGTCAACAGCTCCAGCCCGCCCATGGCCTGGATGCCCGACGGCAAGACCGCGCTCCAGGACGGGCTCATGCCCGGCATGGCCACCCCCGAGGAGATGGCCGCGCTTGACGCCGCACGCGGCCCCGACGTCGACCGCCTCTTCATCCAGATGATGATCAAACACCATCTCGGCGGCATCCACATGGTCGACGGCATCCTGAAGCAATCGAAAAACCCGGACGTGGTGTGGCTGGCCAACAGCATGAAGACCGGCCAGCAGAAGGAGATCCGGGACCTGCAGGCCGCTCAAAAGTAAATGCCCTCTCCGCTTGGAGGGGGCATTTACTACGGTTGTTGCCGGTCAGTCAGCGATCGTGTCCCTGCGGCGGCGGATCGCCAGGAGCGCCACCCCACCCGCGACCAGCGCGATACCGCCGATCACGACCGCACCCGTCGCGGTCCCCGTCCTCGGCAGGTGGCCACCCCCGCCACCCGGCGTCGACGATGTCACCGACGGCGACGGGTCCGGGGTCGGAGTCTGGCCCGGGTCGCTCGGCGGCGTCGACGGGTCGTCCGGCTTGCCCGCGCAGGCGTGGCTGACGTTGAACATGTCGCCCTTCGTCGCCGTGGCCGTGCCGCTCACCGTGCGGTAGCCCGCCGGTGTGAACAGGTACGCGTGCTTGTCCTCCCCGCCGGCGTCGTAGAACACGAAGTCCCCTGGAACCGCCGGCGTTCCCGTAAAGGTGACATCATCAGCCGGGTTGTCATCCTTGACCCCGTCGGTGTCGAACGTCACCGTGATACTGGTGAAGGCACCGCCCCCCGGCACCACAAAGTGCCAGGCGTCCTCGTCCTCTTCGCGGCCGGCGAATCGCTCATCATCGCACTTCTGCTCGAAGTACCCCGCGAGCTTGTCCTTGTGATCGGGATTCAGGCCTAGGTCGACGGCATATGCCGGCGTTCCAAGAGCCAGGCCGGTCGCGGTGGCGGCCGCCATCGTGGCAAGAATTCGCGCGACGCGCATAAACAGTCCTCCGGGGAAGGTCAACATTGAACGCCAAATCATGGCCCTGACGCACTGGCCTGGGGAATCCGCCGAACAGCCCGGGCGGGATACCCGCTAAGGCTTTCGGATAGGACCTGTTACTCTTTGTCGGTCCCTCTTTGAGCCCCCGTAGCTCAGGGGATAGAGCACCGCCCTCCGGAGGCGGGGGCGCAGGTTCGAATCCTGCCGGGGGCACTTTTTAGACTGTTTTGCGAGACTTTGTCCAATTCTGGTTTTCGGCCGAGCGCGCCGTGACCTGGGCAAGCATCAGCCATACTGCGACTAGCATCGATGCGCAGGTTCGGCTCATCCTGAGCCATACGGGAACGAGCGGCCAGGCAACTACACCTGAGCCTGAGTTGCTCTATCGCCGCGCCGGTGAGGACATAGGGTGTCTCGGTGAGCTTTGACCTCTACGTATGGCACGAGGAAGAACCGATCACCGCGGAAGAGGCTCGGACGAAGCTGGAGCGTTGGAGCGACGGCGTAGTAGCCGCGTTCGCCTCGCACTCCGCCGTGGGTCGCTTCTACGACGATCTCCTCGATCGCTTCCCACCGTTGGAGAGCTTTAGCGAGGACGACATCGACCGGCTCGGGGTATGGAGCATGACGCCCGACCGTTCCGAGACGATCGTCGTCGCCTCATGCGTTTGGTCACGAGCGGACGAGGTCGGTGCAGCCGTCCTAACCCTTGCCGCCGAGAACGGCCTGATCTGCTACGAACCGGGCTACCACATCGTCAATCCGAACGCGCCTGGCTATCGAGCGGCCTTTACATTGTCGTCGGAGAGCCTACCAACGATGCCCGACCCCGACGCACGCCGCCTTGAATGGATCATGGGTCGGTTGGGAACCGACAACCGCTACCTGATCCTCGAACGCGCTGATGGATGGTTCGTCCAAGTGGGCTACGGAGACATTGCCGGCGTACCCGCTGGCACCTACGCGCTGGAGTATCGGGAAGGCTCCGCCGACCAGCACTTCCGATGCCAGACCACCGAACGCGGGGCTGGCGTGCGACTTTTGCAGGAGTTCCTCGCGGGCGACGGAACCTGGAAGCGCCGCCACCAGTGGCGACCGCTCTGACGAATCCCTCTCACCATCGCATGGACCACCCCTGGCGCGATGCGCCTAAATGAGAACGGGCACGTATCAGGGGCGGCGTACCCGGCCCTATGTCTGGAATCATGCGGGCGTGTTCGAGCCAGGTTCACGCTCTCAGCAGATATCGACGTTCATGCTGCCCGATGATGTAAGGGCGTTCAGCGATGCGGTGGCGCCGTCGATCGCCGGTTTTGCCCAGTGGGAGACCCACGATCGCGACCGCGGCGTTGTTCTTCACGATTCGCTGCAAACGGCGATGCAGCACGATGCTGTGCAGGCGTTCCTTCGTCTGCTCGGCCGTGACGGCGGGACCGTCGGGCCACTCATCCAATACCTGCACACCCGTGTGTGGACCACCGACGGCGACGTGCTCGCCGCGACGGGAGGTCGGTATCGAGCGGAGGGCCGGCCCGAGGAGATGCAGCCTGGCCGCCTGGCGTTCAAATGGTTCCCCGACGAGGAGGCCGACTGCGTGCAGCGTGACTTCGTAGCACTCACCGGCGTGGGCTGGCAGGCGCTGAAGGCGGTCACCTCGCCGCATATCGACACCGCGGAAGGCAAGCCCGCTCGCAGATACCGCATCGGGCCTGCGGCGAAGGCGTGGGCGTTGGCCAACCCTGAACGGCTGGTCCGTGACTACGCGCTACCACTCAAGATCAGATACTCCCACCGCTGATCCCGCTGCTTGTGGATGTGGTTCACCGATCCTCGATCACGCCATCGGCGTGCCTCCGACGCCTTCTCGTAGTGCAGCACATGTCTGCGGCTGACCCGTCTCCGGCCGGATCTACGCTACGACCGTGGAGAGCCACTTCTATCGACGCCGCTGGAGCGAAACGCGCGGGGATGAGTTCGACGACTGGGGGAACTCCGTCTGGTACTTCGAGGTCGACGGCGAGGGTTGGCCGGTCCGGCAGGTCGAGGTGTACGACAACGGCCCAGCCCTGCGCTACGGGCCTGGGCATGCGGAAGATCAGTATGGCGGCCTCGGGTAGGCAAGCCTCGATGATCCAGAAGAGAACTGGAGCCAGTACGTCATCACACGTGAAACGTTCGAGCAGGTCTGGGACTCAGCCGTGGGTATCACCGTCTTCGGGGACCGGGCCGCCTTCGCTATAGAGATCGGCGAACCCGTGTCCGTCGGCCTCCGCGTCGTGGACATGTGGGCTGCGGGGGAACGGCTGACGGCGGACGACAACGTGGCCTACGTTCCGTCCCTCGGCCATTACCTGCAAGCAGCCGCTGCACAAGTCGACCAGCGGCAGATCCGACCCATCCCCTTCCCCGGACGCTCACCCGAGGAGATCTTCCGGCTACTGGAGGCAGACGAGACTGACCTCCGCGAGCGGTACTGGTTCCTGCGGTGGAGCGAGACTCTCGACAATGTGTCGAGCTACGCCTACCTCGACGACGACCTGGTGATCGTTTTTGCGCTCTGGCGAGCGCAATCCGTCCCGAAGGAGTTCGTCAAAGTTTTCGTCGCCAGGATCGCACCGGAGCAGTTCGTGGCTGTCCTGCGAGAAGCAGCCGCCCTGCTGGTCGCCCAGTAGTACCCAGCGTGTCGCCTGGTTGTCGGTGAGCGCCCGGATCGGTCTGCCACGGCTCCGGTTCTGCCGATGCGGCGTTAGGTTAGACATGACGGGACGAAAGACGCAAAAGGGTCAGGTTCGGCCAGCCCTCGCGTCAGGCCAAGATCCAGACGCCCCCGGTCCCTCAACGGGCCGCCGACCCAGCCCGGTCACATATCGCATCGAACTCGTGGCAGTCTCAGACAAAGAAGGGAAAGCCCTGTTCAAGAATCAACAAGCTGCCGTCTTGAACGCTCTCCGATGGGCAGCGGTTCAACCGGGCGGTGCCGATCGGCCGGCCGTCGCGTGCGACCACGAGGGTGTTCGGGTCGCGGTCGGCGGTCTCGGGTGGCTCCCAGCCGAATCCCAGGCGCAGGATCTCGCGTAGTGCCTGCTGGTCGGCGGGAGACGCGGCGCGCACGGTGATGGCGGGGTCGGCGGGTACCTCGGCCGGTTCGCCGAGCAACTGGAGGGCATGCTCGCTGTGCTCGAGGCTGCCGCCCCGCCGCAGCGCGAGCGACCGGCCCGAGACCGAGGTACGTGGCACGACCAGCAGAACCGGGTCGGCCAGGTCCCGGGCACGATCACCACGTCAACCGGCGACTCCCATGTTCGGCAGGACCCGCCCAGGGGTCGATCCTGGGCGGGCGGCTAGGTCCACCAGCCGGACCAGCTAGTCAATAGGCAGGTCAACGGCGATCGACAATCTGGATGATCGTGCACGGTTTTGGGATGTATCCTGCCCTGGAGATCGACCTGCACCTCGACCGCATTCGAGCAGTTCAAAGGCATGATCCTGTTGCGATTCGGGGCGCGTTTCGCCCTTTCTGGGAGGCTGAAAGGTAGGCACCAACCTGCGCCCGTCGGCCCAGTTGACGAAGCATGGGGATCTTGTTTGAGGCGGATGCGTTGATGTGGACGGTGCCGGCCAAGACTTCGATCGCATTCGCCCGTTCGGTTACGGCTGTTCAGGTTCCTGGTGTAGGGGAGGAGTTGGGTGTTGTGTTGTTCTATGTCGATCAGCCGAGACGGGCGGTCGCAGCCGAGCTTGCGATGAGTAGCTCGGTCGGCGTGGCCGGCGTGGCTGGCGGCGATGAGTAGTGTCCGCCGGTCCTGCCGATCTGACTTCGAACCTGGCGGAGATCGAATACAAATTGGCATCCGCTTCGCGGCCAGATCCGGATGCCATGCCTGGCGTCGCATACAACGTTGGCCATGGCGCGCACCGGTCCTGAGCCACGACAACTGCGCCTTCGCGGCGATCGGTGACCACGGCATGTCCAGCCGTGCCCCCACGTCACCGCTCGTGGCCGTCGGGCTCGTGCAGCCTCACATCCGCGATCTCAGTACGTCGAACTCGCAGCCTGGCAAGGACGGGTCGAAGCCGTGCTCGACCAGCCAGCGGACCGCCACCAGGCTGCGCCACGACCACCATCCGCGGATCACGTCGAGGTCGACATCGGTGCCGTAGCCGGCGATGACGTGACCAAGGTGCTCCTCGTGTCCGAGCGTCAAGGTGGCGAGGTCGTACAGGGCATCGCCCTGGCTCGCCTCTGACCAGTCGATCACGCCGGCGATCTTGTCACCGTCGACGAACACGTGGGTGATTTGCAGGTCGCCGTGGGTGAACACCGGTGTCCACGGCCGGAACGCAGCCTCGGCGACTTGACGGTTGCGAGTGACCAGGTCGGTGGGAAGGACGCCGTTACTGACGAGCCACTCGCATTCGCCGTCGAGGCGCGATGCCAACTCGTCGAGGCTCCGACCGGGCCATGGCGGCAGCGGCGCGTCGTGCAGCATCCGTGCGGCGGCACCGGCCGCAGCCCACGCCAGCGACGACGCGGGCGACGGCTCGCCGAGGCAGCCCAATGCCACCCCCGGCAGAGCGGCGAGCGCGAGCACGGGTGGCTTGCGCCACAGGACCTGCGGAGTCGGGATCGGAGCCAGAGCCATCGCTTCGATCTCGACGTCGGTGCGCGTCTGATCAGCGTCGATCTTCAGGAACACGTCACCGACACGCAGGGTCGCGCGCTCGTTATGGGCAACGACGACCTTGACCTCTTCCACGACGGCCATTATCGCGGGATGATCATCGACGCCGCCGCAGGTTTATTGCGTGCGAATCGAAATGCGTTACGGCGCACAGGCAAGCGATCTGGCCGACTCGCGCACATCGGCATGAGTGGATGTCTGTCGTGGTCCCGGCTAGTATCACGCCGTTGTTTGTACGGCAACGATGAGGGCCGCACCCTCGCGTCGCCGGCACCGCACGGACAGCGGCATGTGAGTGCGGCTGGACGGGTTGACTCCTGTCCCGGCAACCGCCTGAGGGCCGGGTGGGAGGATGGCCCCTATGAACACGGAGCCCTCGTGTGCCGACTGGGACGACCTGGGCGACCGGCTGGCGGCTCGGTCGATCGCCGACGGTGACCCGACCGGATGGTTCGACCGCTTGTACGCCGCTGGCGCCGCCGGTGAAGTCTCGATGCCGTGGAGCCGCCGGACGCCCCATCCGCTCTTGGAGCCATGGTCGCAGCGGCTCGACGGGCGGGGCAGGCGCGCGATCGTCGTTGGCTGTGGGCTGGGCGCCGACGCCGAACACGTGGCCAGGCTCGGCTACCAGACGGTCGCGTTCGACATCTCCGAGACCGCGATCCGCGGCGCCCAACTCCGGTATCCGGACTCCTCTGTGCACTACCAAACGGCGGACCTGCTCGACCCGCCCACGGCCTGGATCCGGGCCTTCGACCTGGTCGTCGAAGTCATCACTGTGCAGGCGCTGCCCGACCCGCCGCGGCGGACCGCCATCGTCAACGTGGGCCGCCTGGTCGCCCCGCCGGCGCGTTGCTCGTCATCGCGGCCCGGCGGGATCCGGCCGGGACGGACGTCGCGGGACCGCCCTGGCCGCTGACCCGCGAGGAGATCGATGCCTTCGCCACGGACGGCCTCACCCCGGTGCGGATCGAGCAGGTGGCCGACT
>Ga0209382_10007670_pt1 | contig 13672 bp, 11 predicted proteins | sample SoiMetdeltSBSDD5_FD_187599 | JGI IMG/M metagenome (GOLD analysis project Ga0209382, IMG submission 187599) | Bulk soil microbial communities from a Populus tree surrounding site in Tennessee, USA - Soil MetaG P. deltoides SBSDD5 (SPAdes) (version 2) | ecosystem: Environmental > Terrestrial >... | reverse complement strand
GGAGACGCGGGCGCGCGCGCTGGAGGCGGGGCTGACGGACTGCCTGCTGCGGCCGGTGGAGGAGGCGGAGCTGGAGATCTCGGTCCGGCGCTGCCTGGAGCGCGCCCAGCTCCGCTCCGAGCAGCGCCGCCTGTCCGAGGAGAACCTGGCCTTCGCGCGCCACCACTCGGTCTACGAGCGCTGCCTCCAGCTCCTCTCCAACATCGACCTGGAGTGGTTGCAGGAAAGGCTGGTCCAGGATCTCTCCTCCGCCTCCGACGCGCAGAGCGCCGCGCTGTGGGTGATGGACGACCGCGGCGAGCTCCGGCTTCGCTCCTACCGCGGCCTCCTCGACAAGCACGCGCTGGGTGACCGCATGGCGGTCACGCCCGAGCTCTCCTTCCAGATCCAGGCCGGCGCGTCCTGGCTCACCGGCGAGGGGCGGCAGCAGGTTCTCTGCGTGCCCCTGGCGGCGCAGGGCGAGCCCATCGGCTACGCGCAGCTCTGGGACCCGCTGGCCGGCGCCTTCCGCCCCGACCAGCAGGAGGCGGCGCGGCTGCTGGCGGACTTCGCCTCCGTCGGCCTGCGCAACGGGCGCAAGTTCCTCGCGCTCCAGCGCCTGGGCCTGCGCGACCCGGACACCGCCGCGTACAACCTCTCGTACTTCACCGACTACGCCAGCAAGGAGATCTACAAGGCGCGCCGCTACGGCCGCACCTTCTCGCTGCTGATCTTCTCGCTGGACCACCTCCAGCAGATCCGGGTGCGCCTGGGCGTCGACGACGCGAAGAAGGCGACCCGCGGGGTCCTCCGCGCGCTGGCGCGCATCGTCCGGGACTCGGACGTGGTGGCCAAGGCCTCGGAGACCGAGTTCTACCTCCTCCTCCCGGAGACGGACTTCTTCGGCGCCAGCATGTTCCTCAGGCGCGCGGCGGCCGCGGTGCGCGAGGAGCAGGAGGCGCGCGAGGTGGAGGCGAAGATGAGCATCGGCCTGGTGTGCGGGGCCTCCACCTTCCCCAAGGACGGGGAGGACTTCGACGAGCTGGTGCACCGCTGCCGGATGCGGGCGGAGGAGCGGCGGGCGTCGCTGCAGCGGACGCTCCAGCTGGAGTCGCTCTCCTTCTGGGAGCAGGTGGAGGTGCTGCTGGGCACGCCGTCGTCGCCGAAGCTTCCGCTGGACGATCGCGCGGCCCCCTCGCGGCGGGGGAAGGTCTCGGAGGGCCTGTTCCAGGAGCTGCAGGCGGAGATCGCCCGCGAGCTGCTGCGCGATCCGCTCTCCCGCGGGCTGGTCTACGTGGGCGGCCCGGAGGTGCGGGCGGACCTGCCGATCGCGCAGGGGCTGGAGGGCGCGCCGCCGGAGCTGGGCTCGCGGGTGTACGCGCTGGGGCGGCGGTCCGACCTGGCGACGCACCCCACGGTGACGCCGGTGTTCCTCGAGGGGGACGACCGCCTGGCCAAGCACGAGTTCCTCCTCTGGCTCTCCGAGAACGCGGCCTACGCCCTCGTCCAGCGACCCGGCCACGGCGCCACCTGGGGCTTCCACACCTCCGACACCGGGGTGGTGGACCACCTGATCGGCAAGCTCCAGTCCGAGTACGACCTCCAGCCCTACTAGCTCGCGTCCATGGCCACCCAGCGGAAGATCCTGATCGCCGATCCCGACGTGGAGTCGGTGCGCGCGCTCTCGCGGGCGCTGCGGCAGCGGGGCTACCAGGTGCACTACGCGGGGGACGGCTCCAAGGCGCTGGAGCTGGCGGTGCTGCGCCACCCGGACCTGACGCTGTTCGACGAGTCCTCCACGCTGCTGGACGCGCGGACGTTCACCAACATCCTCCGCACCAACCCGCGCACCTCGGAGATCCCGGTGGTGCTCACCGGCGGCGAGTTCGACCCGGACCGCTTCCGCGGCTGGCGGGACGGGTTCCTGCGCAAGCCGTTCAACCTGGACGAGGTGCTGGCGCGGATCGACCAGATCTTCCGCCGCGCGGAGGCGGCGCGGGAGCTCAAGAGTCAGCGGGAGATCGAGGGCAACCTCTCCCAGCTCTCGCTGCCGGACCTGATGCAGATCCTCTCCATGAACAAGCGCACCGGGCGGCTGGTGCTCGCCCGCGGCACCGAGCGCGGGGAGATCCACGTGGCCGACGGCCGGCCGGTGAACGCGCGCGCGGGCACGGTGGAGGGGGAGAAGGCGCTGTTCCGCCTGCTCCAGTGGGTGGAGGGGACGTTCGAGCTAGTCACCGCCGCGCCGTCCGGCAAGCCGCGCATCGACCGCTCCACGGACGACGCGCTGCTGGAGGGCGCGCGGCAGACGGACGAGGTGGCGCGGCTGCTGGCCCAGCTCCCGCCGCGCAACGCCTACCTCCAGGTCTCCCCGGACGTCGCGCCGCCCACCGACCCGCACCCGGTGGCCGCGCAGGTGCTGGAGCTGCTGCAGCAGCCGAGGACGCTGGCGGAGCTGCTGGACCTGGCGCCGCCCACGGACCTGGACGTGCTCTCGGCGCTCGCCACGCTGATGCGGAAGGGCGTGGTGCGCGTCGCCGAGGAGAAGGACCAGGAGGTGGGCGGCCCGCTGCTCGGACCGGCGGAGGTGCACGCGCTGCGGACGCGCATCTTCCGTGGGCGGTCCACGGCGCGGTCGGCGGTGGCCAAGGTGTTCGTCTGCGCCCACGGGCCCGCGGGGCTGAAGCAGCTGCTGTCCGACCTGCGCGGGGCGTCGCGGGTGGAGGCGGATCCGCCCGCGCTCAAGAGCGGGTTCGGGACCTTCGCCCGGCTGGAGGTGAGCGACGCGCTGTGCGTGGAGCTGTGCACGCTGCCGCCCGCGGACGCCGCCCGGCCCCTCTGGCGGCCGTTCACCGCCGGGGCGGTGGGGGCCATCCTGTGCGACCGCTCCGAGCGCGCGCTGGCGCTGGGGCGCTACCTGGCCTTCGAGGTCCGCACCCCGGTGGTGGTGATGGGCGGCGAGGTGCCGCCGGAGCTTCAGGCGGCGCCGGCCGGCGCGGCGGCGGTGGGCAAAGAGCCGCACGAGGCCGTCCGCGCGCTCCTCGTCCAGTCGCTCAACCCGGTGCAGCCCCCCACCCGCATCCCCGCGCCGCCGCCACGCTAGCGGGGAAGCTCGGGGAGAATCGACGAGTCGCTGCGGGATCTCGGGGGCAAGGCTCTGGAAGCCTCAGGACCCGGTCCGCGCGCGCGGCGGTGCGGGCTCCACGTCCGCCTCCGCGGCCTGCTCGCTGGCCGGCACCTCCCGCAGCGCGTCGTTGATGCCGGGCAGGTCGCGCAGCAGCTCGAACTCGGCGCCCACCAGCATGGAGACCCGGCGGCCGCGGAGGCGGCGGAGCGTGAGCTCGATCCGGTGCTCGCCCTCCTGTCCGTCCGTCCCCTTGCGGCGCGCGAAGCACACCTGCCCGCCCTCGCCGAGGCACTGGAGGATGTCCTTCTGCAGGCTCTTCAGCCGCCGGCTGATGCGCAGCGCCATCCGCCCCTCGGGGGTGTCGAAGGTGGCGAAGTGCCGGTTGCGCGAGAGCGGCTGGGAAGGGTGGTGCAGCCGCCTGATGAGGCGCTGGACGAATGGGTCCATCGACTCTCCAGGATAACACCGATACCCTCGGCGGCCCGTGCGCTCCCGCCTCAGCCTCCTCCAGGCTCGCCTGCTCCCACTGCTGCTCCTCCTCCCGCTCGGCCTCGCCGCCGCCTGCAAGGACGCGGAGACGGTGGCGGCGGAGCAGAAGCAGGAGTCCCTCCAGCGGCACATCGCGGACGGGCGGATGGCGCTGGACCGCCAGCAGTGGGACACCGCGGCCTCGGAGTTCAAGTCGGCGGCGGAGATCTCCCCCCAGGACCCGATGCCGCTGCAGCTGCTCTCCTCCGCCTACCGCCAGTCGGGGAACATCCCGGCGGCGCTGCTCTCGCTCAAGCAGGCCTCGGCGCTGATGAAGTTCAAGGACCCCGCCATCCGCAAGCAGATGTCCGACCTGGAGAAGGAGAACGGCAACGTCAAGGACGCCGTCCGGACGCTCCAGGCGCTGCTGGAGGAGGGGGAGCTCAACCGGGACGAGACGCTGGAGCTGGCGCGCATGCAGGCGCGCGAGGGCGACGGCGAGGGCGCCTACAAGACCCTGGACCGCATCATCTCCAAGACCCCGGACGACCCGCTGGCCAAGGTGGTGGAGGTGGAGATCCAGCTGGTGGCGGGCGACGAGACGCTGGCGATCAAGCTCCTCGACTCGCTGATCGAGAAGCAGCCGGAGCTGGTGCCGGCGCGGGTGGTGCGGGCACGGCACGTGCTGGGGAACGAGGAGCCGGAGAAGGCGCTGAAGGACCTGGACGAGATCAAGGGCCTGCCGGCCACCGAGCCCGAGGTGCTGGAGCTGAAGGCGAAGGCGCTGAACCGGCTCCAGAAGTACGAGGACGCGGAGAAGGCGCTCGCCGCGGTGCTCGTCGACCGGCCGCGCGACGCGGACCTGATCTCGCTCCTGGCCGAGGTGAAGCTCAACCGCGGCGAGCCCAGCGAGGCGGAGCAGCTGATCGACCGGGCGCTGGCGCTCAGGCCCAGCTTCGCCCGCGCGCTCTACGTGCGCGGCCTGGCGCTGGAGGCGATGAGCGATCCGGACCGCGCCAAGGACAACTACCTGGAGGCGCTCCGGTCAGACCCGCACTTCGCCCCCGCGCTCTCCAAGCTGTGGCGGATCTACCAGGCCGAAGGGAACACCCCGGAGTCCATCTCCGCGCTGGAGCGGCTCCTCTTCGCGCACGAGGCGTCGCTGGACGAGAAGGCGGCGCTGGCCAAGTACTACATCGACACCGGCGCCAACATCGGGCGCGGGCGCAAGCTGATCGACGAGGTGATGAAGCACGACCCGAAGAACACCCGCTACCGCATCATCCAGGTGCGCTACCAGAAGGCCGGCGGCGGCGTGGGCGGCAAGCGGCCGCCCGGCTCCGGGCCGATCATCATCCGCGGCGCCCGGCGCCGCCGCTGAACGCTACGAAGCGGGGCCGGCCTCCGCCGCCTCCAGCGGCCGCGCGCTGGCGCCCGCCGCGATGTACGGCACGTAGCGGAAGTCCCGGATGGTCCTCACCTTGTCGCCGTCCCACTCCAGCAACATGAAGTACGTGGGCCAGGGCTCGGGTCCGGTCCCCACCACCTTGATCACCTCGCGCCCCTCGAGGATCGCCACCTCCAGCCGGAGGCCACCGATGACCTCGGCGTACCTGGTGTAGTAGCGGCGGACCTCCTTCCCGTGCAGGGCGCGGTGCGAGACCAGGTCCAGCCGGACCTCGTCCGCGAGCATCGCCCGCAGCGCGTCCCAGTTCGCGTCGTTGAACAGGCCCACGTAGCGGTGGAGCTTCTCCAGCCGCTGGCGGCGGTCCTCCCCGGGGGGAGGTGCGGGCGGCTCCAGCTCCTGCGCGTGCTCCTGCAGCCCGGTGCGCCCGCGCACCAGCGCCGACTTCACCGCCAGCAGCGTCATCCCGGTGGCGGCGGCGATCTCCTCCAGCGAGAAGCCCAGCACGTCCTTGAGGATGACCGCGCTCCGCTGCCGCGCCGGGAGCGAGAGGAAGCTGGTGAGCGCGGCGCGGAGGACGTCCGGGTCCGCCGCCGCCGCCCCGGCGCTGTCGGAGAGCCGGTCCACCGGCTCCGCCAGCCGGCGTTCGGACCGGCGGAGGAAGTCCATGGCGGCGTTGTGCGCCACCCGGAAGAGCCAGGGCCTCAGCTCCGGCATCTCCACGCTCATGCTCAGCTGGTAGTACGCCTTGGCCAGCGTCTCCTGGACGATGTCCTCGCCGTCGATCACCGAACCGGTGAGCCGCGCGCAGTACCGGTGCAGGTCGGGGCGGATCTCCGCGACCAGCTCCATGAACTTCGCCCGCGCCTGCGACAGCGCCTCCAGCGATGGATCCAGGTCGCTCATGAGCAGGTCACCCCGCGACGCTCAGCTCATCGCCTCCAGGCCGTTGTTGCCGGTGATGGAGAGGAAGGTCCCGGCGGGCCCCTCGCCGCGGGCGATGGTGAGGATCGCCTCCGCCACCATCTGCGGGGTGAGCGGCTTGCCGAACTTCGCCATGAACTGCTCCTGGGTGACGCCGGCCTTCGCCGCGTACATCTTCGACGCGCGGTCCGCGATCTCCGTGCCGGCGATCATCTGCTTGGGCATCAGCGACACGAAGCGGATGCCCAGCTTGCGGTCGTCCGAGATGCCCTGGAGGTAGCCGGCCATCAGCTTCTGCATCCACTTGGAGCCGCCGTAGCCTCCGGACATCGGCGAGCCCCCCATGGCCGCGCCGCTGGAGAGGATCACCACCGTGCTCCCCGGGCGCAGCGGCCGGCGGACCGCCGCCTGTCCGAAGAAGAAGGTGGACTTCACGTCGGTGTTCCAGTTGGTGGAGAAGCTCTCCCAGGTCTGCTCGTCCAGCGGCCCGTGCCCCGGTTGCTGCCCCGCGCTGAGCACCAGGAGATCCGGGGTGATCTCGCCCAGCGACCGCATCACCACGTCGGGGTCGGTGATGTCGCCCTGGACGGTCTCGATCGTCCCCTTCACCTCCCGCTTCACCTTCTCCAGCTTGTCCGCGCTGCGGCCCACCACGCGCACCTTGGCGCCTTGCGCCGCCAGCGCCTCCACCACCGCACGCCCGACGCCCTCGCCCGTACCACCCGTCACCACCGCCTGGATTCCATCGAGTGACTTCATCGCGCTCCTCCTTGTGCCAGAAAGACGTGTGACCCGGCCGAAAAGATGCGGGGCCGGATTTCACCCGGAAATCTGGCCACCTACCGCTCAGGCCAGCTGGATCCGGATCCCGTGCTGCGGCCGCAGGGTCACGCGCGGGAGCGGAACCACGGGGTGCCCCTCCACCACCTTCACGGTGAAGCGCTGGTAGAGCATGGCCAGGATCAGCACCCCCTCCATCAGCGCGAAGTTGTTCCCGATGCACATCCGCTGGCCGGCGCCGAAGGGGAAGAAGGCATGCTTGGGCCGCTCGTGCGCGCGCTCGGGCGCGAAGCGGTCCGGGTCGAACCGCTCCGGGTCCGGCCAGTAGCGCGGGTTCCGGTGGATCACGTAGGGGCTCATCGCCACGATGGTGTGCCTGGGCACGTGGAAGCCCAGGATCTCGTCCGGCTCCTGCGCCTCGCGCGCGGTGATCCACGCCGGCGGGTAGAGGCGCATCGACTCGTCCAGCACCTGCGAGGTGTAGCGCAGCTTCTGGACGTCCTGCGCCTCCGGGACGCGGCCGCCCAGCACCTGGCCCAGCTCGGAGCGCAGCTTCGCCTCCACCTCCGGGTGCTGCGCCACCAGCCACACGGTCCAGGCGAGCGCGTTGGCGGTGGTCTCGTGCCCGGCGAGGAAGAGCGTCATCACCTCGTCCCGGAGCTGCCGGTCGGTCATGGTGGCGCCGGTCTCCTCGTCGCGCGCCTCCATCAGCATCGCCAGCAGGTCGGCGCCGGTGCTCTGGCCGTTGCGGCGCGCGTCGATGATCTTGAACACCACCTGGTCCAGCACCCGCACCGCCTCCCGGTACTCGCGGTTCCTCGCCGTGGGCAACCAGGTTGGCGCAGACACGAAGGAGAGGATGCGCCGGTTGGTCTCCTCCAGCGCCACCGTGATCGCGCGGCCCACGGCGGCCGCGTCCGCGCTCACGTCGGCGGAGAACAATGCCCGGCTGACGATGCTCAGGGTGAGCGCCATGAAGTCCGCCGCGCAGTCGAACGGCTCGCCCTGCTGCCGGCGGCGCTCCCAGCGGTCCAGCATCAGGCGCGTGGCGTCCGCCATCACCCCGCCCAGGCGCGCCAGGCGCTCCTTGTGGAAAGCCGGCTGGGCCAGGCGGCGCTGGCGCTTCCAGTGGTCGCCCTCGGCGGTGAGCAGCCCGTCGCCCAGCAGCAGCGCCCCCAGCTTCCGCATGGGCGTGGCCTTGGGGTACCGCGCCGCGTGGTCCACCAGGACGTGCTTCACGCCCTCCGCGTCGCTGACCATGACCACGTCCCGGATCAACATCCGGTAGAGCACCACGTCTCCGTGGTCGCGCATCCCGCGGGTGAAGAGCGCCAGCGGATCGCGCCGCCGCTCCTGGAGCGAGCCCCAGAACCAGTGGCCTTTCGGCCCCGGCGGAATCTTCTGCGTGGCCGAGGAGACCGGTGGCGAACTGGTAGTCGAGGCATCGCTCATGAGCGCTCCACCTATACACTCAAAGGATGCCCGCGCGCTTCCCAATGCCCTATCCGAACTCCTGGTACGTGGTCTCCACCTCCGAAGAGCTCCGCCGTGGCCAGGTCCGGCGGCTCCGCTACCTGGGACGGGAACTGGTGGCGTTCCGGGGCGAGGACGGCGCGGCGCACGTGCTGGACGCGTATTGCCCGCACCTGGGCGCGCACCTGGGGGTGGGCGGGAAGGTGCAGGGTGACACGCTGGTCTGTCCGTTCCACCACTGGCGCTTCGCCGGCGACGGCCGCTGCGTAGAGGCGCCCTACGCGCGCACCACCCCGAACTGCAGCGCCGGGGCGTGGGCCACGCTGGAGCGGAACGGGCTGGTGTGGATCTGGTACCACGCGCTCGGCGCGCCGCCCGACCAGGAGGTGCCCACCATGCCGGAGCACGGGCACCCGGAGTGGACGGGCTACACCGAGTACTCGTGGACGGTGAAGTCGCACAGCCAGGAGATGGGCGAGAACTCGGCGGACTCGGCGCACTTCAAGTACGTGCACGGCACGCTGGAGATCCCCGAGGTCTCGGTGCAGGTGACGCCGGAGGGCGTGTTCCGCTCGGTGAACCGGTCGAAGAACAAGCGCTTCGGGCAGGTGAGGGAGACCGCGGTGGAGATCTCCATCTTCTCCCCGGGCTTCACGACCGTCCGCATGACCGAGCTGGCCGAGATCCTGCTGGTGACCTCCAACACGCCGATCGACGAGGAGTCGGTGGAGAACCGCTTCTTCTTCACCGCCCGCAAGCGCGGCAACCCCCTGCTGCGCTGGCTGATCTCGCGGACGTTCATGCGCGAGGTGGCCCTCGGGTTCGAGCAGGACGTGCCGATCTGGGAGAACAAGATCCACCGCCCCAGGCCGGTGCTCTGCGACGGCGACGGGCCGATCTGGGAGTTCCGCAAGTGGTTCCAGCGCTTCTACTCGGCGCAGCCCATCGGCACCGCCGGGAAGTCGCTGGAGGTCGGCTCATCGAGGACTTCCGGGGCCTCGTGAGAGAGGGCGCCGGGCTACTTGCTGGTGCCCTTGCCCAGCGACTTGAAGAAGTCCTCCACGGCGCCGCCGACGCCGGAGAGGCCGGCGGCGGCCATGCAGCCCATCACGGCGGAGCAGCTCTCTGCTTCGCCCATGCAGGAGTCCAGGCGCTGCTGCCCGTCCTCGCCGATGCGGGCCCGCAGGTCGGCGACCGAGCGGGTGCACTCGTCCGGCTCTCCCTTGGAGACGGAGCTGCCGCACAGGGACTCCAGCTTCCGGCACACCCGCGCCTCGGGCTTGAGGTAGTGCGTCCACGCGTAGTACCCGCCGGCGCCCAGGGCGCCCAGCAACACCAGGATCATGATTCCCTTCATCGTCGCCCTCCGCGAGTGACTGGTTCCTGTACGAATAGCGCGACAGCCCCATCCGGGTGAAGTGCCGCCGGCAGGTCACTGGAAGTAGACGCCCACCTGCGCCAGCACGCCGAACGAGGTGACGCCGTACTCGCTGCGCAGCCCGAGCGTCGAGGCGGCGTCCTGGAACTCCTGCGTGGTCACGTCCGCCCCGGTGAGGCCGCGGAGCGCGGACGGGTCCGGCGCGCGGCCCAGGGGGATGAACCCTCCGGCGCGCAAGATGACGCTCTGCTCGAACCAGTACTCCACCACCGGCACCAGCTGGACGCTGGGGTCCTGGAGGTTGACCAGCGCCAGCAGCTGCGCGGTGAGCAGCTCCGAGACGCCGTAGCTGGCCGCCACCCCGGCGTAGTGCCGCCCGGCGCCGAAGATCTCCCCGCGCTGCGCCCGCGGGCTGCTCAGCGCCGCCAGGTACCCGGACGGGTCCTTGGCGCCGAAGCCGTTGAAGTAGTACTCGGCGCTGACCGCCAGCTTCTCGGTGGGCCGCACGTCCGCGCCGATCACCGCCCGCAGCGCGCGTTCGCCCACCCCGACCGGGACGGACGGGTCGGGGTCCCCCAGTCCGGTGAGCGCCCAGGTGTACGCCGCCTCGCCGTGGACGCCGACCGGACCGACGTCGCCGGAGAAGTCCGCGCCCGCCACCAGGTCGTTCACGTACTTGGCGGCGGAGAGCGAGACGTCGTACCCGAACAGGTTCACCTGCGCGCGGACGGCGCCGCCGTGCTCCGCCCCGGCGCGGCGCGGGAGCCAGAGCACCTCCAGCTGCGACGTGGCCGACAGCGGCGCGGTGACCCGCACCGCGTCGATCCCCCGGCGCACCTCGCGGTCGATCTCCGTGGGCGAGAACGGGCTCAGCAGGTCCGTGGGGTTCCAGAACCGCCCCGTCCCCCAGGAGAGCACCTGCCGCCCGACCACCAGGTCCGCGAGCTTCAGGGACAGGCGCGCCGAGAGCCGGTCCAGGTTCTGGTCCACCCGCAGGCCCGCCGTCGAGTAGAGCGTCCCCGGGAAGTCCGCCAAGCGGCGCTGCGGCCCGGCGCCCGCCGGCCCGGTGAACGCGCCCGAGAGCGACGCGCCGCCGGTGAACGCCGGGCTGGAGGCCACCAGCACGCCGGCCTGGTACGCCAGCTCCACCTCCAGCAGCTCCTTCCAGCGGGCCTTCCCCTCCAGCCGCACCACGTGGCCGCTGGAGGCGCCGGTCCCGGGCAGCGTCAGGCCCGGAGCGCCAGCGCCCGGCCCGTTCGCCTCGTCCAGGATCCGGTCCAGCTCGGCGGTGGTGACCACCAGCCCGGGCGACAGCCGCAGGCCGGTCCCCAGCGCCTTGTAGAACGCCTTGCCCTCCACGGCGGAGGACCCGTCCTGGCTGGACCACAGCGTCCCCGCGGAGGCCGCGCCCGCGCCCGCGAGCGCCAGCCACGCCCACCACCGCGCCGCGCGCACGGTCAGGCCGCCTTCTTGCGCTCGTCGCCGGCGACCTTCCCGTCCACCAGCCGCACCACCCGGTCCGCGCGCTCCAGCACCATGGGGTCGTGGGTGGAGAAGACGAAGGTGATCCCGCGCTCGCGGTTCAGCTCGCGCATCAGGTCCACCAGCGCGGCGCCGGTGGCCTGGTCCAGGTTGGCGGTGGGCTCGTCCGCCAGCACCACCGCCGGCTGGGAGACGATGGCGCGCGCCACCGCCACCCGCTGCTGCTGCCCGCCGCTCATCTTCAGCGGCCGTGAGCCGGCCAGCGCCGCCAGGCCGATGCGCTGGAACAGCTCGTCCACGCGCCGGCGGCGCTCCCCGGCCGACACGCCCTGCAGCTCCAGCACGTACTCCGCGTTCTCGCGCGCGGTCAGCACCGGGATCAGGTTGTAGGCCTGGAAGACGAAGCCGATCCGGTCGCGCCGCAGGTCCGCCAGGTCGCTCCGGCCCATCCGCGAGATGTCGTGGCCGTCCACCCGGATCGCCCCCGCGCTGGGCGCGTCCAGCCCGCCGATCAGGTTCAGCAGCGTGGTCTTGCCGGAGCCGCTGGGCCCCGCCAGCGCCATGAACTCGCCCTTCTCGATCTGGACGCTCACCTCGCGGAGCGCCTCCACCGGCGCCTGGCCGCGCTCCTCGTACCGCTTGCTCACCTTCTCCACTTCCACGACCGCCATGGCTGCTGCTCCTTTCGCGCTCACGCTTTGCGGAGCGCCTCGGCCGGGCGCATCTTCGACACGCGCCAGGCGGGGTAGAGACCGACCAGCAGCGCCATCGCGTAGACGTACGCCGCCGCCTTCAGGCTGTCCGGGATGGAGAACCCGGTGCGCATCACGCTGCTGATCGTGATCCCGCCCAGGTCCATGCCCTCGCCCAGCCTCTTGCTGTAGTCGATGATCGCGTGCTCGGAGCCGTACCAGGTGACCAGCAGGCCCAGCGCCAGCCCCACCACCGCGCTCACGGTGGCGATCCAGAACGACTCCGCCAGCACCTGCCAGACCAGGCGGCGCGGCCGCGTCCCCACCGCCATCATCACCCCGAACTCGCGCGTCCGCTCCATCACCGACATCAGCGCGGTGTTGAGGACGCCCAGGCCCACCAGCAGGTAGACGAACATCGCGGCGACGGTGAGCGCGTTGTCCATCAGCGCCTCCATCGACCTCATCGCCGGGATGAGCTGGCCGTAGGAGAGCGCCTCGTACTCCGGGCCGAGCTTCCGGCCGATCTCCGCCGCCAGCGCGTCCGCCTTCGCCGGTTCGCTCAGCTGGACGACGATCTGGTGCCCGGCGCCCTCCGTGCCCAGCAGCTCCTGCGCGGTGGCGGCGCTCACCACCACCCTCGACTGGGAGAGCGCGGGGGAGATGGAGTGGAAGATGCCCCGCACCCGGAACAGGTCCGCGCTCACCTCGCCGTCGGCGCGCGAGGCCATCAGCCGCAGCTTGGAGCCCACGCTGACCTTGAGCCGCTGCGCCAGCTTCTCGCCCACCAGGATGCCGCGGGCGTCGTCCGCCGCCGGGAGCGCGCCGGCGCGCAGGTCGCCCAGGTAGCTGGCCAGGTGCGATTCACCCGCCCAGTCCACGCCGTGGACCTCCACGCCCTCGCTGGCGTGCGCGCTGCTGGCCAGCGCCCGCGCCAGCACCCGGTAGCCGGCCTCGGAGCCGGGCGGGAGCGACAGCGACCTCACCAGCTGCGCCGGGTCCTTGAAGGCGCGGGACGCCTGCGGCTTCTGCCGGTACCCGGCGGCGTAGATCTCCACGTGGCCCAGGCCGGTGGTGTCGAGCTGGTTCTTGGCGTCGCCGATCAGCTCCGACATCAGCGACGAGTAGAAGATGACCAGGAACAGCCCGAAGGTGGCGGCGCTCATGCTGATCAGCGTGCGGCGCCGGTTCCGCCAGATGCTGCGCCAGGCGAGCTTGAGCAGGGGAATGGGGCTCATCAGACGAACCTCGCCGCTTCCACCGGCTTGAGCCGGGAGGCGCGCACCGCGGGGACCAGGCTGCCCACCACCACCGTGAAGAGCGCGGTGAAGGCGGCCTCCATCACCGACTTGGCCTGCAGGCGGAGCAGGACCGCGTCCGGCATCCGCACGCCCATCATGTCCTGGTTGGAGATCTTGGTGAGGTCGACGGTGCCGATGGCGGAGAGGACGAGCGCGGCCAGGCCCACGCCGAGCGCCAGGCTGAGCAGGCCCTGGAGCACCGCCTCGGTGACGATCATCCCCCACAGCCGCCGCGGGCGCGTCCCCAGCGACGCCATCACCCCCAGCTCGCGGGTGCGCTCGAAGACCGCCATGCTGGCGGTGTTCAGCACGCCCAGGGCGACGATCAGGAAGACCACGAAGTCCACCACCCGCTGGCCCTGGCGCTTGCTCTCGATCATCCCCTTGAGCTCGGGGAGGATCTGCGACCAGGTCATCGCCTCCAGCGACGCCAGGTCCAGCGCGCCCCTGAGCAGCGAGAGCGGCGCGGTGAGGTCCTCGCGCTCCTCACCGGGCAGCCGCACCACCACCTGGTGGACCGCCTCGCCCAGCCCGAAGAACTCCTGGGCGTCGGCCAGCTGGAGGAAGACGCCGTTCGGCGCTCCGCCCTTGTGCAGCTGACCGGTGGAGTGAAGGAAGCGTGGGCCGTAGCCGAGGGTGGTGGCCACCCGGCGCCGCTCCCGG
>Ga0209382_10007669_pt1 | contig 13673 bp, 14 predicted proteins | sample SoiMetdeltSBSDD5_FD_187599 | JGI IMG/M metagenome (GOLD analysis project Ga0209382, IMG submission 187599) | Bulk soil microbial communities from a Populus tree surrounding site in Tennessee, USA - Soil MetaG P. deltoides SBSDD5 (SPAdes) (version 2) | ecosystem: Environmental > Terrestrial >... | reverse complement strand
GGCCTGCGGGCGCAGACCGACCACGCGAATGCCATGAGGTGCGAGCTCGGCAGACAGATCTCGAGTGAGTGCCTCCTTGGCGGCCATCGCGGGACCGTAGCCTCCGACCAACGGGATGCCCATGCGCGAGTGGAGCGCGGTAACGGTCATGATCACTCCCGATCTGTTCGCGACCATCCGCCGCGCCGCCAGTCGGGCGGTCAGAAGGTACGACCTCGCGTAGATTGCAATCGGTAGAAGGAACTGCTCGACATCGAGGGCGACCAGCGGCACACCCAAAATCTTCGTATTCGGCATGCCGACGGCGTTGAACGAGACGTCGATGCGCCCAGACTTGTCGATCACGGATTGCAGATGCCCGTCCACGTCCTGCTCGTCGAGAGCATCGACTTCCGCCGCCTCGGCTGATCCTCCGGCGGCGATGACATCCCGCGCCACCGCTTCGACCGAGGCGCCGTGCCGCCCGGCGAGAAAAAGCCTGGCGCCTTCGCGCGCAAAGGCGTGAGCGACCGCGCTCCCGATCGCACCTCCGGCGCCGTAGATCACGGCAATCTTGTTTTCCAGCAGCATGGAATCGCTCCTGCGTTGAATCTCTTGCTGCTATTACGGAGGCGAGCGCCGCGAGGATACGGAGTCTTAGTTGATGAGAACGGTCGCGGCGGCTGGAAGCATCCACGGGCAGTACCAGTAATCAGTGATGCCAGCGATTCGACGGGCTGACACATGCAGGCGCACGAGGGATTGTGTGATCCGACCCTCGCGGTCTTCCTGTTGAATGACGATCACGGCTTCCCGATCGACTTCGGCAACCGCCAGGCGCCACGAGACCTCCATACGCTCGTAGGTGACAAAGTACGGTGCATCGGCGAGACGTCCGCGGAACCGGTCCGCCAGCAGCAGGCGAGCGTCGGCCGAAATCAGTTCGCGAAGCCCGTCCCAGTCGCGTTGGTTGAATCGCTCGACGTACAGCCGAAGGAGTTCCGCGTCGTTGCCCGTTTGAGCACGAGCTGACGGAAGACCTGCCGGTCGGTGGACCAATTTCGATCGGCCTCGATTGAGCGCGGCCTTGACGCCTCCGACAGTCGAGTCCACGAGATCTGCGATCTCTTCGAGCGAGTAGTCGAACACATCCTTCAGGAGCACACACGCCCGCTCTTTGGGCGGCAGCATGACCACGAGATGCTCGACAGCCTTCCCGAGTGCCGGGCCGATCGGCTCGATGGGCGCGGTGGAAGGTTCTTCGCCATCGGCGGCTTCCACCTCCGCCTGCTCACGAATACTCCTGCGGCGGAGAAAGTCGATGCACCGATTGTGGGCGATACGAAACAACCACGGCGTCAGAGGTCGCCCTTCGTCGAACGTCTCGAGTTTCCGATACGCCTGGAAGAGTGCCTCCTGAACGACATCCTCTCCGTCCAGCACGGAGCCCGTCATGCGCGCGCAGTAGCGGTGCAAACTCGGCCGAAGGTGGGTAATCGTCTCGAGAAACGCGAGATACCGCGCCTCGACTTGTCCGTCACGTGCGAGGTCGTCCTTCATTCGCTCTCAAGAACTATACGCACGCAACCGCACTAAGGATACGAGGTCGTGTAAAGATCTTTGGCCTGGAAAGAACGCTGGAGCCGGCATGAGCACGACCGAGGTCGGTCATCCGATCGTTGTCCTGGTTTCCGCCAACGCCGAGTGGGTTCCGGTCAAGGAATTGTTGAAACCGGCACGCGTCGAGCGTACTCCGTACGGTGAGTGCTTGACGCACGCCATTGGCAATCAAGAAATCCTGTTCTTCCACGGCGGCTGGGGAAAGATCGCCGCGGCGGCCTCAACGGAGTACGTCGTCAATCGATGGCATCCCGAAATCCTGATCAACCTCGGGACCTGCGGCGGAATCGAAGGACGCGCGCAACGCGGGGAGAAGCTGCTCGTCACGCGTGCAGTCACGTACGACGTTCACGAGGCGATAGGCGATTCTTCCCAAGCGATCGACTGGTACACGACAGATATCGATCTCACGTGGCTGGATGACTCCTTCCCCATCGAGGTGAGGAGAGCCCTGCTGGTCTCTGGCGATCGCGATCTCGTTCCGTCGCAGGTGTCCGAACTGGTTGACCGCTTCGACGCCGTAGCGGCCGATTGGGAGTCCAGCGCGATCGCCTGGGTGGCGCATCGACGAAGCGTCCGGCTCATCATCATCAGGGCAATATCGGATCTGGTAAACACGCAGACGGGAGAGATGATCGGATCGCTCGCCGGTTTCGAGTCTGCGGCCACGAACGTCATGCGGCTGCTTCTCGACGATCTCACCGTGCTGATTCCCTACGTACTCGGTCGATGTGTGATCGACGAGAGGACCTGAGATCGAAAGGTCTCTCTACCTTTCCGTGCTCGTTCGAGCACAGTTCACCGAGGCCATCGGGTAGGGCGCCTGAGAGCGCGATCAGACGAATGCGCTGACGTTGTTCGTCCAGCAGCCGGCCAAAATAGAGAAAGTCGTGCGGAACAATGGGGCGTGCCTCTTCGGAAATGCGCGCGAAAATGTCACGGACGTTCAGGCTCTGGGCGATCGTCTGAAGCGGCGGACCGAGGCATGTCAGAGGCGCCGGGCATAAAGAAACTGCCGGGATTCTACGTCACAGGGTCGCGGTCTTAGTCGCCAGGGTTTGCGGGGTGCTCAGCGTTGCCGCGCAACGACTTGGAGGCGCGCCAGCGTGACGGGTCGAAATAATGCGGGGGAGTCGGCTCTATCAGTGACTCGGTAAAGACCGGAGCCCGAGACGCGCGGCCATCGTCACCAGGTCAGGAAGCGAGTCCGCCTTCATCTTGCGCATGACCTGGCCTCGGTGTGCCTTGACCGTGATCTCGCTGATACCGAGTTGTCCACCGACCTGCTTGTTCAACAGCCCGGACACGACCAAAGCCATTACGTCGCGTTCGCGCGGTGTCAGTGACGCGTAACAATCACGCAGCACCTGCATCTCCGAATCGTGACGCAAAGCGGCGCGACTCCGCTCGATGGCGCCGCGGATGGCGTCCAACAGCACATCGTCGTTGTACGGTTTCGTCAGGAACTCGACCGCTCCCGCCTTCATCGCGCGCACGCTCATGGGCACGTCCCCGTATCCGGTGATGAAGATGATCGGCATGTCCCGGCGGCCGGCGAGCCGCTGCTGCAACTCGAGGCCGTTGAGCCCCGGTAGCGTGACATCGAGCACCAGGCAACATGGAACCGTGGGTTGGGGGTTGGATAAGAATTCCCGCGCCGACGCAAACGTCCTGGACTGCCAGCCTGCGCCTTTGATCAGCAGCTCCAACGATTCGCGTACCGAGACGTCGTCGTCGACGACGAAGACAATCGACTTTACGTCCGGCATGCTGAGGGCCTCGAGCGCACGGAAAGCGATCGCCGAAGTCCCAGTATATGGTTGTTCGAGGCTGCTCGAGACAGACGCGCGTGTAACATTTCGCGTGCTGGTCATTGTCCTGCCTACCTCGTCCGAAGTGCGGCGTTGAGCGCGTCGAGCAGGGCGGTCTCGCTGAACGGCTTGAACAGACACTCCACGGCGCCCTGTGCGATCAGGCGCGGACGGACAGTTCGATCTCCGTTAGCGGTGATGAAGACAATCGGGATCTCCTGCCGGCGGCGCATCAACTCCTGTTGAAGATCAGGGCCCGACATGCCAGGCATTGCGATGTCGAGAATCAGGCAGCGTGTCTCGCCCACAACCTCCGAGGCGAGGAATGCTTCCGCCGATGAGAACGCCTGGGCGGCGAAGCCCAACAGCCGCAGCAAGTCAGGCAGCGACTCGCGAATGGACTCGTCGTCGTCGACGATCGACACCTGTGAGCGTTTGCGTGTGTCCATTTCGGTCTGTTGAAATCTCAACTGTTACGGTCCGACGTCGGCTACCGGGATGACGACGACCTCGAGTTTCAGATCAACGGCTGCAGCGGTGCGGTTCTGAATCGCGTGTTCAGTGATTGTCTGAGTGCTCATTGTGACCTCCGTGTCTGGTGATGGATGGATCAGGATTGCGCCGCGTGTTGCAAAGCCGCTTTCGTGGCGAGCTCGTCGAGGCTTGCGCCAAGCACGCGGTTGAAGGCCGGGAAGGGATGAATGATGTCGGCGAGCGCCTTCAGTGGCGTTCGCAACTTGATCGCGAGCACGAGCTCGCCCACGATCTCGCCCGCACGTGGAGTGACCAGGGTCGCGCCGACCAGCACTCCGTGGCCGCGGTCGGCAACCAGCTTCAGCACACCGCCGCGGAAGTCGTGGATGTAGCCTCGCGCCGTCTCGCTGGGATCGGCCGTGGCGACGACGACATCAATGCCGCTCGCGCGCGCGGCGGCCTCAGACAGTCCCACCGACGCGACTTCCGGATCGGTGTAGGTCACGCGCGGAACGGCAGCGTGGTCGGCCGTGACGTCCATGCCCCGCAATCGCTGCGCGATCACCCGACCGTGGTAGTGGGCGAGGTGGGTGAATCCACCAAGCCCCGTGACGTCGCCGGCTCCGAACACGCCGGGTTGCGCTTCGAGCGTCGCGGGGTCCACCTTCAACCAGCCGCGCTCCGTCTGAGCGAGCCCAGCGGCGCGCCATGCCTCGACGTTGGGGCGGCGACCCGTCGCGACGAGCAACCGGTCGGCCGAGACCACGGTTCCGGACTTCAAGTGGAGTACGACCGCTGAGCCTTGGTGCGATGGCCCATCGGATTGTTTTTCCACGGCGACACACGGGTCCCCGATCGTCAGCGTGATGCCGTCCGCTTCCAGGTGCGGCCGGAGCGCGGCTCCAGCCTCTGGATCCTCGAAACTAAGGAACCTCGGTCCGGCTTCGATCACGATCACCTTCGAACCGAGGCGTGCGAATGCTTGCCCCAGCTCTACGCCAATAGCGCCCCCGCCGAGGATTGCGAGCGATGCCGGCAGCTCCCTCGGAATCGCCGCCTGGCGATTGGTCCAGAAATCAACGGTGTCCAGGCCGGGAATCGGCGGGATCGTCGCGGTGCTGCCGGTGGCGATCACGACGGCCCGACGCGCGTTGAGCTGCTCGCGTCCAACGATGACCGTGCGCAGACCGTCGAGTTTCCCTTCACCTCGAAAGAGCCTGGCTCCGGTTGCTTCGAGCGCGGCAGCCGGCCTGCTGTCATCGAGGTTGCGTGCCATCCACAGCACGCGTGTAGAGACCTTGGGGAAGTCGACCGTCCATTCGACGCGTGAAGCAGCGAGAAGCGAGCGCGATCGGCTTCGCTCAAGGTCTCGCCCGAGCGAAGCAAGGTCTTCGACGGGACGCATCCCCAGTACGGGCATTCGCCACCGACCAGTTCCCGCTCGACCACGGCGAGCGTCATGCCGCTCTCGCGAAGACCCTCGGCGATCGCTTCGCCGGCAACGCCACCACCGAGACACACGACGTCAAACTCCTGCGTCATCTCCGTACCTCCGTGACCACCAGCGACGGCGAAGCGCTACGAAGCATGCGCGCGCGAAGTGCTGTCGTCTATCAGACCTTGGTATCGGTTTCGGTCAGGAGCCTTGATACGAAGGTATCGTCGATACCATCGTCTGATAGATCGATCGACGCGTGTCTGGTTTCATGCGCTCCAGGAGAAGAGCATGAAGCCACTCGAACGACCGACTCGCCGCGTTGCCTCCCGAGCTGGAATCACATCGTATTTGCCGCGATGATGGTTCTGGTGCTCTCGTCAGCATCCGTGCGCCGCGCGGGACCTCTCATGTACGCAGCGGCCCCCGCGGCCGCGGAAAAGAACGGCGGCGCTCAAGCATCAACCGGTACTGATGTCAAGGCCGTCGCTCTGAGCGCCAAGGAGGTCCGCGGCGCCACGCCCTACCTCGAAATCACGAACGAGCCGGCTCCCAAGCTCATCGTGGACCAACCGCTTCCCGATCTCTTGGATCGAGGCGTCGTCTGGATCCAGTGGCGGGCAGAGAACGTGCACATCGTCCCGGTATTCGGGAAGGGAGCCCTCAATGCATCCCCGCGAGTCGGCCATCTGCACGTCCACGTCGACGACGTGCCCTGGTGGTGGGCAGACGCGAGTGACATCAACACGATCGACCTGGCCGGGATGCCGCCGGGCCCGCACAAGATCCGAATCGAATTGGTAAACGCCAACCATGAGGTCTTTCCCGGACAGTCCAAGACAGTGATGTTCACCGTCGGCAAGGGTGGATCTCACTCTGATTCTCACTGAGCGTCGCCAGGGAGAAGACCATGAAGTCTGGCCCGACAAGGACTTGCTCAGAGTTCGGTGTCGGCTCGTCCGCGTTTAAGGCAGAGAATGCCAGCGGAATGCGACCCGACTGTTCCTCCGATGGTGCCCAACTTGCTAGGAAAGCCGTCAGGCACTGGCATGTTGCGGCAGGTCATCGGCTTCAGCACACACGCGGTGTCGTGTGCACTCCTCATCTTTGTCGTCGTGGCAATGGCGGCCGCGCAGCAGAACGCATCGAATTCACCAAGCTGTGAGCTCACCGGATCTCTGATCAAGGTGGCTGACCTTCCCGAGGGCAGCGGGGTCGCGGTGAGCAAAAGGACTCCCGATCGTCTATGGGCGCTTAACGATTCGCATGAACCGGTGCTGGTCGCACTCGACTCGAAAGGGGCCGTGGTCGGTCACGTCCGCGTGTCTGGAACAAAGGTTGAAGACTGGGAGGCAGTAGCGATCGGGCCGTGTCCTGCCGGCACGTGCATCTACGTCGGTGACATCGGCGACAACGAAGCCAAGCGCGCCAATATCGTGATCTATCGCATCCCGGAACCTGCCGAGTCCCCTGGCTCCGTTGCGGTCGCTGATCTACTGCGCATGACCTATCCAGACGGAGCGCATGATGCGGAAGCGCTCCTCGTCACACCCAAAGGAGAGGTGCTCATCGTAACCAAGGGTGACACTGGTCCAGTGGCGCTGTACCGCGTTCCAGAGGACGCGAAGCCGGGCGGCACAGCGATGCTCCAGCCGATCGGCAAGCCTCGTCAATCCGGCAAGGCGGCCGCCGATGACCGCATCACGGATGGTGCTGTCTCGCCGAGCGGAGCCTGGGTGGCGTTGAGGACGAACAGCGTCGTCCTGCTGTACCGCTCTGATGACTTCATGTCCGGCAACTGGAAAGAGGCGAGCCGTGTGTCGATCGAGGCCATCGGTGAGCCGCAAGGCGAAGGAATCGCGTTCGGCGACGAGAGAACCATCTATGTCGTTGGGCGAAGGCGGCGGAAAGTCACAGCGGGAACCTTCGGCCGGCTGACCTGTGCGTTTTAACGCGCGTGGACCCACGCGTGTCAGACGAGAGACGACTGAAAAAAGGCGAGCCAGGAGTACGGCGTCGTCGCTGAGCGCGTGCGGCGAGTAACTCGTCACGCGCTTGAGCAGCCGTCGAGCAGCCGTCGCGGTAGCGGAATACGGCTGCATTCTTTGCAACTGAACGGGAGCCACTGTGTCGGTCTCCGCTTTGCACTTGAGTCAGGGCAAACCCAGGAGTGACTATGGCGGTAAAACCCAGCTCGGCGAAACGATCGACGGACGAGGCCAAAAGCAATCCGGCCGTTTCATACAACGAATTCAAGGAGTACGAAGGTCAGCGCTACACCGGCATGAAGATCGGACGAAGTCACAAGTGGCGTTACGACCAGGGCGAATGGAAGGAAACCAAAATCACGCCCGACTTGTGGCAGATCAGCTATGCCGTCTCGAAGCGACGCGCCGGACGCGCACCGGAAGGATCGGGTGTGCCGGTCGGCACCGAGTACCACTGGTACGTGCTGGCACATCAAAATGTCGCCAAGCAAACCGCGAACGACTACTCCACGTCCCTCACTGGCCTCAAGTTCAAAATCGCACACAAACGGGCGGACAGCGAGAAATGGAGCGCTACTCCGAAGACGCAGCGCAAGCGCATGATCATGTTTCTGCAAAGCGTGATCGCCGACCTCGAGAAGCAGAACGACAGTGAAGGTGACGTGATGTCGACGGAGGAGGCGCCGGCATCCGGGCAGCGCACTATTCGCGCGCGGCGAGGGACGATCGCGAAACCTGCAACGTCGATGCGGCGACGCGCTACGGGTGCGTCAGCTCGACGGGGTAATCGGCGCGTCCGCGCCCACCACTCGAGATTCTGATATTCCGCTCAAGGGAATCACCGGGGGCTTGAGAACAAGATCTCGACCGAACGCGCAGGATGGTCGTTTCCAAGCGCAATTCGTCAGTCAGACTTTGGTATCGATACCAAAGTATCGTCGATACCTTCGTCTGATAGATCGCAAATCGCTCGTCTGGTTTCATGCGCCAGAAGGGGAGGGCAGCATGACACCAGCCACTGTTACCGAACGACGCAGCGATCAGACCGCTGCCAAGACTGAGATTCGCCCGTTCCAGGTCAACGTTCCTGAAGCTGAGCTGACTGAATTGCGTAGGCGCATCAACGCGACGCGGTTACCCGAGAAGGAAACCGTCGCAGACTTCTCGCAGGGCGTGCCGCTCGACACCGTCCAGAAACTTGCGCGTTACTGGGCCACGGAATACGACTGGCGCAAGGTTGAAGCGCGCCTCAACTCGGTGCCGAACTTCATCACCGAGATCGACGGTCTCGACATCCATTTCATCCACGTTCGCTCAAAGCACGAAAATGCCTTGCCCGTCATCGTGACCCACGGCTGGCCGGGCTCGATCATCGAGCAGCTGAAGCTCATCGATCCGCTGACGAATCCTACGGCGCATGGTGGAACCGCGGCCGACGCCTTCGACGTGGTGATCCCGTCCATGCCCGGCTACGGTTTCTCAGGCAGGCCCACCAGCACCGGCTGGGGAACCCAACGAATCGCGCGCGCCTGGAACGAGCTGATGAAACGCCTCGGGTACACGAAGTACGTGGCACAGGGCGGCGACTGGGGTGCGATCGTCACCGAAGTCATGGGCGCGCAGGCACCGCCGGGATTGCTGGGGATTCACACCAACATGGCGAACGTGATTCCAGCCGACATCGACCAGGCGGCTTTCTCGGGCGCACCGGCGCCAGCAGGTCTCTCAGCCGACGAGAAGCTCGCTTACGAGCGACTGAGCTTCGTCTATGCAAAGGGCATCGGCTACGGTTTCCAGATGGGGCTTCGACCGCAGACGCTGTATGGCATCGCGGATTCCCCCATCGGCCTGGCGGCGTATTTCCTCGATCACGACGCGCGCAGCCTGGAGCTCATCGCGCGCGTCTTCGACGGACAGTCTGAGGGCCTCACGCGTGACGACGTCCTCGACAACATCACGATCGCGTGGCTGACGAACACGGGGGTTTCTGGCGGCCGTCTCTACTGGGAGAACTGGGGGACGTCGTTCTTCAGCGTCAAAGGCGTCGGCGTGCCAGTGGCCGTGAGCGTCTTTCCTGACGAACTCTATCCAGCCCCGCGGAGCTGGGCGGAACGGGCATATCCCCAGCTCATTCACTACAACACGCTTCCCAAGGGTGGACACTTCGCCGCCTGGGAGCAGCCGAAGTTCCTCAGCGAAGAGATTCGAGCGGGCTTCAGGTCGTTACGCAACTAGTGCGGGGTTGCGCGTGTCGAGGATGGGACGACCTGATTACGTCGTCTCATCCTCCAGCGCGGTTTAGGGTGAGCGCCGTGGGGCGCCTGCACGATTTGTCATGCTCGGCTCACGAACACGTCGCATGACCAGGACAACGTGCGACGGCTGCTCACGACCGTGAACCCGGCACGCTCGATTATCCGAGTCATTTCAGCAGGCGGATGGACGAACGCTCGAAACGGGTTCCCACGGCGACGACGGAGCGTGTTCTCGAGCCAGATCCCGAGCCTCACGAACCAACGGTCCCTGGGATACGAGAACGCGAATGCATGCTCTGCGAGCCGAAGAGCCTGTTCGAGGAGTCGATCGTAAGACGGGTAGCAGCACACGACGCGATCCAGGGTGACTGCGTCCGCCGGAGCCAAGTCGCCGGCGACGTCCACAAAATCACCATGTACGAATTGTGTCGACTCCGACCGCCCACGCCGGGCTGCTTCCTCTGAGGCAGCTGCGAGATACGCAGACGAGTCCACGACCACGGCCGCACTGAAACCGGCATCGAGCAGCTCGAGACTCAGAATGCCAAGTCTTACGAGAACCGCGACCGCAACGCTGTTATACAGCAGCATCGCCGCGACCAACCCGGACACGGCGCGATTTGGGCCGTCATTGCGCCCCAGCCAGCAGGCGCAGCCCAACGAGAGCAAGGCAGCGCCGGCCATACGGGCCACGACGAGCGCTGGCGGCGCGTCGACCGATGCGCCGAGCAAGAACGCGACGACCAACGCTGGTGACACCAGCAGCATCAAGCCCGTCGCCGTCTCGACTAACGCAGTCACGATCAGCAGCTTTAGCAGCCATTAGCTGGACCGCCAATCGCTGAGGCTCTCGTGGGTCGGTCCTTCTTAGCTCGTTGTAGCGGCGGCGCGCTGTATGCGAGCCGTATGATCCGGTACACCACTTCGAGACTCATCGATCACGCGAACGGGCGCACCCTGTGGTCAGAACGCGGCGATTCGTTCGACGAGCCAGAAGCTCGCGAGGCCACCAACGGCATACGGCGCGACGCGCCAGATCCAGGCGGGTTGCGACAATCGAAGCCGGTGTCCCGCGCGGCAGCCGGCTGCGATCACTGCCAACACTGCTCCGACGAACAGCAACTGCCCAATCTCCACGCCGACATTGAAGAACAGCAAGGCGATCGGGATCGACGACTGCGGCAAGCCGACCTCCGCCAGCGCGCCGGCAAAACCGAATCCGTGCAGCAGACCGAACGTGAACGCCACGACCCACGGATAGTGCTGCGTCACGCTGTAGCGGCCTTGCCGCGCGTGGACGATCTCCGACGCGACGAAGACGATGCTCAGCGCAATCGAGGCTTCAACTGGCGGCCCGGGTACTTGCACCCAGCCGAGTGTTGCCCCGGCAAGCGTCAGGCTGTGTGCCGCGGTGAACGCCGTGATGGTGACGAGCAGTCGTCGCGTTCCCTGCACCAGGAGCACCAGAGCGAGCACGAACAGCAGGTGATCGAACCCGGACAGGATGTGTTCGATCCCGAGGATCGTGTAGGTCGTGACGACTTCCAGTGGGCCCGGGCTGGCCCTGCCGACGAAGCTGGGGTTCACCGGCAGGATGCGCTCGAGTTGCACGGTGCCGTCCAGGCGCACGAGCCGCGCAAGCACGTCGATCCGGGTTTCCGAGAGCTGCGAGAAAAAGACGGCATTCCCGTCCAGTCCTTGCGGCACACGGATGCGCCAGCGCTGCACGGTGATACCTCGCGAGAACGTGCTGCGCACCGGCGTCAGCGCCTCGGTTCCTTCGGGGAACTGCGGTCTCACCTTGAGCGTGGTGGACTCGTCGATCGCGGGGATCTTCCAGAGGACGTCGTACGTCTCGTGGTCCAGCTGGGTGAGCTGCAGGTAGCCCGGCTTGAACTCGTCCGCGCGAGTTGGAACCACCGCCGCGAGCAGCAGCGCCACAGCCACGAGCAGGAGAAAGAGCGTTCTCACGGCTGTTCCGTCGGCGCCGTTGCCTCGATGCTGACCTCATATCCGTCGCGCATCCTGGCGTAGGCGTCGTTGCGCGCCCGCTGGCGGCGCTCGTTCTCCCACTCGCGCACGACGTGGTCGCGCACGGCGGCAAGCTGTGGTACTACGGCCGGCGTGCGTTCCGACACGCGCACGTAGTGCGCGCCGAAGCTCGAGTCGATCGGCCCAGCCCACTCGCCGACCGTGACCTTCTCGAGTGCCGCGGCAAAGGAGTCACCGAAATCGCGCGCCACCAAGTCGGCAGGCGTCTCGGTCAACCGAAGCGGCAGCAGCGTTGGCTTGCCAAGCTCCTCGGGGTTGCTACCGTTCCGCAGAGCCGCACTCGTAACGGCCACGGCCTGCACCACTTCAGGGCCGGAGGTGGATGGTCCGAGAAACACCTGCTCGAAGGTGAGGATGGCTGGCTGCCTGAAGCGCGCCAGGTTCGCCTCCAGGTACGCGGACAGATCCGCGTCGGTCGGTGGCTGTGTCGAGGCGTCCTCCTCCGCGATCACTTCGATCTTCTGACGGACTCGACGCTTCACGACGATGTCGTCACGCTCGAGCCCGAGCTTCACACCTTCCCGGTACAGGATCTCCTCGTGTACGTACGACTCGATCAAATGATTCAGCTCGGTGCCGGAGGGTTCGCGCCCCTTCGCTGCCACGTGCTGGGTGACGAGGTCGTCCACCACTCCCTGGGTGATGATGATGCGGCGCCCGTCGGAATCGCCGGGGGCCATCCATCGATAGGCGCCGAACAGCGCGATGCCGATCAGCAGGAAGTGCAGCATCGGTTCGCCGAGAAGCGTTCGAATGCGCATACGCACCTACTTCGGCGAATACCAGATTGGCGACGTGAACGCCCGCTCCTGCGTCGTCATCGGCACCTTCGGGTCGGTGATCTTGATCTTGAAGTACGCCGTGTCGTATGCGGTCCAGCGCGGCGTCGGGATCTCGAGGACGCGCGCGTAGTAGACCGCCCGAACCGACGGATCGAAGTCCGGGTCCTTCCAGACGGTGACGAGCTCCGGATCCCCGATGGTGTTGGTCCACGTTGCGGTGGCGACGTCCACGGTGTTCCCAACCGGGGTCAGCTTGCCGTTGACGATCCGGCGCCGGTCCTTGTTGCCCCAGACCACGTCGTAGATCTTCTCCTGCGGCTTGCCGTCCTTGCCCAGCCATCCCTTGATGATCTGGATGCGATCGAGGTTGCCACTGAACCTGTCTTTGAGCGCGGCGACGAGGAACGTCGGCGCCTTGCCGGCGGGCGCCGCGGGAAGATCGCCGCCCATAGGCACACCTTTCGCGTAACCGGCCACCGCGGGCGTGCGAGTGGCGTCGGCAGGCGTGAAGTCGTAGCCGCCGAAAAACCGGACAGTCATGCGGGGACCGCTCGTCGCATAGGTCTCGCGGCGCATCATCGCGTCCCACAGCTCCGCACGCGTGTTGCCAGTGGCCCACACGGCGGTGTATCCGGCCGCCGTCATCTCCCAGCCTTTCACGATGCGGTTGGGGCCGAAGTTCATCGCGTCCTCATCCCACCGATCCGGGCGGGGCTCGGCACTCGGGAACTTGGCGAAGAAGTTATCCTCTTCGGCGGCCACGAGGCCGTTATGGGTGTCGGTTCCGCCTGCCATCCCGAACTTGAAGGGGTTGGTTCCCAGATCCTGTTCCACCTTCAGACCGTTCTTGAGCGCTTCGCGCGCGTATTCGCCCGCGATCATGCCGGGCTTCTTCGGCGTCTGGGTCAGGTTGCCGCGGTCCCACAGCTCGTACGCGGCGAAGTCGTCGGTCGTCGACAGCGACGGATGCGACTCGCTCTGCCCCTTCATCTGAATCGCTTCGAACAGCGGCTCCCACCGCTGCCGCGCGTCGGCCCAGGCCTTCGTGAGCGGGTCGCCGCTGAAGGTCGTCAGCGCGAACATCCGGCCGTTCGAGAGATTGCCGTTGTGCGGGATCGCGAGGATCTTGCCGCCGGTCGTCTTCTCCCACTCGGTCATCCACTTCCAGAGGTCCTCGGGGTTCTCGCTCTGGAACGTGGTGTACGGCAGCACCTGGTCGGCCTTGTCCTTGTTGTCGCGGTAGATGATGTTCCGATGCAGGTTGTCGCCGCCGCCGG
>Ga0209382_10007668_pt1 | contig 13673 bp, 10 predicted proteins | sample SoiMetdeltSBSDD5_FD_187599 | JGI IMG/M metagenome (GOLD analysis project Ga0209382, IMG submission 187599) | Bulk soil microbial communities from a Populus tree surrounding site in Tennessee, USA - Soil MetaG P. deltoides SBSDD5 (SPAdes) (version 2) | ecosystem: Environmental > Terrestrial >... | reverse complement strand
AGAAAGTGGTGCGCCTGGCCGGCGCTCGGGCCCAGACCGCCAACCTGCCAGTACACCCACTGCAGGACGCGGTATTTGCCGCGCGTGTCGCGCGGCAGGAACTGCCCGGTCTTCTCGCCCAGGTATTGTAGGATCGCCCCCGATTCGAAGATGACCATCGCCCCCCCGTCGACGTCGCGATCCACGATCGACGGCATCTTGCGGTTCGGGTTGATCGCCTCGTACTCGGGCGTGTGCTGGTCGCCCTTGTTTATGTTGACGGGAATGACGCGGTACGGGAGCGCGCACTCCTCGAGCATGATCGTGATCTTTTTGCCGTTGCCCGTCGGCCAGTAGTACAGGTCCAGCATCGGTCCTCTTCCGTCAGCTCACGTCCGCCAGTCGATTCAGGAGCGCCAACAGTCGATCGCGGTCCTGCGCTCCGAGCAGTGCACGCAGGCGCGACTCCTGGGCGTCGTGCCGATCTCTCGCCGCCTCGAGCAGGCGCCGGCCGCGCGCTTGCAGGTGCAGAGAGTAGCTGCGCCTGTCGGCCGTCGAGCGCCGTCGCTGCACGAGCGCCCTGCGCTCGAGCTCATTCACCAGTGCAACGAAATTTGCCTTCTGTATGCCCAGAGCGGCCGCCGCATCCGACTGCCGTAGACCCGGGTTGGCGTCGATCACCTCGAGCAGCGAGTACTGGGCGGGGCGGAGATCGAGCTCGCCGAGCGAGGCGATGAAGTCGGAGAAAACCGTCGTCTGGATCCGGCGCAGCATGAATCCTACATAACCGGCGAGTGGACCCAGGCTGATCTCGGCCTGGATTCGATCGGTGTCGCCTTCGCTGCGATGCCGGTGACTCGTCCGCACGCCCTGCTCCCTGTGATCCGATGCTGCCGCGCGGAGCGGCTGGCTTCTCAACCAGCAGTGCAATTGCTGTGTTGTGCAGGATTGGTTATGTGCTATAACCAAGTCATCGAGGGCAACCGGGGGGGTGCTCAACATGGGACAGCTGGAGTCGTTCTCCACGGCGGGCATGGAGGATCCTCGACGCAAGCTGAGTTTCTGGAACGATATCGCCTGCAACAGCTTCACACCGATCGTCTCTGATCCCGCCGATGTCAGGACTTTCGCCGGCTCACTGGTCCGAGGGCGGATCGGTGACATGACCGTCGCCGAGGTCTTCTCCGAAGCACAACTCGTCCGGCACTCCCGGCTGCATGTCGCGCGCACCCGCGCTGCCATGTTCTTCCTGCACCTGCAAGTGGACGGTCGCAGCCTGAACCGGCAGGACGGCCGCGAGGCCGCGCTCACCGCCGGCGATTTCACCCTCTGCGACAGCACGCGGCCCTACGAGATGCAGTTCGACGGGCCGAACCACATGTTCGTGCTCGGGATACCGGACGCCGCACTGCGCCGTCATCTCGCATCGCCGGAATGCCTGGTCGCGATCCGGATGCCCGGTTCATCGGGCTTGAGCGGTTTGCTGTCGGATTTCCTGCGCCATTTCTGGCGGGAGTACCAGAGCGGGCTCGACGATGCGGCCGCGAGCCGGGTCACCAGCACGATTCTCGATCTCATCAGCAGCGCCTACTCGGTCGCACCGCAAGCCCGGGCCGATCGCTCCTCGCTCGCCGCTGCGCACCTGGTGCGAATCCTGAACTACATCGAGGCACATCTCACCGACCCGGAGCTCACGCCCACGCAGATCGCCGATGCCTGTCGCATGACCACGCGATACCTGCACCACCTTTTCTCGGACGAGCTCGAGACGGTCTCGCGCTACATCCAGCGGCGGCGCCTCGAGGCCTGCGCGCGCGCGCTTGCGTGCCCGGCCCAGCGCGGACGCACCGTGACCAGCATTGCATTCGACTATGGGTTCAACAGCCCGACGCACTTCGGGCGCGTGTTCCGCTCGCGTTTCGGTGTCACACCACGCGAATACCGCCGCACGCCGCGGCAGGCTGCCTGAGGGTCCGCCCGCTCAGGATTCGGTGATGAACTTGGTGACGAGGCAGGCTTCGAGACCCTCGACGCCCTCCTCTGAGCCGTGCCCGCTTTCCTTCACCCCGCCGAACGGCGACTCCGGCACCGAGATCGCAAAGCTGTTGATGCCGATCATGCCGGCCTCGAGCTGCTCGCCCACGAGGTTCACGCGGCGCGAGTCGCGGGTAAAGGCAAAAGCGGCCAGCCCGTAGGGAAGCCGGTTCGCCTCCGCGAGCACGGCGTCGAAATCGCTGAACGGATTCACCAGCGCGACCGGGCCGAACGGTTCCTCGTTCATCATCCGCGCCGAGCCCGGCACGTCGGCGAGAACCGTCGGCTCATGGAACCACCCCCGACGCTCGATGCGCCGCCCGCCAGCGGCGACCCGGGCGCCCTGTGAGCGCGCGTCTTCGACGAAGGCCTGGACGGCCGCGAGCCGCCGCGCGTGCGCGAGCGGCCCCATGCGCACACCCTCGAGCAGCCCGTCGTCAACGCGCAGCGCCTTCGCGCGCGCGGCAAAGCCCGCGACGAACCGCTCGTAGATCGCCTCGTGGACATAGAAGCGCGTCGGCGACACGCACACCTGGCCGGCATTGCGGAACTTCGCCGCAACCGAAAGATCGAGGACGTTGTCGACATCGACGTCGTCGAACACGAGCACCGGGGCGTGGCCGCCAAGCTCCATGGTCGTGCGCTTCGCACCCTCCGCGGCCAGCTTCATCAGCTGCTTGCCGACGGGCACCGAGCCGGTGAAGGAGATCTTGCGGATCACCGGCGAGGCGATGAGGTGCGCCGACACCTCGGACGGCACCCCGAACACGATGGCGATAACGCCGGCCGGCACGCCGGCCTCGACCAGCGCAGCCGCGATCGAGAGCGCGGACGCGGGCGCCTCCTCCGCAGGCTTCAGTATGCAGGTGCATCCGGCGCCCAGGGCCGCGCCGAGCTTCCGCGCCGGATTGCCAAGCGGAAAGTTCCAGGGCGCGAAGGCCGCGACGGGTCCGACGGGCTCGCGGACGACGGTCATGCGCACACCGGGTGACTGCTGCGGGAGGACCCGGCCATAGGCGCGGCGGCCCTCCTCGGCATACCACTCGAAGATGTTTGCGCTCATCCCGACCTCGATCCGGGTCTCGGCGAGCGTCTTGCCCTCCTCCGTCGTCGCGAGCCGCGCGATTTCCTCTACACGCGACCGCAGGATCTCCGCGGCGCGACGCAGGATCCGCCCGCGCTGCACTGGCGCCATGGCTCGCCACGCGGGCCAGGCGCGCTGCGCAGCCTCGAGGGCGCGGTCGAGATCGGCCGGACTGGCGAGCGGCAACTGACCGAGCACTTCCTCGGTCGCCGGGTTGATCACCGGCAAAGTGCGGCGGCCTTCGCCCTTCAGCCATTCACCATCGATCAGCAAGCGCAGATCGTCGTGGCCGATACGCGGCGGCGGGGCGGCCGGCCGGGTTTCTGATGCGGGGACGGTGCTCATGAAGAACCTCCGAGCCATCGTACCGACCCGCAGGCCACGAAGACAGGGCCCGCCGCAGCCGCACGGCGGACTCGACCGAGTGCGAAGCAATAGTCGACGCCGGGCGCAGATTCCCCGTAGCACGGCCGTGACATGATGCCGCCCGGCAAGGTGCGCGCGAGCTAAAACCGATGAGCGAGCCCAGGACGCCAGAGATGGAGGCAATCCCGCGCGGAGGGGCGCCTGGCTATCTGCGCATTGCGACGGAAGAGGCATTCGCCAGCAGCGGCCTGTTCGACCTCTATCGCAAGCTGCTCGCCAGCCGGACGCTCGACGACCCCGGCTTTGCAAGCCTCTGGGGCTTTTATCTGGGGAGCAAGAGTCCGCGTGCCACCGCCATCATCGAGCGCATCCAGGACCTGGGCGAACGTCGGCTGGGGGACATGGACGACACCGGCATCGACATGCAGATCCTGTCGCTGACCTCCCCCGGCGTCCAGGTGTTCGATGCTGCCACGGCCGGCGCGGTCGCGCGCGACGCCAACGACCAGCTCGCGGCCGCCGTCGCGAGTCATCCGGACCGCTATGCCGGACTCGCCGCCGCGGCGCCGCAGGACCCCGCGGGCGCTGCGAAAGAGATCGAGCGTGGCGTGCGCCGGCTGGGCCTCAGGGGCGTGATACTCAACTCGCACACGCACAGCGAGTACCTGGACGACCAGAAGTTCTGGCCGATCTTCGAGGCCTGCGAGGCGCTCGGCGTGCCCGTTTACCTGCACCCGAATACCCCGTCGAAGGCGATGATCGCGCCGTTCGTCGAGGCCGGACTCGACGGCGCGATTTATGGCTTTGGCGTCGAGACGGGTCTGCATTTGCTCCGGATCATCGTGGGCGGCGTCTTCGACCGCTTCCCGGGCCTGCGCATCATCGTCGGGCACTGCGGTGAGGCGCTGCCGTTCTGGCTCTTCCGCCTCGATTACATGCATCGCGCGACGATCGCCTCCGGGCGCTACCCGTTCATGAAGCCGCTGCAGCGAAGACCGAGCGATTACCTGCGTGAGAACGTCTACGTTACGAACAGCGGTGTGGCCTGGGAACCCGCGATCATGTTCTGCCGTTCAGTGCTCGGCGCCGACCGCGTGATGTATGCGATGGACTATCCGTACCAGTTCGTCCGCGACGAGGTCCTGGTGAGCGATGGCCTGCCGCTGACTTTGGCGGAGAAGAAAGAGTACTTCCAGGAGAATGCCGAGCGTGTATTCGGTCTCGCGCCGCGAGGCTAGGGCTGGCTGACACGGGCATCGATGACTGCGCTGCGGCCTTCGTTGCGCACCGCCTCGAGCGCGTCTTGCAGGGCCGGCACGATCTCGTCCGGCCGCGAGATCGTCGTCGCGAATGCGCCGCCAGCGGCCGCGGCGATACCGCCGTAGTCCGGATCCGGCGCAAACTCGGTATCGAGGGCGGTGGCGCGGCTCGCTGCCCCCTCCGGATGCATTCCCAGGACACCCGCGCGCGGGGCGCGCCAGCCTCCATTGTTATAGATGACCTGCAGGAACGGTGTGGAGTAACGGCGCGCCATCCAGTGGACGGTGGAGGGTTGCGAGAAGAGATACGTACCGTCGCCGCACAGCGCCACGACGAGCGCATCGGGCCGCGCGAGCTTGGCCCCGACCGCCGCGCCACCACACCAGCCGAGCGAGCCACCGCCGCTCGAAAAGAGCGTGCCGGGACGCGTGCGGCGCATATGGCGGGTCACGACGTGAAAGTTGGTGACCGCCTCGCTCATCACCACTGCCTCCTCGCCCACCGCCTCGCGTACGGCGGCCGTCAGGTGCTCGGGCGTAATGCGATCAGCCTCTGGCCGTTCGTCGTCTGCGAGCTCGCGCTCGAGCGCATCGTGTCGCCCGGCGTAGTGCGCCCGCCGCTCGGCGATCGCGGAGACGCTGGCTCCGCGCGACAGCCCGCGCGCCGCCTCCAGGACCTGCCCGAGCGCGATTGCCGCGTCCGCGCGGTAGGACGCCTCGGCCGGGATGTACCAGAGCGGCATTCGGGTCTTCAGCGGATCCGGGTCGATGTGCACGATGCGCGCCTCGGCGCGTGGCCGGCTCACCGCCGGAATCCACGGCACATCGCTGTCGACGACCACGATGAAATCGGCCTCGGCGAGGTCGGCGTTCTGACGCGGCTCGTTCCACTGGCAGCCGAGATAAAGCGCCTCCGTCGTCGGGTAGTTCACGTAGCTGGGCACCGACTCCATCACGCCCACCGCCAGCTCCCCGCTGAGCCGCTGGAGTGCTGCCACCGCCTCCGGCTTGCGGCCCATGAACGAGGTCACGACCAGAGGCCGCCGCGCCTCGAGCAGCGATCGGGCGATGCCCGCTGCGGCCTCGGCCGGCAGCGCCGCCGGAGCGACGGCGCGCCAGTGGTCGGTGCGAATCTCGACGCGCGCGGTCTCGGCCTCGAGAACCTCCCGGCTCGCTATCAGGTAAACGGGCCCGCGCGGATCGCTGTGGGCGATCTGAAATGCGCGGTGCACGATCTGCTTCGCGTTGGCGCCGAAGCGGATCTCGTGATCGTAGTTCACGTAGCCGCGCACGAGACCGCGCTGATCGGCGACGTCCTGGATCCACTGGATGAACTCGTTGCGGCTTCCGCGCAGCTCACCCTCCTGTGTCGCAGGCGAGGTGCCAGCGAGCACCAGCACCGGCACCCGGCCCTTGGCGGCGTTGTGGATGGCGCCGCCCAGCGATTGCGTGCCGCACTCGACATGCACGAGGACCGCCTGGGCGCGCCCGCTCAACTGCGCATGGCCATGGGCAGCCGACATCGCCACCATTTCCGCGGGCGCCGTGACAATGCGGGGTATTCGACGCCCTTGTTCTCGCGCCGCCGCGATCGCTTCGAGTACGCCCGTGTGGTCGCTGCCGAAATTCGTGAACAGGCAGTCGACGCCCGCCTCGGAGAGGGCCTCAAGCACGGCAGCGCTCGTCGTGTAAACGGACAATGCAGCTCCAGGCCCTTATATGCCCCGATTATCCGGCCGAATCCGGTTAGGCGGGCTCGACCGACTGCGAAGCAACTCTCGCTCACGGCGGCAAGACGGGCCCTTGCGATTTCCCGCTCGGTCGAGTCCCGGCAGAGACGGTGGCGTTAGGCTTATGCAGCCCAACGGGGCAGGAACGACATGCTGCGGCTCTATCACTGGGAACCGAACGCGAATTCGGGCAAGCCGATGCTGGCGCTGGCCGAGAAGGGCGTGCCCTACGAAAGCCATTACCTCGACCTGCTCAAGTTCGATCAGCATCAGGCCGCATACCTGGCTATCAACCCCGACGGCACCATCCCGGCGATGGTACACGGCGACCTGGTTCTGACCGAGTCCACGCCGATGATGGAGTACGTCGACGAGGCCTTCGACGGCCCACCGTTGAAGCCCCGATCGCCCGCCGATCGCTGGCGCATGCGCTGGTGGATGCGGTTCTTCGACGCCTATTTCGGGCCGTCGCTCTCGATGATCGGCTGGAGCGTGTTCGTGGGTCCCGCCGCCAGGCAGCGCGACCCCGAGGAGCTCCGAGCGGCGATCGATCGTATCCCGCTCGAGGCGCGCCGGATCGCCTGGCGAAAGGCGGTATTCAACGAGTTCAGCGCGGAGGAGCTTGATGAATCGCGCCGCCGTGTCGTCTGGGCGACAGGGATCCTGGAGAAGCACCTCGCGACGCACGAGTGGATTGCCGGGAGCACGTTCTCTCTCGGGGACATCAACGGCTTCAACCTGGGTTATGCATTGCCATTGTCGCAGCCTGCGGTCTGCAACGACCAGAAGACGCCGCGCATCATGGAGTGGCTGAGACGCATCTATGAACGGCCGGCGACGAGGCAGACCTGGTCCAAGGGCCGGACCCCGATGGCCTCTCGCGTCGCGATGCTCGAGCGCAGTGCGCCGGCGGCGCAATGAACGCCACCATGCTGGAGCTCTATCACTGGGAACCGAACGGCTTCTATCTCAAGCCGCTGATCGCCCTCGAGGAGAAGGGCGCGACCTTCACCAGCCGCTGGTTCGATCCGACGACCTTCGAGCAGACGGTGGACGGGTTTCCGTCCAGCGTCGAGTCCCGGCTCACGCTCGAGCGTGAGGGCCCGCTGCTGGTCGCGGACGGCGAGGTGATCTCGAGCACCTTCTTCATGCTCGAATACATCGCCGAGTCCGTACCGGGCCCGGCGCTGATGCCGGAAGCCGCATACGACCGTTACCGGGCGCGTGCGTGGGGCCAGTTCCTCGGGCTGTCGCTCGGCGCGACGACGAGCGCGCTCGGCTGCGCGCGCCATCTCGCGCCGGAGCTCGCGCGCCAGGATGCGGCCGCACTCCGGGGGAAGATAGAGCGCATCGAGCCGCTCGAGCGACGGAGCGCCTGGCTCGCCGTCGTCGACGGCACGTACGACGAGGCCGCGCTTACGGCGCTGCGCCAGCGGCTGTCGCTGCCGATCGGGCGCCTGGAATCGGCGCTGGCGAAAGGGCCGTGGCTTGCGGGCTCGGCCTATTCGATCGCGGATATCGACGCCTACGCGCTCGTCGATCCGCTGCGTGATCTCGCACCCGAGGTCGTGGACGACGAACGGACTCCGCATCTCAAGGACTGGTTGGGCCGCATCGCGGCGCGCCCCGCCGTGCGCGCCGCGCGCGCCCGGTCGCGCAGTGGCCAGCCGGAGCAGGCGTTCGTGCCCGGGGTGGAGTCCGCCCGCTGGGGCTGACTCGCGCTAGATACCGCCGCGGACCAGGCGGATCTGCATCTCCCGGCGGCGGTAGTCGAGGATGAGCGTGTCCAGCACGCCGAGCACATCCATGCCGATCAGCAGGGCCGGCTCGTCCGTGAGCCGCCAATGCTTGAAGATCTGGAGGTCCACGAAGGTGATTTGCACATTGCGCACGAGCACGTCCCCGAGCAGGATCGGCGGCACGGCGCTGGTCGGTCCTTCCTGACTGTCACCTGTGACGCCGACGATTTCGTCGGGCTGTTCTTCGAGTCGGCGGCTTTTTAGCAGGGCTTCGCGCAGCGCCAGGTTTCCCATGGTGAGTTGCGCGCCGGTGTCGATCACGGCCTTTACGCGGATTCGCCCCACGCCCGCGTCGACGGTTGGCACATGACCCCGGATGAGCTTGACGGGAAGGGTCGTGAATCCGGGGCCTGCGCGCTGGTTCCGCGATCGGCGTATGTCGATTCGATCGTTGCGGAACTCGATCTGGATGCGTCGATCGTTCAGCCCGCGTCCAGCGAGCACGCCTTCCGCGCCACCAAACGCGTCGTCGATCACCAGCAGCTTCGCCGGCTCGACGGTCAGGTCACCGAACTCGATACGGTCGACCTCGACGACCGGCACTTCCTTCGCACCCGTCACGCCACGCAGCAGAACCGTTCGCGCCCCGGCGACCGGGAGTCCCAGTCGCTCGGCCGCGAGCGCGGTCACGGCCGAGGCACTCGCCCCGGTATCCAGCACGAGCCGAAGTGGTCCCTGACCGTTGATGTACACCGGGGCCCACACGCGGCCAATGCGATCGCGGAGCGTCGGCGCGACGTAGCGCGGCTCCGGCGCCGCCACGATGACCTCTTCCTGAGGCGCTCCCGGGAGCGGCTGGGGCGGCGTCTGCGCCAAGGCCACGGACGATCCACACACAGCGGCGAGCCATGTGCTAGTGCGCCAGATCTCCATCCAAGGGGCGCCTCGCCGTAATGGGACCCGAGGCGACTTTACGTGTTTTATCGAAAATACAAAGGGCGCGCTCGTCGTCGAGCGCGCCCTTGATCTCGCCAGCGGACGCCGGGTTGCGCCCGGCCCGGCTCAGCTCAGAAGTTTCGGCCGAGCGTCACATACCACTCGCGCGGGCGACCGGGCTGGCCTTCCGCATGCGGCTGGCCGAACGCCGTGAGATCGAACTTGTTGTAGAAGTACTCCTCGTCCGTGAGGTTGGTGGCGCCCACCGCGACCGTCCACTTGTCCTCGGGGCTGCGCCACTCCAGACGCGCGTTCAACAGCTCGTAGGCATCCGTGCAGCTTGCGTCCGGGAATGTGGATGTCGTGAACACGTTCTGCGAGCAAATCTCCGCCTGGCCGTAGTAGTCCAGCCGCGGCGTCAGGCTCGCTCCGCTGGCGAGGGCCCAGGCGTAGGACATGCTCAGCGCCCAGTTGTCCTCCGGCACGTAGGGCGGACGCTCGCTGGTCACCGTGGGATCGTCGTTGATGTCCGGCGACTCCCAATCGATCCAGCCGTACACGCCGCTCAACACCAGGCCGTCCACCGGTTCCCAGCTCATCTCGACCTCGACCCCCTCAACTTCGCCCGGGGTATTCTCGTAGAAGGTCCGGGACGTTGTTTCGCCGGGGTCGCACACATTGCCCAAGCCGTCCGTCACGGATCCGGGAACGAGTGGATCATCGTCAAAGTAGACAGGCGGCGGACCCACGTCGATCAGCAGGCACTCGGTGCCGCCGACCGGCGTGATGCGCGTCTTCCAGTCCGTATAGAACACGGCGAGGTTTGTCCGCAGGCGTCGGTCGAACCAGTCGGACTTCACGCCGAGCTCGTACGCCTCGGAGTCCTCGGCATCGACTGCCACGACCTGCGTGGCCTGGAACGGACGCGGGTTGTAGCTGCCCGGCCGATAACCTGTCGACCAGCTCGCATAAGCGAGGATGTCGGGCGTGAACTGGTAGTCAATGCCGAGCTTGTAGTCGGTGTTGTCTCCCTCAACCACCACGCGCGGAACCTGGACCCGGGTGTTGTCGAAGGCGACCACCTTCTCGTCGTTCGAATAACGGACACCGGCGGTCACCGCAAACTTGTCCGTTATGTCGAACACCACGTGCGCGAAGGCCGATTCGTTGTTGTTCTCGTGCACGTTGTCGGTATTGACGAACGGCCGGCTCGGATCATCCAGCGGAACCGGGTTGGGGAAGTTGGCGACGAAGCCCAGGAACGGAATGCTGACGACCTGGTTGTTGACCGATTCGCCGTCGTAGTAGAAGCCGCCGACCGTCCAGTCCATCCGGTCGAAGGCCCGGCCGCTGAAGCGCAGCTCCACCGTGGTGTAGTCGATGGTCTGCACGCCCGATGTCGACTGGACGTTGATCGGTGAGCCGTCGGCGTCCGAGACCAGCGTGGACGTGATGTCCGCGTAGGCCAGGATCAGCGCCATATCGATGCCGTCTGTGATGCCCCAGTCGGCCCGGGCGGTGGCGCTCCGGGACTCGTATTCGGTCTCGGGCTTGAAGGTCAGACCGCTGCGGGGGTCGTTATAGGTAGCGAAGGTCACGAATGGATTCGGTGGCAGGAACCGTTCGTCATACGGGGGACCGGAAAAGCCGGGGAGCGGGCCGAAGGGTGGGAACGGGGCGACTGCCCCTGAAAATACCGCTCCAGCTCCCGGATCAATCGCGACGATCGTGTCCGCCTTGGGTTCCGCGGTTTCGTTCTGGTAATCGGCCGTCAAAAGGATCTCGAAGTCGTCACTGGCTTCCCAGCGCAACATGCCGCGGCCGCCAATGTAATCGGAGCCGCCCTGGGTGCCGGTCTTGCAGCCCGTTTCCTTGTTGACGGGTTGCTGCGGCAGACCGTCGGACAGTGCCGGGTGCACGCAGGTGAAGTCGAGGACGTCCTGGTAGCCGTCGCGGCTCGTCGACGCGCCGGTGATGCGTGCCGCGACACTGTCGGTGATTGCGAAGTCGTAAGACGCCCGCACGTCGATACGATCGAAGTCGCCGACGGTGACCCCGATTGAGCCCGTGTCGTCGCCCTGCGGCTTCTTGCTGACGTAGCGGATGGCGCCGCCGATCGAGCCACGCCCGAAAAGTGTTCCCTGCGGCCCGCGCAGCACCTCTACGTGGTCGAGGTCCATGAGCTGCGTCTGCGAACCCAGCGTGAACGGGTGGTACATGTCGTCGATGTAGATCGCGACGCCGGGCTCGAAAGCGAAGTCGAAGTCGTACTGGCCGATGCCGCGGATGAACGCAGTCATCGTGTTTCCGAATGCGGCCTGAGCGGGACGGAACGAGGCATTAGGCACCGAGTACGCCACGTCGGAGGCGAGCGTGAATGCACGCATCTCCAGTTCTTCCGCGTCGATCGCGGTGATCGCGATCGGGATCTCCTGCAGCCGTTCCTCGCGGTAGCGCGCGGTGACGATGATTTCCTCGAGCGGGCGCTTCCCCTCCATTTCGACCTGCTGCGCCACCGCAGGGGCGCCGGCCAACATCCCCGACGCAATCAGCACGCCGCTCACCGCGCGAGCAAGCCGCGTATGCCGGCCCTGTGGCGCCTTTACGACTGCCGAAAACCGCTCCGTCACCCTCGTCCGTTTCATGTCGATTTCCCCCGCTGAATGCCTTGAGTCGAAACGTCAGGACTAAAGATCGATAACTGCGTGAATGGCGCCTATTTTCCCGGCGATCTAATCGGATGCGTAGCGGCGGGGCTCAACCGTGACGGAAGACCAAGTCGATCCAAAGGGAACAGGTCCAAAATGCTTCCAGCGTGGCAACGACACAACGAACCCGGAGGGGCGACGCGGGTACTCACTAGAGGAGTGTCGCGAGCAGGATGGGAATCCCAGCCATGGCCAGGAACGCCGACAGCGACGCGGCGGCGATCGCAAGACCGACGTCGAGACCCTCGCGCTCGGCCATTACGACCGAACTGAAGGCGACCGGAGCGGCGCTGGCGACGACCGTAACCGCCGCGATCGCGCGGTCGAAATCCAGCGCGGACGCGATCAGCGTTCCAACAGCTGTACCTGCCCCGCAACGGAGCGCCACGGCCGAAAGGACCTCTGGCGCCGCGATTCGCCGGGGCTCGAACAGGAGGCCCATGGCAGGCACCACGAGCAACGTGATGAGCTGCCCTGCGATGCGGAGTATGTCAAGCAGCCCGACAGCGGAGGGCGGCGCGAGCCGATTGACCAGCACTGCGACGACGACCGCCACGAATGGTGGCGCCATCGCGAGGCGCCTGAGGACCGATCGCGCGTCGGCCGCACGCCCACCGTAGTGCGCCGCGACCAGGTAGACGATGGTCCACTGGGTCACGGCGTTGCCGGCGTCGAAGACGACGGCGCGCGCAAGGGCTTCGGGACCCCAGGCAACGAACACGAAGGGGAACACAAACGCGAGGTTCATCGCCATCGCGCTCACAACCAGCGCGCCGGCCGACGGCCGCGCGAGCCCGAGGAGCCGAGCGCTGAGTGCGGCGAGGACACCGACGATCAGCATGACCGCGACCGCGCTTGCAGGCAGCGCGAGCAGGCCGGGCTCCTTCGGCACGCCGCCGATGGCACCGATGATCAGCGCAGGCAGCCCGATGTTCGCCACGATGCGCAGCATCCGGGCGCCATGCCGCGCCTCCAGCCAGCCGATCCGCCTGAGCAGAATGCCCGCGAGAAACAGGAGCGCGATGACGGCGAGTTTCGCCATCAGCCGTTCAGCCGTCGCCGCGCGCCAGGCGCCGGCTCGTGTCGCGATTCACTCCTGCTTGGCGCCTGAATGTTCGGCCACGGCCGCATCCGCGCGCTTCGTTTCGTGCGCGCGGTGGATCACGTACGCGCGGATCTGCGCGACATCCTCGGCCGAGAGCTCCGGCCCGAAGGCGAACATGCCTCGGTCGGCGAGCAGCCCCTCGCGCACCAGGCGGGTGAACGTGTCGGGTTCGCTGAGATACGCCGATTGTCGCAGATCCGGCAGCACGCCCGAGCTCACGGCGGAGTCGCCGTGGCAGGTGCCGCAATACCGGTGATAGAGCGCCTTGCCCGCCTCGACGGTCGCCGCCGTCGCGACGTCGGGAGGCGGGTCCGAAATCGGCCGCGGCGGCGGTCCGGGCGGCGGCATCGCGGCTGTTCCGCCGAGCTTGAAGGCAAAGACACGCGGTGCGTTGGTCGCGATGTGCGCGTCGCGGGCCAGCTCGCCGGCGGCCAACCCGAACGCACCGCCCCAGCCCACCTCGATCGCGACGTATTGCTCATCGCCGACGAGGTAGGTCATCGGCGGCGCCAGGATCCCGGTGCCGGTAGCCACCGACCAGAGCTTGGCACCCGTGCGAGCATCGTAAGCCGCGAACTCGCCCAGTGCGTCGCCGTGGAACACGACATCGCTGGCGGTCGAAAGCGCCCCGCCGTTCCACGGATGCTCGTGCTGCACGCGCCATACTTCGCGCTGTCCCACCGGGTCCCACGCGACGAGGTGCCCTTTGAGACCCGCCTTGATCTGGTCGAGG
>Ga0209382_10007665_pt1 | contig 13674 bp, 12 predicted proteins | sample SoiMetdeltSBSDD5_FD_187599 | JGI IMG/M metagenome (GOLD analysis project Ga0209382, IMG submission 187599) | Bulk soil microbial communities from a Populus tree surrounding site in Tennessee, USA - Soil MetaG P. deltoides SBSDD5 (SPAdes) (version 2) | ecosystem: Environmental > Terrestrial >... | reverse complement strand
CGGACCTCATTGCACACACCCCCTCAGCCCATCGCCGGTTCCGCCGAACTGCATGGGGAACGCCTAGCCGCTCGGCTGATAGAGCCGGCACGGCTCGCCGCGCAGGCCCGGGCACGGGGGGAGCCCGGTGGGCACGTCGACGCCTCGGACCTCGGGCAGGACCAGGCGCGAGGGCATCGCACGCGAATGCGCGACGCTCAAGTCGGCCCGGCCGCTCCGAGGGTCGGTCTGGCTGAACGCCCACACCGGCTGGTCGCCACTCGGCGCGGTGATCGTCACGCGGACCCGCGACCCCGCGCGGTAGACGTGGCCCTGGTAGTACAGCGGCACCGTGAGCCGCGCGTAGCGGCCCCGGGGCATCGGGCGAGAGTCCGCTCTGGTGAAGGTCGGCTGCGGATCCAGCAGTGTGCTCGTCCGGGTGAGCTTGCGCGCATCGCTGCGCAGCCAGCCGCTCTGGACGTACGTCTCCATCCCGTCGGGCCGGACCTCCGACACCGTGACCTGGAGATCGACCTGGCGCACCGAGGAGCGGATCCACGACTGCAGCGACCCGGCCCCGACGATCGTCGTGTCCGCGCCGAGCGGGTCGGACACGTAGGACACCGCCGTCCCGGTCGGGTTCTGGGTCCACTGGTAGGGCGGCGTCTCGCTCCAGAGCCCGTCGGGGCCCGGCTGCGGGTCGCCCGTGAAGTCGGTCGGGGGCCGGGCGGCCTTGTCCCAGGTGAACGCGTCGGACCCACCGGTGGTCGGTGGCCCGTCGGTCAGCGTGCCGTCCGAGCTGAGGTACCACGAGCGGGCTCGCGTGCCCGGCAGCGGCCAGCGGCTGAAGGACCGCTCAAAGCCCGCGAACGGCTGGCCCGGCGCCGATCCGCCGGCGCCGTTGTCGAACAGGATGCGCACGGACGGCAGTGCCTCGAACGCCGCCCGAGCGGCCGCGTAAGTGGACTCGTGTTGGATGGGGTCGTCGGGCAGGGTGATCCCGGGGATGCCGAGCGCCGTCTGGTACAGCACCGGCGCGAGCGACTGGATGTCGGGCGGCGGCTGTGGAACGCGGCGCGCGACGTAGAGCTCCAGGAAGTCGAACCAGCGGTTGAACGTCGCCGGGTCGAGCGAGTCGCCGTGGACGCCGTTCGTGAACGTAAACCACTTGCGCCGGGTGCCGGTGAAGTGCGAGGCAAGGGCGGGGCAGTGGCCGCCGGTCTGCTCGTCGGTGAACTGACAGGCGAGGAACACCGGCACGTTGATCTTGTGGACGAAGGTGATCGGCGCGATCGGGTTGACCAGCTTCGGCACGAAGAAGCGGTTCTCGCGGATCTTCGAGAGCAGGTCGACGGCTTGGTCGTGTAGGGCCTGGTTGGCCTTGCACGTCTGGTCGCCCTGCTGAATGCGCTCGAGCGCCCAGGCTTGCCCGCCGTTCGGGGACGCGGGCTTGGCGTCGTGCACCCGGTCCTTGGCCCACGAGAACGCGAAGCCGGTGTTGAGAATGCCACCCGGGTAGAGCGTCGTGACCGTACTGTCGATCACGGACAGCGGCGTGATCGCGGCCAGGCTGGGCGGCCGGGTCTCGGCTACGAAGAGCTGGCTGATGCCGCCGTAGGAGATGCCCATCATCCCGACCTTGTGGTGCAGGACCCACGGCTGGCGCGCGACGGTCTCGATCACGTCGTAGCCGTCGAGGCCCTGCAGCGGCTCGAAGAAGTCGAAAGCGCCTCCCGAGCAGCCGGTGCCGCGCATGTTGACGTCGACCACCGCGAACCCGAGGGCGGTGCCGACCTGCGCGATCGACGACTGGCCGCTGGGCGGTCGAGCGTACCCGTAGCCCGAGTACTCGATGAGTGTGGGATAGGGGCCGGGGACGCTCGGGTCGGGCAGGTGCACGTTGATCGCGAGCTTTGTGCCGTCGCGCGTCGTCAGGTAGCCGTAGCCCTCGGTCGGGGTGCGCTGCCGGTAGATGCGCGTGCTCGGCGGCGCCGACCGGTTTGGCATCACGGCCAAGGGCGCCGAGCGGCCGACCCGATAGCCGCTGCCGGGTGGGACGTCGCGGAACAGCGCTCCGCCCAGCCCGCCGGCCTTGATCGCGGCCACGCGCCGCCCGGCCCTGTCGGTCAGCGTGATCCGGGCGCCCGGCTTGGCGCCGGTCACGTCGACCTGCTCGACGCTCCCGCGGGCATGCAGCGCAGCGCCGGCCGACACGGGGGCGACCAGCGCCGCGAGCACGGCGAGAGCGACGAAGGCGGAGAGGCGGATCGGCGAACCCTTTCATGCCGATCCGCCGCCGGGGCGCCAGGCTGCGTCAGGGGGCGGGCTGGGCCTGGCCGGCGTGGGGCTCCGGCGCCCAGGCCGGCCCGGCCGCGTTGACGTCCGGTGCCGGCGGCGCATCGGCGTCGCGCGCGCCGAGGAACTTCCTGGCGATGACGGCGGCGATAAGGCCGCCCACGGCGGCGAGGATGAGCGCGAGCGAGCGCGGCGGCGGCGCGGACTCCGCGGCCTTGCGCGCTGCCTTCTGGAGCTTGCGTTTCCTGGAGTTGCGTCGAAGGGTCATGTGGATTCGCGTACCCCGGCCACGGGTACCGCAGTCACGTGACCGAAGAACGCCCGCCCGAGCGCGACATCGAGGAGATGGAGGACCGCGTGGAGCGGCTCGAGCACGAGATCACCGAGACGCGCCAGGACTGGAAGCGCAAGCGCGACGACCCCAACGTCCCCGGCGCCGAGCCGCCCGCGGACGAGGACGGCAGCGACTCGGACACCGAGCCCGAGGGCGGCTAGAACAGGCTGTCGCCGTTCTGCGCGCGGCGTCCGCCGGCACGCCGGCCGGGGATGCCGGCATCGTCGCTGAGCGCACCTTCGACGTCACCGAGGATCGCCCGCTCCGAGCGCGATGCCACCAGCGGCTCGGCCAGCCCCTCCACGTGGACATAGGTGCGACGGCCGTCCCCGCGCTCGCCCGGCTCCAGCGGCACCACCGCGTAGATGCGGTCGGCACGTACCCACTTGCCGTAGCCGAGGTGAACCATGCGCCCGGGCATGGGGTCAGCGTACATTTCCAGGCGTGCGCCGGTGCATGGGAGCTGTCGTCGTTTGCATCGCGCTGACCGGCTGCGGCGGGAGTGACGCCGCCTCGGCCCCCACCGGCCACATCGCCGTGCGCTCTCCGGCCTTCGCGAACGGCCAGCCCATCCCCGCCGCCTATACGTGCACGGGGAAGGGGATCTCGCCGCCTCTGACCTGGTCGCACATGCCACAAGGCACGACGAGCCTGAGGCTCGACATGAACGATCTCACCGCCAACTTCGTGCACTGGAAGGTGCGCGGAATCGACCCCGGCGTCGACTCGGTCGCCGCCGGGAAGGTGCCGGCGGGCGGCAAGCAGGGCAAGAACAGCTTCGGCAAGATCGGCTACGGCGGACCATGCCCGCCCCAGGGCGACAAGCCCCATCGCTACGCGTTCACGATCACCGCGCTGGGCAGCAAGGGCAAGGAGCTCGACATGGGCTCGCTGGTCGGAACCTTCAAGCGCTGACCATCCTTTAAGGGCGGGTCAACCCCACATGCGTACGTTGGGGGGTGATGGGAGACGTGGTTCGGGCAAGCGGGCTCGTGAAGGCCTACGGAGTGGGCGCCGCGCGCAGGCGCGTCCTCGATGGCGCGTCGCTGGAGGTGGGCGCCGGCGAGCTCGTTGCCGTGGTGGGTCCCTCGGGGTCGGGCAAGTCGACGCTGCTGCACGTAATGGCCGGGCTCGACCGCCTCGACGCCGGGACCATCGAGGTCGCGGGCGCGCCTGTCCACCGGCTCGGCGAGCGCGCGCTGACCCGGCTGCGGCGCGACGAGATCGGGCTCGTCTTCCAGGCCTTCCACCTCGTGCCCGAGCTCACCGGCGCGGAGAACGTCGTCCTCCCCGCGCGCGCGAACGGCGGCGGCGCGGCCGCCGCGGCACGCGCGCGCGAGCTGATCGAGCACCTCGGGCTGGCCGAGGCGGCCGGGCGCCGCCCGGCCGAGCTGTCGGGCGGCGAGCAGCAGCGCCTCGCGATCGCGCGCGCGCTCGTCAACGAGCCCGCCCTCGTCCTCGCCGACGAGCCGACCGGCAACCTCGACGACGAGGCCGGCGCCGGCGTGCTGGCGCTGCTGCGCTCGGTCGCGACAGGCGGCCGCGCCGTGGTGCTCGTGACGCACGACGCGCGGGCCGGCGCCATAGCCGACCGGACGCTGCGGCTCATCGAGGGACAGCTGCGGTCCGAACCGCCGGCATGAGGCGAGCAGCGGCGCTGGCGTTCGCCAGGCTGCGGGCGCGTCCCGCGCGCACTGCGCTGGCGGCGCTGGGGATCGCCGCCGCGGGTGCGATGGCCGGCGCGGCGCTGACCGTCAGCGTCGGCCTCGCCACCGGATTTGACCGCGCGGCCGATCGCGCCGATCTCCCGGACGTCATCGCCCGCTTCGACAACGCGCGCACACCGGCCTTCGTCGACAGGCGCGTGCGCGCGCTGCCCGACATCGCCGCACGGTCGTTCCGGTTCGAGCTCAACAACGTGCACCTGTCCGGCAACGAGCACCGCACCGGGCAGGGATCGCTCGAGGTGCTGGTCGCCGGCAAGCGGCGCGGCTACACCGTGGTCGCGGGGCGGGACGTCTCCAATCGCCGCGGCGGCGAGGTGGTGATCGAGCGCGGCCTGGCCGACCAGTTCGGGCTCGGGGTAGGGGACAAGCTTCACATCGGTCAGCTCACCACCCATGTCGTCGGCATCGCCGTCGGGCCCGACAACGTCGCCTTTCCGCTCGCACGCGCCGCGCGGGTGTACATACCCTCGGGTCCACTCGAGCAGCGCTTCGGCGCGGCGCCGGTGAACGTGGCCGAGCTGTGGCTCCACGACCCGTCCAAGCTCGACGAGGTCCTGACCCAGGCCCGCGCCGTTGCTTACGGCCTGCACGACCTGCGCTTCATCACGCGCGGTGGCGTGCGGGCCACGCTCGACCAGGCGGCCGGGCTGATCGTGGCGCTCCTGAGCGCGTTCGCGCTGGTCACGTTGGCGGCCGCGGGGTTGATGCTCGCCACCTCGGCCTCGGCCGAGGTGCAGCGGCGGCTTCGGACCATCGGGGTCCAGCGGGCGCTCGGCTTCTCGCGCGCGCAGGTGACGCTCCAGCACGCCGTCGAGGGCGCGCTCGTGGCCGCCCCGGCCGCGCTCGCCGGGGTGGCGCTGGGCGTGCTGGCGGCCGGCGGCCCGGCCGGCGACCTGCTGGCCACATTGAACGAGCTGCCGCCGGGCCCGGCCCTGCTCCCCTGGCTGGCCGCCGCCGTGGCGGCCATGGTCGCGGTGGTGGCCGGCGCCTCGGCCTGGCCGGCGTGGCGGGCGGCAGGACGGCCAGCAACGGAGATCATGCGGGGCGGCGACCTCGCGCGCGCCCGGCGGACGCGGCCCCGGCGGGGCGGCGCCGGCGGCGGCTACTTCGCCCTCGGGGCGCTGCTGGCCGGCGCGCGCCGCGGTCGCCTGCTCGCCACTGTCGCGGCGCTCGGCGCGGCAGTCGCGGTCGTGCTGCTCATGCTCTCGCTCGCGACGCTGCTCGACCGCCTCAAGCAGGACCCCGCCCTGCTTGGCAGGCGCTACCAGCTCACGGTGGCCGGGGACCTCGCCACGCGCGACCTCATCGCCGGCGTCCCCGGGGTCGCCGCGGTTGGGGAGCGCTACCAGGTCGACGGCGTCGACGCGTTCGCGCTGGGGTCGCCCGTGCGGCTCATCGCCTACCCGGGCGACCACACCCGCTTCGAGTCTCCTCCGCTGGCGCGCGGGAGGCGCGTCGCGGCGTCCAACGAGGCCGAGGTCGGCCAGGGGCTCGCGCAGGCGCTCGGGCTCGACCTCGGGGCGACGCTCGCGGTCGAGCTCCAGGGCGGCGAGGCGCGCTTCCGCGTCGTCGGCATCGACCGCGCGCTCGACAACGAAGGCCGCATCGCCTACGTGCAACCCCCGCGCGTCGTGCGGGCCGATCCGGCCCTCACCCCGGCGCTGGCGGTGCGACTGACGACCGACGCCGACCCCAACAAGGTGGTCGCCCGCCTGACGGCCTTGGGCGCCCCGCCACAGCGCGCCGGCGGCGCCACGACGTCGAACGCCGCCTTCCTGGGCGTGCTCGCCGACGTGCTGCGCGTCTTGGCCGGGCTGACCGCCGTGGTGTGCCTGTACGCGCTCGTCCAGGGCCTGGCGCTGACTGCACGCGAGCGCCGCACGACGGTCGCCGTCCTGCGCGCAACCGGAGCGGGACGGCGCGAGATCGCGTCCCTCTTCGCGGGCGCCACCGTGGCCGCCGTCGTACCCGCGCTCCTCGTCGGCGTTGCCGTCCACCAATGGGTGCTCGCGCCGGCGGTGGCCGATCTGGCCGCCGGCTACGCCGACCTGCCGATCGGAGCCGGCGCGCTCGAGCTGACGCTCGTGGCGCTGGGCCTGGCCGCGCTCGGGCTGGGCGCGGCGGCGTGGATGACGCGACGGGCCGGGCGCGAGCCCGTCGTCGCGGGGCTGCGGGAGGAATGATGCGGCGCGCCGCCCTCGCCCTGTCCGCGCTCGCCCTGCTCGCCCTGGCCGGATGCGGCGCGGCGCCCGAACGCGAGGCGGGCAGCAGCGCGACCTCCACCCTGCGCGCGACCTGGGTCGACCGCGACGGCAACGGCACGCTGGAGCGCGGACCGGGCGAGGCGATGATCGCCCGTACCGAGCTCGCCCCTGCGTCGCGACCGGTCGGGACGCTGGCCACGCTCGCCTTCGTCACCGACATCCACGTGCGCGACGCCGAGTCGCCGGCGCGCGCGTCGCTGCTCGATCGCCTCGGGCCGCCGTTCAACTCCACCTTCCGCCCCCAGGAAGCGCTCAGCGGCCAGGTGTTCGCGGGCGCGGTGCGGGCGATCGACGCGGCCCGGCCCGGGGCGGTGGTCGAAGGAGGTGACCTGATCGACAACGATCAGGCCGACGAGCTCGACCAGGCGCTGCGGATCGTCGGTGGCGGACGGGTGCGGCCCGACTCGGGCGCGCCCGGCTACGAGGGTCCGCAGCAGGCCTCCGACCCCGATCCGGGGTTCTACCGGCCTGCGCTCGACGCGCCCCGCATCCCTGGCCTGCTGCGCCGCGCCACGTCGCCGTTCTCCTCCCCCGGGTTGCGCGCGCCCTGGTACCCGGTGCCGGGCAACCACGACGTCCTCGTCGAGGGCGAGGTGCCCCCCACACCGGCGTTGCAGCGGCTGGCGACCGGCGACCGGCGTCTGGTCGAAGTGAGCCGCAGCCGGCTGCGCGCGGCCGAGGGGCTCCGCCGCGACCCGCCCGCCGCGGTCGCCGCGCTGCTGCGCGGCGGGGCGCTGCCGGGACGCACGGTGCACGTGGCGCCCGACCCCGACCGCCGCCTCCTGTCCCCCGGCGAGCTAGTCGCGCGCCTGCGCGCGGCCAGCGGCGCCCCGAAGGGCGGCGGGCCGCGCCTCGACTACACCTTCGACGCGGGCCGGTCGGTGCGCGGCATCGTGCTGGACGGGATATCGCGCGAGCGCGACGCGTTCGGCCTCACGCCGGCGCAGCTGCGGTGGCTCGCGGGACAGCTGCGCGCGGCAGGGAGCCGCTGGGTGTTCGTGTTCTCGCACGCGCCGCTCGAGCGCTCGCCGAGCGGCCGGGCCGCCCTGGCGCTGCTCGATCGCGACCGCCACGTTGTGGCGGCGCTCAGCGGCGACACGCACAAGAACCGGATCGCCCCCCGGCGCGCTCCGGCCGGCGGCTACTGGCTGATCTCGACGAGCTCGCTCGCCGACTGGCCCATGCAGGCGCGCATGCTGCGGCTGGTGCGCACCGCCGACGGCGGCGTGGCCCTGCAGACGTGGATGCTCGACACCGCCGGCGGCCCCGACAGCCTCCCGGGTATCGCGCGCGAGCTGGGCTACCTCGACGCCCAGGGCGGCCGGCCGCAGGGCTTCCGCGGCACCCGCCGCGACCGCAACGCCGTGCTCTACCTGCGCGGCCTTTAGTACGCGACAACGCCCGCGCCGTACGGTTCAGTGCGATGTCTCTGCCGTTCGACTGGACCTATGTCGTGCTCGTCGCCGCTCAAGCGGTTTTGGTGGCGCTGCCACGGGCCGGGGCGGTCCACATCCCGGTACTGGCACGCCTGCGCAGCCGCTGGTGGGCGTTGGTGCCGTTCGCGTCGATCGTCGTGGTGGTGATAGCGGTGCAGCCGGGGACGCTGACCGGGGAGCGGCTGGCCTGGCTTGCGCTGTTCACCACGCCGCCGCTAGCGGCGGCGGCGCTGGGCTGGGGCATGCGCGGCGCCCGCCCATGGCTCGCCGCGCTCGTGGTCCCGCTGTTCGCGATGGCGTGGGCGGAGGGCGGCACCGTGGTCGGCGACGCCGCGGCGCTCGCGCTGACCGGCCTCGGCTGCGTGACGCTGGGCGTCCTGCTGGCGGCGGTGGCGCCGGTCAAGTGGCTGCGGTGGGGCATCGTCGCGATGGCGATGATCGACGCGATCCTCGTGCTCTCGCAGAACCTGCAGCCGGCCGCCCACCTGCTCGACATCGCCCAGACGACGGGCGGGCTCCCGCAGTTCCAGCGCGCGGCGCTGGCCGGCTCGACGATGGGCTACGGCGATCTGTTCATCGCCGCGGCGCTCGGCGGCGCGCTCGCGCGACAGGGGCGCCCGCAGGGGCGGATCGCGCTGGCGGCCGGCATCATCGGCGTCGCCTTTGGCCTGCTGTTCTGGGTCCTCAACACGCTGCCCGCAACGGTGCCGGTGGCGCTCGCGCTCGGCGTGGACTCCTGGCTGGCCCTACGCCGGCGCCGCATGCCGCTCACGGCACAGGTCCAGGAAGCACGCCCGCTCTGACGCCGGCCGTCAGGCATCGGGCATTAGGCATTAGGCACACCTCCTTGGGGTATTGCACCGGCAGCAATGGCCCCCAGTAGGGTGGGCCATCCGCCGACTTCTCCCCGTCCTCGCGCTCGTCGCCCTGGGTGCTGCCGCGCCCGCCGCTTCCGCGAGCAGCGCCGTCGTGCTGGTGTCCGGCTTCACCACCTCGACGCCGTTCTCGACCCCCGCCCCCAGCTGCCTTGGGAACGAAGGCGACACCTGGAGCGTCTCGATCGCACCGGTGCTCAAGGCCGCCGGGTTTGCCGTCTTCACCGCGCCCGAGGGTCCAAACTCCGACGGCGGCGCGGCGGGCAACGCGCCGGCTCCGTGCCTCGGTCCCGGGCAGGCGGCTCCGCCTTCGAATGTCACCATCAATACCGGCGGCGAGGTCGACCAGAACGGCCAGCGCCTGGGACGGTTCCTCGAGTTCCTGCACACGAACTACGCGGTCGCCGACGTGCAGCTCGTCGGACACTCCGATGGCGGGATCTGGTCGCGCTCGGCGATCACGCAGTGGGCCAACTACCCGGGCGTGACGATCACCTCGCTGACGACGCTCGGCTCGCCGCACGAAGGGTCCTTCGTCGCCGACCTGGCGCTCGGCGTCGACGGGCTCGACTGCTCGAGCACCTCGAACCCGATCATCAAGGTCCTGTGCGACGGCGTGCAGGACGTCGAGCAGATCATCGCGCAGGAACTGGGGCCCACCGCGCTCAGCGAGCTGACCAGCTCGTTCATGGCCACCTGGAACACGACGCAGACGATCGGCAGCTGCCCCGTCACGGCGATCGCGGGGACCGCGGCTCAAGTGCCGTATATCGGGACTCTCCTGCCCTTCTACTACAACCCCTCTGATGGCGTGGTGGGACAGTCAAGTGCGCTGGCAACGCCGTCGCGACTGCTCGACCTACAGCCGGTGGACCCGCCGAACATCCCCGGCCTGATCGACGGGGGGACGTTCCCGGTCGTCCACTCCGAGAGTCTGTCGTTCATCAGCCCAGACACGCTGCTCAACCAGGCGAGCATCTCGGCCGCCGTCCAGAAGGCCGTGACCAACGCGGCAAACACCGCCTCGTGCACTGCCGCGCCGGCGCAGGCGCTCGCGCACGTGGCACAGAGCGCGAGCGGTCCGCCGCCACCGAAGCCGGTGACGCTGGGGCTCGACCCGATCTCCCTCGACGGCAACGTCACCGCGAGGAAGCTGCCTCCGACCCAGCGTGGGGACATCGTGGTCGGCAAGCGCGGCGTGCGGGTGTCGTGCGGGAACCGTGTGTACGTGGACCGCCGGGCGCCGGGGTTCGCCAAGGCCGTGTTGGCACCGGTGCCGACCTGCCGCCGGTCGCTCGACGTCAGCGGCGGGCGGGCGCTGATGCTTCGCCGCGACCGGCGCCACCGCGTCGATCTGCACGTCGATGGACGCAGGATCAGCGTCCACGTGCGCCATGGCCCGGTGCAGAAGCTGGAGACGCAGGTGAGCACGGGCGGCGCGTACCGTTCGCTTCCGCTCGATCGCCGCGGACACGGCACCCTGCCGCCCGACGACAACGGCACCAGAGTCCGCGTGCTCCTAACGATCCGCCGGGAACGACCACGCGAGACTGCGGTCGCGGTCTTCGCGCGCTGAGCCCGAACTCGATCCCGACGCAATAGTTGACGACGCCAACTATTCGCTACCCTATTCAGATGCCCGCTCGCTCGACCCTCAGCCGCATCCGACCGCTGTTCCGGCCCTACCGGCGGCGCCTGCTCACCGTCGTCGCGCTGATCGTGATCTCGGCCGGGCTCGGCATGATCTCGCCCTTCCTCCTCCGCGACGTGCTCGACGAGGCGATCCCGGAGCGCAACACCGAGCTCCTAACGGCGCTCGTCGGCGGGATGATCGGCATCGCGATCGCCACGCAGGTGCTGGGCGTCGGGCAGACCTGGCTCTCCAACCTCGTCGGCCAGCGCGTCATGCACGACCTGCGCACGCGGGTCTACCGCCACCTTCAGCGTCTCTCGCTCGCGTTCTTCACGCGCACGCGCACCGGCGACGTCCAGTCCCGCATCGCCAACGACATCGGCGGGGTCGAGTCCGTCGTCACCACGACGGCGACCTCGATCGCCTCCAACCTCACGACGGTCATCGCGACCGTGTTCGCGATGTTCCTGCTCGACTGGCGACTGGCCGTGTTCGCGCTGGTGCTGGTGCCGTTCTTCGTCCTGCTCACCAAGCGCGTCGGCGCCCAGCGCAAGCGCATCGCGGCGCAGCGGCAGGAGTCGATGTCCGACATCTCGAGCCTGGTGCAGGAGTCGCTGTCGGTCTCCGGCATCCTGCTCGGCAAGACGATGGGCCGTGCGCCGGACCTGGCCGAGCGCTTCCGCGGAGAGTCCTCCAACCTGGCCGACCTCGAAGTGCGCTCCCGCATGGCCGGGCGCTGGGTGATGGCGAGCATCCAGGCGACGTTCGCGATCATGCCGGCGCTGGTCTACTGGTTCGCTGGCATGGGCTTCGGAGGCGCGACGATCACGATCGGGACGCTGGTTGCCTTCACCACCCTGCAGACGCGGCTCTTCTTCCCGCTCGGCCAGTTGCTCCAGGTCCAGGTCGACCTGCAGACCTCGCTGGCCTTGTTCGAGCGCGTCTTCGAGTACCTCGACCTGCCGGTCGACATCAACGAGCGCGAGGGAGCGCGCACGCTGCAGCGCGACGCCATCTCCGGTGACGTCGCGTTCGAGGACGTCTGGTTCCGCTACGCATCCGAGGGCGACTGGACCATCGCCGGCGCGTCGTTTGCGGTCCCGCGCGGGACGAAGACGGCGATCGTGGGCGAGACCGGGTCGGGCAAGACCACGCTCGGCTACCTCCTGGCTCGCCTTTACGACCCCGAGCGCGGGCGCGTCACCGTCGACGGCACCGACATCGCCGACCTCCGCTTCGCCTCGCTGGCCGACGCGGTGGGCGTCGTCGCGCAGGAGACCTACCTCTTCCACGCCAGCGTGCGCGAGAACCTGCGCTTCGCCCGCCCCGAGGCGACCGATGCGGAGATCGAGCAGGCCGCGCGTGCCGCGCGCATCGACGACCTCATCGCCACGCTGGCCGACGGCTACGACACCGTGGTGGGCGAGCGCGGCTACCGCTTCTCCGGCGGCGAGAAGCAGCGCATCGCGATCGCGCGGACGATCCTTCGCAACCCGCCCATCCTGTTGCTCGACGAGGCCACGAGCGCCCTCGACACCGGCACCGAGCGAGCGGTCCAGGAGGCGCTCGACGAACTCGCCGAGGGCCGCACCACCGTGGCGATCGCGCACCGGCTCTCGACCATCCGCGACGCCGACCAGATCCTCGTCCTCGACGGTGGCGAGATCGTCGAGCGCGGCACACACGACGGGCTGCTGCGCGCGGGCGGCCGCTACGCCGCCCTCGTGGCGCGCGACCACGGCCTCGAGACGCCGGCGCTGGCGGCGGCCTGACCATGTCGATCGAGACCCCCGAGCAGCTCGCAGGGTTGCGCCGCGCCGGCGCCGTCGTGGCCGAGGTCCTGCGCACGCTGCAAGCCGCGGTCAAGCAGGGCGTGACCACGGGCGAGCTGGACGCGCTCGCCGCTGAGACGATGGCGGCCCGCGGCGCCCGCTCGGGCCCGATCCTGACCTACGGCTATCCCGGCTCGGTGTGCCTGAGCATCGACGACGAGGTCGTGCACGGCATCCCCGGCGAGCGCGTCCTGCACGACGGCGAGCTGATCACCCTCGACGTCGCGCTCGAGCTCGACGGCTACCACGCCGACGCCGCCACCACGGTCGCGGTCGGCGAGGCCGACGGCACCGCGCGGCGGCTCGTGTCGGCGGCGCGGGCCGCGCTGCAGGCGGGCATCCGGGCGGCGAGGCCGGGCGCCACCCTGCGCGATGTCGGCGCCGCCGTGCAGCGCGTCACGGAGGCGCGCGGCTTCCGGGTCATCCCCGAGCTCCACGGCCACGGCATCGGCCGGGCCATGCACGAGGCCCCGTCGGTCTACAACTGGCCCGATCCGGAGGGCACCCTGACGCTGACCGAGGGCCTGGTGTTCACGATCGAGCCGATGATCGTCGCCGGCGACCCGGAGATCTTCGTCGACCGCGACGGCTGGACCGTGCGCACGCGCGACCACAGCCGGTCGGCGCACGAGGAGCACACGGTTGTGGTGGGCCGGGACGGGGCGCAGGTGTTGACCGCGGCGCCGTAGGCGCGCGAACTACCCCAACCGCGACCGCAGGTCGAGCGTCCTGCGCGTCGCCTCCTCGAACGCGACCCGGTCGAGTGAGCCGTTGGCGAGCGCTTCGCTCAGGCCGCGAGCGGCCGCGAACCCGTTGGCCGGGTTCTGCGCGAACAGGAGCAGGTCGTTGCCGGCGCGCGCTGCGCTGACCGCGCGGGAGGTCGGGGAGCCCGACCGGGCGATCGCCGGCACCTCGAGGTCGTCCGTGATCGCCGTGCCCACGAAGCCGAGGTGGCCGCGCAGCTCGCCGGTGGTGATCTCCCGCGAGAACAGCGCCGGGGTGTCGTCGATCGCCGGGTAGATGCCGGTCGAGACCATCACCAGGTCCGTCCGGGCCTCCACGAACGGCGGCTCGTCGATCGCGCGCATGCGCGAGAGCGGCGCCTCGATGCGGTTCAGCCGCAGGTCCTCGTCGCCGCGGGCTAGCCCCAGGCCGGGGAAGTGCTTGGCGCAGCTGAGCACGCCGCTTGCCCGCAGGCCGGCGGCAAACGCCGAGGCCAGCTTCGTCACCGTGCCCCGCCGGGGGCCCAACGACCGCTCGAGCTCGTCCATGTTCGTGCCCGGCCGGGCGACGTCCACC
>Ga0209382_10007664_pt1 | contig 13675 bp, 8 predicted proteins | sample SoiMetdeltSBSDD5_FD_187599 | JGI IMG/M metagenome (GOLD analysis project Ga0209382, IMG submission 187599) | Bulk soil microbial communities from a Populus tree surrounding site in Tennessee, USA - Soil MetaG P. deltoides SBSDD5 (SPAdes) (version 2) | ecosystem: Environmental > Terrestrial >... | reverse complement strand
CGCCCGCGAGACGCTGCGCTCTCAAAATATCGCTCACACCGGCGACGAGGAATACAACTATTTCCAGTGCGTGATCTTCCCTTCGGACGAGTTGCGTATTCTGCCTTACAACCGCGTGGTTAAAGACCTCAACCACTACTCGCCGGAAGATTTTCTGAAGGAGGTCGAAGCGGAATTCGAAATCACCCCGGACGCCGACCCGCGCCCGGCCAAGCATAGCCATTTTTCGATGTACCTGATGGGGCGATGGTACGGGCTGAAACTCAAAGGAGAGGTCACAAAACGCATCAAGATGGCCGACCGGCTGGACGTGAGCGCGTTGCAGAATGAATTGCTGGCGCCGATCCTGGGCGTTCAGGACGTTCGAACCGACAAGCGGATCGATTTCATCGGCGGCGTCCGCGGCACGCAAGAGCTTGAACGCCTGGTCGATTCGGGCCGGTTCGCCGTGGCCTTCTCGCTCTACCCGACGACGCTCGACGAATTGATGGAGATTTCGGACGCGGGCGAGATCATGCCCCCGAAATCAACCTGGTTCGAGCCGAAGTTGAGGGATGGATTACTTAGTCATTTGATATAGCGAATGGCGCTTGGTGGTTGACGTCTGATTACTCAGGCGCCAACCACCCAAAACCAACCACCAAGCGCCAACCACCAACTACCAACCGCCATGAAAGTACTCATAGCCGATAAATTCGAAGAGAGCGGAATTAATGGCCTGAAAGAGAATGGCTGCGAAGTCGTCTATAACCCCGACCTGAAAGACGACTCGCTGGTCGAGGCCATCCGCGACTCCAAGGCCGACGTCCTGGTCGTGCGCTCGACCAAGGTCACCGAAGCTGCGCTAGCCGCCGGGCGACTAAGTCTGGTCGTGCGCGCTGGCGCGGGCTACAACACGATTGACGTGAAGGCGGCTTCCTCGCGCGGCATATACGTTTCAAACTGCCCGGGTAAAAATTCGATCGCCGTGGCCGAACTAGCTTTCGCTCTGATCCTCGCGCTCGACCGCCGTCTGCCTGACAACGCGGCCGATCTGCGCGCCGGCAAATGGAACAAGAAGGAATACGGCAAGGCGCGCGGGCTCTACGGGCGCACGCTCGGCTTGATCGGCCTCGGGCAGATCGGCCGCGAGATGATCGCCCGCGCGAAGGCCTTCGGGATGGACGTCACCGGATGGAGCCGGAGCCTGACGCCCGAATCGGCGGCGGAACTCGGCATCGCGTATCGCCAGACGATCATCGAGGTGGCTTACGATTGCGACATCCTGAGCGTTCACATCGCGCTCGCGCCAGACACGCGCGGCGTCATCAACGCCGACGTCTTCGATGCGATGAAGCCGGGTTCATATCTGATAAACACGTCGCGCGCCGAGGTGGTCGATCAGGCCGCGCTGAAACGGGCCGTCAAGACCAAAGGCGTCCGCGCCGGATTGGACGTCTTCGCCAACGAGCCGGAAGTGGCGACCGGCGACTTCAATGACGAGATCGTGACGCTGCCGAACGTTTACGGCACGCATCACATCGGCGCTTCGACCGATCAGGCGCAGGAGGCCATCGCCGCAGAGACCGTCCGCATCATCGGCGCCTTCAAAGAAACCGGCAAGGTTCCGAACGTCGTCAATCTGGCCGATCATACTCCCGCGACCCATATGCTGGTCGTCCGACACCAGGACCGCCCAGGTGTGTTAGCCTATGTCTTGAACGAGATCAAAGCCGCGAACATCAACGTGCAGCGGATGGAGAACATAGTTTTCGCGGGCGCCGAGGCTGCGGTCGCGCGCATTGAGCTGGACGGCGCGCTCGAACCGGCGACGGTGGACCGCATCCGCGATGGTAACAGCGATATCATTGAAATCAATCTAATTGCTTTGTAGCCGACATTGGAGGCAATTATGCAGGCTCAGAGTGACCCCCTTTCGGGCATTATGGGGTTCGTGATAATACTGGCAGCCTCTATCTTTGCGGTATATGCCTTCATCCGCCTCGGTCTCGCGAAAAAACTGTTCGGAAACGCATTGGGAAATAAACGCCAATCTACCACCGAAGCTACGTCTCGACCGCATCCGGCGCCAAGTCAGTCTCAATCTATTCCACCGGCGCCGAGGCCGGCCAGGACAATATTTATCTCTTACCGCCGGCAGGACAGCAGCGATGTCACAGGACGAATTTACGACCGGCTCGTTCAGCATTTCGGCAAAGAAGCGATATTTAAAGACGTGGATTCGATCCCGCTCGGAGTGGACTTCCGAAAGCTCCTGGGCGACGCAGTGGGCAAGTGCAACCTTCTTCTGGCCGTCGTCGGGCGGCAATGGTTGGACAGCCAGAACGAAAGCGACGCAAGGCGGCTGGACGATCCGCGCGATTTCGTCAGAATCGAAATCGAAGCCGCGTTACAACGCGACATCCCCGTGATTCCGCTGCTCGTCCAGGGGGCCGGAATGCCTGGCGAAAATGACCTGCCTTCGTCAATGCGGGCGCTGGTTTACCGTAATGCTATATCAATCCGTCCTGATCCCGATTTTCACCATGATATTGACCGCCTGATCAAAGGCATCGAACTACATTTCAAAAACAATTCATAAGAAGGAGTTTTCATAAATGACTGATCGTATTTTCAACTTCAGCGCAGGCCCGGCGACGCTGCCGGTCAGCGTGCTCGAACAGGCCCAGAGCGAGATGCTCAACTATCGCGGCGCGGGGATGTCGGTGATGGAGATGAGCCACCGGTCCAAAGCCTTCGAATCGATCATCCAACATGCCGAGGCCGACCTGCGCGCGTTGCTCAACATCCCTGAGAATTACAAAATACTCTTCCTGCAAGGCGGCGCGAGCCTGCAATTCGCAATGGTTCCGATGAATCTGCAGCCCAAGGGCAAGAGCGCGGACTACATCCTTACCGGCAGTTGGGGACAGGGCGCGTTCAAAGAGGCGAAGAAACTCGGCCCGGTTCGCGAAGCCGCGACGACCGCCGGCTCCAACTTCAATCGCCTGCCCAGGCCGGAAGAGGTCAAACTGGACATAGGCGCAGCTTACGTCCATTTCACATCGAACGAGACGATCTTCGGCGTCGAGTTTGATGAAGAGCCTGCCACGGGCGACGTTCCGCTCGTCTGCGACATGTCTTCCGATTTCATCAGCCGCCCGGTTGACGTGTCGAAGTACGGTTTGATCTACGCCGGCGCGCAGAAGAACGCCGGCCCGGCGGGCGCAACTATCGTCATCGTCCGCGAGGATTTGCTGGAGCGCGTTCCCGAAAACCTGCCCGCCATGCTCGATTACCGCAACATGGCCAAGAACGGCTCGATGTACAACACCCCGCCCTGCTACGCGATTTATATCTGCGGCCTCGTCTTCAAATGGCTGATCGACGACGTCGGCGGGCTCGAGAAGATGCATGCGCTCAACAAGGAGAAGGCAAGGATCCTCTACGACGCGATTGATTCTTCGGACGGCTATTACCGAGGCCACGCCGAGAAAGATTGCCGCAGCCTGATGAATGTCACTTTCCGATTGCCCGGCGAAGAGCTTGAAAACAAGTTCATCAAAGAGGCGACCGCAGCCGGGTTGGACGGGCTGAAAGGCCACCGCTCGGTTGGCGGGCTTCGCGCCTCGATCTACAACGCGTTTCCGAAGGCGGGCGTCGAGAGATTGGTCGAGTTTATGAACGAGTTTCAGAAGAATAACGGCTAAAGGATCGCCGCATGAGGCTTGGGATGAGACGCGTTTGTTTGCGCCTCATCTATGTTTAGTTAGGGTTTAGCTGGGCTTTGTTGACCCCAAAAAGGAGTATACAAATGCATATACCTCGGCGATTGCTATATTCGGCGCTCACTAGTTTGGCTATCGTTTCAATTGTGTCGTCCGCGCGAGCGCAAATAACAGGACCTGTCGGAGAGCCAATAAGAATAAAGAAGCCAAACGTTCCTTCTACACAACAACCCGACACCGCCATGAGCTGTAAAGCGCAGATTAAAACCCAGTTCGCTGATGACCCTAACGGCAGCCTCGCGAATTACGAACTGGGTTGGTGCTATTTAAGTTCTAAAAAATTCGATGACGCGGCCGCAGCCTTTCAAAAAGCAATTCAAACAATACCTGAGTGGATAAAGGAGCGCGAGGAAAAAGACACATCCCATCTTCCCAAACTGAGTAAGGAGCAGGAAGGTGAGCTTAAACGCAACGCCAGCCCATCATTGGCCCGTTTCTCCTTAGGCTGGGCCTATCATCAAGCGGGACGCTACGACGAAGCGGTCGCGGCGTATCAGCAAATCCAGTCCAATTATCCCGCGGCTGAAGAGGCCAGGTATCAAACGGCAATGGTCTATTTAATACGGGGCAATCGCGAGGCGGCGTTGGCGCAGGTTGCGAAAATGGGGAAGTACTTTGAATGGCGGTTGGACGTTGAGTCGAAACTACTCATTCCCGGTCTGATCCCATCAGATGAGTCGGTCTCCGCAGGCTCGCCGATAATACCGATGACGCCTTCGGATCGTCCCACGATACTTTATCGGGAGAAGCCCAAATATACGGAGGCGGCGCGGCAAGCCAAGTTGCAGGGAATGGTCGTGCTCCAAGCAATCTTCCGCTCAGACGGTGTGATGGTAATTCATCGTGTCATCAGGTATCTGCCGTATGGATTGACGCTCAAGGCGGTGGAGGCGGCAAGCAAGATCAATTTCACACCGGCTATGAAGAATGGGGCGCCGGTTAGTGTCAGGGGGTCCCTCGAAATCATCTTTAATCCCTATTGAGGAGATCGACGGTTGTCTGAAATATTCTATCGTTGGACTTTCATTTCCCGACTTCCCGCACAAAGCTGAACCATTGCTTGCCGGGAAGGACCACGACGGCGCGGTCGCCGCGCTCCACCCTTGTCATTATCCGAATCTCGGAAGTTATTCTTTGCCGAAGTTGTTTTCCGAGAACTGTACCGGCCTCTCCGCAGGCTGAAAATGTAACCGTCCATGTCGCGGTAATGCCATTTTCCTTATTTCGCGCTATTATTCCCGCCGTCTTCAGCGATTCGGCCTAGCGCCAATCGAGAATTTATCATCAGTCCGGTTCAACTTATCGCCCGCCCGGGCGCGCGTCGTCTTTGATTTACGCGACAGCGAAGCTGACCGACAAAACTTCGGCGGAGGCGCCATATGGGTTTCGAGGACGATGTCTTCATCAGCTATGCGCACGTTGACAACGAAACGCTGGCCGCCGGCCAGGACGGATGGGTCAGCCTTTTGCACGACCGGTTGCGCAAACGGCTGCGTCAATTGCTCGGCGAAGAGGTCAAAATCTGGCGCGACCCTAAACTTCAAGGCAATGACGAGTTCGCCGACACTCTCGTCATCCGCGTGTCAAAGGCCGGGGTTCTGCTCTCGGTGCTCTCGCCTCGTTACATCAAATCCGACTGATGCCGGAAAGAACTGAGCCATTTTTGTCACGAAGCCGAACGCGGCGTCGGGCTGACGATCGACAACAAATCACGCGTATTCAAAGTCGTCAAAACCCACATCGCGCGAGAGCGCCATCCGCCGGAGTTGAGCGGCTCGCTCGGTTATGAGTTCTATGAGTACGACGAAGCCACGGGCAAGGCGAGAGAGTTCCGCGCCGATCTCGACGACCGCAGGTACTGGGACAAGTTCGAGGATTTGGCCCAGGACATCAGCCAGCAACTCATCAACCTCCGCTCTTTGTCGAGCGCCGCAAGCCCTGAGGCTAATAAGAAGCCGCCGGGTTCAAACGGGCGTCAAAACGGGCGCCCGACCAACGGCCACGAGAAGGCGGTCATTTACCTGGCGGAGACAACGTGTGATCTGACGTTGGAGCGCGACCGCATCAGGCGCGAGCTGTCGCAATTCGGGTATCAGGTCGTGCCCGACAAAGAACTGCCGCTGCAAGGCCCCAAGCTTATCGAGACCGTCAACGAGTACCTGCTGCAGGCGCGGCTGTCGGTCCATTTGATCGGCGCGCATTACGGCATTGTCCCGGAATTGGAAGACCGCTCCATCGTGCGCATCCAGCACGACCTGGCCGAGGCCCGCAGCGACAATTCACAATTCAAACGATTGATCTGGCTGCCCAGCGACCTCAAACCCAAAGAGAGCCGGCAGCAAGCCTTCATCGAATATCTGAGCAACAGCCCGGTCGCGCTCAAAAACGCCGAGCTGCTGCGCGAAAAGCTCGAAGACCTCAAGACCGTAATTCAGAACCAGCTCGCTTCCCTGCAAGCGAAACCGGCCCAGGAGAAGACGGAGGCCGGTCATACTTACATCTACCTGATCTGCGAACAGAGAGATTTCGACGCCATACAGCCGCTTTACCAACACCTTTACGAATCAGGCTCTGAAGTGATGCTGCCGGCGACGGGCGAGAACGCGATAGAAGAGAATCAGCAGAACCTGCGGGATTGTGACGCGCTGCTGGTCTATTTCGGCCACGGCTCCGAGCGATGGCTGCGCACGCAGTTTAGCGAAATCTCGAAAGTCGTTGACCGCGCCAGGCCCATGTTGGCTAAAGCGGTCTACGTCGCCCCTCCCAGGAGCCAGCCCAAGGAACTTTTTATGACACGTGAATCCATCGTCATCAAGAATTTCGGAGACTTCCATCCCGACAGCCTGGCGGCGTTTCTCCAAAAGATTCGGGAAGCGAAAGGAGCCGCGCAATGAATCAGGCTAACGTCGATTTTTTTGCCGAGATCGGCGCCCGATCCAACCCATTCCCCGGCCTGCGGCCTTTCGAGGTTGACGAGAGCCACCTCTTTTTTGGGCGCAGCGGCCAGAGCCAGCAACTCATCGCCAAACTCAGCGCCACACGCTTTCTGGCAGTGGTCGGAACATCGGGCAGCGGCAAATCTTCGCTGGCGCGGGCGGGGCTGCTGCCCGCGCTTTACGGCGGATTTATGACTGGCGCGGGTTCGGCCTGGCGCGTAGCGATTATGCGCCCCGGCGCCGACCCAATCGGCAATCTGGCGCGAGCCTTGAACCACACCGAGGTCTTCGGCTCCGAGGACCCGGAGAACAACGCGCTGCAAGTCGCCATCACCGAAGCCACGCTGCGTCGCGGCGGCCTGGGACTTGTCGAAGCCGTGCGCCAGGCCAATATGCCCGCGACAGAAAACCTGCTGGTCGTGGTCGATCAATTTGAAGAAATCTTCCGCGTCGGACATGGGCGCGCCGAAAAGGGCCGCCGTGACGAAGTGTATGAGAACGACAAAGCGGCATTCATCAAACTGCTGCTGGGCGCGAAGAATCAGACGGAAACGCCGATCTACGTCGCGCTGACGATGCGTTCGGATTACCTGGGCGATTGCGCGCAGTTCTGGGACCTGCCCGAAGCCATCAACGAAGGCCAGTACCTGATCCCGCGCCTGACGCGCGAACAACGCCGCGCCGCCATCAGCGGTCCAGTAGCCGTCGCCGGCGGCGAGATCACTCCGCGCCTGGCCAACCGCCTGCTCAACGACGTGGGCGACAATCCCGACCAGTTGCCCATCCTACAACACGCGCTGATGCGGACCTGGGATGAGTGGGCGAACAAGACTCCCGCTCACAACGCGGTTCATGAAGGCGAGGCGATTGACCTGTGTTGTTACGAAGCCATCGGCGGGATGGCGCAGGCGCTCTCCCGTCACGCCGACGAGGCCTTCGATGAGGTCGGCGGTGAGGTGGGCGCGCGCGGCCAACAGATCGCCGAGAAGATGTTCAAGGCGTTGACCGAAAAGGGCGCGGACAACCGCGAAACGCGACGCCCCATCACGCTCGGCGAGATATGCGACATCGCTGAAGCCAGCGCAGTCGAAGTCATCTCCGTCATCGAAAAATTTCGAGCCCCGGGCCGCTCATTCCTGACGCCGCAAGCGGGCGCGCCGCTCGACGCCGATTCGTTGATCGACATTTCGCATGAAAGCCTGATCCGAGGCTGGAAAGGGCGGGAGAACGAAAATGGAGAGAAAGAAAAGCGGCTGAACGAATGGGTCGAAGAAGAGGCGCGCTCAGCCCACATCTACGTCCGCCTGGCCGACACCGCCGTATTGCGCCGCGACGGCCAGGCCGGGTTGTGGCGCGACCCCGATTTGAAACTAGCGCTCGATTGGCAGGAGAAGCAAAGGCCCAACCGCAAATGGGCGCGACGCTACCACCCCGAATTCGATCTGGCGATGGATTTCCTGCAGGCCAGCCAGCGCAGCAAGCAAGAAGAGAGCGCCGAACGGGAACGAGCGCGGCAAGAGAAGCTGAAACAGGCCCAGGCGCTTGCAGAAGCGCAACGCCAGCGGCTGGAGGTGCAGGCCCGGGCAGCCACCCGTTTGCGCCGCTTCCTAGCAGCCTTGATCATCGCAACTTTGTTGGCGGCATTGGCTGCGGGCTTAGCTTTCTTCGCATATAGGCGCGCCAATACTGAAAAAGCCAATGCCGATGGACAACGGGAACTAGCCGAAAGCGCCGCTTATGTCGCCAATTTGAATCTTGCGGGGGCCGAGTTTGACAACGGTAATCTGCCAAGAGGGCTTGAACTACTTGACACTTACCTACCCGTGGAGGGCGCGACCTCAAGTCAAGACAAGCTGCGCAGCTTCTACTGGTACTATCTCTGGCATCAGAATCATAACGAGCAGGCCACGCTCAAAGGGCACGGGGGTTTTGTCTTGTCGGTGGCCTTCTCACCAGATGGGCTGACTATCGCCAGCGGCAGTGCAGACAGGACGATCAAGCTGTGGGATGCCAGGAGCGGGCAGGAGTTGACCACGCTCAAAGGGCATGGAGATGAAGTCAACTCGGTGACCTTCTCACCCGACGGGCGGACCATCGCCAGCGGAGGTGGGGACGAGATCAAGCTCTGGGATGCCAGGAGCGGGCAGGTGTTGACCACGCTCAAATGGCATAGGGATAAAGTCCAGTCAGTGGCCTTCTCACCAGACGGGCGGACCATCGCCAGCGGAGGTTGGGAAGAGATCAAGCTCTGGGATGCCAGGAACGGGCAGGAGTTGACCACGCTCAAAGGGCACAGGGATGGAGTCATGTCAGTGGCCTTCTCACCAGACGGGCGGACCATCGCCAGCGGAGGTGGGGACGAGATCAAGCTCTGGGATGCCAGGAGCGGGCAGGTGTTGACCACGCTCAAAGGGCACAGGGGTATTGTCCAGTCGGTGACCTTTTCACCCGACGGGCGGACCATCGCCAGCGGCAGTTGGGACAGTACGGTCAAGCTCTGGGATGCAAAGAGTGGGCAGTTGTTGCACACGCTCAAAGGACACGGCGAGATTGTCAGATCGTTTGATATGTTTGGCGACACTACGGCGATCTCCGCGAGCTTAACTTCAGCGGCCTTCTCACCAGACGGGCGGACCATCGCCAGCGGCAGTGCGGACGGGACGATCAAACTTTGGGATGCAAAGAGCGGTAAGCATCTGGCCACCCTCAAAGGTCACGGGCACGGGAAAGACGCCACTTCCGGGTCCTTCTTTAGTGTCACCTCAGTGGCCTTCTCACCGGACGGGCGGACTATCGCCAGCAGCGGTGGTGATAGCACGATCAAGCTCTGGGATGCCAGGAGCAGGCAGGAGTTGACCACGCTCAAAGGGCACGGGAAGACTGTCCATTCTGTAACCCTCTCACCCGACGGGCGGACCGTCGCCAGCGGCAGTGAGGACGGAACGATCAAGCTCTGGGATGCCAAGAGTGGGCAGGAGCTGACCACGTTCGATGCGCACAGCTACAATGTCTATTCGGTGGCCTTCTCACCAGACGGGCGGACCATCGCTTACGGCATGTGGCGTGGTGGGGTCAAGCTACTAGATGTCAAGACAGGACAGGAACTGACCACATTCAAAGGGGAGGTGAATTACGTCCAGACAGTGGCATTCTCACCAGACGGGCGGACTATCGCCAGCGGCAGCACAGACGACATCAAGCTGTGGGACGCCAAGAGCGGGGAGGAACTGGCCACGCTCATAGGGCATGTGGGTGGTGTCAATTCAGTTGCCTTCTCACCAGACGGGCGGACCATCGCCAGCGGCAGTGCGGACGGGACAATCAAACTGTGGGATGTCAGGAGCAGGGAGGAACTGGCCACGCTCAAAGGGCACAAGTTGGACGTCAATTCGGTGTTTTTTTCATCCGACGGGTTGACCATTGTCAGCGGGAGCGCAGATAGGACGGTCAGATTGTGGCGAGGGGCCACGGATGAAGAGGTTGCCCGGCAGAGGAATAAATAAGGGGATAGGATGATGAAGAGACTGATCGATTAGGCGCTGAAGATTAGCTGACTAATGACACGTTCCTACTTGACCCATTTCCCATTGAGCATCACCCGCCTGATGCGGCGTAGCGTGCCGAACTCTTTCAGCGGATCGCCTTCGACCAGAACCAGGTCGGCCAGTTTGCCAGCTTCGACGCTGCCTAAACGGTCATCGATGCGGAAGAAGCGCGCGTTCTCCATCGTCGCGGCGACAACCGCCTCCATCGGCGTCATCCCGCTTTCGACCAACAGTTCCATTTCGCGCTGATAAGCCCATCCGCGTTCGGCGTGCGGGACGCTTGAATGAGAGCCTACGACCACTCGCGCCCCGGCCCGCTTCGCCATCCCGACGAATTTCAGCATGTTTTTGAATCCGCGCACGCTCGTCTCGGTCGCGTCCCGGTCGCCTTCGCGCCGCTCGAAGACCGCCAGCGTAGCCGAGATGTAGACGCCGCGTTTGACGATCAAATCCAGCGCCTCTTTCACGCGCGGCGAATCCAGATCGATTTCGCTCCACATTTTGTACCGCCCGTCGCGGCGGGCGTTGTTGTCGGCGAGCACCGCCTGCCGATATTTCTCGGCCTCGCGCAGCGGCGTGAGCGCCGTTCCGAATGAAGTGACGTGCTCTACGCCGTCAACGCCCGCGCGAATGGCGTCCATAGCGTCGACGATCTCGAGATGGGCCGTCACCGGAACGCCGCGCGCATGCGCTGTGTCGGTCACGACCTTGATAAGGCCGAGCGGCAATCGGAAATAGACCTTGATCACCGACGCGCCCTGGTCGATGAAACGATTGACTGCGTTTCGCGCCTCTTCGGCGTCACGGACGATGAACGAGTCCGCAGGGTATGCGGGCGGAGGCGAGTCCAGATGCGGGCCGGCGAGAAACAGCCTCGGGATTGGCGCGCCCGATCTCTGCGCCGCGTCATAAGCCTCGATCCATTGGCCCGGGTCGCGCACGGACGTGACGCCGCGCGTCAGAAAGAGCGCCGGCAACGCGTCGTCGCCGTCAATGTGAAAATGCGAATCGATAAAGCCGGGCAGGAGCGCGAGTCCGTTCGCATCGATCACTTCGGCGTCTTTCGGGACGGTCGTCGAATTTCGTCCGCCTGCGGCCGTAATGCGGTCGTCACGGACCACCACGACGGAGTCGACGACGGGCGCGCCTCCGCGCCCGTCAATCAACGTCGCGCCGACGATCGCAACCGGCCTGCGGCCTTCAGGCCGCGCGACCTTGTTGATCTCGCGCATCGAATGTCGCCGCGGTTGTTTTGCCGTCTGCTGCCGGGCGTCAGTGACTGACCCGATGAACAGGAGCGGCAATAACAATTGAATGGCGGCGCGAAGTTTGACCGTCTTTGCTCTTCTCAATCGTCAGACTTCCATTCTCCGCCTTCCCGCACAAAGCTAAACCATCTCTTGCCGGGAAGGATCACGACGGCGCGGTCGCCGCGCTCCACCACGCGTTGAATTTTCTGGAGCGACTTTTTCATCTCGGCGGCTTTTTTGGAGAGTGAATCCGCTTTCTCGCCGGCGAGGAAGGCCTGATTCCAGCGGTTGGCGCGTTCGGTGGAGAACTTCTGCGCCGCCGCTAAATCGCCCTTGGCCAGAGCGTCGGCCTTCTCAAATAAGAGATGAGCCTGAGGACTGTCGAGCGCGGCCCGGCCTTTCAAATCGGCGGTGATCTGCGGTTCGTTTAATATCGGCGCTTCGAACTTGACGGAATAACTGATCGCTGGAAAATCGGCGAGGCCGGGCTCGCGTTCCTCGCTGCGCTCGATGGCGCCAACGACGCGCTGGTCCGTCAGCGACCATTCTTTGAAGAGGTCCTCTCCGGCGACGTTGATCGTCTGTCTGATGAGAAAGCGTCCCGGCCCCGACGGCGGAAGGAGAAGCGTCATCACCACATTGTCCGGGTCGTCGGGGGCCATTTCAAACATCAGCCCCTGCACCCGTCCTTGTTTCGCCAATTCCATCACCGGCAAAAAGGCGATTCCGTCCAGCGCGTTGGCCGGGACCTCCCGGTCAGTGAACAGCACGCGAAATCTCTCCGTCTTGTCGAGCAGACCTTCGGCGTTGTCGTGCAAATGGGCGTAGGCATGACGGAGCGTTATGGTTTTTTCGTTCACCCGGAGCGATCCGCGGGCGACTCCCGTATCGATGGCGGACCCTGGATGGGCCATTACTAAGAAGGGGGCTAGTAGAAGAAATAGGAATGATTTCATAGTGAGCGCCTCTCTCTCTGTTAGGTCAGAACAATCGACATCGGCGAATTGAATGAAATTACGAGCGTCGGGGGCCAGCGTTTAGAGTACCGACTTTAGTCGGCGGGGCTTGGAATCCCAGCGCCGCCGACTAAAGTCGGTACTCTAAACGCTGTCGCCCGAGAGTCGTAATTAAACTGAATGCGCCAATTTCGCCTGCCCTGATTTAAGTGGTTAAAACTAGCCTTTGAGACTATCTCTTGATTCACCCGTGTGAACGAGAGCTTTGCGGGGGAGCATTGCGACCGCAATCGCGCCGAGCGCCGCCAATCCGATTAACGCGGCGAATCCATTCGCATAATTTCCGCTTCGATCGTAAAGGTGGCCGACAAGCATCGGGGCCAGGGCCTCGGCCAATCCGTCGGCGGTCAGGATAATTCCCATTACGCGTCCCATCACCTTCAGGCCGAACAGGTCGGCGGCCATCAACGGAATGATCATGTAATCGCCCCCGAACGCTATGCCGAACGCGACGGCGAAGACGTAGATCACTCCCGGCGCCGAGACGAAATACAGAAGAGGTATGGCCGCCGAGACCAGAGCGTAGATCAACAGCATTACATACTTCTTCGGGAGCCGGTCCGCCAACCAACCCATCAACAACCGTCCCGCGACGCTGGAAGCCAGCACCAGCGAGATAACGTTGGCCGCCGTATCCTGCGAGTATTTCAAGTCCAGGCCCATGAAAAGTTTTAGGTGCTGGTTCGTACCACCGACCGCCCCGATCGAGCACATGCTGCCGACGGCGAGCAGATAAAAAGCCGGTTTCTTGAGAATTTCGCCGATCGGCAGCGGCGGCTCCGCCTTTCGCGCGGTGTAACCTTCGGGCTGCTCTTTGACGAACCAGACCATCGGCAGCGCGATGACTATCATCAGCGCGCCGAGCGTCATCAACGCCCTATGCCAGCCGAACTGGGCGTTCAGCCATCGCGCCAGTTGCGGCACGACCATTCCTCCGACGCCGATGCCGATGTAGGCGAATCCCATGGCCTTGCCGCGCGCCTTGTCGAACCACCGCGAAAGCAGCACCTGATTTGGCAGCGGCCCGCCGCACACGTACCCGAGCGCGTTGAAGAGGTAGAAGAAATAGAACATCCAGAGCGCGGTCATCTGGCTCAGCCCGGCGAGCGCGAGGCCGCCCATCAATATTCCTACCATCATCAACCGCCGCGGCCCGAAGCG